>Ga0209640_10000799_pt1 | contig 25166 bp, 20 predicted proteins | sample RifCSP10_1_FD_184018 | JGI IMG/M metagenome (GOLD analysis project Ga0209640, IMG submission 184018) | Soil microbial communities from Rifle, Colorado - Rifle CSP2_sed 10_1 (SPAdes) (version 2) | ecosystem: Environmental > Terrestrial > Deep subsurface > Rock core/Sediment | place: Rifle... | reverse complement strand
AAAAAAACCGGGCCAATGCCGCGCGCTTTGGCGCTGACGCGCAAGCATTAGTTGCTGAGGAAGTAAAAACCGGCCAGGTAGTTGCATTGGTAGGCGGGAATGATTTTGACAATCCGGAGTTCGGCAAGATTAACTATGCTCAGTGGAACGTCTCACCTGGCTCCTCTTTTAAGCCGTACGACTATGTTTCATTGATAGAAAACAATAATGCCGGTGCTGGTTCGGTCTTATACGACGTTCAGCAGCCTCTACCGGGGTACCCCTGCACAAACAAGACCAAACCGTCCTTTGGAAAAGGCCCGCCTAGTGGCGGTAACTGTTTGTGGAATTATGATTTCAAATACCCAGGAGCCGAATCTCTGCGTTACGCCTTGGGGGGTTCGCGTAACGTACCAGCGGTGAAAGCCATGTTGTCAGTCGTACCAGGTAATGAAACCGCTTCAATTAACAAAACGATAAGCACGGCTAACGACTTGATGGCTACACCCGGGGCATATAAGTGCTACAAGCCCGGAGTAGATACTAATACCGCTACTAAAGCCGATGAGACTCAGTGCTACGGTGCGTCTGCCATCGGTGATGGCGCTTATGTCCATCTCGACCAGCATACTCACGGTGTAGCCTCTATCAGTCGTCTGGGATTAGCCCTACCACAGACATACATCTTAAAAATCTACGATTCCAAGAGCGAAACCAAACCGCTTTATGAATGGAAGCAGCTCAAAGCAGGAGATGAAGGCGTTAAGCAAGCTGTCCGACCCGAAGCCGGTTACATTGTTAGCGATATAGCGTCTGACCCTAGGGCTAGCTACCTATCGGGTGGTAGGAAATGGCATAACTATAAAGGTTGGAAGACCGCTATCAAGACTGGCACTACTAACAACGGCTTTGACGGCCTGATGATGGGCTGGAATACCAAATATGCGGTCGGTAGTTGGGTTGGCCATCATACCCGCAACAAGCGCCTAACGACGTTTATGGAGAATCTCACACAGCCCCTAACGCGCGATTTTATGTTAGCCGCTCTGGACGCCTCCGGCGCAAAAGCTGAAAACTGGAAGGAGCCAGCCGGCATCCAACACTCGCCGGCCTATGTTGTACGTACTCACGTCGGAAACGGTTCGATTGAGCCTAGCCCGTCTACCGACCTATTTCCGTCGTGGTATAAACCAAAGGGGGCAACCAGCCAGAACGTTACTTTGGATAAGGTATCCGGCAAGATAGCCACTAACTGTACCCCTTCTCTAGCGAAACAAACTCTTGGTGGCAGTTCAGCGCCAAATGCTTTCTCGGTCGACCCCTTCTATCCGCCTGGTGCCGGTTCAACCACTTCAACCGCTACAACTGGAACGTCTGATGATGTCCACAGTTGCGGTGACACGCGCCCAAGCATTACTTTGACCGTAGACGATACCAACTGTAGTAATTGCACTTTCACGGCTTTCGTGCAAGCCGGTACGCATCCATTTAATTCATCCAATTACCCTCAGTATCCAGGAGTAGTTAACTTCTACGTCAATGGTCAGCTTGTTAGCTCACAACCGGTTGCAGATCCGGCCGACACTATTTCAGTAACCTATAACGCAACGTCGGGAGGAAGCGCCTCTGTGACGGCACAGATTATAGACAGCGTGCTTTATGACGCCACGAGTAATGCCGTAGAAGTCAACTTCACTGGAGGTGGTGGCGATTCGTTAAACTTTGATTTGGCGAAAAAACAAGGCGCTGCGAACGTTAAATTCGAGTGGTCTGGCGGAACAGGCTCATATACGGTCTATCGAAGCAGCGATAATCTTGTCTTGTGCTCTAGCAGTGGGCATGACTGCCAAAGCACATTAGCACTAGCCCCCGTTGGCACCCAGGTGTATGTCAAAGATAGTGCAGGTGCGACGGATAACGCTACTGTGCAAAACTAATAAATATCTTTAGTCCTTCTCTAAGAATGTATTCAGGGCGCTGCGAACATCTGCAACTGGCAATAGAAAGGCCGGTTTTCCCTGTCTCGAGCGAGCGGTGCGAGTCGTGGGATTACCTGATCGCATAACCGGGCCGATAGCCGCTTCAAATCCGAGCTTTTTGGCTTCTGCTAAGCGCTTTTCCAAAAAAGGGACGTGCCGCACTTCGCCTGAAAGCCCGACTTCGCCAAAAACCACGGCGTTCTTCTTTAGTTGCATGCCTTTAGCCGCGCTGGCAATCGCCATACACACCGCCAAATCAGCCGCCGGCTCAGTCAGCCGGATCCCACCGACGATGTTGACATAAATATCGCGGTCGGCAAGTTTGAGTTTGGTGCGCCGCTCAAGCATGGCAATCAGCAAGTTCACGCGATTTATGTCAATGCCACTGGCTGTACGCTTGGGGTAGCCATAATTTGTCCGATTTACCAGCGCTTGGACCTCCACCAACAGCGGCCGGCTGCCTTCCATGGTGGCATGAACTACCGAGCCATCACTGGCCTGGCGCTCGGCCAAGAGCGCCTCTGAGGGGTTGCTAACCGCCTGTATGCCTTTATCTGTCATCTCAAAAATTCCAGCTTCGGTTGTGGCGCCGTAGCGGTTTTTAACCGCCCTGAGAATTTTGAACCCGCCGTAACGATCACCCTCGAGCTGTAATACCACATCTACGATGTGTTCGAGCACTTTAGGACCGGCAATCGAGCCCTCTTTCGTGACGTGACCGACCAAGACCAGAGCCGTGTTCGTAGATTTGGCAGCCGCGCTCAAAAGCTGCGTACTATTTGTAACCTGGCTGATGGTGCCGGCGGCCGATGCAATCTCGTTAACGGCTATTGACTGGACAGAATCAATAATTACTACGTCGAAATCATCGGAAGCTATGGTGGTAGCGATATCGTTCGTAACCGTCGAAACAGCTAACTGAAGTGTTTCGGCCTTTGTTCCTAGCCTGTCGGCGCGTAGAGCTATCTGCTGGCCAGACTCTTCACCGCTAACGTATAAGACTTTTTGCTCATCGGCAATATTATTGGCGATCTGCAGCAGAAGCGTACTTTTGCCCATTCCCGGCTGTCCGGCCAACAGATTAACGCTACCGGCCACCAGCCCACCACCCAAAACATCATCAACATCGACACTTTTGGTAGAAATTCTCTTTGTCCTGGTAATCGCTGCCTGAGCAACCGACTCAATATTAAGCCGTTTGCCGCTCGTGCCAGCGGTAGATGTGCTAACCTCGATTTGCTCTTGGAGCGTATTCCACTCGCTACAAACACGGCAACGGCCGGTCCAGGTGGTACTTAGGGCGCCACAATTACTACAAACATACCTAACCCCCAAAGACCTTTTCGCCATAGCAACAGTTTAGCAGACTAATTTGCAGACTGCGGTGAAAGACTGGTATCAAGAGACTCGTATAAACTACTTAATTCGGCGGCTAATTCGTTATGGAGCGCAACCAATCTGTTATATTCGGCAATATCGCTTTTTAGTTGGATAATACCGGCATTATAGTCGTTTACTGCCGCGTTAAAAGCCGTCACGGCAGCATTATATTCATTGACTCGCCCAGACACCCGCAGGCTATTCAGATGCCTTCTATCGGCTTCAAGCTGGTCGAGTTGGCTGCTCAAGGCCTGCTCTTGGTTGTCTATCTTGTCCTTCAGAGTAGCCAGTTGCTGCTCGTAATCCTTGATCTTAGCTATGCGACTGGAGAATTCGTCAGCATATTTACTGGCAAAAGCTACAACCGCCGAGCGGTTAGTGAAATAGCGCTGGTAATATGTCTCAAGCTCGGTATTTAGCACGCCTATCTCAGTTGCAAAGATTGAATGCATCTCATTTAGTAGTTCGTCTGGTTCGGTCTGTTTATAGGTATCGATGGTCTCGAGAACTCTTTTATCATTAAGGTTGTTGGTATAAAAATCATTCAAGAGCCCGTTAATACGTTGCTTCTCGCTCTGATTAAGGCGATCGTAAGCAGCGTGCAGCATTTCATGTGCCGCGGTGACCTCGACCACGCCGCTGAGCCTCGTGTCCTGAACGTTATAGATATAAATCACGCTGCTAAAGCTTGAGTGGTAACAACCAAGCACAATCGTTCGCTCAAAGCTCGGACAGGCTTGACGGAAAGCGGCGGCTTCTTCGATTAAATCAGGATGAGTGACATAAAATATGTGCTCGGCATCATCTGTCATAGTATCAGCTTTGGCAATAGCCGTTATTTCTGGTGGCGGGGTGTAATTTCTGAGCCTCAGCCAATCCTCTATGGCCTGCAGATTAAACAGGCCAAATATCAGAAGCGCTAAGACTACCAGGCTTGTTAACCCTACAAATACCCGCCTGAATCCGCTCATGATTGTCCTACTAGTATATCAATGTCAGAGCCAGCCATTTCTTTGGCGACGCGGCCGGAGAAAGACCAATGGCGAGCGACTATTCATTCTTGGATGAATAAGCCAGCTCAGGTTCTTTTCGCTTCTGTGATTTCTTAACCGCTACAGATACAACGTCACCCTTGTGGAAAGTATCCTCCAACAGGCCGGCAGCAATCGCGTCTTCCAGAGTTTCCTGTAGCAAACGGCGCATCGGCCGGGCACCGTTATGCGCGTCGTAGCCTTTCTCAAGCAGATAGTCTTTGGCTGTTTTATTCACCTGCAGGCCGATGCCTTTTTTGACAAGACGGCTGCGTAGATCGTCAAGCTGTAAGTCTAAAATCCTCAAAGCGTCTTTCTTGGTTAGGGCGCGGAAGACGATTATCTTATCGATACGGTTCAGTAGTTCAGGCCTCATCATTCTTTTAATCTCGTCCAGGACTTTTGTCTTGTTAGCGTCGTGCAGCTCATCAAGATTGTCCAGATCAGCAGCGCTAATAGCCGAGAAGCCAAAACTGGCCTCTTTTTGCAGTTTTTCGGCGCCGAGGTTACTGGTCATGATAATGATTGTATTCGTAAAGTCGATCTTACGGCCTTTGGCATCACTTAAAACACCGTCTTCAAGGATTTGCAGTAGAATATTGAAGACTTCCGGGTGGGCCTTCTCGATTTCGTCGAACAGCACTACGCTGTATGGCTGATGACGGATTTTATCCGTCAGCCGGCCGCCGTCGTCATAACCTACGTACCCGGCCGGTGCGCCGACTAACCTGGCAACCGTGTGATGCTCACTAAATTCACTCATGTCGATTTTGACCAGCGTTTCTTCCGAACCGAAGAACTCGCGGGCCAGCACACGGGCTAATTCTGTCTTGCCAACACCCGTCGGGCCAAGAAAAATAAATGAACCAATCGGCCTTTTTTCAGACGAGATACCGCTGCGTGAGCGGCGGACGGCCCGGGCTACGGTAGACACCGCTTCATCTTGGCCGATGATGTGCTTGCTCAAATTCTTCTCTAAACTAACAAGATACTTCGCCTCGGCGCGAATCACCTTGGTTACCGGAACACCTGTCATCCGTGATACGGTTTCAGCCACATCATCTGCGGACAAAGTTATCGGTTTACCAGCTTTGTGTGTCTTCTCAAGCTCTTTCATCTTTTCGTTAAGTTGGCTGGCAATCTGCTTTTCGCGCGCCGCTTTTTCATAATCTTCGGCATCAACCGCGTCTTCAATTCGTCCATTGACCAGTTTAAGTTCTTTTTGCAGCTGCCGCAGCTCGGGCGGAGTCTTACCCTTGTTTACTCGCAGGTAGGCGGCTGTTTCATCCAGCAAATCGATAGCCTTATCCGGCATATAGCGGTCATTAATGTAACGGCGAGCGAATTGGACGGTGTCATCCAGCACTTCGTCATCAACCTTGACGCCGTGGAATTCCTCGTAGTATTTGCGCAAGCCCTTCAGAATAGCCAAAGTCTCAGACGGAGTGGCTTCAGGCACTTGGACCGGCTGGAAACGGCGTTCCAAGGCCGCATCTTTTTCGACGTGGCGGGTATATTCATCGGTAGTTGTTGCACCAACTAAGCGGATTTTGCCACGAGCCAGGCTCGGTTTGAGTATGTTGCCGGCATCCATTGAGCCTTCGGCAGCGCCGGCACCGACGATTAGGTGTAGCTCGTCAACGAAAACGATGGTTTCTTTGTCATTCTCGAGCTCGGCGATGACTTTCTTGAGACGGTCTTCGAACTCTCCGCGGTACTTAGTACCGGCAATCATACCGGCCAAGTCCAATGTAATAATTCGCTTGTTTAACAGGCTATCGGGCACTTCTTCATTGATGATGCGTTGGGCAATACCCTCAACGATGGCTGTCTTTCCAACGCCAGGTTCGCCGATGAGCACCGGATTATTCTTGGTGCGGCGGTTCAGAATGGTAATTACACGGCGGATTTGGGCTTCACGGCCGACTACTGGGTCTAGTTTGTTTTTACGCGCCAAATCGGTCATATCAGTGCCAAAGAATTCGAGTGTAGTTCTTCGCCCGCTTTTGCCCCGCCGGCGACCGGTGGCTCCGGATCTGTCATCTTCGTATTGCTGACGGTTAAGAAACTGTTCGACTTCGCCGCTCAGACGGTCGATATCCACCCCCATATCGCGCAGTAGAGTGGTAGCCCGGGCGTTCTTCTGGCTCAAAATGCTGTACAAGATGTGTTCTGTACCGCAGTAATCCTGATTAAATTCCTGGGCGATTTCCCAAGCCATCTTCAAAGTTAACTTGGCGGTTTCGGATAGACCTTTACCGCCCATGTTAATAACTAGAGTCTTTGGTGTCAGATTAAGAGCCAAGCGCGCTCTGTCTAAATTAACGCCAACTCCTTCTAAAATTTTCGAACCCATTGAGCCCTCCTGGGCTAATACTCCTAGCAGCAGATGCTCGGTGCCAATGTAAGCGCTGCCCGATGCCCGGGCAATGGCGTCAGCGTGTTTTAATGAATGCAACGCGTTATTAGTCAAATGGCTTAAAAATTCTTGAAAATCCGGTGAATTTGGAATCATAAATAAATTTTACTCCGTAAAATTTAGCTGTTAGCCGATAGCCGTTAGCTAATAGCTAGCAGCTAATCGCTAATAGATATTGTAGCACAAATTAGCACTCGTCAAGTTAGAGTGCTAACTTGGGCTTATGCTTGCTATATCTCGGGTCGAGACTGATAATTGAGATGTGAATTCAGGCGAAGTTTCAAGAGGTATCCCCGAAGCTGAAAAAGCAGCGGCTTATGATTTCTGTGAGTATATTAGGCACGCAGCCGAGCTAACCGAACAGGCAAAACGGCTTGAATTGATAGCCCAAAGAGCCGGGTCAAATGTCATACAGAAAAGTATGTTTGGTAATTTACCTTTTGTGCTCAGTATTGATATCCCGTCAAGTACGGAGGCTTTCACCGTCCGAGATGATGATGTTATTGAGGAGCAACCGGCGGGTTTCGTGGCTACTGAAATACGGAGCGTCAGCGAGCATGGTGTTGAGTTTTATAATCGCAACACTGAAATCTGGCTTAAATTAAAGGGTTTTGAATTCGAAGTCTTTCCGGTTTTCGACGAACAGCAACCTGACACAGGGGGAATGGCCGAAGATTTACTGGATGCAGCCCGAGAATCTAGTAAAGGTCTTGACCACTCCGACGACCTTGCCTAATCTTGTGTCTCTTTCTCGTCTTTTACTTCTTTTTTCTGTTTACTGTCACCTGTAACCTGTCCGCTACCCTCGGTGCCGTGTTCTTCGATGGCCTCGAGCAGGGAGCTTTCCATATCGGTCTTCTTTTTTACTTGCTGGACAACTGGCTTGGATTCAACTCCCGGTTGGATTTCCTCGGGCTTTTCTCTAACACCCTCGGCTTTCTCGGCCTCGACATCCAGCTCGTAGCCAGTCAACTTACCGGCTAATCGGACATTTTGGCCAGCTTTACCAATAGCTACACTAAGTTGGTCTTCCGGCACAATTACTGTGGCTTTCCGGCTTTTTTCATCGACTTTTACACGCGTCACATTGGCCGGTTTCATAGCATTAGCAATAAATGTCGCTAAATCATCATCCCAAACGACAATATCTATCATCTCCTGGCTGCCGATTTCATCACGCACGGCATTGATACGGGTACCATGCCCGCCAACGAAAGTACCCACTGGGTCAATCCCCGGCACGTTACTGGAGACGGCGATTTTGGAACGGATTCCGGCTTCTCGGGCAATGGCTTTAATTTCGACAGCATCGCCACCCATCTCTGGCACCTCGGCGCGGAAAAGCTGTTCAACAAACTCTTTAGCCCCACGGCTAACAATCAACTGCGGGCCACGGACGCTTTTCTCGACCTCTTTCAGATAAAACTTCAGGCGTTGGCCGGGGTGATAATGCTCACCCTGAATCTGATCGCTGATTGGCATAATACCCTGACCACGGCCAAGCTCAACCCTTATCAATCGGCCCTCAACCCGGCTGACTATGCCGTTAACAACTGTGCCGACTTTATCTTCAAACTCGCTCAAAACAATCTCGCGTTCGGCTTCGCGCAATCGCTGTAAAATAACTTGCTTGGCTGTCTGGGCCGCTACGCGGCCAAACTCTTTGACATTTTGAATCATCTCCACTGTCTCACCGACTTTGGCGTTTTTACGCACGGCTTGGGCTTCAGCCAAGCTAATCTGCATATTAGGGTCTTCAACATTCTCAACCACCTCTTTGCTGAGATAAACAGTAACTTCGCCGGTATTTAAATTCATGGTCGCCCGGACTTCCTGGTCGCGGTCGCCGTAATCACGCCGCCAAGCGGCAGCCAAGGCCTGTTGCACGATATCTTGCACCTGCTCTTCCGGCAGATTTTTCTCTTCGGCAATGACTTTAATTGCCTGGGCCAGTTGTTTGAAATCCATCTCCATTTTTTATCTCCTTTCAAGAAAAAAGCCGACCTGAATCGGTCGGACACTCATAGGAGGTTACCACACTATTGCTTCTACATCAAGCTAAACCGTAAATTGACCTTTTTGGTAGATGACTAACTCTTTACCGTTCTCTAAATTTGCGGTAACCGTCCGATCGGTAGTGGAAATCACGTCTGTGTGTGTTACTGAATCGTTAAAACCCAGCTTTTTTAAGACCGTCTTAGAGACATTAGACGAATGTTTTGAGTAGGTATCTTCGAATGATTTACCAACTGCTATGTGCATATTACCGTAGGGACCGCCCATGTTTTCGTCGTAGAGCTCTTCAGCCATCGGTTTTGTTATTCGAGATAAACGTTTGTCTGTTAGCGAGAACTCGCCCAGCTGCGATGAGCCTTTGTCAGTGTTGAGTAATTCCTTAAAGAACTTCTCGTTTCTGGTGGCCGAAACTTTAATAACTCTACCGGCCTTAAAATGAAGTTCTATGCCTTCTACCCTGGGGCCGTATTTAGCAACCGGATTATTAAATCGTGCCCAACCTTCGGTGCCGCGCCAATCAGGCGATGTGAAAACTTCGAAACTAGGGATATTCCGACCGCCACCGCCCAGCCACTTACGATCCTTACCAATATTAATTCGTATGTCTGCGTCCCGACCGACTACGTGAATTTTGATGATTTTCAGGTCTGTTAATTTCTTAGCGACTCGATTGACCTCGGCGCTGACCTTCTTCCACTTAGCCACCGGATCGGCGTAATCTAAATAACAGGCCTTGATAATCTGGTCCCAATATTCTTTTGGGCTCAAGCCGGCTTCTTTAGCCATGGCGGGTGTTCCGTTAAGTGCTAACGTCCAGGTGTGTTTTCCGGCGTTTTCTTTTCGGTCTATCCATTCAATGAGCTTCTTTTTACTTTTTTGCTCTAAAAGCATCTTCTTAGGATCGACTCTGTCCAACTCACGTGTATTATGATCGCCTAGTATCGCTATTCGATGGTCTATATCAGCTACTAGCCCCTTATAAAAATTTTCCGGGAAGAAGGTTAGTTGCTCGTCAGTCGCATTTTTATACTTATATCGGTCCCAACCGCTCATATCGTCAACTATAAGGCTGACGACATGCCCGCCACGATCGAAAACTGCCTTCCGTATCGCCCGGTAAAATGGTAGAGCCGACAGGGGCGTGGTCAAATAAACGAAATCGCCTTTTTTAATACCTTTGCCACCCCAAAGTGCAAAATTGACCAAAACTTTGGCATACTTCTCAAGAACCTCATCTGACGGCCGGTAACTCATCAGCCAATTATACCCCAACTGATGAACTAGCAAACATTTATCCCCCTGTACGTTATAACTTTGTTATAACAAAGTTATAACGTACTTCAAGGAGAGTGGGCGCAGTGCAAGTAGAGCCTGCTTACTCGACTTCGGTGATTTGGATATTTTCGAAACCGGAGCCGGTGACTTCGGCGACGACAAGTCGGTAGTCTCCTTCCCAGTCGTTCTGAGCGGCCCAGAAATGGGCAGCGAACTGAAGCTGTCTAAGTTTTTTTGGCGTAATGTATTCAAATCCGGAGCCATGCGACTCAGAGAATCGGTACTTGACTTCTATAAAATGGATAGTTTTAGCTTTTTGGACGATGAGGTCTATTTCGCACCATCGTGTCCGCCAGTTTTTAGCCAAAATTTTATAGCCGTTTGCCACTAGATATTCGGCCACCGCGGCTTCCGCTTGGCGACCTGTTGTGGTTGTTTTCATCCTGCTTGATTGATCAACTTTGATACCGGAGAGTAAGACGCCCGATGCACGAATTTTATTATGCCGAATGAGTTAATGGCTTTTAGGTGCTGGGCCGTACCATAGCCGACATGGTTTTCGAACTTATAAGACGGGTGTCTTTTGGCAAGCTCAATCATGAAATTATCCCTTGTGACCTTGGCATAAATACTAGCAGCTGAGACGATAGGCACTAAATTGTCAGCATCAACTAGACAACTGGTTTTTTTAAACTTCTTTGGCATGTAATTTACTTTGCCGTCCATAATAATTTCTTCGTCTTCTTGAGCCTCGATACCATTTAGGGCTCGCTTAATTCCAAGCTTCAAAGCCTTGGCTAATCCATATCTGTCAATCTCGACTGCTTTTATCCAGCCTTCACCAAACTCACATGTAATACTTAACTTGTTAAGTATTACATCTCTCTGTTTGCGACTTAATAGCTTTGAATCGCGCAGGCCGTTGGGCAGCTGCTTCTTTGCTCTGGCTGCCACCACTAAAATCGGCCCAGCTAAACAACCTCTACCTACCTCGTCTACCCCAACCATATGAAACAGAATATAGAATTTAGAATTAAGAATCTAGGGTGATATCCTTTCAAATTGACTATGCTTGCAAACCATATTCTTACAAACTACTATTTAACAAATGCCAAGAGTTTCCCAAGAAGAAAGACGTTGGAGCTATTTCGTCGAAATCGAAGACGTCGAAGAGCCGGACATGAAAGATTTCGAAAGAGGGAAAAGGCTAGCTGAAGGCCTGGCAAAAATTAGGAACAGTCTTCTTAACGTAGACGATGAACACCTGAACATTAGATGGAGCTCCTTAAATAGGGCTCGTATCATAGTACTGCCTTCGTTTCCTGTTGAACGCGAAATAGTTAGGTCAGACGGGTTTTATGAATACACCTCTCCTCACGAAATTTCGGAGTCGGATATTCCTCTTGTAATCAACCATTTCGAGATAGTAAAGCCAAGGCTTGGGGAATCTATTCCTGAGGTCATTCTTATAAATGGCAGCGGTCCAACTTATCACACGCCTCAAGGAGGATTCCAAGTTCAGGAACTTTACCGCAGTCTCGACTTATTACCACACAAGGTAGCAATGCAGAAGAGATAGCTATTTATCTTCTGTTTTGGCTTCTGTAGCTTTTTCTTCGTGTTTGACGAGCGCTTCTTCAGCTTTGGCTTCTTCTTGGGCCTGCTTTTCGGCTTTTTTGGCCTCTTTTTCTTCGTGGGCTTTCTCTGCCGCCTCTTTCAGCTTCTCGGCTTCAGCCTCAGCTTCTTCGTCATGAATAATATTAACTTTCTCTTTATCAAAATCAACACCCATTAAGCGAGCGCTTTTACCTGTCAACTGGCGCATATACGTCAAATAGTTGCGTCGGACTTTTGCGCGCTTGGTGACCTCGACTTTCAAGACGTTCGGTGAGTGGATAAAGAAGGTTTTTTCAACGCCGATGCCGCTAGCAATACGCCGCACAGTGAAATTTGAAGTGTGGCTGTTTTTACGAGATGTTCTAATAACTAAGCCCTCGAAAACCTGGATGCGCTCTTTGCCGCGCTCTTTGATTTTTTGCGAAACTTTAACTGTATCGCCGCTGCGTACATCAACAACGGCCTTCTTCTTATACTGGGCATTAATTTTCTCTATCACACTCTCCATAGACCAGTGAATTTTACACTATAACTTCTTAACCGACAACTCTGTAGACTTCTTCGATGGTCGTCAGGCCAGCAAGGGCTTTTAGGACACCGTCCTGTTCCATCGTTTGCATACCATCTCTGACGGCCTGTGCCTCAAGCATTTCGGTTGTTACCTCATTCGGTGGTCGCCGTAATAATTCCTGTACTCCGGGTGTCATTAGAAGCTGCTCACGAATAGGCAATACGCCGGAATAACCAAACGGGTTATCAGCTGAGCTACCGGCATTGTAGAGAGTAGGGTTTTGCAAGTTCGGCCTTTGCACTTGAGACGGCAGCCGGTCTATGACTGTGAGCAAATGTTTTTTGAGGTTTTCATCGGGTTGGTAGGGTTGCTTGGTGGCGTCGTCCAACCGCCTAACTAGCCTTTGGGCCATAACTAGTCTCATAGCACTGGCAAACAACGGGTTGATGCCGACCATGTCCAGCATCCTTGATAAAGCCGCCGCCGCACTGCCGGCGTGGAAAGTCGTCAGCACCAGATGCCCTGTTAGTGCGCCTTGCAGAGCCGTTTTGGCGGTATCCTTGTCGCGAATTTCGCCAACCATTACTACATCGGGGTCGAGCCTAAGTACCGCCCGCAGCTTCTCGGCAAAACTTTCGGCTTCCAACGCGCCGTGCACCGGAATTTGGACCACTCCTGGCATGTTGTACTCAACTGGATCCTCCAAAGTTATGATTTTTCGCTCCGGGGTATTAAGCGTATTTAAAATCGAGTAAAGTGTGGTGGTTTTTCCCGAGCCGGTCGGACCGACGACGATAACCATACCAGTTGGGCGCTTAATAATATCTTGAACGGCCGCCATCTCTGGAGCGCTTAGGCTAAGGTTCTCGAGTTTGAAAAGTTCAAGTCTGAGGTTGAAAAGGCGCATAACGATGTCCATGCCATAAACGGTCGGAACGGTTTCGACACGCAGGTTGAGTGCTACTTCTTCGCCAGTGGCCATTTTGTATTGCCGACTGATGTGCCCTTGTTGGGCGTCGTCGGCGTTAGTTGAAACATTAGCCGCGCTGGCTATAGCCGCCGTTAGGTGACGGTACTTTTCGTGACCAACAAATGCTATTGGGTGCAGCACACCGTCGATGCGGAGGCGGACTCTGATGTTATCTTTTTGAGTTTCCAGATGGATGTCGCTGGCTTTGAGCTTGTAAGCCTGCTGGACCAGGTATGCCAGCATGTCATCTGGCCGCACTTCTACTAGAGTTTTGCTGACCGTGTCGATTATGTTCTGACGGCCAGCTTCGGCAATTGTTATATCGTGGTATTCAACCTGTTTTGGCGGGTCATAAAGCTGCATGTATTCGCGGAAACCGGCGTCAGATATAAGCGAGAACTTGGTTATGTAATCAGTGAACCGGCCCCTGAGTTGATTTATTGTCTGCTGTGGGGTGGTGGTGATGATGCCGAAGTGGATATTGTGCTCATCGGCCATCAATGGCACAACCCGCAGGCTGTAGAGCTCAGGCACAGCCAGGATAGTCTTATAAAGCTGTTTTTGCAGTTGCGAGGTGTCAATGTAGTTTAAGCCGAGAACTTGCGCTCGGCGCTGCGCCATTATTTCTTCGTCACGACGCCCACCCTGATTCATACAACCATTAAAGCATAGCCTTTAATGAGCTGAAAGCCGTTAGCTGACAGCCGATAGCCGAAATGATTAAGCTATGAGCCAAAAACTATTAGCTATAAGCTAAAGCTATGCTCCGCATAGTTTTAATAGCGCATAACGTACGCTCGGCCCACAATGTCGGCTCAATTCTACGCAGCGCCGACGGTTTTGGTGTGGAGAGGGTTTACCTGACCGGCTTTACGCCGCATCCGCAAACAAGCGATGATAAAAGGATGCCGCATGTGGCTAAACGAGCGGCGGATCAGATAGCCAAAACCGCTTTGGGGGCCTAAAAAAAACTTAATTGGCAGCACCGTTCAGATGTCATAAAACTGCTAGCCAAACTGAAAAAAGAGGGATTTTCATTGGCGGCTCTGGAACAAACCGACAAGGCCGTAGCTTTGCCAAATTTCAGTCCCACTAACGACATGGCCTTGATTGTCGGTAGCGAAATCGCCGGCATTGAGCAAAGCATATTGAATGCCGCTGAAATTCATCTGTCGATACCGATGCTAGGAAAAAAAGAGTCCTTTAACGTGGCTGTGGCAGCCGCTGTAGCGCTATACTATTTACGATGGTATAATCGTAAGCTGAATGACCGCCAAAATAAAAATGCGCTCATATAAAACCGGCCATCGCTCACCCCGTAAACCAAAAGGGATAAGCGATAAGGCTTTTAGAAGAGTTTATTGGCCGTACCTACCGGTGGTTCTGATAATTGGTGTTCTGCTGTCGTTTAGCTCGCAGGCCGGTGTCTTTTCGGCATTGATTCATCAACCAGGCGGCCGGGTTCTGGCCTACGCCACCAGTATGAGCAGCGGTGGACTTCAAGGCAGTACAAACAGCGCCAGGGCCCAAAACGGTGTAGCATCGCTACAAATAAACAGCAAGCTGGCGGCTGCCGCTCAGGCCAAAGCTGACGATATGGCCAGCCGTAATTACTGGAGCCACAACACACCCGAAGGCAACCCCCCTTGGACGTTCGTTACTGCCCAAGGATATAGCTACCAGAAACTCGGCGAGAACCTGGCCGCCGGTTTTAGTGATGAGCAATCGGCTATTAACGGTTGGATGGGTTCGCCGCCTCATCGAGACAATATGCTTGATTCGGCCTTTTTGGAGGTTGGCTTCGGCTGGGCCAGCAATCCAAACTACACTTCAGCTGGTGGTGGGCCGATGACGATTGTTGTGGCTTTTTATGGTAAGCCGCAGGTCCTATCAAGCCAATCGTCAAACAATTCCACCCCACCGCCATCAGCGTCAGTTAAGTCAACAGCGCCGGCACCAACATCACCGGATATAACAATACAACCGCCATCATCAGCGCCGGCCGAAGTTACCGAACCCAAGAATGAGGCTGCTACAGCGTCACCAAACACCGATACGAACATCAATTCATCTCAACTGGCTGGTAAATCCTCAAGGTTACAGCTTGTCTTAGCTAGCTTCCCAGTGGCTAAATTCGCCACCACATTTGCGCTTTTAGGAGCGGTCGCCGCCATTGCTATATGGCTGGGCCGACATGCGCTAGCGGTCCGCCGGGCTTTATTTAAAAGCGAGCGTTTTGCAATTAGGCACCCGATTCTAGACTTAGGCCTGCTAATCATCGCGGCGCTATCCTACTTACTGACACAAACCGCCGGATTTATCCAATAGCCTCACTCGCACCGCCACCCTGCCAGCCAGCTGAGCCGGCTGCACCGGTGGCTTATCCAGACCTACTTCACGACTATGTTGGTGGGGCCGAAAATAGCCGCTAAAGCACGCAGACTCTCCTCGTTGACGCTGATAGTTTGGGGTAATTTAATAGCCTGCTTGGCTTCAGGGTTGCCAGTAACAATGACCACCTCGGTATCACCTTGGAAACTATCCAGCTTATCCTTCAGGTTCATAAGCAGTGGCTGGTCCGAGCTGTTTTCTAGTCTAATGAATAGGCGCTGGGTAGAATCATTGTTATCACCCTTAGAGTCGGTGCCTTTGGCGGCGTCTTCGGGCGTAAGGATTCGGGCTTCTTCGACAATCACTTTCCAATCATCGGTCTCTGAGTTGTCCCTATCACGTGTAGTTAGCCTGCCCTTGGCCAGTACGACATTATCTCTTATCCATAAATGCGGCTTGGCTTCATAGAATCTCGGGAAAACTATCAATTCTATCTCGCCGCTTAAATCAGCAATTTTAGCAAAAGCCATCTTTGAACCATTCTTAGTAGTTATCTCGCGGGTACTGGTAATTGAACCGCCCACTGTCACTTCACGCCCGTCCATTTCGGCTTCTAAACTGCCAATTGGTTTGGCCTGCTGGTCGAGCACGTCTGCGTAGTCATCGAGCGGGTGCTGGCTTAGATATAAACCGAGAAGTTCGCGCTCCCATGACAACTGAATGTTTTGAGAATATGGAACGGCCTCTTCGTCCCAGCGCATTTTGAGCGAAGTCGCGGAGTCATCGCCGCCACCACCGAACAAATCAACTTGCCCGCTCAAAGTCTCTTTGCCTAGCCTCTGTGCCAGACTTAAGATGTTCTCGACATTGTTAAGTAACCGGCTGCGGTCTCCAAGCGAATCAATTGTGCCCGATTTAATCAGGCTCTCCAAAGCCTTGCGATTAACAATATGGGCGTTGACGTGCCGGCTGAAATCCTCGATTGATTTGAATTTGCCACCTAATTTTTCACGGGCCAGCAGAATTTCCTCGACCGTGCCGTGCCCGACGTTCTTTATGGCATCCAGTCCGAATCGTATCTGATTTTTACCCGGCACAACAGCGAATTCGTGGAATGATTCGTTTATATCCGGCGGCAGAACTTCAATGCCCATGTGCTTGCATTCGGTAATTTCAATAGCCAATCGGTCGATATTGTCATAATCACTGGTCATCAGCGCTGCCATAAAGGCCGCTGGATAATGAGCTTTGAGATAAGCGGTTTGGTAGGCAATCAGGCCATAGCAGGCGGAATGAACCTTATTAAAGCAATAAGCGGCAAACTCCTCTAGCTGGCGCCAGAAACGCTCCATCATCTTACGGTCAGCGCCGACGGTTTTAATTCCCCCTTCAATGAAATCCTTCTTCAGCTTAGCCATGACGATTGGATTTTTCTTGCCTATGGCATAGCGTAGTGTATCAGCATGGCCACCAGAGAATCCGCACATCTCCATGCTTATCTGCATCACTTGTTCTTGGTAGACAATCACCCCATAGGTATTTTCGAGGGCCGACTTCATGGCCGGGTGGAGATATTCGATTTGGCGCTGCCCATGCTTACGAGCGATAAAATCTTCAATCCATTGCATCGGACCGGGGCGGTAGAGTGCAACCATGGCGATGATATCTTCAAAAACGGTCGGTTTGAGCTGTTTCAGATACCGCTTCATACCGGCTGATTCAAGTTGAAAAACACCGGTCGTTTCACCTTTTTGCAGCAACTCAAAGGTTTTTTTATCGTCAAGTGGAATCTCACCGATATCAATGTTTTTGCCGTAGACCTTCTTAACTATGCGTAGTGTATTTTTAATGATTGTCAGGTTAGACAAACCCAAGAAGTCCATCTTAAGGAGCCCTAGATCTTCTATCGGGAACATCGAGTACTGGGTAGCGATGGCTCCGCTCTGAGCCACTTCGAGCGGCACAAAATTAACAATTTCATCAGGTGCAATTACCACTCCGGCGGCATGAACGCCGTGGCTGCGAATAGTGCCCTCAAGCCGCATAGCCAAATCAAAAACCTGTCTGGCTCTTCCGTTCTCAGCGTACTCCCGCTTCAAATCGGGTACCTGCTTCAGGTGTTGAGCCAAGGCTGTGTGCCTGCCCTGAACAGGTGGCGGAATCATTTTGGCTAATCTATCAGCCTCGGCATACGGCACCCGCAGTACCCGGGCGACATCTCTTACGGAGTTGCGTGCTGCCATCTGTCCGAATGTCACAATGTTGGCTACCCTGTCGCGGCCATACTTTTCAATACAATAATTTATAACCTCATCACGCCTGTTGTCTTGGATGTCGATATCCATATCGGGCATGCTGATGCGATCGGGGTTAAGAAAACGTTCAAAGAGCAGGTCGTATTTTAGTGGCTCGATCTCAGTAATACGCAAGCCGTAGGCCATTATCGAGCTGGCGGCGCTACCGCGGCCAGGTCCGAACACTATTCCATGATCTTTCCCCCAATTAATAAAATCAGCCACGATTAGAAAATAGCCATTAAAATCCATGCTATTGACTACTCCTAGCTCATATTTCGCTCGGTCAATGACCTCCCCCCTTAAAGTCTTCTTGGCATCCGTAACTGTCAGCTTATTGGCCTTTGTACGTGAGACGCCGCCGTAACGCCACGCCAGACCCCGCCAGACCTCTTTTTCCAATAGGCTACGCTCGGTTTCACCCCTGGGTGTTGGAAACTGTGGGATTAGGATTTTGCCAAGCTCTAACTCAACGCCGCAGCGCTCAGCAATCTCACGTGTATTTTGTAACAACTCTGGGTGCTGCCTATTCCATCTTCTGATAATGTCTTTGGGGTCGGCCACCTGTAACTGAAAGTCTTTCAGGCTCATGCGCTCAGTGTCTTCTAAAAATGCTCCGGTTTGAATACAAAGAAGTACCTCGTGAGCTTCCTGATCCTCCTGCATTAGATAGTGTGAATCGCAAGTAACGACAGCCGGTATGTTGAGTTCGCTACTTAGTTTGAGAAGGTCCTGGTTGACTCTGGTCTGTTCATCCCAAACATTCGGGTGCTCAGCGTGTCCGTGGTCTTGCAGCTCAAGATAATATCGATCGCCAAAAATCTTTTTATACCAGCTGGCAACTTTTTTAGCCTGCTCCAGCCGGCCGGATCTGAGTGCGTTGCCGAGTTCGCCCTGCAGGCAGCCGGAAAGGACAATAAGGCCTTCGTTATACTTTTCAATCAGTTCTTTATCTACTCTCGGACGATAATAAAACCCCGCTAAGTTAGCGATTGAAGACAGACGCATGAGGTTCTGGTAGCCGGCATTATTGCTAGCTAGCATTGTCAGGTGATAAGCTGCCCGGTCATACGCCGGGTCCTTGTCCTTGTGAGAACGCGGAGCAACATAGGCCTCCATGCCGATTATCGGTTTGATATTGTGGTCTTTGGCGTGTTTATAAAATTCAACCGCGCCGCTCATCAATCCGTGATCGGTCATGGCTACCGCCTCCATGCCAAGTTCAACCACTCGCTCCATTAATGCCGGAACTTTAGTCAGACCATCCAGCAATGAATACTGAGTATGATTATGTAAGTGAACAAAGTCACTCGGCTTAAGTTTTACCCCCGGCTTGGCCATTACCTAAATTATAAAGGAGAGGCTGGTTGGGTTATAGGGTTTTAGACGAAATAACTACAGTCCTACCCGCTAGACCACTATAACGCTCTTTTTCAGCTTTTGAAATATTTGCTCAGATTCTTTTTGGCTTGTTTTGCCTGTTTGATGGCTTTATTCAATTCCGGGTCTTTTGCCTCGCCGGCCTTAAAGGCTTTTAAGACGGCCCCGGACTTGTTCTTGGCATCTTTGGCTGCGACTACTGCTTCGTTGAATTCCTCGCGGGCTTTGGCGCTTAGTGCCATCGTCTTATCTTTGGCGTCTTTAACAAGTTCGTCAAGTTCATCGCGCAAGTCTTGCAACTGCTCTGCGGCTTCATCCTTTAACTCTGAGACTTTCTCGGCTAAATCTTCCCTGGTTTCCTGGCCGCTTTTGGGTGCTGTTAAAATACCGGTGATGTAACCAACGGCTCCGGCCAGTAAAGCGCCGATAGCTATCTTTCTACCAGTGTGCTGATCTTTGACCATAATCTAACCCTTTCTACCGCGCGTGCGCGTGATTATATTTGTTACTAGGCGAACCCACGGCATGGCTGCCGCGCTCCTTCTGAACGCGGTGGCTGCCGATTCCACGCTATCGGCCACGTTATCCGCCTTGCGCAGGAATTTAATGAAAAAAATCAACGTAATACTTAGTAGTAATAGAAATACAGCTAATACCGAGCTAACGATGATAAGTAAAACGTTGGCTGCCGTTTCCATGCGTTAATTATACCCCAGATGTTTCTTAATAAGTTTCTCGGCCAGGGCCGGATTGGCTTGGCCGTGGGATTTAGTCATTACCTGGCCAACCAGAAAACCGATAGCCCTCTCCTGGCCGGCCTTGATGTCTTCGACTACTTTAGGATTTTGGGCGATGACTGCGACTACAACTTTTTCAACTTCTGCTTCATCCGAGACTTGCAGCAAGTTGAGTTTTTGTGCAATTGTGCGGGGGTCGTCGGTTGTGCTCAATAGCTGCTCAAAGACAGTTCTGGCCGCCGTCGAGCTGAGCTCGCCTCCATCCACCATTTTAGAAAGAGTTATTAACCGCTCCGAGTCGACTTCCGGTTCGATTTCGCCAGTCATTGCTTCATCGGGCGGTTCGGCCTGTATAAGCCAAAAGGCTGCTCGCCGAGCGTCTTCTGGCCCGGCGGCCTCCAATACGTCCAGGATTGGCTTAATAATCGATGCTCTATCTAGTATATCTTCAATTACTTGCGGCTTAATTTCGAGTTTACCGAGTTGGGCACGGGTCTCACCGGGTAACTTGGGTAGTTTAGCTTTAATCCGATCAATAAAAGCGTCATCTAGCTCTACCGGCGGTACATCCGGCTCTGGCATATAACGGTAATCCTCAGCTTCCTCTTTAGTCCGCTGGGCAAAGGTTTTTTGTTTGGCTTCGTCCCAGCCGCGGGTTTCTTGCACTACGCTGCCGCCTTTTTCTAGCACTTCAATCTGGCGCTTGATTTCATAGGCTACGGCCGCTTCAACGCTGCGGAAGCTGTTTAAGTTTTTGACCTCGCTTCTGGTTCCCAATTTGCCCGGGTCTGAGCTGACGCTAACATTCAGATCAAACCGCATATGCCCGTGATACAAATCTCCATCGGAGACATCGGCGTACTTCATTAGTAAATATAGCTCGCGGACATAGGCTTTGGCCTCAGCCGGTGAGTGGATGTCTGGCTTACTAACTATTTCCAATAGTGGCGTTCCGGCCCGGTTGAGGTCAACGAGTGAATAATCAGCACCAGCCGGATGGGTATTCTTGCCGGCATCTTCTTCTAGGTTGGCCCGTTCTATAGCGATATTTCTGTCGCGGCCATCAACATCGATTTGAACCTGCCCACCTATAATAATCGGGTCTTCATACTGAGTTATTTGATAGCCTTTGGGCAAATCCGGGTAAAAATAGTGTTTACGCTCAAATTTGCAGAATTTTTGAGGTCGGGTGCCAAGCGCAAAGGCTGCACACACACATATATTTATTGCTTCGCGGTTTAGAACCGGTAGGGCGCCTGGCATACCAACGCAAATATGGCTAATCAGAGAGTTTGGCGAGGCGCTTCTGGCATCATTGCCGACTGCCGCGAAGAGCTTAGTTTTGGTCTTTAGTTGTACATGGGTTTCGATACCAATTGTCGGGGCGTACTTCTCCGAACTCATAAAGCCCCCAAATCCTGAAGTGTCTGTTTAATGCCGGCTAGGGCGTTCTTGGCTTCACTCTTCCGTATCCGTACGTTCGGTTCGTGTACCAATCGGTTGCGCAGCTTATGGGCATACCAAGCGCTATCGTTATTACTTAGCGCTCGCTGGGCAGCTACTAAGCGCTCACCCATAGTTTTGCCTTTGTAACCTTTCCGCTTAAGGGCTTCATCCAGCAGTTTATCGGCGTCAATAACGGCCAGCGTCATACCCTCAACTGTTTTGACACGGGTTAAAAGTTCTGTCCACCTCCTCTCAAAATACCGTCGGTTAAGGGGCTGGACAAATCGGCGGCCAAAACGGCTAAGTAGGATTAGTATCAGAATGCCAAAGACTATAGCGCCGATTAAGAAAACAGTTGTCATTTCAGCGCCTCAAACGCCTTAGAGATTGACAACAGATTACGGTCGGCTCGCTGCGGCGCGATAATTTGTAGCCCAACAGGCAGTTCATCGTGCCTGTCAACCGGCAGGCTAATAGCCGGATTGCCCGAAATGTTAGCTGCTACGGTCATTATGTCGCTGAGGTACATCTGGAGTGGATCAGCAGTCCGCTCACCAATCTTGAAGGCTACATTTGGCGCGGTTGGGCCAATTAGAAAATCAAACTGTTCGAAGGCTGTTTTGAAGTCGTTGATAATTTTTGTGCGCACGGTTTGGGCTTTTTTATAGTAGGCCTCGTAGTAACCGCTTGAAAGCACATAGGCACCGATCATGATGCGCCTCTTAGCCTCAGCGCCGAAACCGGCTTCACGGCTCAGAAAGTAGCTGTCTTCAAGGTTTTTGGCTTCAGTTGTGCTTAAGCCGTACCTTTGACCGTCATAACGCGCCAAATTACTGCTGACTTCTGCTGGACAAACGATATAATAAACCGCCAGTGCCAGCGGCAGACTGGGCAGGCTCACTTCTCTGATCTCGCCGCCAGCGGCGCGCATTTTTTCAATCGCCGCTTCAACCGATTGTCTTACTCCGGGCTCAAGCCCTTGGCTCATGTACTCGCGAATAATGCCAATTCTGACATTATTCAGCCGATAGCCATTGGCCGATAGCCGATAGCCTTTTGCGTCGCTTTCGATGGTTGTTGAATCGAGCTCGTCTTTTCCGGCCATGACCTCGAGCACAATAGCGGTGTCATCTACGGTCCTGGCCAACGGGCCAATGACATCGGTACTGCTGGCCATGGCTACAACTCCCGAGCGTGATACCAACCCGTATGTCGGTTTATAACCAACGACCCCGCAAAAGGCCGCCGGAAGACGGATTGAACCACCAGTATCTGTGCCGATCGCGAATGGTACAGCTTTTAGGGCCACAACTACGGCCGAGCCGCCCGAACTGCCACCAGGTACACGCGTCTTATCATGTGGGTTTTTGGTTACAAAAAAATCGCTGTTTTCGGTGCTGCTGCCATGCGCCCAGGCATCTAGGTTGGCCTTTGCTACACAGATGGCACCGGCGGCTTCTAAGCGCTCGATAGCGGTCGCTTGGTATGGCGCTTCAAAGTCCTTCAACATATTGGATGCTGCCGTCGTTTTGCCTTCGAGGGTCAGAAAATTATCTTTGGCTACAAACGGCACCCCAGCCAGTGAGCCGATTTTTTCACCTCTGACTATTCTTGAATCGATGTCTTCAGCCCGCTCTAGTGCACGCTCTTTTAGATATGAGATAACCGCGTCATATTCGGCGGCGGCTTCGAGATTATTCAGCGCTTCTTGGACCAGATTTTTAGCGCCCAGTTCGCCGCTTTGTACCTTGCTGGCAATATCAGCGATCGGTAAATCGAGTACCCCCATAACTACTCAATAACCCGTTTTACTTTGTACTGATTTTTTTCGGTCGCCGGAGCGCCAGCCAGTAAGCCATGAGGATTGGCATGGTAATCAATAGCTTCATCGTCACGCATGACGTTCCTAAGCCCGGTGACTTGGTATGTTGGTTTTAAGCCGTCTGTATCGGCTTGGTTGAGCATTTCAACATAAGCCAGGATTTCGCTCAACTCTTTGGCGAAGCGTTCGATTTCTTGGTCGGTCAACTTTAGCCGGCTTAAATGAGCCAATTTTAAGACTTGGTCTGCCGAGAGCTTACTCATAATCTGTAGGTAAGTATAGCAAAGCTAGAGTTTAGATTTCACTCTTACCCCGCACCAAAGCATGAGCGGAGTAGTCGGTAATCGGATTATGGAGCTTCAAGTTTTTGGTGCTGGGGTCGGCGATTATAATTTACCCTTCACTTCTTCTATGAGGTCGCGTAGTTCGGCGGCTTTTTCGAACTCCAAATTGGCAGCCGCCAAATCCATCTGTGAAGTTAGATCTCGAATCATATAGTCGTACTCCTCTTTAGGAATTTTTTTCAAATCAATTTTCATCCGCTTGCTGACGGATTCTTCCTTGACCGCTCTCGGCAGCATTTCCACGACCTCTCGCTCGATGCTCTTAGGTGTAATTTTGTGCTTTTGGTTGTAAGCTTCTTGAATCTCGCGGCGGCGATTGGTTTCGTCTATTGCCCGATGCATGCTGCCTGTTTGGCTATTGGCATACATGATGACATGGCCTTTTACGTGCCTTGCAGCCCGGCCGACTGTCTGGATTAAAGATTGTTCGGAGCGCAAAAATCCTTCTTTGTCAGCGTCGAGGATAGCCACCAGGCTAACTTCTGGCAAATCTAAACCTTCACGCAACAGATTGATTCCCACCAAGACATCGTAAACCCCTAAACGTAAATCACGTAGAATATCAGTTCTCTCCAGGGTGTCGATTTCGGAATGCAGATACATTACTTTTATGTCCAAATCAGCCAAATATTCCGCTAAATCTTCGGCCATGCGTTTGGTAAGCGTAGTTACCAAAACTCGCTGTTTTTTACTGACTGTATCCTTAATTTCAGCAATTAAGTCATCGATTTGGCCTTCGGTTTTGCGGACATCGATTTGCGGGTCGAGCAAACCGGTCGGACGGATAATCTGCGCTGCCGGTTCCGGACTACGCGACAGTTCGTATTCCGCTGGTGTGGCACTGACATAAATTACATGGTTTATGTGGCGTTCGAATTCACTGAATGTCAACGGGCGGTTATCGAGCGCGCTTGGCAGGCGGAAACCGTGTTCCACCAGAACTTGCTTGCGTGAACGGTCGCCGTGATACATGCCGCGTACTTGCGGCATGGTCATATGTGACTCATCAATGAACATCAAAAAGTCATCAGGGAAATAGTCGAGCAAAGTCGCTGGCTGCTCGCCTTCTTCGCGATCTGTCAAATAGCGGCTGTAGTTCTCAATCCCTTTCACAAACCCGGTTTGCTCGAGCATTTCGATATCAAACTTAACTCGCTGTTCCAAGCGCTGGGCTTCCAGGAGTTTCCCGTGGTCTTTGAACCACTTAAGCCGCTGCCTAGTCTCTGCTTGGATTTTGACAATCGCCCGTTTGAGCTTCTCTTCCGGGGTCACGAAGTGGCTGCCTGGATAAATACTTAACAAGTCAAGCGATTTCTCAATTTCGCCAGTCAGTGGATTAATTCGGGTCATACGCTCGACCTCATCGCCGAAGAATTCAATTCGATAGGCCGCTTCGTCACCAGCCGGAAAGACATCGACCACATCGCCGCGTACTCTGAAATTACCGCGTTCAAATGCCATATCATTACGGCGATACTGGATATCGGTTAGTTGCCGCATGAGTTTATCGCGCACTCTACGCTGGCCTTTCTTGATTTTAATCGTCATGTTAGTGTAATCCTCTACCGATCCGATACCGTAAATGCAAGAGACGCTGGCTACTATAATCACGTCACGCCGCGACAGTAACGCCTC
>Ga0209640_10000798_pt1 | contig 25173 bp, 24 predicted proteins | sample RifCSP10_1_FD_184018 | JGI IMG/M metagenome (GOLD analysis project Ga0209640, IMG submission 184018) | Soil microbial communities from Rifle, Colorado - Rifle CSP2_sed 10_1 (SPAdes) (version 2) | ecosystem: Environmental > Terrestrial > Deep subsurface > Rock core/Sediment | place: Rifle... | reverse complement strand
AATCTCGAGGCGCTTGTAGTGGTTGTAGACGGCGACCGCGAGCTTTTTCTTCGTTTGCTCCTGGCCGATGACGTACTCGTCGAGGAACTTCTTGATCTCGACCGGCATCGGCAGCGCCGCGCGCGTGCCGCGGTCGAACTTGTTGTCGTCGGCGATGATGTCGTTGCAGACCTCGACGCATTCGTCGCAGATGAACACGGTCGGCCCCGCGATCAGCTTGCGGACGTCGTTCTGGTCCTTGTTGCAGAACGAGCAGCGGAGAATCTCGGTCTCGCCGTTCTTTTTGACCATGTGTGTGTGGGCTCAGGCTCTCGGCGTCGGGCGATCGGTGTCTCAGGTCTGATGTCTGAGTCTGACTGGTATTTCGGCCTGAGTCCAGCTGGAGGCTAGAGGAGGCCCAGGGGCCCCTGACCTGGAGCCCAAAACCTAGCCTACAGCGATGTTACACCCGTTTTCGGATGACGTCATCGATTATCCCGTATTCCTTCCCCTGGTCGGCGGACATGATGTAGTCCCGCTCCGTGTCGTCCGAGATGCGCTTGAGGGACTGGCCCGTATGGTGGACCAGGATTTCGTTGAGCCGCTCACGCATGCGCATGATTTCACGGGCGTGGATGTCGATATCGGTGGCCTGTCCGGCCAACCCCTGCATCAAGGGCTGGTGAATCACGATACGGGCGTTCGGCAGCGAATAGCGCTTCCCCTTGGTCCCGCCAGCCAGCAGGACCGCCGCCATCGAGGCCGCCTGGCCGATGCAGATCGTCTGGACGGCGGGCTTGATGAACTGCATCGTGTCGTAGATCGCCAGCCCCGCCGTAATCGACCCGCCGGGGCTGTTGATGTACAGCTGGATGTCCTTGTCGGGATCCTCGGCCTCCAGGAACAGCATCTGGGCGATCGTCAGGTTGGCAACCGTATCGTCGATCGGCGTGCCGATGAAGACGATGCTGTCCTTCAGCAGCCGCGAGAAGATGTCGTAGGCGCGTTCGCCGCGGCTGGTCTGCTCGACCACCATCGGCACTAGCTGGGCACGGCTCATTTGTGTGTCGTGAGTGGCGATGAGCGATCCCGTTGTCGCAGGGGCCCTGGTCCGAAGGGCGCTAGAGAATCCTAGCACGCGACAGGGCCAAGTCAACCGCCTTCTCCCGGCGCAGCCCTGCGACCAGCCGGGGGATCCCACCTTCCTTCTCGAATTGGGCGCGCAGCGCCGCGGGGGTGCGGCCCGCCCTGACCGCGAAACGTTCGATCTCCTTCTCGACCTCCTCCGGCTGCACCGAGAGGCTCTCGCGCCGCGCGATCTCATCGAGGACGAGCGCGCTCGCGACCGCGGCGCGCGCCGGCTCCCGCTGGGCCTCACGAAACTGGGCCCAGTCGATGCCCGCCTGCCGGGGGTCGACATTCTGCTGCATCAGCTGCCGGGCGAACTCCTCCAGCCGCCGATCGATCTCGCGCTCGACGAGCGAGGCCGGCAGCTCGAAGGTGATCCGCTGCGACAGCTGCTTCAGCAGCTCGCTGCGAACCTGCCGCTTGGCGTTGTCTTCGGCCTCCTCCTGCAGATCCGCGCGGACGCGATCCCGCAGCGCCGCGAGCGTGTCGAACTCGCCCACGTCCTTCGCGAACTCGTCGTCCAATTCAGGGAGGACCCGGCGCCGAAGCTCCTTGACCGTCACCGAATAGGTCACGTCGGTGCCCGCCATCTCCGTGACGGCGTAGTCGTCGGGGAAGTGGATCGAGAAGGTCTTCTCCTCACCAGGGCCGAGTCCGACGAGCTGCGCGTCGAACCCGGGCGGGTTGGCCGACGAGCCAAGCTCGATGCTCACGTTCTCGTGACGGTCGGGCCCCTCGGCGGTGTTCCTGATCAGATCCGCCAGTACTGTATCGCCTCCCTCGGCGGCGCGCCCCTCGACCGGCTCGAACCTCGCCGCGCGCTCCCGAAGCCGCTGGAGCGTCTGGTCCACGGCCTCCTCGGTGATCACGACCGGGGGCCTGGCGGCCTGGAGCGTGCTGAGATCGCCAGGATCGAACGGCGGCACGGTCTCGATGGCTGCCGTGAACGTGAGCGGCTGGCCCTCCTCGAGCACGACGTCCTTGATGTTCGGCGTGTCGACCGGCTCGAGGCCGCGCTCCTGCAGCGCCTCGTCCACCGCGCGCGGGATGAGGCCGTGCATCACGTCATGCAGAATCTGCTCGCGGAACCGCTGCTTGACGATCGTCGCCGGGACCTTGCCTGGCCGGAATCCGGGCACGCGCGCCTGCCGGGTGTAGCCCCTGGCGACGCGGTTGATCTCAGCGTCGACGACGTCGCTCGGAATCTCGATGACGACCCTTTTCCGCGTCTCGCTGATGTCGGTGAACTCGGTCTTCATCTGGCTTTCGGCTCTAGGCTCTTGGCTCTGGGTCCAGGCATTCTGATTCAGTCGTGGGATGGTCAGGCCGGAAGCCCAGAGTCCAGAGCCGAGAGCCTGAATGCGAAAGGAGGGACTCGAACCCCCATACCCTTTCGGGTACCAGATCCTAAGTCTGGCGCGTCTGCCAGTTCCGCCACTTTCGCGTCTGATTCAGCCTACCACGATGAGGTCCGCCTCACGCCAGGCGTCGCTTCTGCCTGATCCGAGCGACCATCATTCGCGGCCTCACCGCCTCGAGCGCGGCCCGCTTGACGTTGGAGATGATCAGCTCCTCCACGGGCCCGCGCGCCGAGGGTCGCGAGTTGATGGCCCGACGCGCTGCCACCTTGCGGACGACCAGGCCTGCGCGTTTGGCCTCGGCCCCGCCGTAGGCCGTCAGGATCTCCCGTGCACTCGAGTTCGACACGACGACCTGGGCGCCGCGGTTGCAGGCGGAGATCACTGACTGCTGGAGACGGCGCTGATCGAACGCCGAGAAGCCGCCGGCCGTGTAGTGAGCAAAGCTCGACGTGCGGCTGAGCGGCGCATAGGGCGGGTCGCAGTAGACGAAGTCTCCCGCGCCCGCCTCCGACAGCGTGGCCTCGAACGGGCGCAGCACGATGGTCACGCCAGGGCGGCTCAGGGCGGCGGCCACCGTCCTGAGGTGTGGCGCGTCGCAAATACGAGGATCAGTGTAGCGGCCCGCGGGCACGTTGAACGCGCCGCTCCGGTTCAGCCGGAACAGCCCGTTGAACCCCGTCCGGTTCAAGAAGATCAGCATGGCCGCCAGCGCCGGCGGGTATGCCTCCACGACCGTCTCGGGGGCTCTGGCGAGCAGGGCCGCCCGGTGGGGGTTGAATCGCTCGTCCCGAACGTCGTAGTAGCACGCCTCGCCTCGCGCCCGGTACTCGCGCTGCAGCGATGCGAGCTCGCGAATGACCTCCTCGGGACGGTCGCGCAGCGTCAGGTAACACCCAATCAAGTCGGGGTTCACGTCCGCCAGATGGATCTCGCGTCGCTCCAGCCGCCCGCCGTTGAGCAAGTCGAAGAAGACGGCGCCGCTTCCGACAAACGGCTCGATGTAGCGGGAGAAGGTGGGCGGGTAATGCTCGGCCAGCACCGGGAGCAGCTGCCGCTTGCCGCCGGCCCACTTGAGCAGCGGGCGGACGAGGACAGGCGTTGGGCGCTCAGCCTTCGGCTTCGAAAGGAGTGCGCGCATCTGCACGCTTCAAGTATCGGTCAAAAGATCTGGATCCGTAGGTGTGTTGCCGGGCGGCGGGGCCGCGCGGCCCGCTCGTCTCAAGGCCTCTCGCAGGAGGTACTCGATCTGGGCGTTCAGGCTGCGCAAGTCGTCGTTCGCCCAGCGCTGAACGCCCTCGAGCACGCGGGCGTCGATTCGCAGGAGAAAGGGCTTCCGTTCCGCCACGGTGGATGACCCTATTGGTGAATCGTCCCGGTATTGACGATCGGCTGGGCGGCCCGGTCACCACACAGGACCACCAGCAGATTACTCACCATCGCCGCCCTCCGCTCGTCGTCGAGTTGGACGATGCCCTTGTGCGAGATCTGTTCGAGGGCCATTTCCACCATCCCGACTGCGCCCTCGACGATGAGCTTTCGCGCCGCGATGATCGCGCCTGCCTGTTGCCGCTGCAGCATCGCCGCAGCGATCTCCTGGGCGTACGCCATGTGACTGAAGCGTGCCTCGAGGACCTCCACCCCCGCCTTCTCGAGCCGCTGCTGCACCTCCCTCTTCAGATGCTCCGCGACGGCGCTGGTCGAGCCACGGAGGGAAGCGACGTGGTCTTCGTGTGAGTCATACGGGTAGCTCGTGGCCGCGTTGCGAAGTGCCGCTTCGCTTTGCACACGGACGTAGTTCTCGTAGTCGTCAACCTCGAAGACCGCTTCGGCCGTTTCGACAACCCTCCACACCACGACCGCGGCGATCTCGATGGGGTTGCCGTCGCGGTCGTTGACCTTCAGTTGGCCGCTCTCGAAGTTCCGCACGCGCAGCGAGACCTTCCTCCATTTGTAGAGCGGGTTCGTCCACCGCAGGCCGGGCACTTTGGCCGTGCCAACGTAGTCGCCGAACAACTGCAGCACCTTGGCTTCGTTGGGAGAGACCATGAAGAAGCCCGTCACGCCGAACACCCAGACGACGAAGAGCCCGATGGCGACAATCACCGTCGTCAGTTCACCCCGGTTGGCCGCAAAGACACCGGCGACGAAGAGCCCGACGTTACCGGCGAGGGCCAGAATCGCCAAAACCATGAGGGGGATGCCAGGGAACCCGTCTAGCTCACGTTCGCGGATCATCAACGACCTCCAGTCTGTGATGTCTAAGTGATATCACTATGAAAGCCACGTGTCAAACCGCTGAGTGCTGGACCCGGCAAAACCGTGTGCCGATAGGTATTCCGCCAGCTGTGATTACCGTTCAGCACCTGACCAAGCGCTTTGGCTCGCACGTGGCCGTGAACGACTTGTCGTTCGAAGTGGCCTCAGGCGAGGTGCTGGGCTTCCTTGGGCCGAACGGGGCCGGGAAGACGACGACCATGCGGATGGTCACGGGTTACCTGCCGCCGACGAGCGGGTCGGTCTCGATAGACGGCCACGATTTGTTGAGCCACCCGATCGACGCGAAGCGTCGGCTCGGGTACCTCCCGGAGAATCCGCCGCTCTATCCGGAGCTGACGATCAGGCAGTACCTGGCGTTTGTCGCCGACATCAAGGACGTTCCCAGGAGTCGCCGTCGACCAGCCGTCGATCGCGCGATCGGCCGCGCGAACCTTGGCGAAGTGGCCGACAGGCGCATCGGCACGCTGTCCAAGGGATTCAAGCAGCGCGTCGGCCTGGCGCAGGCCATCGTCCATGAACCAGCCGTCCTCGTCCTCGACGAGCCGACGTCGAGCCTCGACCCGAAGCAGCGCGTCGAGGTGCGCGACCTGATCGTCGCACTGCGAGGCGAGCACACCGTGGTGTTGTCCACGCACATCCTGCCGGAAGTAAGTCAGATCACCGATCGTGTGGTCATCATCAACCGCGGACGCGTGATAGCCGTGGACTCTCCTGACAACCTCTCGCAGAGACTTCGTGGCCGCGAGGAGGTCACCGTGGAAGTCGGCGGGGCGACACCCGCGGAGGTTCGCCAGGCCGTGCTCTCGGTGGCCGGCGTCGCCGGCGTCCTGGTGGAGCAGGCTGGCTCACAGGTCGTCACGGCCAGGGTTGAAAGCGCCCTCGGCACCGACGTCCGCGGCGACGTGGCCCGGGCGCTTGCGTCGCGCTGGCAATTGCTCGCGCTTCGCAGTGAATCGCTGTCGCTCGAGGAGATCTTCCTGAAGCTGACCGGCGATGCTGACCGCCCCAGTCCCGAGTCCCCAGTCCCCGGTCCCGAGTCCCGAGGAGGCGCCTAGCATGCGTCACGTCATCGCCATCGCCGCGCGGGAGCTCCGGTCCTATTTCGTATCGCCGATCGCCTACGCGGCGCTGACGACGTTCTCCCTGCTGTCCGGCTTCTTCTTCTCGAACATGCTGACCTCGTACGTCCGTCAGGCGTCTCTGGCCGACGGCCAGATCGAACGGCTGGGCCGTTCGCCCCTCCAGCTCGACGTGCCGACCGTCGTCCTGGCCGAGTTCTTCAAGAACGAAGGCTTCATCCTCCTGCTCGTGGTCCCGCTGCTGACGATGGGGCTGCTCACGGACGAGCGGAGAAAAGGGACGCTCGAACTGCTGCTCACCTCGCCGGTCAGGCCGACGGAGCTGACCCTGGGCAAGTTCCTCAGCGCCATGACGCTCGTGACGGCGATGTTTGCGCTCACGCTCCCGTACTACTACTTCCTCGCACAGGGCGGCGAATGGGAGCCGGGGATCGTTCTCGCGGGCTACGCCGGCCTCATGCTGCTCGCCGCCGCCGAGGTCTCGATAGGGCTCTTCGTCTCGTCGCTTTCAGAGAACATGCTGGTGTCGGCGCTCGGCACCTACGGGGTGCTGGTCGCGTTCTACTTCGTCGACACCTCCGCGTCGGCCACACGGTCGATCTGGGTGGACTTCATCCAATTCCTGTCCTTCCACGTCCACAACGCGGAGTTTGCGCGGGGTGTGGTCGCGTTGCACAACATCACCTTCTTCGCCGGCGTGATGGCGATGGGGTTGTTCCTCACCCAGCGCTCGATCGAGGCGATCAGGTTCAAGAGGAGCTGATGAAACGGTACCTGGCCATCCCTGGCGCTCTGCTGGTGACGACCGCCTTCGTCCGCGCGGCCGCCAGCGTGCAGTGGGACCGGACCGGTGTGGCGCTTGCTGCGATCGGCGCCGTGATCGTTCTCGTGACGATCATCTGGAACCGCGACGAAGTCGCGGAATGGATCCGCGATCCGCGCGGCGTGTTCGCGGTGACAACCGGGATCTCCGTGGCCGTACTGGCCGCCGTCCTGGTGATGCTCAACATCGCGGTCTCGTACCGCCCGTGGAGCATCGACCTGACGGCGTCCGGACGCAACCAGGTCGGCAAGGGGACCCGCGCGCTGCTGCAGCGCCTCGACACCCCGGTGTCCCTTCAGCAGTTCGGTCGGACTCCAGATCCGACGGTCGATCAACTCCTGCAGGGCTTTGCGCGGGAAAGTCGCCAGCTGCGGGTCGAGTTCGTCGACGTCGATCGCGATCGCGCCACTGCCGCGCGCTACGGCGTGGTCAAGCTGGGCACGGTCGTGGCCGTGTCGGGTGAAAAGTTTCGCAAGGTCGAGGACGCCAACGAGCAGGCGCTCGTGACCGCGGTGCTGCAGGTGTCGACCGACGTCGAGCGAACCGTCTGCTTCGTCACGGGGCACGGAGAGCGCGGCCTCGCAGACGAAGGGGGCGGGGGGCTGTCCCAGCTCGCGGCCACACTCCAGGCCTCCAGCTACCGGACGGAACGAATCAGCCTGTTGGAAGACGCGGTCCCACCGGCCTGCGCCGTCCTGGTCGTGGCTGGCCCCCGACAGGAGCTGTCGGCAGGGGAGTTAGCGCGTCTCCAGACGTACTTCGCCTCTCGTGGTCGGATTGCCCTCCTCGTCGAACCGGAGCCGGCAGCATCGCTGGCGGAGTGGCTGAGCCCGATCGGCATCGTGCCGGGACCAGGTTCCGTCATCGACACCAGTGGCGCGGGGCAAAGCGTCGGGGGTGGTCCACGGACGCCGCTCGCACTGCGGTACGTCGACCATCCCGTGACTCGAGGGTTCGAGATCGCGACGATGTACTCGGGTGCCCGCCCCCTTCAGGTGATCGAGGCGCCGGAATTCGGGGGCAGACCAACGGCGCTCGCACAGACGGGCCCGCGCAGCTTTGCGACCTCGGGCGACGATTCGGAGCTGGCATTCCGGCAGGGACGAGATACGCCGGGTCCTCTGACCCTGGCGGCCGCCACGTCGTTCGGCGCTCCGGCGAAGCCCGAGGACGACGCCAGGCTCGCCGTGTTCGGGGACAGCGACTTCGTCTCCAACGCGTTCATCCGCCGGCAGGGGAACCGGGACTTCTTCCTCCGCTCCCTTGCCTGGCTCATGGGCGAGCAGGACGCCACCATCGTCTCGGTCGACGACCGCGAGAATCGCCGAGTCGAGCTCACCGAGGCCATGCGTGCCTGGATGTACATCGTCAATCTGGGTGCGCTGCCGCTCGTGCCGCTCCTGGCCGGTGTCGTCGTGTATCTCCGGAGCCGGCGCTAGGCAGCTTCGACACCTTCGCACCCTATTTCCGGGGGCCCTTCGGTCCGAGAATGAGACCGAGGGAAAGTCTGTGCAACCGAGTCGAATTCTGCTGGCGTCTGTTCTGGTCGCGGCGACGGCAACGTCCGCCGGCTCGCAGTCGGCCGCCCTGCCGCCGCTCCCGATCACGCAGCTCGACGTGCGGCAGACGGACCCGGAGCTCGACGACCAGCGGATTTCGCTGGGCTTTTCAGAGCCGACTCCGATTCGCGACATCCTGCTACTGCTCGTGCGCGATACGCGGTTGAGCCTGATTCCTCATCCATCGCTCGAACAGACGTTCATCGGCGACCTCAAGAACGTCAGCCTGCGCGAGGCGCTCGATCTGATGCTCGAGCCGCTCGGCCTCGACTACTCGGTCCGCGGCCAGGTGATCCGGGTGTTCCCGCGCGAGCTGGAGACCCGGCTCTACAGCGTCGATTACGTCATCACCCAGCGGACGGGGAGCCGCTCCATTGCCGGCACGACCGGTGCCGGCAGCGCGAACGTTGGAAGCGGAGGCATTCCTTCGAGCATCACGGCAGGCCCTGTGGGAGTCAACGCGTTTGGCGGCGTATCGGGCGCGGGCGCGGGGGGGAGCACGACGCAGGTCAGCGGAACCGATTCGCCCAACCTGTACGTCGATCTCGCCGAAGGCGTCCGCTCGCTGCTGTCGGCCGAGGGGCGGATGAATCTCGATCGCACCGCGGCGCTGCTGCAGGTGACCGACACGCCGGGCCGCCTGGCCAGGGTCGAGCAGTACCTCGAAGCGGTGATGCTGCGCGTCACACGCCAGGTCCAGATCGAGGCGAAAGTAATCGAGGTCGAGCTGAGGGAGGAGTTCTCGGCCGGCATCAACTGGCGCGTGGTGCTCGGCGGGCTCACCAACTCCGCCACGATCTCACAGACGCTGGCGCCGGCCACGGCCGGCGGCTTCACGCTCGCGCTCAATACCACCGACTTCACGGCGCTGCTCAACGCCTTTGCCTCGCAGGGGAAGGTCAACGTCCTGGCCAGTCCACGCGTCACGGCGATGAACAACGAGCCCGCCGTCATGCGGATTGGCACCCAGGACGTCTTCTTCGTCACGACGACCCAGGTGGACCCGCAGTCGGGACAGATTCTGCAGTCCTCGGTGACGCCTCAGACGCTGACCGAAGGCGTCGTGCTGAGCGTGACACCGCAGATCAGCGCCGACGGCATCATCCACATGAGCATCAACCCCAGCATTACGGAGCGGACCGGGCTCGCCACGTCGAGACTTGGCGACACGGTGCCGATTGTCAGCGTGCGCGAGACCGACACCTTGGTGCGGGTGCGGCAGGGTGAGACAATCGTGATTGCCGGGATGATGCAGGATCGGGCCAGCGTCGACACGGCGAAGGTGCCGCTGCTCGGCGACGTGCCGGTCGTCGGCCACCTCTTCAAGCGCACTGAAAAGTCGAGGCGGAAGACCGACCTCGTGATCCTGCTGACGCCAACGGTCATGGGCCCTGGTGAAACCGCGGCGACGACCGCGCGCGAGATTCGGCGTCTCGACGACGCGCGGGAGCTGGCCGCCAAGAAGCGCTGATGTACGAACCGTACTACGGCTTCGCGGAGAAGCCGTTCAGCCTCACGCCCGATCCGAAGTACCTGTATCGAAGCGAGTCGCATGCGAACGCGTTCGAGCTGCTGCAGTACGCAATCGAGCGCCGCGAGGGCTTCGTCGCGATCACCGGCGACATCGGCACCGGCAAGACGACGCTCTGCCGCGCCCTGCTCGAAAAGACGGATCAGAAGACGTTCACGGCGCTCCTCCTCAATCCGTTCCTGTCCGAGGAGGATCTACTGCGCGCGATTCTGCAGGATCTCGGTGTCGTGTCGAGGGGAGATGAGCGGCTGCCTGCGCGCCAGCCGAGCAAGCAGGATCTCGTCAACACGCTCTACGACTTCCTGCTGTCGATCGTCCCGCTCGGCGCGCGCGCGGTGCTCATCATCGACGAGGCGCAGAATCTGCCGCTGCCGATCCTGGAGCAGATCCGGATTCTCTCCAATCTCGAAACGGACAAAGAGAAGCTCCTCCAGATCATCCTCGTCGGCCAGCTCAACCTGCTGCGGCTGCTGCGGTCCCCGGAGCTCCGTCAGCTCGACCAGCGGATCTCGATCCGGTACCAGCTCAAGCCGCTGACCGGGGACGAGGTTGGCGCGTACGTCGCCCACCGGCTTGCGATTGCCAATGGCGCCCGGAGCGTCGTGTTCACTCCGGCGGCGCTGCGGCTCGTGCACGAGTGCTCGAGCGGCATCCCGCGGCTCGTCAATATGTTGTGCGACCGGGCGCTGCTGGGTGGCTACTCGGCACAGACTGCTCGGATCGACGAAGACCTGGTTGCCACCGCGGCCGAAGGGCTCGATCTGAAACCGGTTGCCCGGCCGCAGCGGTCCATGATCGAACGGCTGTTCGGAAAGCCGGGCGCGTGAGGATGACGGCGCGATGAGCGTGATTCTCGACGCCCTGCGTCGCGCGCGCGGAGGAACCGGCGATCGCCGGTCCACCGCGGTCTCCGAGTCTCCGGGTGCAGCGGGCACGCGCCAGGTGCCTGCGGGCCTCGGTCTCTCCCCGACGCCGCGTCCTCCTCGACGGTCGCGGTCCCCGTGGGTGCCGTGGGCCGGTGCGGCGGCAATCACCCTGCTGGGCACCTGGGTGGGCTTTCAGCTCCTGTCGCGTCGAAGCACCGCTCCAGTCCGGCCTTCCGCGTCTGCCGTTCAGGCACCACCTGCTGCGACGGCGCCGCCGTCCACTCAGGCTCAAGTCCAACCGGCCCAGGAGACACCGCAGAGCGCCGCTCCCGACGAGACGCCGCGCCGACGTGTCCGGCGGCCCCGAGTCCCGAGCCCCGAGTTCCGAGTCCCGAGTCCCGAATCCCGAGTCCCGAATCCCGAGTCCCGAGCCCAGAGCCCCGAGTCCCGAGCCCCGAGTCCCGAGTCCCCAGTCCCAAGTCCCGAGCCCCGAGTCCCGAGTCCCGAGTCCGGAGTCCCGAGCCCAGAGCCGAGAGTCAATCACTTCGACCTCGCGGTCAGGTACCAGCGTCTGGGCGACTTCGAGCAGGCGCTCGAGCACTACCTCGCCGTTCTCACCGAGGACCAGTTCCACGTCGAGGCGCGCAACAATCTGGGCCTTCTGTACCACGGGCGTGGGATGACAGATGAAGCCATCGAGGAGTTCCGCCGCGCGATCCGCGTCAACCCGCGGTACATCAGGGCGCGGAGCAACCTCGCGGTCGTGCTCACGAGCGCGGGCCGGCTAGCCGAAGCTCGCGCGGAGCTGCGCGCGGCGCTCGCCATCGAGCCGCGCAACGTGGACCTGCTCGTGAACATGGCGCTCGTGGACAAAGCCGACCAGCATCCGGAACAGGCGATGGAGCTGCTCGTCCGTGCGATCGGCGACCAGCCGGAACACGCGGTGGCGCACTACAACCTGGCCGTGCTCTACGAAGAGCGAGATTCGCTGGCCTTGGCCTACGACCATTACGGTGCGTTCCTGGCCCACGCCGGTCCCGAGCATGGCTCCCTCCTCTCCGACGTACAGCGTCGCGTCCGGCTGATCGAGCCCAAGCTCCACAGAGCCAGACCGTAGTCCGAGGCTCGAGGCCCAGGGGCTCGAAGGTCGAGCCTACAAACTCTGTGGGAACTCGGGCCCTTCACCCCTCCCTCTCTATCAACACGATATGTAGCTTCGTCGCATGCCAGTTCGAGTAAGTCGCTATTCAGTAAATAGTTAGCAGTTAACGAAACCAGGGCACGGCGCTTGCCTCTGCTCGTTTCGGAATGAGAACCGACCTCCGAAGCGAGCGTGGCATCACGATCCTCGAGACCACAGTCATCCTGTCGGTCCTGTTCATCCTGGCGGGCGCGATGTCGCCCATCGTGTCCGAATCGGTGAACACGGCGCGCGCGGTCAAGGCGCGCAACGACGCCTCGATGATCGCGTTGGGTCTCGTCAACTTCCAGAAGGACGTTGGTGCCGATGCCGTGAACATCGGTGGTGCAGGGGTCGCGGCGCAGGCGCCTCGACTGCCGGGTCTGCTCGCCAGCCAGGGTGCGGCGCCTGAAACGGACGATCCGAACGAGGACACGAGCGAGACGCCAGTCCCGATTCTGTCCGGACCGACGGCGCAGGCCGAAGCGCTCCAAGCCGGCGCGGTCCGCACCGCACTTCACGCCGAGCGTCGCAAGTGGCTCGAGGTGCCGGCCGGTGCGCTCGACGACGTGCTGTCGACGAACCGGCGCGGGTATCGCTACCGCCGGCCTGGTGAATACGGCGGGTGGAACGGGCCTTACGTGAGCGGCGAGATCAAAGGCGACCCCTGGGGCAATCAGTACCTGATCAACACGCAGTGGCTGGATGGCGGGAGCAGCACGGCTGATGCAGCCGGACGTCCTCGCCGGGCTGTCTTCGTGGTGTCCGCCGGTGCCAATGGTGTCATCGAGACACCTTTCGAGCAGACGGTCGTCGACGCCCGCGCGTACGGCGACGACATCGTCGTCCGAATCCAATGAGCAGCAAGACCGGAGACCGGAGACCGGAGACCGGAGACTGGAGACCGGAGACCGGCGTCACGCTCCTCGAGGTCACGCTGCTGCTGACGGCGACGGCGGCTCTGATGGCAGCCCTGGCGCCGACGCTGTCGTCGACGATCCGGCATGCCGAGATCGCCGCGGCGACCACCGCAATGACCGACATCAGCGCGCAGGCGAACGAGATGCTGAACGATTTGGCCTATCAGACGTTCACGATCGACGGAACACGAACCGGCACCGAGGTTGATCTCCTGGTCAGCGACGGCGACATCCCGCGCGAGGTCTCGGGCACCGGCAGTCCCTCGTGGCAGCCGCCGGTCGACAACGCGACCGGGCTCGTGGATTTTCTGGAGCGTCACCTCGTGACCAACGATCCCCGCGGGAACGCGGCAAACGCCTACAACCCCGCCGGAGCGCCGGCCTGGCGTGGCGCCTACCTGAACTCGCCAATCGATCCGGATCCGTGGGGCAATCGCTACGCCGTGAATACCGAGTTCCTGACCGGCGGCAATGAAGACGTCGTGGTGTTCTCGGCCGGTCCGGATGAGGAGATCGACTCACTCTACTCCGGCAACGGGCTGACGGCCGGCGACGACGACCTTTTCGTGCTGGTGGCTCCCTGACATGGTGAGGACTGCGGAGCGCGGAATCACGCTGGTCGAAGCCACGATCGTGGTGACCGTGGCGGCGATCCTGTCGGCGGCGGCGGCCCCGATTGCGTCGCGGACGCTCGACCGGGCGAGGCTGGCGCGCGCCTTCGACGACTCGAAAGCCATCAAGACGGCGATCGGCAATCTTCTCCTCGAGTTCACGACCTTCTCGCCGTTCACCACCACAGGCCTGGCGGGAGGCGCTACGGTCCAGATGCTCGTGAGCGACGGCGATACGCCGCGGACTCTTGGCGCCGGCGGCAGCGCCCTCTGGGACGACCCGGTGGACCCGGCTGCCGCGCAGCCGGTCGATTTTCTCGAGCGGCACCTGGTCACCAACACGCCCGGCGGCGCCGGCGCCTATACGACGGCCGGTGGCGCGCCGTGGCGGGGGGCCTACATCAGCGCGCCGCTCGATCCCGATCCGTGGGGGAATCGCTACGCCGTCAACGTACTGCACCTCCGAACGTCGACGACCAACGACGTCTTCGTCATGTCGGCTGGCCCGGACGAAGAGATCGACACGGCGTTCACCGTGGACGGCGCCACGCCAGGCGACGACGACATCATCGCCGTGGTGCGTCGCGATCTGGGGAGGACGGTCCCATGAGATCGTTCGGGTCGTTCGGGTCGTTCGGATCGTTCGGGTCGTTCGGGTCGTTCGGATCGTTCGGATCGTTCCGTGCCGAGCGTGGGCTTGTCGCGCCGAAGCTGCGAAGTAGCGAAGGCGGAATGTCGCTCGTCGAGGCCTCGATCATCCTGTCGGTCGTGGTGTTGATTGCCGGCATCACGGCGCCGGCCGTCGGTTCCTACGTCGACACCGCCCGGCAGGCACGCGCGCGCGAGGACGTGAGCGTCATCGGGGCGGCGATTCGGGATTTCATCGCCGACAACGCCGAGAACCAGTTTCTCCTCGATGGCAGCAACGGGACGAACAGTGAGCCGCCGACACGGCCCGACGCCAACCGGGTGAACCTGCTGGTGAGTGACGGTGACATCCCGACGCTTGCGGCGGCGCTCGCCGCCGAGACGTTCTGGACTGGGGCCGTGAACGGTGGAACGGTCGACACGCTGTCGAATCACCTCATCGAGAACGCGCCGTTCGAGGCTGCAGGCAGCCGGTACCGGAATCCCACCGACATCACCGTCGCCGTGCCTGGCGGCAACAACATCGACTTCGCGCGGTCGTCGTCGAGCGGCTACAACGCGCCCTACGCCTGGCGCGGCGCCTACCTTCGCGGCCCGGTCGACCCGGACCCGTGGGGCAACCGGTACGCGGTCAACGTCGCGTTTCTCGATCCGTCCGCGACGGCGGTCGTCGCCGGCATCACGGCCGGGTTCGTTGCGGCCGACTATCCACGCCTCGACGTGTTCGTGCTCTCGGCCGGACCGGACGAAGAGATTGACACGCGGTCGGCCCAGGACGGCGCCGTACCTGGAGACGACGACTTCATCCACGTGGTGAGCGCGCATGCCAAGTAATCGGGTGCTCGGGTTCTTGCGGTGCTCGGGTGCTTGGGTGCTGAACCGTGCGTGGGCGCGTACCAACGCCCATGGGGAAGCCGGGCTCTCCCTGGTCGAGGCCTCCATCGTGCTCTCGGTCCTCGCGATCCTGACGGCGGCGCTGGCGCCCTCCATCGGCGGCTACGTCAGCGACGCTCAGCACGGCGCGGCGAGGAGGGACGTCGAGGTGATCGGGTCCGCGATCGCTCGCATGCTCTCCGACGTCGGCGAATCGTGGATCGTGCGTGACGGCAACGGCGCCGCCGCGACGAACCCGCCGTCCCACGCTGCCGGCAACCGTGTCGACCTGCTGGTCACCTCCGGTGCAACTCCGACCGTCGGCGTCGCGCGTTCGACGGCCGGCGCTGATTGGGACGACACGGTCGACGACGCCGCGGTGCAGCGGCTCGAGTACTACCTGGTCGCCAACACGCCGGGAAACGCCGCGGCCAACGCATATCGGACGACGGCGTCGATGAGTGTGTTGAGCGAGTTCGATCCGGACGGCGGCGCGCTCTACAACGCCGAACACGGCTGGCGCGGCGCGTACGTTCCAGACCCGATCGGTCCAGACCCGTGGGGCACTCGCTATTCGGTCAACGTGGAGTTCCTCGCGCGCGCGCTGGGGGCAGGGCCGTCCGGGAACGTGAACGACGTGTTCGTCGTCTCGGCTGGCCCGGATCGCGTGATCGACACACGTTTTGATACAGACGGCGCAGTCGCCGGCACGGACATCCTGTACGTCCTATCGGGTGGCACCAGATGAGCCTTCAAAGTGTGTGGCCCGCCGACGCACGCGAAGCACCGGGTTCTGTAGGGAAGGATGACTGGAAATCACTGTCAGGTCACGCGGCAACACGCAGATGCACGATGGCACCCTGGTTGCTGGACAGTCCAGCGGAGGAGCAACTCGTCAACGAACGGAGAAAATGAGCATGCGCACCTGGAAATCTGAACACGGTATGTCGCTCGTCGAAGCGACCATCATCCTGATGGTGCTAGCCGTCCTCACCTCGGTGCTTGCACCCTCGATCGGCGACTACGTGAACGATGCTCGCCAGGTCAAGGCCAAGGAGGACCTCGAGGCGCTCGGGCTGAGCGTGGCTCGCCTCGTGCGGGACACGGGCTTGCCGTTCCCGGTGCGTGTGGCCGGCGCGGCACCGTCGAAGGCGTCGACCAATCGCGTCGACCTGCTCGTATCCGAAGGGCAGCTGCCGACGATCACGGCCGGAACCGGGGTTGCCGCCGCTGCGGCTGGATATCTCATCGAGAACCCGATTGAGTGGAACGATGCCGTCGGCGCGGAAGTGGAGCTGGCAACCGACCACCTGGTCACGAACGCCAACGCCTACACCGTCGTGACGTTCCCCGCACCGGCGGGTCCAGTGCCAGGCCTCGGCTGGCGCGGCGGCTACCTCAGCAACCTGACGGGTCCCGACCCGTGGGGCGTCAGGTACGCCTGCGCGACAGTGTGGCTGAACCCGAGCTCTGATGTCGTAGTTGCCGCCAACCGTGGCACGAACAATGACACCTTCTGTCTGTCGGCTGGCGCCGACGGCAACGTCGACACCGACATCGAGAGCACGGTGAACGGCGGCGTGATCGTGGGCGGCGACGACGCCATCTACGTGATCCAGGGCACAACCCGCTAAACTGATGTCATGAGGTCGCCGGTCCGGCAGCCGAAGGAGCGAGAACGTGACATCTCGACGAGCTGAAGCCGCCCGCGGATTCACTCTGATTGAACTGACGGTCGTGTTGGCCGTGCTCGTGACACTTGCCCTGGTGCTCACGCCGTCCATCACCAACTTCATCAACGACTCGCGCGTGGCACGTACGCGGACAGACACGCAGACGCTGGCCGCGGCCGTGATCCAGTTCTACAAGGACAACGGCTTCTTTCCTCAGTGGTCGATGGCGAATGCGGGCGGACCGGGTACGGCCGCCAACAAGGTGGATCTGCTCGTGAGCCCGGGCAACGTGCCGATGGCGGCGGCGCCGAGCCCGTGGACGACCGGGACCACGTCTACGATCGTAGACCAGCTCGTGGCGAACACGCCGAGCTATACGCTCAAATCCGCCTCGGCCGCCTTCGGATGGAACGGGCCGTACCTGTCGTCGACCGTGGGCGCCGACGCGTGGAACAACCGCTACATGATCAACGTGGGTCTCATCGATACGACGCAGGGCACGCAGACCGCCGCCGGCGCGACCAAGAGCGCCGTCTGGGTCATCTCGGCCGGCTCGAACGGCCAGATTGAAACCGGCTACAGCCAACCGATCACGACCGCAACGGTCGCAGGGGACGACATCGCCGTTCGCGTTCAGTAACGCAGAACAGAGAGCCACAGCCGAGAGCCCGGAGCCGAGAGCCCAGAGCCCAGAGCCCCTGACCTACAAATACTGTTGGGCTTTGCGGCTTCCGCCGATATTTAGGTCGTTAGCGACGCGTCGCCTTCGACCCATGCCCACCCGTACAGGCATCGATCTGCACGCAGATCAGTGCAGGATTGTGGACGTCCACGTCCGTGGCGTCCGAGCTGCGCCTTCCCTCGACGTACGCGTCCGTACGTTCGAGACGCTCGAGACTGGAGGCGACTCGCCCGCACTGATTGCCGAGCTCGGTCGCGTCCGGCAGGAACAGCGGCTCACCCGCGAGGCTTGGGTGATCGTCTGGGGGCTCCAGTCGGTTCACCAGTTCCTTCGACTTCCCCCGGCTAGAGACGCCGACCTCGAAGCGCTCGCCGTACGAGAGGCGCGGGGGGATCTCGCCCCCCTCCAGGCAGAGGGCGGCCGGTTGTCGTTCGCCCTCATGATCGGCGCCGACGTTCACGTCGGCACCCATCGTCGTCGCGAGGTCTCGCTCGTGGCGGTCTCGGAGGCCGACGTCAACCGGCGGATCCAGCCGCTCATGGACGCGGGCTTCGAGGTGCGTGGTGTGTCCACGCCCGCGCTGGCGCTCGTCTCTGTGGCACGACAGCAGCGTGGGTTCGCGCCGGGCACGACCACTGCGTACGTGGCGCTCGAGGCACGTGCGACCTGCGTGGCCTTGGTTCGGGACGGCGTACTGCTCTTCACGCGGGAAATCCCAGGGGGATACGGCGACTCGCCAGAGCCGGTCCACGTCCGATTGGCCGCTGAACTGCGACGGTCGATGCTGTTCTTCCGGCAGACGTTTCGCACACCCGTGGACGGTGTCGTGCTGTGCGGCGGCCTGGCCAATCTGCGGTCGCTCACCTCGCCGGTCGCGTCTGCCCTGGGTATCCCGGTACAGACGCTCGACTCGTTGAGCGGGATCGAGGCGGCCGCGATCCCCGAGCCCGCCGACACGTTTCGCGCCGAGGTTGCGAGCCTCTGGCCGGCCATTGCCGCGGCCGCTGAGCCCGGCCCGTGCGCCAACCTGTTGCCAGCCTCGATTCGCGCCGCACGCGAGCGGCGCAAGGAGTTGGTTGGTGTTGCCGCCGCAGTTGCGGCTGGCCTGCTCGTCGTCGCTGGCTGGTACGGCCTGACCCGCGGGGCCACGCCGACTCGCGCCTCACAAGTCGCCGCGCTCGAGCAGCAGATCGCCCTCCTCGAACCGGAAGCTGAACGCATTTCCGCACGTCGCCGCGCGTCGGCGATGGCCGGCTCGCGGCAGGCTGCGCTCGGCGCCTTCGACACCCAGGGCCCGCGCCTTGCGCGCCTGCTCGAGGTGCTGTCTCGATCGACCCCTCCCGAGATCGTCCTCAACGAGATCGACGCACAGGCCGAAGCCGCGCACTGGCGAACGACGCTGAGCGGGATGGCGATCACCGCGGATCCGGCGGCCGGACAGGGAGCGGTCACAGGTCTGTTGCAGCGTCTTTCACAATCCCCCTTCGTCGGGCCGTCGGCTCAGCCTCCACTTCTTCGAGTGGTGTCCGGCCGCGGCGGCCTCGACGGAGAGGAGGCGGTCCCGGCGAGATCGATTCCGGACGGCGCGAGCGGCGTCGAGTTCCGCGCGCGCTTCAGGTTGCAGAAATGAGCGTCGACGTCATTCGCCTGCGCCGCTTCGTCCCTCTCGCGGTGTTCGTTGCGACCGTCGGCCTGGGCTGGCTGGTCCTGGTACGTCCACTGTCGGCCGAGTACACGCGGGGCGAGGGACGCCTGGCCGGACTGCAGCAGCGCGAAGCCGCGCTGCGTGCGATGGTGACCGAGCCGCCGGCGCCCGCTGTGATCGATGACCCCGTGGCGGCGTTCGAACGCCGGATCCCCTCCGACGATCCGACGGCGGTCATCGTGGAGCGGCTCGCCCGACTGGCGGGAGACTCCCGCGCCCGCGATCTGTTCATCGAGACGGTCGAGGGGACGACGGCGACCGGTAGCGTCGCGCCCCCGCTCCCGGAGACCTACCGGCCGGACCCGCGCTTCGCGCTCTTCGATCTTCAGCTCGTGTACACCACGATCAAAATGTCGTTCGAGACCGACTACGCCGCTCTCGGCCGCTTCTTCTGGAACCTCCGCGATCTGCCGAGCGTGGTGGAGATTCGTGCCTTCAACGTGCAGCCTCGCCTCCCTGCGTCTGGTGAGGCCCTGCACGCGCCGGATGGCGCTCTGAGAGTCTCGCTGACGCTCTATGCCTACTCGCGCCCTCCGGCCCCGGCAGCGAAGGTGACGCCGTGAAGCTCGGCAAGGAACACGTCGTTCTGGCGCTCGTGCTGGTGGCCCTGGCCACCGCGTTCAGCCTGTGGCTTCGCGCGCGGCCAGCCACGGGTGCGGGCGGAGCGTCACCTCGGGCGCCACTGTTCGACAGCGTTCCGGCCACCGGGCCGTCGGTCACTGGACAGGCCTCGCCTGAAGGGGTCGACCCGACGTCGCTGCCACCGGTCCCAGACGTCGGGCTTGATCGCGCTCCCGAGTGGCCTCGAAACCCGTTCTTCGACGCACGTCTGCGCGTCATCGAGGCCGTGCAGCCAACTCCCTCGGAGGCCGAACCGGAGCTCGTGCTTGCCTCGATCCTCCATTCCGCCCAGCGCCGCCTCGCCATCGTCAACGGACGCATCGTCCGAGCGGGGGATCGGATTGGAACCGTCACGATCCACGACATCGAACCGCGGGCTGTGGTCGTCGATACGGCGGATGGCGCACGACGGAGGCTGGAGCTCCGCATTCCCGCCTGGAGGGGCGACCGGTGACGGCACGCTCCCTCGTCCCCGCTGCGCGCACGACGCGGGCTCAGTTGATGGTCGTGCTGCCGCTGACGATGGCACTGCTCGTCGCGGCGACCGGATACTTCGCCGTGAGCAACCTCAGGCAGGTCTACGAGGTGATCGGGCCCGGCGAGATCGCGCGGGACCGGGAGGCGCTGCTCCTCCTGCAGATCGCGGCGATCTCGCTGATCGCCGCGCTTCTCGGCTTCAGCATCGCGCTCGGCGTCACGCGGCCGATGCGGCAGATGATCCGCCAGCTCGAGGCCCTCGCCTCCGGCGACCTGCGCGGCTCGCTCGAGATCGCCTCGACGTCGGAGATCGACTCGCTCGGCGGCGCGGTCAACGAGGCGATCTCGGCGCTGCAGCGCTCGTACTTTCAGAGCATGACCGGCGCCGTCATTACGCTCGACGCCGGAGGCCGTGTCATCGGCTCGAGCCCGGCCGCCGAAGCCACGCTCGGCTATCGTGAGGAGGACCTCGTCGGGCGGCGCTTCAGCGACGTCTTCACTCCGGCATCAGGGAGCCACGCCTCGCTCGTGGCCGTCGACAACGCCATCGCACGCCACGAGCCGGTGTCGGTCGACGATGTCGAGATCCTGGCTGCCGACGGCCGGCCGGTGCGAATCGGCATCACGGCGTCCTATCTGCAGCAGCGCGTCGGTCGGTCCAAGGGTCCCGCAACGGACATCGTCGGCGTGACGATCGCCTTCAAGGACCTGAACCAGATGCACAGCCTGCGCGCGCGGCTCCAGCAGGCCGACCAGCTCGTGGCGCTGGGCACGGTCACGGCGGGTGTCGCGCACGAGATTCGCAATCCGCTGGCGTCGATCCGCGGGCTGGCGGAGCTGCTCGGGCGCGATCTGACGCCCGACGACAAGCGCCGCCGGTACGTCGACACCATCCTGCAGTCGATCGATCGGTTGAATCATCTCATCGAGGACCTGCTGCTCTTCTCCGCGCCGAAGGGGGACGACACGGCGGAGGTCGATCTCGGCGTGCTCGTGGGCGAGACCGTCTCCCTGGCGCGGCACGGTCTTGGCAGCCGGTCTCTCGACCTGCAGGTGGCGCAGAGGTCGCCCGGCGCCCTTTTCGTCCGCGGCAACCGCGAGCGGCTCATGCAGGTCCTCACCAACGTCGTGCTCAACGCCACGCAGGCGGCGCCAGAGGGCGGGGCAGTGACCGTCTCGACCGAGCGGCGCGACGCTGCGGCGGTGGTGGCGGTGCACAACACCGGATCGTTCATTCCGCCGGACGTCCGCCGGCGGCTGTTCGTCCCCTTCTTCACCACCAAGCCGACCGGTACGGGGCTCGGCCTGGCGATCGCGCGGCAGATCGTCACCGGTCTCGACGGCCGGATCGACGTCGAGAGCAGCCCCGAGGGCGGGACGACGTTCACCATCGAAATGCCGCTGGTCCTGCGCGAAGAGGTCATGGCGTGACGTATCAAGTGCTCGTTGTGGACGATGATCCGCAGATGCAGTTCTTCCTGAAGGAAGCGATGGATCTGCAGCAGTACGCCGTGTCGGTCGCGCCGAGCGCCGAGGCGGCGATCGAGGCGATCGGGAAGGGCAGCTTCGACCTGATCCTGATGGACATCCGCCTGCCGGGCATGAGCGGGCTCGACGCCGTCGAGGCGATTCAGCAGCTCAACCGCCGGACGCCGATCATCGTGATGACGGCGCACGGCACGCGTGATTCGGCGCTCGACGCCGTCCGGCGGGGCGCGTACGACTACTTCACCAAGCCGTTCAGCCTCGACGAGATGGAGATCGTCGTTCGCCGGGCGCTCGAGAAGAAGCGGCTGCAGGCCGAGCTCGATCGCCTCAGCGCGCAACTGGCCTCGGGCCGCCGGCGCGGCCGGCTTCTCGGATCCAGCCGCGCGATGGAGGAAGTCTTCACGCTCATCGATCGGGTCGGGCCGACCGATTCGACCGTGTTGATCCTCGGCGAGAGCGGCACCGGGAAGGAGCTCATCGCCGAGGCGATCCACGAGCAGTCCACCCGTCGCGGCAAGCCGCTCGTGAAGCTGAACTGCGCGGCGATCCCCGAGACGCTGCTCGAGTCGGAGCTCTTCGGGCACGAGAAGGGCGCGTTCACCGGCGCCATCTCGCGCAAGCCCGGCAAGTTCGAGCAGGCTGACGGCGGCACGCTGGTGCTCGACGAGATCGGCGACATGACGCTCGCGACCCAGGCCAAGATCCTGCGGGCGCTGCAGGAGCGGGAGTTGCAGCGGGTCGGCGGCACGCAGACGATCACGGTCGACGTGCGGATTCTCGCGTCCACGAACAAGGATCTCGAGAGGGCGGTTCGCGAGGGCACGTTCCGGGACGATCTGTACTTCCGGCTCAATGTCGTCACGATCAACGTGCCGCCGCTGCGGGAGCGCCGCGACGAGATTCCCGAGCTCGCCGATCATTTCCTGGCGGAAGCCAATACCCGGCTCCGGCGGAGCATTCGACGGCTGGCGCCCGATACGCTCGCCGCCCTGATGGAGTACGGCTGGCCGGGCAACGTCCGTGAGCTGCGCAACGTGATCGAGCGCGCCGCCGTCGTCAACGACGGAGACGTGCTGCTCCTCGGCAGCCTGCCCTCGGCCCTTCGACCGGCGGAGTCGCCGGTCGGCTCGACGGCGCGGTGGGAGGCGCTGTCGAACCTGACACTCGACGAGAAGGTCGCCCAGCTCGAGCGGGCGTTCGTCGTCGACGCCCTCGCGCGCGCCGGCGGCGTGCAGGCGGCTGCCGCCCGGCTGCTGGGGGTGACCGAGCGATCGGTGTGGCACCTGGTGAAGAAGCACCGCATCGAGGTGTCGCGCCTCAAGCCACAGCAGAGGGTCGGGGGATAGACGTGCTTGGACAGGCTCTCCTGGAGAGCGGGGCCATCACTCCGGCGCAGCTCGAGCAGGCGCTCGCGGAACAGCGCGCCAGCGGCGCCCTGCTCGGCGAGATCCTGCTCGAGCTGAACTTCATCACCGAGGAGTCGCTGACCCGCGCGCTCGCCAGGGAAGCGGGCGTGCCCTTCATGTCCACCGAGGGGCTTCGCCCCGATCCGGAGGCCGTCGCTCTCGTGCCTGAGCGATTCGCGCGCCAACACCTGGTGGCGCCCATCGGGATCAAGGGACTCTCGGTCGAAGTGCTGCAGGCCAACCCGTTCGACGTCCTGGCGCTCGACGACCTGAGACGCATGGTGAGACGCCCGGTGTCCGCGTCGTGCGCGACTGCGCGGGACGTACGGAACCTGCTCGAGCGCTGCTACACGGGCAGGGGCGATGTCGACTCGCTGGCCAGGGAGGGCGTCGAGGCACTCGGTGCGCCAGGTGTGCACGGCGAGACGGGAGAGTCGCCGGTCGTGAGGCTGCTCGAGCTGCTCATCAACGACGCCATCGCAAAGGCGGCCACCGACCTGCACGTGGAGCCGGAAGAACACATCGTGAGGACGCGCTACCGGGTCGACGGGGTGCTGACGGCCGGCGAGACGATCCCGAAGGAGCTGCACGCTCCGCTCGTCAGCCGACTGAAGGTCCTCGCCGGGCTCGACATCACCGAACAGCGGCTGCCGCAGGACGGCCGCATCTCGCAGATGGTCAACGGCCGGCGCGTCGATCTGCGTGTGGCCACCTTCCCCACGACCTTCGGCGAGAAAGTCGCGATCCGGATCCTCGAGAAGGAGAAGCTGGTCCGGGGTCTGTCCGAGCTGGGATTCAGCCACAGAAATCTCGCCATCTTCCAGGAGATGCTCAGCAAGTCCCGGGGGATGGTCCTCGTGACCGGACCCACGGGCGCGGGCAAGACCACGACGCTCTATTCGGCGCTCGCGCACCTCGGAAGCGCCGAGCGCAACATCCTGACGGTCGAGGATCCAGTCGAGTACCAGATCCCGACCATCCGCCAGACGCAGGTCAGGCCCAAGGCCGGCTTCACCTTCAGCACCGCCATCCGGTCGCTTCTGCGCCAGGATCCCGACGTCATCATGATTGGCGAGATCCGCGATCCGGAGACGGCGCAGCTCGCGCTGCGGGCGGCGCTGTCGGGCATCCTGGTCTTCAGCTCGCTGCACACGCAGGACGCTGCCGGCGCCGTGCCCCGGCTCATGGACATGGGTCTCGAGCCGTACCTGCTGGCCTCGGGCGTGATTGGCGTGATCGCACAACGTCTGATGCGCGTGATCTGCCCCGCGTGCAAGGCCCGAGCGACGTACGAGAACGACGTGCTCGCGAAGGTCGGTTTGAGGCCGGATCCCGGCCTCGTGTTCTATCGCGGGCGCGGGTGCGACGCCTGCGGCGGCACGGGCTATCGAGGCCGTACCGGCGCCTTCGAGATCCTCATCGTCGACGCCGCCATTAACGTGCTCATCCGCGAGCGCGCCGACTCGCGGCGGATCAAGCAGGCCGCCGTCGCGGCGGGCATGAAGACCCTGCTGAGCGACGCGCTGGCCAAGGCGATCTTCGGACAGACGACGCTCGAGGAAGTCTTGAGGGTCGCCTATGAGTAACCTGAGTTCACACTTCTCAGTTCTCACTTCTCGGTTCGTGTTCACGTTCACGTTCGGGGGGTATCTTCCGGCGGCGGCTCCCCCAACCCCAGTCCGAACCTCGAACTCCGAACCCCGAACCCGGAACCGAACATGAACGTGAACACGAACCGAGAAGTGAGAAGTGAGCAGCGTGAACACAGGTTCACGTACACGGCCGTCGACGACATGGGAAGCCGTCTGCGGGGCGTGGCCGTCGCAGACTCCGAGGACCAGCTCGCCGACCGGCTGCGGAGAGAGGGGCAGTACCTCGTGCGATCGCTGCGCGTGGTCGACGGCCCGTCGCTCCACGAGATTCGGATCCTCGAATGGGTCAACCGGCGAGACGTCGTCGTCTTCACCCGGCAGCTCGCGACGATCATGGGGACGGGCGTCGGGCTGGTGGAGGGGCTGGCCGACATCGAATCGCAGCTCACCAAGCCCGCCATGAAGCGCGTGGTGGGCGCCGTGCGGCGTGACATCGAGGCGGGCGAACCTCTGTCGGCCGCCCTGGCCAGGCACCCGAATGTCTTCGGGAACCTGTATGTGAACATCGTGACGGCCGGCGAGGCGACCGGCAAGATCGATCAGGCGCTCGAGGACCTCGTCGCGCAGCTCGAGTGGCAGGCGGATCTCGGTAGCCGCATTCGGGAGGTGGCGACCTACCCGGTCATCGTGATCG
>Ga0209640_10000797_pt1 | contig 25193 bp, 22 predicted proteins | sample RifCSP10_1_FD_184018 | JGI IMG/M metagenome (GOLD analysis project Ga0209640, IMG submission 184018) | Soil microbial communities from Rifle, Colorado - Rifle CSP2_sed 10_1 (SPAdes) (version 2) | ecosystem: Environmental > Terrestrial > Deep subsurface > Rock core/Sediment | place: Rifle... | reverse complement strand
TGGGGGAAGGGTCGGGATCCGGCTTCTGCGTCACCAACGACGGGTTCATTCTCACCGCTCGTCACGTCGCCGCGGGATGGAAGACGAATTATCACTACCCTAACCACGCTTATCCGGGCGTGGTGTGGGTCAGGGGGGCGACTGGGTGGCAGATCGAAACCGACGCGAACACCGGAATGCCCAACCTCTACAACCCGCCCTCAAGCTGGGTCCCCGCCAACACGAAGCAGTTCGGGCGCCATTCGCTGCAAGGCGGCTTCGAGGGCCGGCACGATTATCTGAACGTGACCTTCCCGAAGAACGAGACTCGTATTCCCGCGAAGCTCGCCCGCGTTTCGGATCGCCACGACGTGGCGATGCTCAAGATCGACGTCCCCGAAGCGGTCAGCAAGGTCGAGATGTTCGACAGCTACGACTCAGTCAAGGCCGGCGATGCGATCACGGTGCTCGGCTATCCGGCCGTCTCCCCCATCGTCTACGGCGTCATCAAGTCGCAGGACGTCTTCAACCGCGAGACAAAGGTCCAAAGCGTACCCGATCCGAGCGTGACGGTCGGCAACGTGGGACGCGTGTTGCGGGGCGCGGAAGCGTCGGGCGGAAAGAAGGACGACATCTACAGCGAGGTTGGCGATGCGTATCAGGTCACGACCAATCCGGGGCCGGGGAACAGCGGGGGTCCAGTGTTCGACGACAGGGGCCGGGTGATCGGCATCTACTACGCCGGCAGAAGCATGGCTGGGGCGGCGGCAGCCGTCTCGTTCGCGGTGCCGATTCGCTTTGCCAGGGAGCTAATGAGCACAGCCCCGAAGCAGTGACGAGAAATGGCGCGTTACCCTGTACGGGCGTTGCCTGGTGGGCCCCCGTACAAGTCCATTTGAATCACATGACTGGCTAAGTTTCTTGCCAAGATGAGCAGGGCTAACCTACTGAATGCGGCGATAGGCGAGTATCGCTTGGTCGACTTCCTCGGCGCCGGCGGTATGGGCGAAGTCTACCGGGCGGTCCATTCAAAACTCGGCCGCGTCGTTGCGGTAAAGGTCCTCACTCAGGCCGTCCAGAGCCCCAGCTTCAACGAGCGCTTCCTCAATGAAGCCCGAATCCAGGCGAGTCTCCATCATCCGAACATTGCCACGCTCTACGATTTCTGCGAGTTCAACGGCCAGCCCTGCATCATTATGGAGTACGTGGACGGGGAGAGCCTCGTCGACCGCATACACGCGTTCGGGACGCTGCCGGTCACTGAAGCGTTGCAAATCTTTCAAGCCGTAGTCCAGGCCATGGACTACGTGCACTGCCACGGCATCGTGCACCGCGACATAAAATCGAACAACATCAAGATCAGCTCGACCGGCGAGGTAAAGCTGCTCGACTTCGGCATCGCCAAGGGGGGCGCGAGCCCGCAGCTTACGATGATCGGCAGCGTCATCGGCACCCTGCACTACCTGTCACCTGAACAAGTGCGCGGGGGAGCCGCCGATGCGCGGTGCGATATCTGGGCGCTCGGAGTTGTCTTGTATGAAATGGTCACCGGGGCTGTGCCGTTCGACGCGACGACGATCGGAGAACTCTGCGACAAGATTGCCCGCGCTACTTACACCTCCGCAGTCGTGCTGAATCCATCGGTGCCGCGGGCCGTCGACGCGATTGTCTCGCGTTGTTTGAAGAAGAATCCAGCCGACCGTTATCAAACGGCGGGACAGTTGCTTCGGGACGTCGCGAATGTCCTGACTCCGGGCGCGGCCCCGCCGCCGCTCATGGGCGAGAAGGTGACGACCACGATAGCGTCAGGCAAGCAGCACTGGAAGCTTGTGTCGGCCGCTGCGGGAGTCGTGCTGCTGTTGGTATTGGGCTTCTGGGCGATCTGGCCCTCGGACGACGTTACTCCGGTGAACAGGACCAGACAGTCCAACACGAACACCGCCGCTCAATCGGCGGAGAATAAGCCGGCGGGCGGTGAGCCCCTGCGTTCTTTTCAGATCGACGCGATGGAGGGACAGGCGGAGGTCTTCATCGACGGCCAAAAGGTCGGCACTACGCCTTATGAGTTCAAAGCAAAGCCCGGCCAGCGGATCGACGTCGTCCTCAAGCGAGAGGGATTTCAAGACCGGCACGAGGCGTTCGATGTAACCGAGAACAAGAAGTTTTACACGTTCTCCCTTAAGAAGAAGGAATAATTCATAGACTCACTCTCCGGGTCGCGGCACGCGCCGCCCCTGTTCCGAGATTGAAAGCCAGAGAAAGACAAACGGGAAAACACGCAATGTTATGGTGGAGGAAATCGAAGACTAAAAAGCCCAGCGCTCCTACTGAGACTCCCGGCGACGAGCAACCCGAGAATGGTGCTGCTGTCGAAATGGCCTACGAGGTAGTCGCCAGTCTCCGGAGCGACGTCGGATGCGTCCGCGAAGTCAATGAAGACAGCGGACGCTACATCCAGCCCGGCGACTCCAGTCTCCTCGCGCGCAAGGGGCTGCTGGCCATCGTCGCGGATGGGATGGGAGGGCACTCGGCCGGTGAAGTCGCCAGCAATCTTGCGGTCGACGTGATTCACCGCGCTTACTACGAGGCCGGCGACGACGCCCGCTCGGCGATCGAGAGCGCGATTCATGAGGCCAACCGGGAGATATACGAAGCGTCGCAGAGGGACGAGAAGCTGAACTGGATGGGTACTACCTGCGTTGCTTTGGTCCTAAAGAACGGCTCGGCGCTCGCCGCGCACGTGGGAGACAGCCGTCTCTACCTTATCCGCAGCGGGCAGATCTATCTGATGACCGAGGACCACTCGGCGGTGATGGAAATGGTCAAGCGCGGTCTGATCTCTCTCGAAGAGGCGAGACACCATCCCGATAAGAACGTGATCCTCCGCGCGCTCGGAAGTCATCCCGAAGTGGAAGTCTCGGTCTGGGACGAGGCCTTTCCGGTCCGCGAGGGTGACACGTTCCTGTTGTGCTCCGACGGGCTCTACGATCTGGTCGAGGATGAGGAGATCAGGCAGGCGGTAGTCGCCTGCGACCCAGGCTCGGCTTGCGAAAGCCTGATTGCGCTCGCAAAAGAGCGGGGCGGCCACGATAATATCACCGTCGGCATAATCAGTCTCAGGCCGAAGCACGAAGGCGAGATTAAGAGAGTCCGAGACACGCGAGTGAGGGAGATAGAGGCATGATTGGGCAAGTAGTCGGCAATTACAAAATCACAGATAAGATCGGCGAAGGCGGAATGGGAGCGGTCTTCAAGGGCGTCGACCTCATGCTCGAACGCGAAGTCGCCATCAAAGTGCTTCGCCCGGAATTCTCGAGCCAGCCCGAGATCGTCGAGCGATTCCGGTCAGAAGCCGTGACGCTCGCCAAGCTCAATCATCCCAACATCGCTACGTTGCACAGTTTCTTCCGGCAGGGCGACAACTTTTTCATGGTGATGGAATTCGTCCGAGGCGAAACGCTCGACAGCATAATAAAAAGGTCGGGAGCCCTGCCCTGCGACCGAGCGATCGCGCTGTTCTGTCAGGCGCTCGAGGGCATCGGCCGCGCGCACAAACTTGGAATAGTCCACCGCGACATCAAGCCCGCCAACATGATGCTTACAACCGAAGACGGGTCGATCAAGGTGATGGACTTTGGCATCGCTCGCGTGCTGGGGACCGCGCGGATGACCCGGCAGGGCAACATCATCGGCACCATCGAGTACATGTCGCCGGAGGCCATTCAAGGCAGCGACGTAGATGCGCGCGCGGACATTTATTCGCTGGGCATTCTGCTCTACGAAATGCTGACCGGCCGAGTCCCGTTCGACGCCGATACCGAGTTCAAGATGATGATGGCGCACATCCAGGAAGCGCCGCCCCCGCCGCGAGACCTCGCGCCGCACATCCCCGTCTCGGTCGAGGCCGCGATCATGCGCGCGCTGGCGAAAAAGCCCGAGGCTCGGTATCAAACAGTCGGCGAGTTCAGGGCGGTCCTCGAGAAAAGCCTCGGCGCTTCAACGACTCCAATTGCGGAGCGGGCAACCACGCCGGGAGTGCCCGCCACCCGCCTCGGCGAACCGCCCCGCGCCACGCCGACGCCGGCGCCGTTCATCGAGCCGCGTTATGCCGAACCGGAGAGTCCTCTGAAGGAGACGCGGCTCGCGCAGTCGAGCGGAGGTTACGCGGCGCCAATTCCGCAACAGCAGTACGCGGCGCCGCGGCCGTCCTTCTTCAGCCGGCTCACCGCGGTCCACTACGCGGCGGCAGCAGTCGTGCTGCTCGCTCTGATCGCGATCCCGCTTGCATTCATCGTGATCGGGAATAAGCCAGTGCCCGTCGAGCAGTCGCGACCCGTTTCTCAACCGGCGCCTTCCTCGACGTCGGCGCCTCCGCCGGTTGAGCAACGACCGACGCCGGTTCCCAGCGCGGACCTGCAGCAGCCCTCGGCTGAAGCGTCGCCGCTGCCCGCCGGCGCGGTGAACGCCCACCCCGAAAACGTCGAGCCTTCGGGTAGCGCCGCCGGAACAAGCAAACCGTCGAAGCCCAGCCGCAAGGACACCGCCGCGGAGGCGAGGGAAAAAGCTCGGAAGGCCGCTGAGGCCCGGCGGCTCCTCAATCAGTGAGCCAAACTGTGATCATCAGCAGGAGACTCGGCTATGACAATCAACTCTAAAACACGAGCCGCATTCATGCTCTTGTTGACCGGCGGCCTGTTATTCATCGCGCTCGACGCCGGCACCGCACAGACGGGCAAGACTCCGTATGATAAGGAGAGATTGCTGAAGGTGGTGCGGCTCAACGCCCTGTCGACGCAAGAGGTCGTCGCAGCCGTTCAACAACGCGGAGTTGATTTTCAAACTACGGCGGCCATCGAGGCCGAATTCCGCGAAGCCGGCGCACGCCCGGAGTTGATCGAGGCGTTGCGTAACAACTATCGGCCTCCCGCGCCCGCCGGCGCTACGCCGCCTTCGAGTACGATGGCCCCGAGTACGACAAAGCCGGCTGGGAACGTTCCGTCCGGCCCTCCCCTGTCAAAGAACGAGATCGTCACGTTGTTGCAGAACGGCGTTCCCGCGTCGCGCGTCGAACATCTGGTTGAAGTGCGCGGAGTGGCGTTCACGCTCACGCCGGAAATTTCCCGCGAGATCACGGGCGCGGGCGGCAACCGGTCGCTGCTTGGCGCGATAACAGAGAAGGCCACGACTGCGAGCGCGGCGCCTCATTCGTCAAGCACGCCCGTCCGAGCGGCCAAGAGCGGGCCCGACTACGACGATCTGACGGACCAGGCGGTATCAGCGCTTCAGGCCAACAACAGTTCGCAAGCGGTGCGTGTGCTGCAGCAAGCGATAGCGATGGACTCGACAAGGCCGACGGCTTATCAACTGCTGGGCTACGCCGAGCTTTATGGGAATCGCGACATCCTCGCGGCTGAGAGATCGATGCGCGCGGCGATCGAGCGGGGCGGGGCGGCGGCTTTCCGCGTCTACCACGATCACGACGGATTCTTTAAGACTTTTTGCCAGGGGTCGTTCTTCGTCACTAAGTCGCGCGTGACCTTCAAGGCCGCCGACGGCAATCATACATTCGAAGCCAACGACGCGGACATGAAGGAGACCGAGCTCAACGGCTTTGTTGGATCGGAGTACGGCGCGTTCCACCTGAAAGTGTTTAGGGACACGTCCAGAAACAAAACGGACAATTACAACTTCGCTCCCGCGACGACCAAGCGGGCGGAATCGACTCTGATCGTTACTTTGATAAAGGGCTACCAGTAGTGGTTTGTCAGCGTGATAACCGCGGCGTGGTTCAGAGTTCAACCTTTAGGTTGCTGGCCGACGCCGGCAAGCTGAAGCTTGAACTCGGAACAGGTGGGAGGGGTTCAAATGATAGGCAATGTAGTCGGAAGTTATAAGGTCACAGAAAAGATAGGCGAGGGCGGCATGGGCGCGGTCTTCAAGGGCATCGACGTGATGCTCGAACGCGAAGTCGCGATCAAGATGCTGCGCCCGGAACTCGCCAACAATCCTCAAATCGTCGAGCGGTTCCGCTCCGAAGCGGTCACCCTCGCGAAGCTCAATCATCCGAACATCGCTACTCTCTACAGCTTTCTTCGCCAGGGCGACGACTACTTCATGGTGATGGAATTCGTGCGCGGCGAGACCCTCGACGACGTGATAAACAAGGCCGGCGCCATGCGAAGCGAGCAGGCGGTCCAGTTGTTCTGTCAGGCGCTTGAAGGAATCGACCACGCACATAAGCTTGGGATCATCCATCGAGACATCAAGCCCGCGAACATGATGCTGACCGAAACCGGCTCCTTGAAGGTCATGGACTTCGGAATCGCGCGCGTGCTCGGCACCGACCGAATGACCAAGACCGGGCACCTGATCGGAACAATCGAGTACATGTCGCCCGAACAGGTTCGCGGACAGGAGACCGACGCCCGCTCTGATATCTACTCGCTCGGGATCCTGTTGTACGAGATGCTGACCGGCCGGGTGCCGTTCACCAGCAGCAGTGAGTTCGATCTGATGCGCTCGCAGATCGAAGATGCGCCGACGCCGCCTCGGGATTTCGCGCCTCACATTCCCGTTCCGCTCGAACAAGCAATAATGAAGTCGCTGGCCAAGCGACCGGAAGCGCGTCATCAGACCGCGGGCGAGTTTCGCACCGCGCTCGAGCGGAGCATGCGCGCGGCCACGAGTCCATTGGAGGCCGTGCCCGCCGGCTACCGCGCTCCCTCTACGCGATTGGATACGCCAAGCGCGCCGTTGCCGTCGGGTTCGCGAGAAATCACGAAGGAGACGAGACTCGCCGCCGACCGGGGGATTGCTGCCTCGGTCGCCGCAAGTCCGCTCAAACCGACGCGGCTCGATAGTTCGCCGGGAATCCAACCGGCGGTCGCCCAGCAACCCGCCGTGAAAACGTCGGCGCCCGCGTTGAGCAGCATACTCAGCAAGCTGAACTGGAAACACTACGCTGGTGCCGGCGCGGTGCTTCTGGTGTTGATCATCGTCCCGCTGGCATTGGTTCTCAGCGGAGGCAGCCCGGAGCCTCAACTCCAGCCTGCGCCCCAGCAATCAGAGACAACGCCCGCGGTGACGCCTCCCCCGAATCCTCAACAGTACAGAGTCGAGCAGACTGCCGGGCCGGAGCCCTCGGCATCTCCGCAGACCTCGAGTCGTCCCGGAACCGGCGGCTCTGCCAGCCGGTCGCGCAGTGCCGGGGCTGACGACACCGCACAACCGAGCGGCTCGTCAGAACCCGCCGCCTCGACTTCAACCAGCAAGCCGCAACAGGGCTCGGCGCCGGCCGCCAAAAAAGAGGAGGCGAGCGCGGCCGCCAAGACCGACAAAAAGGAGACGAATAAGAAGGAGGGCGGAATCGGCGGCTTCTTTAAGAAGCTGAATCCATTCAAGGGAGACAAAGAGAAGAAGAAGCCTTAGCGCAGTACCGGGAGCGGTAGCGACCGCCGCTTGGCTCAGCGGACACTGAACTCTGTCGCGCTGCATTCAGCGCGCCGTTCTCCCTCTCATCTCCCAGGCGCTGTAGTTCGACGATGAGGTAACCCCGGTCAGCTCGACGGCGTATTACCCCTTGGTAAACCATATCTTCCTGACTGTAAGGAGCCTGGCGTCGGTGGCCGCCGCGCTCGACTGGAATCCACCTTGAGGAAAGGCCATGTTTAGAATCATCGAACTTCACGTAAACGGAACGAGGCGCCGCGTCGACGTAGACTCCGACAGAAGCCTGCTCAGCGTCTTGCGCGACGACCTGGATTTGACCGGTAGTAAGTACGGCTGCGGCGAAGGCCAGTGCGGCGCGTGCACGGTCTTGATTGACGGCGTACCCACGCGGTCATGCATCACTCAGGTCAGCAGCCTTGCGGGTAAGCAGATCACGACCATCGAAGGCCTCGAGCGCAACGGCCGCCTGCATCCGCTTCAAGAAGCTTTCCTGGAAGCCGACGCGCTTCAGTGCGGCTACTGCACGCCTGGGATGATCATGTCCGCGGTTGGGCTGCTGCGGAAAAACCCCGATCCAACCGAAGCCGAAATCGTCCGCTACATGGAAGGCAACGTCTGCCGGTGCGGTACCTACCCGCGAATCGTCGCCGCAATCGCGAGGGCTGCGAAGGGCGGAAAGGAAGGGGGCCGGAAATGAACCACGAACCACAAACCACAGACGAACTACAAACCAGTATAGAGCCGGAACGATACGAACTCTCGTCGTTGCCCTTTTACCACTTCACGCTCGGGCGGCGTGATTTCATCAAGGCGCTCGGCGGGGGGATTGTCGTCGTCTTCGTGGTCACTGATGCTCTCGCTGTTCAGGAGTCCGGCGGAGGCCGTGCCCAGTCCGGCGAGCGAACGCCGCAAGAGATCGCCGCGTGGCTCCACATCGCCGAGGACGGCGCGGTCACGGTCTACACCGGAAAAGTCGAGGTCGGCCAGAACGCCCGCACTTCGCTGACGCAAGTCGTCTCGGAAGAGCTTCGAGTTCAGCCGTCGTCGATTCACCTGACCATGGGCGATACGGACCTCACGCCGTTTGATATGGGGACCTTCGGCAGCCGCACCACGCCGGTGATGGTGCCGCAGCTTCGTAAAGTTGCGGCCGCCGCGCGCGAAGTTCTGATCGGCCTCGCCGCCGAAGCTATGAAGGCCGATCGCGCATCGCTCACCGTCGCCGATGGCAAGGTGTCGAATGCAGCGGCAAAGCAGTCGCTCAGCTACGGGCAACTCACGAAAGGCCAAAAGCTCTTGAAGGCCGTCACCGACAACGCGCCTACAACGCCCGCCAGTCAATGGAGGATCACCGGAAGGTCGCTGCCGAAAGTCGATGGCCGGAACTTTGTTACCGGAAAACACGCGTTCGCAGGGGACACAAAACTCCCAGGCTTGCTCTACGGAAAAGTGGTGAGGCCCTCTGCGTTCGGCGCTAGTCTGGCGGCCGTGGATACGAAACAGGCCGAAGCGATGCCCGGCGTCGTCGTGGTCCGAGATGGGGATTTTGTCGGAGTCGCCGCCTCCAGCGAACAGACCGCCTCGCGCGCCGCCGCCGCTATTCGCGCGGAATGGAAGACGACTCCGCAGACTTCAGCACGCGAGTTGTTCGATCATCTCAAGAAGTCGGCGGCGAAGTCTCAAGGCTCGGACTCCCGTTCGCGCAACGCGGCCGGATCGATCGAACAGGGACTCGCTGCGGCCGACAAGAAGCTCGAACGGACTTACACCGTCGCCTACATCGCTCACGCGCCGCTCGAACCGCGCGCCGCTGCCGCCGAGTGGAAAGACAACAAGCTCACCGTATGGACGGGCACGCAACGGCCCTGGGGCGTCCGCAGCGAGCTGGCGCAAGCGTTTCATATCCCGGAGAGTCGAGTTCGCGTGATCGTGCCCGACACCGGATCGGGCTACGGAGGAAAGCACACAGGTGATGCCGCCATAGAAGCCGCGCGGCTTGCGCGGCCGGCCGGTAAACCGGTGAAAGTTGTGTGGACTCGCGAGGAAGAGTTCACCTGGGCGTATTCCCGTCCGGCCGGCGTGATCGACATCGTCAGCGGAGTCCGCAACGACGGGACGATCACCGCGTGGGAGTTCCACAACTACAATTCGGGCGGTTCGGGGATCAGAACGATGTACGACGTTCCGAATCAACTGATCGAGTTTCACTCCGCGCATTCGCCGTTGCGGCAGGGCTCGTATCGCGGGCTTGCGGCGACGGCTAACCACTTCGCGCGCGAGACTCACATGGACGAGTTGGCGCACGAGCTGAAGATGGATCCGCTGAAGTTTCGGCTCAAGAACCTGAAGGACGCCCGGCTGCGTGCGGTATTCGAAGCCGCCGCTGAAAAATTCGGCTGGGACCCCGCGAGGATGTTCCCGAATCGGGGCCTTGGGATTGCCGGTGGGTTTGAAAAGGGCGGCTACGTTGCGACCTGCGCCGAGGTGAGCATCGACCGCCCCAGCGGCAAGGTGAAGATCCTCCGAGTAGTGACGGCATTTGAATGCGGCGCAATCGTCAACCCCGATCAATTGAAGAATCAGGTTGAGGGTTCGATCGTGATGGGCATCGGCGGAGCGTTGTTCGAGGCGATCGACTTCGAGAACGGCAAGGTGCTGAATCCGCGCTTCTCACGTTATCGCGTGCCGCGCTTCAGTGATGTGCCGTTGATCGAGACGGTCTTGATAGATCGCAAGGACCTTCCCTCGGCAGGCGCGGGTGAGACGCCGATTGTTGGCTTGGCGCCGGCGGTAGGGAACGCGATCTTCGACGCGACAGGTGTGAGATTGCGCTCGCTTCCGATGGTTCCGAGCGGTGTCGTGCGCCATCACACCTAAACCCACTCGTAGTGATACAACCATGATCGCGTCGAAGAATCATGTCCTGGCGATGACGACGTGCTCCTTGCTGCTCATCGGGCTCTTGGGTCAAAGCTTGACGTCTGCGCATGGACCCGATAAGCCAAAACGCCAATACACTTTCAAGATGACGAAGCCGGCGGACAGCCCTGAGAACCGCTTCGAGGACGAGTTCATCAGGATCGAATTCACTATCGACCGGCAGCGACTCGCTTTTACCCTGCTTAACAAAACGGACAATCCAATCAAGATCAGGTGGAACGAAGCGGCCTACGTGGACGCTTCGAACCAGTCTCACAAGGTAATGCACTCGGGCATCGGCTACTCACAACGGAACTCCGAGTTACCACCGACTCTGGTGGCACCTTCCGCCGAGATCATTGATGTCGTAGTTCCAGTTGACTATGTTAACTGGCTCCGTTGGTCGGTGTTTAAGCAGCCGCGGATCGTAGCGGATTATTTCCCGAAGCCTGATAGCAAGGAAGGCGCGTCCTTCGATGGCAAGTCCTTCAGAGTGTTCATGCCGGTGGAGATCGGCGGCTCGATAACCAACTATCAGTTCACGTTCTCCATCATGATCACTGAGGCCGCAGCAAAGCCTGTTTCGCCCGCGGCAAATGCTTCCTATGGCGCGGACACCAAGATGACGACCGACGGGGTAGTCGCCAAGCACCTTGAGGCCATCGGCAGCGCAGAGGCGCGCGCCACCGTGCGCACTCGCGCCGTGAGCGGACCGCTGCGTTATGTGAGCCGAACGCAGGCGGGCGGCTATGGACGGCAAGGGGATTATAGTTTCGGTCGCGCGGAAAGTCCGCCTGACCTTCCAGTTTCCGGAGTCCATCTACTTGGCGGAGCAGTTGGCCTTTGATGGCGAGCATGGCGGCAGTGGGAAGCTGCCAAGCGGCAGCCGCTCGACTCTCGGCCGCGTTCTGATAGTGGAAAACGTGCCGCTAAGAGAGGGCCTGCTCGGGGGCGTTTTATCGGCGGCGTGGCCGCTGCTGCGCTTGGCTCAACAGAATCCCAAGCTCGAATATCGAGGCTTGAAGAAGATGGAGGGGCGGCAGTGACACGAGCTGGGCTATCGAGCGCGAAAGGGGTCGTCGAACGTGACGGTCCTGCTCTACTTCGAGCCGGACACGTTCGCCACGTTCGGTCGGCTTACCGGTTCGACTTGACCGGGACTCTGACGACATGGACGGGCGGCCCAGCCGGCGGATGTTGCGCAGGAGGGCGGCGCCAAGCGAGGCACACTTCACGATAACCGAAGAGTTCGGTGACTTTCGTCAAATAGACAAGCTAATGCTGCGGCATTCATACAAGCTCCGGCTCAACATCTCAGGGACCGCGCAGTCTTTGGCAGTAGACTGGTCGCTTGCGGTCGAAGCGATCTCTCACAAAGAGACTCTGGACGAGGGCCTGTTCAAGCTATCGCGCTGAGGACACTATGAAACAACCCATCTGGAATCAAGCCCAGTCGAAGTTGGCGCAGGCCACGAAACTAGGCTAGAATCCAGCCGGATTCTGGCGAAGGAACGGCTGATGGCGACACTAACATTGGACCAGCACATTGAGATCACACCCGACGTTGCACGCGGCAAGCCTCGCATCGCCGGGCGGCGCATCACAGTTCAGAACATCGCGATCTGGCACGAGCGAATGGGAAAGAGTCCTGATGAAATCGCCGACGAGTATGATCTGACGCTGGCAGACGTTTACGCCGCCCTGGCGTATTACTTCGACCATCGGGAAGAGGTTGACCAGTCCATAGCAGAGAGTGCCGCGTTTGTGGAGGCATTGCGACAAACGACTCCCTCGAAGCTGATTCAGAAGCTGCAACCGCAGAAGGGGCATGAGCCAGCAGATTAGGTTCTACACCGACGAACACGTCGCGCGAGCGGTGGTCCGCGGGCTGCGGCAACGAGGTGTCAATGTCCTGACCGCTCGGGAGGCGGGCCTGCTCGGCGCTTCCGACGAGAGGCACTTGGCGCGCGCCCTGGCCGAGGGGCGCGTCATCTTCACCCAAGACGATGATTTCCTGCGATTGAACGCGGCGGGCGCGCCCCACTCAGGCATAGTCTATGCGCCGCAGGGAGCCACGGTGGGCGGAATCATCTACTTTCTTACGCTGATCTACCAGGTTCTTAAGCCGGAAGACATGGACGGACATATCGAGTATCTGTGAATTGGCGAGCCGACTGAGGGATCATCTTTCGGACTTCATCGAGAGGAACCGTCCGCCCGTCATCCGCGGATTTGATTCCCCTCTCAATGGCGGCTGAGGTTTCCGCGTCCACTTCGACTTCTTCTGTTGCCGGCTCTTCTAGCTTGAGATCAATCATGTCAGAAAACTACAACAAGTGAAGGCTGAATGCAAAGGCTTCCTCGCGTCTACTGTGAGGCGTTGTTTCAGCTTCCCGCAGGGTGGTAGACTCATCGGCGTCGTAGACAGGTCAGAGGCAGAGCATGGCAGCAAGGAAACGTAAAGAACTAGGCGAGCACATAGTGTCCGATCCGGAAATCTGCGGGGGCGATTTGACCTTCAGGGGCACGCGCGTTCTGGTGAAAGACGTTCTCTACTATGTGTCTCAGGGTAAAGATTGGGACTGGATTGTCGCGGCCTATCGCGGAAGTATCACCCGGGAAGCTATCGGTGAGGCGATCAGTCTCGCGAGCGAGGCCCTGACCACGAATACCGTGAAGCGCTGGCGCGCCGCATGATCGTGCTTGATGAAAACATCGATGAACCACAGCGGAAGCGGCTTGAAGGATGGCGGGTTCACGTTCGACAGGTCGGCGTTGAAGTCGGTCAGTTGGGAATGAAGGATCGAGACGAAATCATCCCGCTCTTGCATTCCTTGCGGCGCCCCACTTTCTTTACACGGGATCACGATTTCTACGACCGGAACCTCACTCACCCCGATTATTGTCTGGTATATCTTGAGGTCACCGCTGCGGAGACTGCCAACTTCATTCGGCGCTTCCTGCGCCATTCGACGTTCCGCTCGCAATCACAGCGATTGGGGAAGGTTGTGCGCGTTCATCGATCGGCCATCAACTTCTGGCAGGTTGGACAATCCACATCAGCAAAAGCGGCGTGGTGAGGGTTGCCGCGGCCTGTCACTTTCGGGTCCGACGGGATTGCCGCAATTCTGGCGATCGGTTGTTCGATAGCTGACGGAACAGCGGGGGCAAGCCACCCTTCCGGACCTGAGAAACGCGGGCCTCGGACCTGCTATCCAATTGCCTCGCCGAAAAAACCAAACGTCAGCGGCGCGGCGCGTCCCATTCTCAGCGAGCCCCAACTCCGTCGCCGCCTTCCCACCACTTCAGAACGCGAAGCGCGCGCAGCGTGTTCCAACGGCTCGGCCCGCCGAGGCGTTCCATCTCAAAGTAGGTCCTGCCCTTGTAACGATGTTGAAGCGGCCAGCACCCGTCGCTGCGCCGAGTGTCTCGAAGGATGTCGATGGCGTCGCTGAGCCTCCCGTCGCGCTCAGCGTTGACGGCTTGGAAATAATCGAGGCCTCTCAGCACGTCGTAGTGCCATCGCGGCGGGAAGGACAACCGAACGAAATCGCGCTTGATGACCTCACCGGTCCGGTGTGAGCGAAAGAGCCGATGCCGCAAGAGGAACTCGCGGCCACGACGCTGCGCCGCGCGGACGGCGCGCACTTTGCGGCCGCGCTGCAATTCGTACAGCCTCAGCCCTTCGAGCGCGCTGATCGTCGTGTTCATCGACGCGTGTGTCGCGCCATACCTCCGCCGGCAGTTCCATCCGCCGTCGGGCATCTGTTGCTCGAGAAGATGGTCGGCAATAGTTTCGACGCGGGCGTCGTCATACTCGAAGTAGGACAGAATGGAGAGCACCATCCCCGTTATGCAGGTCTCGCTGCGTCCTCTCCAGCCGTAGTTGATTCCGCCGTCGCGCTGGAGCCCTCCGTCGAGAAGCAGCCCGCACGCGCGCCGCGCTTGAGGGTTCTTCGACGGCAAACCAAGATCGCGAAGAAGCAGCATCGTGTAGGTCGTCGAAATCCACTTCGGCGAATACAACCCGCCGTCGGAGGACTGCCCGCCAGCCCACTTGCCATCGGCGTCCTGCTTTGCGAGCAGCCGCGCTCCCCAACCGTCGCGGGCCACCTTGCGCCGTTCGCGTTCCACCGCGCGAGGGCTCGCGCCGACGAGGTCGCGCAAGGCCTGCCACCGAATGGAGGGATCACCCGCTCGAAGCCATGCAAGTTCGTCACTCTGCCTCGATGCCATGTTTGATCGTCACGGGTTGCGCCTGTCGAATCCCCGATACTCGCTTCCTTGGTGAGAAGCCGTGCCGGTTATTGCGGCTCATCCCAACTCGACAACCTGCTCGTGGACGGGGACCTCGACCTTCCAACCCAGCTTGTCGGTGATTTTCCCGCGCAGCGCCTCAATCGAATCCGGCTCGCCGTGCACCAGGAAAGTGGTTTTCGGAGCCTGTTTGAAACCCGATAGCCACCGCAGCAGTTCCCCCGAATCCGCGTGCGCCGAGAGACTGCTGATGCTCTCTATTCGCGCTTTGACCTGCACCATCTGACCGTGAATCTTAATCTCACGTTCGCCGTTCAACAGCCTTCGCCCTCGAGTCCCCGCCGCCTGAAACCCAACGAAGACGACCGTGCTCGCGGGATCCGGCAGATACCGGGCGAGGTGATGGAGTACGCGGCCGCCCGTCGCCATTCCCGATGCCGAGATGATGACCGCCGGGCCGCCCTGCGCGTCGAGCGCCTTCGACCCCCCGCGCCCCTGAACCAGGCTGAAGTTGCGCGTCGCCAGCGGGTTCCGCCGCGAACTCTGAATCTGAAGCATGTCCATGTCGTGATCCTCGCGGTGCTTTGCATACAGCCGCGTCGCCGAAGCTCCCATTGGCGAATCCACTGCGACCGGCAACACCGGTATCCGGCCTTCGTCCTCAAGCTCGCGGAGGTAGTAGACGAGCAACTGCGTGCGGCCGACTGCGAATGCCGGGATGACGATCTTACCGCCCGCCTTCGCGGTGGAGGTGACTATTCCGGCAAGTTGTTCCTTGGCATTTGAGTCCCCGTGAAGCCGGTTGCCGTAGGTCGACTCCACCAGCAGATAATCGGCCGCCTCGACCTGAGTCGGATCGTTGAGGATTGGCTCGCCGTACCTGCCTATGTCGCCGGAGAACAGAACGCGGAAGGGATCGCGGCCTGACTCCCTGACGTCTACGGCAATGAAGCTGGAGCCCAGAATGTGGCCCGCCGGGATAAACCGTGCGGCCATCGACTTGTTCAATCGCAGCTCTTCGTTATAGGCGACGCTCTCAACCTGCTTGAGCGCCGCATTCGCATCGGCTTCGGTGTAGAGAGGCAGCGCCGGCCGGTGCTTCGAGAAGCCCTTGCGGTTCGCGTACTCGGCGTCCTCTTCCTGCAGCCTCGCCGAATCCGGCAGCATGACCCGCAGAAGGTCCGCCGTTGCTGATGACGCGTAGATCGGTCCGCGAAATCCCTCGCGCACCAACCGCGGCAGGTATCCCGAATGATCTATGTGCGCGTGGGTGAGCAGCACCCAGCTTATGGAGGCCGGGCTGACGGGTAGGCTCGCCCAGTTCCGAAGCCGGAGCTCTTTCAGCCCCTGGAACAGCCCGCAGTCGATCATCGCGCGGTTACCGCCGACTTCGAGAACGAACTTGGAGCCGGTCACTGTGCCGGTTGCACCGAGGAACTGGAGGCTTGCCATAGCGCGCTCACACTATCAGATGACCGCCGGGCTGATCAATTCGGAGCTTGCGTGCCACGAACGCGGCTGCCGCGCTCGAACGATTCGACTGCTCGCACTCGGTTCCGCGTCGTTTCATATTCAGGATTTCGCTATCCCGGAATCGGACACCGGGATCGAGCGCGAGCTACTCCTTGAACACCGGCCGCCTCGCGTGATCTCGGCGCAAATCAAGGCAATCACTTCAGCACATTAAGGCCGGTTGTTTTGCGCAAGATCAACAAGCCGAGGCGCCGTCAGTGGCACATCGCTTGTTTTCTGTGTGACCAGCGGCCTCGGCTCGAAGCGTGACGGGTCGGGCAGGATTGCCGGTTCAATGCGGCGTCACGAGGCGCTTTGTTCTGTCAACGGGCGAGGTGGTAGACTTGCCGTCTAATTGGCGGGAGCCGGCGTTTTCACGCGTATGTTTGACAATTGGCGCACGCACCCGGAATGGTTGAAACGGCGGGCCCTGACGCGTCGTACTAGGCTTTTGATCACAGGACATCGACTTGCTTCGATGAGCGGAATTCGCTGTAGCGCTCGCCAGTGGTCAACGGTAGCAGAAGACAACCGAATACAGATTTGAGAGGAATTCTATGAAGTCAGTTCTAAGATCGATTCGCGCTCTTGCGGCTGTGGTACTGGCCGTTGCGATTGGACTGCCGCTTTCAGTCACCGCGCAGGGCGCCGGTGAGGAAGGCCGTCAGGAAGGCATTATCCGGCAGGTGGAACAGAAAACCGCACCCGCCTCTTCGGCCGAGAGAGACGAAGGCAAGCAGAGCCAGCAGCCGCCCGGGACTCAAAGTAACATCACCCAACCGCTCGCGTTGTCGCCCGATGTAACCGACAAGCGAGTCGGCGTGAGGGAGGGTGACGTCGTGGCGCTGACTATGCAGGATTCAGTAGCAATGGCCCTGCGCAACAATCTCGACATCGAGGTCTTCCGTCAGAGCGTGGAGATGGCGCAGTATAGCCTCTTCGCCCTGCGGGGGTATTACGACATTACATCAGGTTCGTCGATTGGTTACCGCAGCTCCATCAGCGCCGCGACTTCGGCGATCAGCGGCGGCGGCGCAACCGGGGACATTTCGAACAAGTCCCTCTTTTACAACTTCACAACTACAAAGCAAGTCGAGCGCACAGGCGGCAACTATCTGATCGAATTCGACAACGCACGCGGCAGCACCAGCAACACGTTTTCGAACTTCACTTCGCAATACAACACAACGCTGACGCTGAGCTACACGCAGCCGCTGATGCGCAACTTCGCGATCGACCAGAATCGCCGCAGCATCCAGATCGCAAGACGGTCCCTCGACCTTTCGGACAGCCAGTTCCGGCAGAAGGTGATAGACGTGATCACGGCGACTCAGCGCGCGTATTGGGACCTGGTGTTCGCAATCCGCAGCGACCAGATTGCCCGCGACGCAGTCGAGTTGACCAAGACGCAGTTGGATAATAATCGAAAGCAAGTCGAGGCGGGCACGATGGCGCCCATCGATCTTCGCTCAACCGAAGCGGCGCTGGAGTCTCGCAAAGGAGACGTCATAAACGCGCTCCAGACTATAACGACCGCCGAGAACACGCTGAAAGGGCTGTTGTTGAAGGACCCGGCCGACAAGATGTGGTACTCTGCCATCGTCCCCACTGACGAACCCCAGTTTGGCCAGCCTTCACTCAGTCTGGAAGAGGCTTCGGCGCTCGCTGTGAAGAACCGGCCCGAGCTCGAACAGCTCAAGCTACAGGCGGAGCAGAATCAGATCGATATCAAGTACTACCGGTCGATGACCAGGCCTCAACTGGATCTAGTGGGCAGCTATACGACGACCGGGCTCGCGGGCACGCCCTCGACAGGCGGGGGCATTGGCGGGTTGCCAAGGGAGGTCTTACCCCGATTCAATGGAGGGTACGGTCAATCTCTGCGAAACCTCTTCACTCAGGATTTCCGAACCTACCAGGTGAGCGTCGTGCTTAGCTTTCCGTGGCGCAACAGGACCGCCGAAGCCAACCTCGGAAGCGCGGTGGCGCGGTCAAGGCAGCTAGACGCTCAGCAGCGACAGCTCGTTCAGACCGTACAGGTCGATCTCCGGAACACGCTTCAGGCAGTGCAGGCGGCCAGGCAGCGTTATGAAGCGGCTCGCGCGAATCGGATTGCCGCCAGGGCCCAACTCGACGGCGAACAGGAAAAATTCAGGGCAGGACTCTCAACCAACTTCTTCGTGCTGGACCGCCAGAATGCGCTTGCCGTTGCGCGGGGGAATGAAGTGCGCGCGCTCACGGATTACAACAAAGCGCTCGCGGACTTACAGCGCGCCACAGGGATGACGCTCGTCAGCAACAACGTTCAGGTCACGGCCATTCCAACCAAGTGACGCTTCTCCAATCCTCAGTTCTCCGGGGGTGGTGCTGACGTACCACCCCCGAGTTGTTATTGGGCATTGGTTTAGCGCGAACCCGTGAGCGACGTCGATGGCAGTTCACGACGGATTAAGGGCAGCCGCTAGCGGCTTGCCGGAAAAATACTGCGGGCGTCAGCTCGTAGTGCCTTACGACCTAATCGATATCATGTGCGCGCTTCAAATGCTGCGGGCGTAGGCCAGTAGTTCTTTGCTACGAGCCTGACTTTAGGTTGACAGCAAGCTGCTCCGGGCTTACGCCAGAGAGCATTGAGTGGGGTGGAATCGCGGCCGTTAGGTCGATGGCAATCTACTATGGGCTGACGCCGCAGCATTCTTCCCGACGGGCTCCCTAGAATCCGGCGCTTGCGATTTCGGCCCGGTCAGAAGGCGAGAGGTCGGTGAGGTCAGCGCCGAAACCGACTCCGATCTGGTGATAGCTGACTCGTCCGGCGGTCTCAATCTGATGACCACTCGGGAGCCTGAGCTGAAACGAAACTTGCGAGCCGGTGACTGCGGGTAGAAAACTCTCGACGAACAGGTAATTGGGTCTGAGGTCCAGCAAGCGGCAGACGCGGGCCGCGCCCTCCACGATGCAACGAACCCTCAAGGACTGCTGCGAGTCCGCCTCGCGGCCTGTCGACATCTTAGTTCCAACTGCGCTCATTACTTCGTCTCCTTACTACTCGCCGATGGGCGGTCACCCATCCCGCGAACACGTGAAGGATACACCGTAACCGATGCAAAGAACAAGGATTTTCCAGGTGTCTCCCCGAATTTCGTCGGTGGTTCCGGCCCCGAAAGACCGTTGGCTAGCTTGCCCACGCTAAAAAACTCGCGTATTGTCGCCGCGCGGTGTATTTTTTCAGGTGCTCATTGCTCAACCACAGAGAGTATCGCTTAATCCCGGGGCGAGTTTGCTAGCGCCCCTGCTATCATACGCCGTTCGTAATCATCCGAGTGGCTGATCGTTTCTCCCCCGGATCAGCCGATGCCAATACCGATTCAATGGGCAAGTCGCCCTTGTCGTCATATGAGGCTCGATCTCAGACGACTAAGAGAGGTCGATAGGAACGAGACACTTCGTTTCATGCTTCCTACCCGAGATGCACGCCGGGGGGACGCGAGGACGTTATGGCTGATCTTACTTACGATGAAGCTGCCCATCTCCTGAGGCGCATGGCATTCGGCGGCGATCCGGGTGAGATCGACGAGACCATGCAGCGCGGACGGGACGGCGCCGTCGATTCTCTGTTGAACTATGCCCAGATAGACAATGCCGCGCTGGAGTCGCTCTTGCGGAGCAGCTTTGACTTCTCCGATCCAAACGACTTCCCGCGCTTCAACCGCAGCCAGATTCAGCGATGGTGGCTCACGAGGATGGTCTACTCGCGGCGCCAGTTCGAGGAGAAGATGACGCTCTTCTGGCATAACCACTTCGCAACCGGCGCTTCGAAGGTCGGAGAGTTGTTGATCTTCGTCCAGAACCTGACGCTGCGCCAGTACGCACTCGACCGGTTTGACGCCTTGCTCGAGAAGGTGGCCAAGGACCCGGCGATGCTCTACTGGCTCGATGGGATCACAAACGTGCGCGGCAACCCCAACGAGAACTTCGCGCGCGAGCTCCAAGAACTTTTCAGCATGGGGATCAACGACGTCGTGACCGGCGAGCCCAATTACTCGGAGAACGACGTCAAAGAGATCGCGCGAGCATTCACCGGTTGGAAGTTCTTCTACGCGGGCCAGAATGGTCCCGACAAGTTCCGATTCGACTTCTTCGTCAATCCCAACGAACACGATTTCGGCGCGAAGACGATATACGGCGAGACGCGGAGCTTCAGCGGCGAGGATGTCGTCGTCAGGGTCGCCGCGCGCCGCTCGACCGCCCGCTTCCTGGTGAAGAAGCTTTTCGAGTTCTTCGTCTACCCGTTGACCACTAGTTCGGCCGACAAGGCGACAATCGAGAAGTTTGCCGATGTCTACGTGACCCGCAACCACTCGATCAAGGAGTTGGCGCGGGCGATATTCACCTCGGATGAGTTTTTCAGCGAGCGAGCGCGCTTTGGGCTGGTGAAATCGCCGGTCGAGCTGGTGGTCGGTACCATCAGAATGCTCGGCGCCAAGTACAACCCCGGCCCTTATCCTAACAACCCGAACATCCTCGGCGTGCTGACGACGTTTCTAGGCCAGGAGCTGTTCAACCCGCCTGACGTCTCGGGGTGGAAGTTGAACCTGGGGTGGATCAGCACTGCGACGCTGCTGAACCGGTTCAACTACGCGGACCTTCTTGCAACGAGCCGAATCGCGGACGAGACCGTTCCCGGTCTGTGGCTCCCGCACGACCGCCTCCGGAAGTACACGAAGGCAAGCGCGAAGAAGACGCTCAAGAAGTTCCTTTCAGTGCTCGGCCCTCTCCAAATCGACGCGGCGACGACCCGAGCGCTGACCGATTACCTTCAGAGCGACCCATTCGGCAACCCTGCCGGATTCCGGCGCGACGATAAAACAATAGACAAGAAGGTCCGAGGGTTGGTCCACCTGATCATGTGCCTGACGGAGTACCAACTGAACTAGGGGGAGCGGCTATGCCCACGACTAGACGACAGTTCATCAAGCAGGGCGCGGGAATGGTCACCGTGGGGATGGTGCTGCCGCGAATCTGGCTCGGCGAGGCGCAGGGCCGGCCTGCCGCGCCTTCGAATCGGAAATTCGTCGTGATCCAGCTTGCCGGGGGCAACGACGGCTTCAACACGGTCGTGCCCTACACCGAATCAAGGTACTACGCGCTCAGGCCGACGCTCGCGCTGCGAGAGGCGGAGCTCAAGGACGACCAAAACCGTTCAACGATAATCACGAACCAGTTCGGCTTGCATCCGGCTCTCAGCGAGATCAAGGCGCTATACGACGAGGGCAAGGTCGCCGCCGTGCTCGGCGTCGGCTATCCTAATCCGAGTCTGTCTCACTTCCTCTCGATGGACATATGGCACACGGCGGACCTGAGCGGGCTGGCCGGACAGGGCTGGTTGGGACGATACGCTGATCTCGCGCTTTTCGGCCAACCGGGCCTTACGGCCGCTGCCGTCGGCGGCGAGTTGCCAAAAGGCCTGTACGCCAATCGCGTTGTGATTCCGAACATCGTGAACTTCTCGTTCTACAACTTTCTCACCGATCCGGCCTATGGGGACGATCGCAATAATCAGTTGAACACGTTCAACGCAGCGGCGAGCCGGACCTTCGGCGCTGACACGCTGTCGGCCTCGATCAACAAGACGGCCTTCGAATCCGTGAGCGGCGCGCAAGCCGTCCAGTCGGCGGTCGGCACGTACCATTCGTCGGTCGTCTATCCCCAGAACAACCCGCTAGCCGACGGGCTGAAGATGGTGGCGCAGTTGATGACGACAATTCCCGAGGCGGGCCTTCTCTACGTCCAGATGGGCGGATTCGACACGCACTCGGACCAGATAGCTCATTCCAGTGGCAACGCCAACCGGCTCGGGGGCTGGCATACGACGCTTCTCAAATGGTTTTCTGAAGGAGTAAGGGCTTTTTATGACGACTTGGCCGAGCACGGCATCGCCGAAGACGTGTTGATAATGGAGTGGTCAGAATTCGGACGGCGGCCGGGTGAAAACGCATCTTTCGGGACGGACCACGGCACCGTCGGACAGATGTTCATTATCGGCGACGCGGTGAGAGGCGGGCTTCACGGTGAGCAACCTTCGCTGGCGGCGTCGGCTTTGGACCCGGCGGGGAATCCCATGTTCACGGTCGACTTTCGCGAGGTGTATGCGACGATCCTCGACCGATGGCTGGGCGTCGATTCACGCGCGGTGCTGGGCGCTCAGTTCCCGCCACTCGACTTTCTAAGTTAGTGCCTGCTCTCGTGATGGGGCAGATGGAGCTTTAGTCTTGCGCAGTGTGGACGCGAAGCTATAATGGACGGGCAATCCTCACATTCTTGTGGACCCGCATACGACGACCACGATCGGTCGAGGGGAAACTGTTGCCGGCTTGGATGAAGCACAATGGCTGAACGCGAAATCTTACAACTGGGCAACCCCATACTCTGGCGAACGTCGCAGCCGGTCGAAGAGCATGCGTCACCGGAGATCATTACGCTCGTGCGAGATTTGAGCGAAACGCTTGCCGCCTTCCGTGCGTCGACCGGTTACGGAAGGGGCATCGCGGCGCCTCAGATCGGCGTGCTGAAGCGGTTGATCCTTATTCGGATGCAGCCGGACGGGTTTTGCGGGCCGCTAATCAATCCTGTCATCGAGTGGCAGAGCGACGAGCGCATGGAATTATGGGACGACTGCTTCAGTTTTCCGGAGCTTTTGGTTCGGGTCTCGCGTGCCGCGCGGATTCGGGTCCGCTACGATGACGAGCACGGCGCAAACCGGATGGTCGAGGCCGAAGGGGGCTTTTCGGAGCTCTTGCAGCATGAGATCGACCATCTGGACGGCATCCTCGCGGTTCAGCGCGCAATTTCGCCCCACGCATTTGCGACGCGATCCGAGTGGGAGCGGCGGCTGAGGAGAGGGGACGGCTCCGGCTGACGACATAATCGGCGTAACCCGTCTTTTTCCAAACTTCTGGCTGAACCAGTAAGTCTGAAGAAGCGGTCGGATCAGGGCTTTTCACCGCCCGAGCTTTGAAGACGACGCTGCGGGTCGGCGTGACTGAGTATCCAACTCGCACGCGACTCGTAGAACCAAGGAGGAGCAAATCTATGGCAAGTATAACCAATGACGAAGCTGCACACTTGCTCAGGAGGATGGGTTTCGGGGGTAGTCCGGCAGAGATCGACGACCTCGTCACACGCGGACGAGAAGGGGCCGTCGATTACCTGCTTAACTATCAACTCATCAACAACAGTCAGATGGACGACCTGCTGGCAAGGAGCTTCGATTTCTCCAACCCCCTCGCGAATGACGGCAAATTCAACCAGGGGGAGATCAGGCGCTGGTGGTTCACTCGAATGATCACGACCCGGCGCCAATTCGAAGAGAAGATAACTCTCTTTTGGCACAACCACTTCGCAACCTCACTATCCAAAGTAAACGACTTTTACATGTTCCCGCAGAACCTGAAGCTGCGGCAGTTCGCCCTCGTCAGATTCGACACGTTGCTGACCGAAGTGTCCAAAGACCCGGCCATGCTGATCTGGCTCGACAACATCACCAACGTTCGTGGAAGACCTAACGAGAACTTCGCGCGCGAGATTCAGGAACTGTTCAGCTTGGGAATCACCGACGTCGTCACCGACCAGCCGAATTACACCGAACAGGATGTAAAAGAGATCGCCCGAGCCTTCACCGGCTGGACATTCCGACTCAACAGGGCCGACCCGTTCAATTCCACCTTCTTCGAAAATCCGAATAACCACGACAATGGCGCCAAGACGATATATGGCGAGACCCTGAATTTCGACGGGGAGGACGTGATAGACAGAATCTGCCGGCGTGTGGCGACCGGTCGGTACCTGGTGAAGAAACTCTTCAGCTTCTTCGTCTACCCGCTTACGTCGAGCGCGGCGGATAAAGCGACCGCTGACAAATTCGCGAACGTCTACATGAGCAGCAACCATTCGATCAAAGACCTCGTGCGCGCCATCTTCACCTCGGATGAGTTCTTCAGCGCGCGCGCACAGCTCGGCTTGATCAAGACGCCGGTCGAATACGTCGTCGGGCCGATCCGGATGCTCGGCGCGAATTACAACCCGGGCTTACCGAACCAGCGCCGCGACGGCAGCCTCGCCGCCTCGACAAGGGCGATGGGTATGGACGTGTTCGCACCGCCCGACGTTGCGGGTTGGGACCTCAACCTGGGGTGGGTCAATACCGCGGCGGCGCTGACGAGGTTCAACTTTGCGAATGGCCTTGCCAGTAATCGCCCGGGTAATGATCCGGTCGGCCCGTGGCTGACTAACGACCAACTCAGGGCGTTTACGAAGTCGAGTTCGAAAAAGACCGTCAAGAAGTTCCTGTCGGTGCTCGGCCCGCTTCATCCGGGCAATTCGGTCATCAAGAACCTTCGGAACTATCTCGAATCCGACGACCAGGGGAACAAGGTGGAGTGGAGCGTCACCGATGCCACCATCGACAAGAAGATCCGCGGGCTGGTTCACCAGATAATGTGCCTGCCGGAATTCGGATTGAATTAGGAGGAGAGCTATGCCAACGACAAGAAGACAGTTCATCAAGCGAGGCGCAAGCGCCGTATCGCTCAGCTTGTTGCTGCCGCGGTTTCTGACTACCGAGGCGCTCGGGCAAGAGGCTGCGGCTGCGGGGGATCGAAAGATCCTCGTCGTCATTCAACTCGGCGGCGGCGTTGACGGGCTCAACACCCTGATTCCTTTCACCGACTCGCGTTATCTGAGCCTCAGGCCCAACCTTGCCTTCAGGGACACTGACGTGGGCGCGACGATGCTCGACAGTACCTTCGCCTGAGAGCGGCTGCCGAACAACTCAAGGATGGACTGGAGTGCGTCTACTACAATGCTCAGAATAACTTCACGCTTCAGTACCCAGTGCTCTTGGCGCCCTTGCGCATTGAGGACTCAGAATCTGAAATCCTTCGGAAGCTTCGGATCGCTGCCGCCTACATCGACATCCTGATTGCGCGCCGGATCTGGAATTTCCGGTCCATTGATTACTCGACAATGCAGTACGCCATGTTTTTGGTCATGAGGGACATTAGAGGGAAGACTTCAGATGAAGT
>Ga0209640_10000796_pt1 | contig 25254 bp, 39 predicted proteins | sample RifCSP10_1_FD_184018 | JGI IMG/M metagenome (GOLD analysis project Ga0209640, IMG submission 184018) | Soil microbial communities from Rifle, Colorado - Rifle CSP2_sed 10_1 (SPAdes) (version 2) | ecosystem: Environmental > Terrestrial > Deep subsurface > Rock core/Sediment | place: Rifle... | reverse complement strand
CGCTGGCCAAGGCGTTCCAATCGTCGTAAACCTCCGCGCTCAATTGAAACGCGGCGTTGGTGTCCTCTTGCAGCGCGCGCGCCGTCGGATCCTTGGCGCTGAACCCGACGCCGCCGCCCAAGAGATTCATCCGCTTGACCTTGGACCCGGTGGCGCTGCCGGGCGTTTCGGCGAACAGCCACGTGTCTTTGGCCACGTCGATCAGCTCGTTGCCCAGTGCGGATAATCGTTTGGGTTCGCTCATGCGGCAAGCAGGGTTCCTTCATCGTCGGCAAGCAGCGGGCTCCCATCGTCGTCATAGGCCAGATAAACGGACAGCCCTGGCAGTTGCACCCCGCACATAAACTCCAGTTGATAGGCGTCCACGGGTCTGTCCGTGGGCATCTCGAACGGCCGGAAGCCACGGTAGTCCAGAGTCACCTCGGTGGTTTCCGTATTCATGTCGATGCCGCGGACGACGTCGCGCACTTCCTCGACCAGATCGTAGAGCGGTTTTGCCGCGCCGCCCGTGGGCCGGATCAGGGTATCGCTTGGCTGCAAGGCAAAGCCCCGGCCGCGACTGACGAAGACGTGCACGGTCCGGTCCACCAGGCCGGCCTCCTCGAACTCGCCGCGCTTGGCCTCGCGCGCGATCCACACCACCGCGCGCAACCCGCCCGGCTTGGTCTGAAGCATGCCAAAGACGTCCACCGCGTCCCCGGCGATCTCGACCGTGCCCCCTTGGGCCGAAGCCCAGGAGCGAAGGTCGTCGCGGATGCGCAGGATGAAGTCTTTGGTGGTCATGGTCAGGCTTCGACGGCGGCGATCAGGACCGTGACTTCGGCCGTGTCCGCCTTGGCGTATATGGTCGCCGTGGATGGCGGGAAAAGGCAGACCTGGCCGGGCAGGAGCTTGGCGAACTTGTTGGTCATGGCCGAGTCGAGGCCCAACTCGACGAAGTTGGTTCCGTCGAGGTTCTTGACCAGCACCATGGCCGGGGCGCCGGTGATGGCGCCAAAGCCAAGCGTCTCGGAGGTCGTGCCGATGGCTTGCGTGGCCTGGAGCATGTCCGCGCCGGTCATGTCGTTTTGTTTGGTCGCCGTGAAGGAAATGTTCACGCCGCTTTTGGCCGCCACCAGGCTGGCCGATGCCGTTATTTCATTAGCCATAATTCATTGTGTTTTGGTTAGCGTGTCGATCCGTCCACGGCGGCCGCCTCGGTGACGGCCGCTCCGGGGGCGAAGTTGCGGGCGAGGCCGGCGGCCAGGGGTTCCTTGCCCTTGCCGATATCGCCCAGCCGGAGGCGCCAGGCGTTGGCCCGGGCGTTGTATGGGTTGGCGTCCCCGAACAATTGCCGGCGCTGGCAAATCGCTTCGCCGGCAAAGATGAGAGCGGCTTCCTTGACGGGCGCCGGGGCGGGATCGGCGAACGGAACGGAGTAGATTCCCCCAAGGAAAGCGTCCACGGCGCTCGAGGCCCGGGCGATGACTTCGTCCACCTTGTTCGAATCGGGCACGCCGTCGCGGTCGTCGTCGAGCGCGTCCACCAGGTGTGGCGCCGGGATCTCGACTTCGATGTCGGTTTGGGTGACGTAAGCCATGGTTAAACTTAAGGGCCCAGCCCGCCAATGCGCTGCCGGGCTGGGCTGGTGTATCCATCAAGCGAGCGGGATCGGGCGGCTGGCTTGGCGGAAACTGGTTGCGTTAAAACCGCAGCGTGAATGTCGCGCTCACGGCCGCGCCGCTGGTGGTCGAGGCGCCGAAAGTGATCTTGGCCCGGACGTATCTGGCGCAGTTGCTGGGCAGCCGCACGCGCTTCAAGAACGCGCCCACCCCGGCGGCGCCGGCGCCGGTCTGGCGCTCGTTGAGAATCGTCTGGTCGATGGTGGCGAAGTTCGAGGCCGTGCTGGTCTCGATGATGTAATCGACCGTTCTCGTGTCCGGCACGATGGTGGTGGACAAGGCCGGGACCGAGAGCTCCAGCTCGACGGACTCGGGCTTGACGGTGTCCGCGCCCAGGTCCACCCCGGTCGAGTTGGTGGACGTCGAGGCGGCGGCGGGCAGGGCGAACGCGGCCGGATTGAGCGCGGCGTCCTGGATGTTGCGGGCAAATTCGTTGGCCATATCTTATTTGGTGTTGGTTGTTGTCGGTTGCGGTGTAGCGGCCGCCCGCGCCGTCAAAGCGACAGGCTCTCGACATCGACGATCGAGTCGGTGACGACGATGGGAATGCCCATGGCCGAATCGGGCGGCGATGCGATCACGGACAGCCCGCCGCCGGGAGTGCCCGGGCCTGCGTTGATCGTGACGACTCGTTGTTGCTGCAATTGCTTCTGGCTTCGCCGCGACATGAACCAATGCGTCGGTTTGTTGCCGACCGGAAACAATGCCCACAAATCCGACAGGAGCGCGTCGGTCAGCGTCTTGCCCGCATCTGCGGTAAGCTTCTTGATCCGGCCGGCGCTGTTGGGATTGACGACCTGGAGGCCAACCCAACCGGTCAAATCGGCCACGAAGCTGGGCACATCCAAGATTGTCTCCTCCCGCCACTGCGACAGATCGACGACGCGCCCGTTGCCGAACACGAGGGTGACATCCTGCGGGCCGAGCTTGCATGCATACACGCTCGAGGCGGTGTTGGCGGTGGTGCCGCCGGCATCGACCGTCAAGCCGGCGCTGACCGTTTCGACGAGCCCGGGAAAACCTTTGGCGTTGCCAACCGCGCCCAGCGCGGTCTTGGTCCCGTAGTAGACCTGCTGGCCGATCTCGATCATGGCTTGTTTCATCACACCGGCGGCCTCGATGGCCTTCAGGTCGTCCTCGCCGTCCTCGTGCGCTTGGGCCAGCGCCTTGTCGATGTTGATGAGCGAGGACAAGACGAAGCACTGGACGGTCTTGCGCTCGAACTCGCTCTTGCCAGGAGGCGTACCCTCATTCACCGCGCGGAACCCGACGCTTGGGTAGGTCTTGCGGATCGCGGTCGGGTAGGACGTGCCGCGGATGGTGCGCGAGGGCAGCACGCCCATCTCGGGGGCGGCCGCCAAATTCTCCTCGATAAGCCCGACGACTTTGTCCGAGCCGGTTAGCTTCGCGAGGTCCAACATTGTTAAGACTGCCATAGATGTGTTTGGTTAGTGGTGGGTTGGGTGACGACGGATCAGGCGACGCGCAGTTTGTTCTCCCGTTCGAATTTGAACGCGGCTCGAACCCTGTCCAGGCCTTTGAGGCCGTCGTTGGCCTTGCCTTCCTTGGCCTGGCCGGATCGCGCCGACAGGGGCACGGTGACAGGGGTGTTTGCCAGGATCAGCTTGAGCTCGCCCACGCTCAGTTGCCCGAGCGTCTCGACCGACAGAGCCTGGCCGTCCTCGCCCAGTGGCGCCTTGCCATCGGCGGCGAACCGTGCGATGAGCGATGCCTTCTGGGTTTTGGCCGCTTCCTCCGCAGCCGTCTTTTGGTCGGAGGAGAGTTTTTCGAACGCGCACTTGAGCGACCACAGATCGGCGGCGGAAAGTTTCACGATCTTGCCATCGACGGTGGCGGACATTTCCGTGACGGGCCCCGGTTCCTTGGGTTTCTCGGGAGCCTTGGTCATGGCTTGGAGTTTGGCGAGAACGTCCTCTTTGGAGGCGGTGTCGGACAGCCCGAGGGCGCCCGCGATTTCGGCAACGGTCAGTGTATCCATGGTTTCGATTTTTTGATTGTTGAAAAACGTCAGGCCGTGCACCGCCCCGTTTCTAACCAGAGCCGCGCTGTGCACGAAAGTGACGCGGCCGTCCTTGTCTCTTGCCACGGCCGGGGATAAATCGCAGAAGTTCTTGGCGTCGCTCTGGCCCGCCGGCGTCCACGCGACATCCTTGAGGTATAAGCCGTCTCCCTTGAGAATCTCGGGCGTGCCGTAAGCGGCGACCTTGCGGGGTTCCTGGGACCGTTCGTATTCGGGCGAGCCGGGGACGGTATTGTGCTCGAAGTCCAAGGCAACGCGCTCGTGCCCGAGCTTGCGCTGGTTGGCCGTCAGAGCCTCGAACGAAGCGTCGTCCAGGAGCACGGGTCCCTTGATCGATTCGTTCTCTCCCCATTCGAGGAGCTTGATCCGGTTGGGGAGTTCGGCGGAGGCCAGCGCGCCGTTGGATATCTTCAGGGACACCAGTTCGCAGTCTTCGGGGAAACCGGGATGTGTCGCTTTGCGTGCCACGCGCCCTTCATAAGGCCGGTCCACCGCGATCGGGAAGCGTCCACGGCGCACAATGCGTGGACGGCGCGAAAAACTTTCACGAACCGCCACGCGACCGCAGAAGTATCCGGGCCGCCTTGAGCATGGCCTGGCCGGCCAGCCGGCCCAGCTCGGCGCGGTCGGGCATTTCGCCGGGGTGCGCCCGGTGCGTAACGGCCGGCACCAGGACAAACCATTTCTCGAACGTGCCGGGCGCAACCTTGCCAAGGAACTTGCCGGACACGTCGCGCAAGCGACCCGATGCTGCCGAGCTGGCGCCGCTTATCCTACCCAGGAACGGAAACCGAAGGACCAGCCAAGGCGCGCTCTCCTTGAGGCCGCCTTTGCCGGCCAGGGCGGAAGCCTCGGCCCGCAATGGGATGGTCAGAAACTTCCGGCGCTTGGCCGTGACGCGGCCGCCCTCGATGCGGTGGACAAAGCGGGGATCGGCGATGGTGACGAGCGCGCCCCGATCGTCCAGCTTGGCGATCCCGACCCGGTGCTCGACGCTGTCCGGCCCGCCCGAGAAAAATTTCTGCGAGGGCCAGCCCATCTCGTTGCCGCGCGACTCGAGCCGGCGCAGGTGGGCGACAATCTCCTTCTGGACCGCTTTGGCCCCGGCCTCCATTAAGGTCCTTGGGCGCTTAACCTCGCGCGCCAGGCGGCGCAACTCGGGCGTCATCGCGTCTCGGTCCAGGCGGAATGCGCTCATGGTCGATCCAACAAGTAAGAGTGGGGACGGCCCGTGGCCACCGCGTAATCCTCCGCCCTGGCTTTGGCGAACAGCTCCGGGCTGTCGGCGGGCGCCCGGAAGCCGGCCACCGGATTTTTATCTTCATCGAGGATGGCCACGCGCACGGTTTTGTCTCCCGGCCAGTTGGCCCCGTAGCCCAGCCACACGCCGTCGTCGCTGTGCGCGGCCACTTGCCCGGTCAACGGCCGGTCGGGATTGGCGTAGCGGGATATTATGTCCGGGCGGTATGCCCATAGATGACCGTCGCGCGCCTCGACAATGACATTGGCCGGGACGGTTTGGGACAACGCTCTGGCCACCTCCGGGGCCGTGTCGCCTAGGTGTTCGTGGAAGAGGGGTTTGCGTCCGGCGGCGACGGCCGCGACTTCGACCGACCACCGGTCAATAAGAGTTCCCGCGCTCGCATCGTCGATAGCGGCTCCGCCGTCTCCTGATCTAATTGCGCGAAAATCGCGTCGTCCGCCTTCGAAGACGGATCCCGCCGTCTGCCGCTCGTCAATACGTTGCCGTTCTGCAATTTCACCTTGGTCAGATTGCCACCGCGCGCGGCCGCCCGCAACTTTTATCTGGGATCCGAAGTGGGTCTGCAGCACGCGCGTGAACTCCGTGGGCAGATCGGACACCGATGCCTCGAGGTCCTTATTAAAATCCTCGACGCCCGAGTCCAATATGGTGTCCGGCCCGATCAGGCCAAGCTCGACGGCCTCCTCCCGGTCGATGTCCTCGAGCCCCATGCCGCTTCCGAAATCGAACGGCGGCCAGGGCGTGCCGAACCTGTTCAGCCTGGCCCACAGCCCCGAGGTCTTTAGGCCGATCATCCGTCCGGTGGACGCAAACGCGGCCAGCGCGGCGCGGTCGCCGGCGTCCCGCGCCGCCGCGGCGAACCTCCCGGGCCAGTCCTCCCGAGGCACACGCCTCTCCTCGATCCGGAGAAATTCCTGGGCCGGCCACAACAGAAGCGCGCCCTCGCTCTGGTCCAGCTTCCACCTGGCATAACCTGTGGCCTGGCGGTTCTGGGTGTCGTAGATCAGGCCCAGGCGCGGGATGCTGGTGATATCCTGGAGGCCTCCGCGCAACGCCTCGTCCTCCGGCGTCAAGCCCTCTTCGCGAGCGATGCCGCGGATCGAGTCGATAAAGCTCGAGCGGTCGAACGTGGCGGTCTTGCCGCTGGCCAGGCGTTCGCGTCGCAACTTGGTCTGTTTTTCTAGCCTCTCCTGGATTGTCGATAGCACCCGCATCGACTCGACCGCCGCCGAGAACTGGGCCCGCTCCCTGAAGGCCAGCGGCACCCGCGCCCACTCGGCCGTGCGCAACACCGATCCCACCGGCGTCTTTGCCGAGAGCCGCTTGACCGCGTCCCGCAATGGATCGAGCCGGGCCATGGCAGTGTCAGTCCTGGCCCAGGCCCTGGCGCAAGCCGTCCATGGCGGCGGCCCCCATGCCCGCCTCGAGGGCCTCGGCCAGGGCGTCCACGTCCATTTTCGAGAACAATTCGGGCAGGCGCGCGCTTGCCCGGGCCAGGAATTGCTCCAGATCGGCGTCGCTCAAGGTTTTGTCTTCGATCTTTGCTTCGATCTGCCGCAGGTGCGCGGCCACCGGAGCCAGCCAGGTGCGCGGCACGCCGATGAACTCGGCCAGGCGGTTCTCGGCCGCGAAGGTCGTCACGCGCCGCGCGGACAGGGATCCCGGCCGGCCGCCGAAAGAACCGGTCGGAGCGGTCGCCCGCGCCGGCGCGCGCTCGACTTGGAATCCGAACTTTTGGCTGAGCACGGCCAGCGCGTCGTCTGTGGGTTGCAATCCGGCCATGGCCATCGACGAGAGGAGGGCGCCCGACAGTTGCGCTTCCTCTTTCGAATCCCCGCCCCACACGATCGTCGGGGCCCGGCCCCGGAGGCCGTTGATCCGAAGGAACGATCGGAAAAGTTGACGCTGCAAAGTAGCCCCAAGCTTCATCTGGTCGAACACACGCAGGTCCTGGCGCACTTCGGATTGGAGATTGCCGACGCTGGACTGCATGCCGGTACTCTGGGCCTCGGCGCTCAAGGTCTGGCCAAGGATGACCTTGGAAACCTCGCGGTTGCACACGTTCAAAAACTTTTCGTAGGCGTCGGCCATGCCGCTGGCCGCGATCTCCTCGAGCTCGACCTGCGTTTCGTGATCCACCACCAGCCCGCCGATCTTGGTCGAGAGCGAGAACGCGTCTTTTAGAAAATCCACCGACTCCTGGCTCGATGTGTCCGTGCGCCCCACAGGGAACGGCGACCCCCATCGTTCCATGCCGCGCCCGAACCAGTCCCGGCCCAGCGCGGACAAGAGCCACCAAAAGACGATGGCCCGCATCGGCCCGCCCCAGTTGTCGCGAATCCCGACCAGCAAATGCCCGCGGTGCACGATGTGGCGCACCGGATCGGCGTCGTATGCCCGCTGCGGATCGCGCACGATTCTTCCCTCGACCGTGTCCCAAAACCGAAGATCCGGTTCCCAATCCGGCGCGATTATTTTGCCCTCGACCGGCAGGCGGTCCTTGAAGCACAACACCTGCGGATTGACGATCTCGAACTTTCTCAACGTAAACTGCAGCGGGATCCGGCCTGTCTGAACCCGGTTGTCGGACGGGCCGTAAATCTTTTCGACAACCGCCACCGGCCACAGCACCGAATCCATCAGGTGGATCAGGCCGTCCTCCCAGTTCTCGCAGTCCTCGATCATCTGCGCGATGGCGCGCGCGGCCTGGATGTCGTCGGGGTTCTCCTTGTCCGCCGGCTGGATCGAGTCGGCCTGGCCGAGCACGGCCAGCTTGCGCTTGGATAACTCGGTCTGAACGTGGCTCCCAGACACCACGATGTCGCGATACAGCGAGAAAAGCTCGAGCGTGTCGCCGCTCTCGGCCGCCCGGATCGCGCTCTGAATGGTGTTGACGGTGGCGCTGGTCGAAACGTTGGGCGCCTCGTTCCGGTTCGATATCGACGCGCGCTTCTGAACCGGCAAAAACTTCCGCTTTAGTAATTCAAAAATATTAGGCATGTGGTCTTTCCGGGTTCGAGGTTGGAAACAGTGCCGAATGGGTCTGAGCCCATCGCGACGAAATGCGCTACGACCCTCGGCGGTAGTCGGCGAACATTCGTAGGACAATCTTGAGCGGCCACCGGTAGCCTGACACGTCCGGAAACATCTCTCTCTATAAACGATCCTAGGGGGCCATTCACGACGGCCTCCCGGTCGTTTGGTAGCTGCCCACCGCCATCGGCACCGCCCGGGCGTCGGCGCCGCGGTGGACCAAGGCGTGCACACCCAGTTTCCCGGCGTCGAACGTGTCGCCGTGCCGGCCTTCGTCGTCGGGCTCGCACACGAACCGTCCCCTGTCACGCATCACCAGGCGGTGATCGGTCCGAACATACGATTCCGGGGGCAGGGTCAGGTGGTTGTCCTCGAGCAACCCGACATACTGATCCCCCAGAAACTCCTTCCAGTTGGTCGGCTTCTCCAAACCCGGCTTGTCCACCGCCTCGCTCGAGACGACAAGCAACACCGGCACCCGCGCCCGAAATATTTTCCTGCAGTCCTCGGCGAAATAACGTTCGTTGGTCGCGTCCAAAGCCATGGCCCGGGCCCGGCCGCCCTTGCGCTTGGCCACGATCTCGAGCACCCGGCCGATACGGTAGCGCGCCACATCCGGATCCTTGGTCCTCCACACCATCAGCATCCGCACGAGCTTCTCGGGGGAATGCTCCTCGACCACGGACAAGACCGATGGATTGGACTTTTGCTTGGTCGTGGTCGCCACGTCGAACCCAAGCCCGACTTTCTTCTCCGGATGCAGGTACTCCGCCAGCCAGACCTGAGCCTTTTCGAACGCCGCATCGTCCCCGATCTCGGCGCAGTGGCACTGGCCGATCCCGCGTTCCTGGGCCACCCGAAGTTTCAACAGGTCGCAGGCGGCCGCCCCGCCCAGCATCCAGGCCAGGTGATGGGCGATCCTGTGCCCGTCCTTGTTCAGCGCCTTGGCGAACGCCTCGGCGGGCGTGATCTCTTTGCCGGTCTTGACGTCGTAGATTTTCTTTCCCGCCAGGTGCGTGTCGAACGCGTCGGCCCGGTGCACCCGGATTCCCAGCTCGCTGTCGTACCAGTTGCCACTGGCGTTGGGCTTGAACTCGAGGCCGGCCGGCGGCGCCAATAGTTCGAAGCTGTAATGGGTATCGTCGAACTCCGGCGGAGTTGTCCCGAGGATCAACTTGAAGTCGGGGTTGGTGCTGATCACGGGCAGGAGCGCCACCATCAGCTCCTTCAACTGCCGGATGAAAGCCACCTCGTCCAGGAAGACCAACCCCGACCAGCTCCGGGCCGTGGCGATGTTGGGCGCGATCACCTTCATCCTCGAGAAGGCGCCGCGATCATGATACACCCGGAACTCCAGGCGCTGCGATTCGAAGAGTTCGGCAAAATCCTCGGGCGTCAGGCCGTTCTTGACCTCGCCGCTGGCGGCGTCGGCCGTCCGGAAGAGCATCCCCGCGCCGGCCGCCTCCTCCGAATAGCGCCCGGCGCACGCGGAGAGCAAAGCCGATTCCTTGGAAACGATCTCCCGGGCCGTGGTATCCACCCGCTGGCTTTGCTTGAGCACGATCTCCTGGGCCAGGAGCAGGGAGGCCGAGGCGTAGACGCACGTGCGCCATTTGTGCCGCATCATCTCGTATAGCCCCAGGTCGGCGAACGTGGTGGACTTGCCGCTCTGCCGTTCCCACAGCAGGGCGAACATCCGAAGCTTGGCCTCGGTAAACTCGCGCAACGCCTCCCGCTGGTAAGCTCGACGGTTCATGGGTCACTTCCACAGGTCGCCGAACATGAGCTTGCCGACCTCCTCGATCTTGGCGGAATTGCTCGAGGGACCGGCCGCGATCTCCATCGCACGATTATCGGCGGCCCATTTGATGAAGAGCTCGCAGGTGTGGCGCTGGAATTTCTCGCGCTCGAGGGCCAGCATCTCCCCGGCCTGGTCCAGCCGGATCTCCAATTGCCGCAACCGTTGCGCCGCGTGATCGCCCTTGCGCAGCCGGGCCAGAGCCACGGTCAGCATCTCCAATGTCTCGGGCGCAGGCGTCTCCTCGCCAATGCCCTCGAGGATCCCCAACAATTTGCCGGCCGCGATGGCGGCCGCCCCGTCCGCTATGGAGTGGCCCCGGGCTTTGGCCAGGTCGGTGGCGAACGTCGCGAGATCCCGGGTCCGGTCGATCTGCTCGCGCCGCGCCAGCCAATCGCGGTAACCGCCCTTGCGCCATTCGGAAAGATTCTGATCCCGCACCGGCTCGGCATTGAAATACTCGGCCAGGGCGGCCTTGGTTTCGGGCAGCTCGTTCAACCACGGCAGGATCTTGCTTCCGGCCTCCCCGTCCAGCAGCCGCAGGTTCAAGGCGTTTTGAACCTTGACCGGCAGCCGTGCAATTTTGCCGGTGCGCGCCATCGTTCAACTCCGCTCCGGCCAATGCCAGGTGCCATTCATTTTGCCGGCCTGATCGAGCGTGGCCGAGGTAATCCAATTGGTGGCGGGCAACCCGTCGTTGGCCGCGCTGCCGTCGCCATCGGCGAAGACCTGCAGGTTGACACTTCTCTCAGTCCAAACCCGCACAACGATGGCCGGCCTGATTTCGCCCGCACCCTTGCTGCTGGGCAGCACGTAAAGGACAATTCTTCCGACCGTTGTGCGGTTCATAGGATCTCTTCAATTGCCGCGTTCGTAGTGCAGGATGCCATCGCCCGTCGCCTCCCAATACACCGTCGATCCAAACGGATCGTGCCTGGAGGAGACCAGGCCCTGGCTGCTGAGAAACGCCAAGGCCGCGGCGATCTCCTCCTCCGACACGCGAAAGTCCAACGTCTGCGCCGCCACAATCCGGCGCTTGATGCCAGCGACGTTGAGAGCCGCGCCGGGCCGCGTCGCCAGCACCTCCAGGCACGCTCGGCGGGTCTCCTCGTTATTGGTCAATCCCGTCGCCATTGCTTCGTGTTTTGATCGATTTTTCCCTCGAGCCGGCCGATGGCCCGCTCCAGATCGCCGCAGGCCTTGGCCATCTTCAACGATGCCTCCGCCAGACTGTTATTGGTCTCGTCAACGCGATCGTGCACCCGCTGGATGCCCTCGGCGTATTCGTCGCGCGGGATAAACGTGCGGAAGGCCTCCTCCGCGATCGGAGGCTGGCGGCGTGACGAAAGCCAGACGGCAATAATCGAAACACCCACACTGATGATGTTTCCGATCACCACCACCGCAAGGATGAAGTTGCCGACAAAAGCCGGATCGGGAGACGCCTCGGCAAAAAAGCACCAGGGAAGGTTGGGTGTGTCCAGCATCGCGCGCGAATTAAACGCATCGCGGCGGGCCGTGGGAAGCGTCCACGGCGCACAATGCGTGGACGGCGCAAAAAGCTTGGTACCATAGTTACGCGATGCTCAGCTTAGCTGCCGCTGGCCGCCGGGTAGTTGCGCCGTTACCCTCGCGTAACTTTGGGCCTCCAAAACGGCGCCAGTTCCTCGCGTAACCTGGTTGCCGAGGACCGCTCAGCCTTGGGCCTGGCGCTTTATCCTGGCCCGATATCGGCGCATCCGATTGCGCGCCTGGCGGCGAACCTTCATCAAGTTGCCGGCCCGCCAGAGCCGATTGCTCTCCCGCGTCTTTTCCCGATTCTTTCGGCCCCACTCCGCCTTGCGGAAACGGATGTCCCAGGGGAGCCTCATAGGGAGCTATCGTCCAACGAGTCCAGGATCTCCTTCGCATCCTTCGCCTGCAGCTCGGCCACCTTCCGGAAAAACTGCCCGACGATCAATCTGTTTGCCCACAATTCTTCGGACCAGCGATCCGCCCAACCACACGGGCAGCCCCAGACCCTATGTCTTCCCATCCACGTGCCCAGCGACACACCGCCATCGCGGCCGATCATCTTTGCATTGGGCGCTTGGGCTTTTCTGAGCATCTCTTCCAGCTCTCCGTCTTCCATGAACTGTCCGGTCGCGTCGAAGTGGGTCCGCCCGCAATCGCAAGTGGCAGCTTGCGTTCCGAAATTGCAAACAAGATCAGAAAAGATTTCGCCTTTGGTCATGACTTATCCCCGGTTGAAGCCTTGTTCAGCCTATACGCAATTCCAAGTATGCTAATCTTGTTCGACTCACGCTCTGCCCCTATGTCCACCGCCCTGGAGTGACTGATCTCTCGACCCGACAAGATGAGCGTTTGATTGTGGAATAGCTGCATCGCCTGGTCCAGCTCGGCCAGGAGCGAGCGCACCTCTTTAGTGACGACGATTTTGCTCATAAGGCCATTTCCGAAATCAGTCTGGCCATGTCGGCTGTCGTCAAGGTGACTGGCTCGTGAAACGTAATCCGGCCCTTGCCAATGGTATAGGGTTCGCGCCTCTTGAGCGGCTGGGGTTTGCTTCTTCGTCTTTCGAGATATGCCCTCTGTTCTTCCAGCGGTCGCACATGGCTTGCCGAAAAAACCTGTCGCGCTTGATCGGCATTCATGGAGATAACCTGAACGTTGATATGGTCCGTGAGGTCTTTGCCGCTAAGCAGAAGCATCGGAATCGGCTCCTCATTATACCGCACCTGCTCGCTATACGGGCATCTTCTCAGTGCCTTGATCCCGGGGGAATCGCACATGACAAGCTGATAATACAGTTGCTTGCGCCCGATTCGCTCAAAAGTTTCGAGCACATCCGCGGAGACGTCCGGATGCTGTTCCATGATGCGCACCTTGATTGAGGCATCCTGGTCGATCAAGGCCACGAGGATTAGCCCGGCCTCTTCGAATCCCTTTTTGCCGCGCTGCAACGCGTTGTAAAAATCAATGATCTGTTGGTCTTCGGTTTGGATTTGCATATCGTTTTATTGCTTGGACTCCTGCCATTAACTTTATGTAACTGCTGCAATGTTCTAGCTTCCGCCGCTTGGCATAGCACGCCCTCGCTAAGGCGTTAGCCTTCTCGCGATTGGCACGACGCCACGCCATCTGGTGGGCTCTATACTTCTCGGGATTGGCACGACGCCACGCCATCTGGTGGGCTCTATACTTCTCGGGATTGGCACGACGCCACGCCATCTGTTGGGCTCTATACTTCTCGCGATTGGCACGACGCCACGCCATCTGTTGGGCTCTATACTTCTCGGGATTGGCACGACGCCACGCCATCGATTGGGCTCTATACTTCTCGGGATTGGCACGATACAACGCCATCTGGTCGGCTCTTCTTTTCATGCGTTGGGCCGCAGTCATAATCACACTGCTGGAAACTCCCTCACCCTCAAATCCTCGGGCCACTCGTCGATGTCGCCGCCTTTGCGATGCTTGAATGTCACGCGGGCACCGTCCAACGATGGACAACTCCCAAGCTGTTTGACGAAGACCGGCACTTCGCGGAACGCGCATTGCCTGATCCCGTCGCGGATCCAACCGATGTCGCACTCCCGGCCTCCTATTGACTCGCCCCCGAAAATCACCCAGTCGAGCGGTGGGGCGTATCCGCTCTTTCCTTCGTCGGAATTATCCCACTCGGTCAAAAAAGGCTCCAGGTCCACCGGCCCGAGCATCGGTTCGACGCTGACGAAATGAATTTTGGCCGGGATGGACAACAAGACCGGGATTCTTGCGTCGGCCATCTCCTGGTTCTCTACGCTGACCCCAAGCCACACGTTGGGCATGTGCCTTCGGAAGTCCCAGAACCTGTCTTTCCGCTGCCAGTTGCAATGGGCGTATATGCGCGGCTCGATGTTCTCCGGCCGCTTGGTCAACAAGAGCCAATCCAAGTTCGGGGTATGGCCGATCAGATCGAGGAAATCCCAAAGCCAATCTATCGGCACCTCGTCGTCGAACGGATCGCACAGACTTGGGAACACACGACGGCGCACGCCCTCCTTGGCTGCGAAATGATTCCAGGCTTTAGGCTGGCCCCAGGTCAACTCGGACGTGCGGTGGCGGGGCTTGCCTTTGCCCCAGCCGATCGCCTTCACCCGAGCAGGGACGCTGACCTCGGCGTAACAGTTGGCACAACCCGTCGAAACCTTCGTGCACCCGATCCACGGATTGCACGTGTGATCGGCCCACTGAATCGCCGTGTGTTTCATAATCAGCTTCGGATTTGGAGATACCGCTCCAGTTCTGTGAGCGGGATGAGATACCTGGAGCCCGGCACGTTGCTCATGCGCCTGGCCTCGATCTCCCCGACCTCGCAGAGGTATTGGACCCGGCGGATGCTCAGGCCGGTCAGTTGCGCGAACTCGGGTGTGCCGATCTCCTCCGGCTCGACGATGGGCTTGCCAGGTCTGATAAGGATCGAGCCGTCCGGCTGTGGAATGCGCACCCAAGGAATGCGGAACCGCGGCGTCGTGGCCGTGGCTTGCTTGCCGTTGTCGCTGGCTTTTCCCATCAGTTCATGAAGTAGGCGGCCGCCAGGAGGCGCTCCTCCAGCGTGGCGCAGCATTTGTCGTTGGGGTTGTAGAAAAGTAGCATGATGTACGCCTCGCCGAACACCGGATGCGTGTATATGGATGGCAGCACCAGGAAACCTTTCCCCTCCGGCCGGAGCATGAAGTTCAAGTAAGGTAGATACATGGGCCAGTTCTCGTGCTGCGCTGGCATCGGCGGTGTCATAGCATCTGGAGTTGGCCGGACAGGGACGCGCGCCGGTCTTCGACCCAGCCGGCCCACTCGATCACGTCCCTGGCCCGGTATATCCCTTCGGTCCTATTGCCATTCTCTTGGCCGTCTTCGAGCCGGATGCCGCCCATCTGATAAAGCTCAGTCGATCGCGGTCGAAACGACAGGATGTCGATGCCCGACCGCTCCGCAACCTGGCGCGTGGTGCCCGGACCATGAGTCAGCCACGCCCAGTAAACCGCCTTGCGACGCCCGACCAGGCGCTCTTGCAACGACTCGAAGTGCGCGTCTCGAAAGTCGATGGGCTTCACAGGTTGTCCTTCAGTTTGCAAAATTCCTGGAACGCTTTGCTCGAGAGAACCTCGGCGGCGGATCGCTCGGGGTTGGGCGCCGGTTTGGGATCCCGGCCCGCGGCCTCGAGCGCTGCCGTCCTGCCCGCATCGATCCTTGGCGCGCGCGAGCGCGCCATGGCCTCGGCCAGGTCCTCCTCGAAATAGTCGGGCATCCCGATCAGGTTCCGGAACTTGAGGGCGCCCGGGTTCCTGGCCCCGTCGCGGATGCCCCGCCGGATGTGCGCGACAACCGCGCGCAGATCGTCCGCCGTGAATGGGGGCTTGCGCCATTGGAGCCATCTCCCCCAGTCCACCTCCCGCGCCATGTTCAGGCTCACCTGCAGACCGGTCAGGCCCACATACAGGCGGTGCAGATCCGAGACGATGGTTGCTTTATCCATATCACCAATGGGCTGGCAGCGCCGCCGCCCGCCGGCGGAGCCGGGTTTTCAGACGTTTGGCGATCCGCCCGCTGGCCCGCCGCGCCGAGGCCGGCGCGACGGATTGGGTCTTGGGATTCCAGCGACGGTGCTCCCGCCAGGCCATCCAGACCCACAACAAATGACCGGCGCCAAGGATGAGGATTATCCAGATCATGATTTCCCCAGCTCCAGTCCCAGGCCCGCGGGCGGCTCGTCCCGGTCGCCAACGTAACTCTCGTAATCGGCCGGCGTGAGGACCGCCCAGAGCCCCCATCGCTTGGCCAGCTTCGGCACGGCCCGAAAGTCTGCTCCGCCCACCTGGTAGAGTTGCTCGAGTTGGCCGCGCTCGATCCGTTTGGAAACCAGGATGGTCCGCAACCCGACCGAGTTAGTCACCAGCACGATGGTCGCGCTCATGCGGCCTCCCTTGAGTCGCCCGAGGCAACCTCGCTTTTCGGTTCGATGTAGAAGTTTTCCTCCTGGGTAAACTCCAGGCCCATGATCCGGAGCATGTCCGGAGTGAAGATAGCCCGATCCGCCAGAAGGGCGGCTTTGTCCACCTGGGGCGCTGGCTCGCGCACATAGAGCCCGCAATCGAGGATGCTCGCGCCGTCCGGCCCCTGCAGCTCCAGGCCCTGCAAGCGCGTGGCGATGTCCTCCCAAGTCTCCTTGGAACTGCGCTTGGCCACGGCAGGGGGCGATGTCCGGAACCCGACCTCGGCGTTCACCAGCGAGAAGCTCTTGCGCTTTTCGTCCACCAGCTCGGCGCGGTGGACCATGCAATAGTTCTGCACGGCCGCAAACTTAAGCTCGATGGACCGCCCAAGCTCGTTGAGTTCCCCGGAATACTTTTTCTCGACCCGGGCCTTCATCTCCTCCATCTGCGCCGTCACGGCCACGTGCCGCAGTTTGAGCCGCACATACTCGGCCACTTCGGCCTCCATCCCCTCGCGCGTGCGCAGCACGGGGGGTTTGATCTTCTCTTTTTTCATGATGTTCCTTTCTGGTTTAAAACCGCTTCGAAATGCCTGATGTAATTGTCCACCGTGGTGGCATACCCTGGCATGGTATCGATGTCGTTTTGCGCTGTGCGCAGGGCGTGGATGATTGCCCCTCGATGCCTCTCGAACACGATGGCCAATTCGCTGTTGCTGCCGCCGGCGATTCGGCGGCAAAGATAAATGGCCATCTGCCTGGGCTTGCAAAACGCCCAGTCGCGCCGCCGCGCCAGCAACATCTGCGGCGTGAATCCATGGTCCACGGCGATCCGATTGAGGATGACCACGTGCTTGGGATTCATAGCTTCACATCCCGGAGGTCCAGCTCCGCTTTGAGCTGTCCATCGGCGAAATAACCCACGGTCCACCGGTCAAAGTTCCCGCGCCGGATCCAGCCCAGGTTCGACAGTGTGCCGGCGTCGTGGTGTTCGGCAAAGACGGCCAGGGTGGTTTCGGTCATGAATCCTTTCGTGAGTCTGAATCCTTCGATCAACCCCGCCAGGTCCGCCGCCAGTTTGCCGGCGTCGCTCAAGACGGGTTCTTGGATGTTTACTTGCATTGGTTTCCTTTCTCGGCGCGGCGGCGGGCGCCGCCGCGGGTTCTTATCGTGAAACAAAGTTTCCAGAGCTGCTCTGTCGTTGCCTCCAGGACGGAGCACTTGAACATGTTTCGGCAGATCGGCTCGGCATAGGTAGGGTCGAACCCGTAGGCCCGCAGGTTCTCGAGCAGCTTGGCCTCGGCCTGGCGGTGGCGCTCGGTCTGCGCCCGCACGGCCGCATCGAAGGCGCGGCCGTGCTCGCCGGCCAGGTCCAGGAAGGCCGACTCGACCGCCTTGTAGTCGAGCTGGGAGCAGCAGCGCAGGCCGAGCTTGCCCGTCGCGCGCGCCACCTGGTCGTGGCGCCATTGCTCTTCATCGATCTCCCAGGCGTCCCCGCGCCCATGCGCGAGCGCGGCCTGGCGGTTGAAGGCGCGCCGGCACAATTGGGCCAGATAAGCCTTCTGCCGATTTGTAAGCGGGGCGGGCATGCGTCGTTTAGATCGGGAATAGTAAGGCTCCGTAACGGGCCCCCAGGCGAATGAGCTGCCAGGCGCTTGACCACCAAAAGCCGATGGCGAAGGCAAGCAGCCAAAACAGGAAGGCGCAGAGCATGATGTTGATTACAACGGCGCACAGTCTGACGGTGAGGTTTCTCATACTCATAAAGGGTCGATTCCAAATTCCAGAGCGTCATGCAGCCACGCCCGGATCTCGTCACGGGTGGATAGGGATACCGCTCTTTGGCGCAGATCGAGCATCGCCTTGAAGGTCACACACCGCGACAGCGCGTCCTTCCTGCACGCATTCGCTATCGCCGCATCCCAGCACGGAGCGCCGATGTAGTGTCGCAAATACAGACAAAAGAGATGGCGCTCCGACTCCGTCTCACGACGAACCAGCCAGGCGGACACAGCCGCATGCAGACGATCGTCCCCGCGCCTCCAAAACAACGGCGTCCCGCCCGCGTAATAATGGTTGATGCAAATCGCGGGCATATCAGAGCGACCTCCAATCGCGGTCCCGGGGCTTGCGGTAGACGAACCGGAATAGGCCGCTGTCCCGGTCGAACGTCCAGACCCAAAGCCAGGCGCCGATCCAAATGAACGGGTCGAGGATTAGAAAGAGGATGGTTCTCACGTTCAGCGTCCTTCCTTAAGAGCGACACAGCGCACCGCGGCTTTGGCCGCATCCAGGTATTCAGACGATGGCTGTTTGTCGATCTCCTGTCCTTGACGGTAATTATAGTAAACCGCGGCCTGCAGGGGTTTATCGACCATGCGCCAGTGATATGCGCACATGAGCAACCTGGCCGGGACCTCCTCCTTGCAGCCAGCCGCGTGGCAACGATGGCTAACGATTGGCCTGCTCATTGTCGATCCTCCTTGGTGGGGTCCTTGGCGAACGGGTTGCTAAAGTTCTTACGCACTTTCTCGACCGGCTCGCCCCACAGTGTCGCGGCCGCCTCGGTCAGCAGAGCGAAGCTCTGAGTCCCCAAGCCGATGTAATAGCCCAGGTATGGATTCTCCAAGCCCTGGTTGAGAATGTGGGCAATTGCCCTCTTAGCCTGCTCGATCGCGGGCATGTTGTCCATTTGGGTATCCTTGAAAAGGCCTGGCATAGCTCACCTGGTTTTCTGCGCGGCCACCACGGCCTCGACGAACTGCTCCTTGTCAAGAGGGCCTTCTTTGGCACAGGCGCGCCGGGCGCGCCGGGCCACAAGATTCACGAAGTTCCAGTGCCCGTATTGAATGGACACCTCCGCCAACCGCCCGGCGCAATCGTGCGCTGTTTTCTTGTCCGTGAACTCGACCTGCCGGCGGTCGAGGAACAAGGCCACTTGCCCAGCCGCGGGGCTGTCGATGTGGATGCGCTCGCATAGGCGATTGCGAGTCAACTGGCGCGCCTCTTCGTAAGCCGTGGTCTCCAGGCGCCTGAGCAATGTCGGAATAGCCAGGAACACAACAATGGTGGGCGTCGTGTTCAACAAAGTTTTGACCAGGTTCAAGGTCCGGACCCCGAGATGGTGCGCCTCGTCGATGATGAGGATCCGCTTTTTGGCGTTGAGAACCTCGATCAGCTTGAGCTTGCGTTCCTCGGAACTATTGGGCAGGGCGACGTCGAACGGTTTGCCGTTGTCCCCGTCCGATCTGCGCTCGCGCGTGCCCACCGCGCGCAGAATCGCGCCCAGGGTGTTGTGCACCGATTCGCGCATGGTCTCGTCAGCCTCCACCACGACGGTAATGTTCGGCCAGCGGCGCTCGAGACAGCGGCGGATGGTGGTCTTGCCGGTGCCGCTGGCGCCCTCGGCGATCACCAACCGGTTATTGCCGGCCTCGCCCTGGGCGTCCGTCACGGCCAGCCGCACGGCCTCGACGTGGTCCAGGTCCGGGTAATCCTTTTCCTCGATTTGTTCCTTGGCCGTGGCCGCCTCTATCAGGGCCCACACCTGGCGGTAATTGTGCAATTGCCGCTCGAGGTTCAGTTCGTCGAAGTCCGCCTCGAGGATGCGTTTATAGGTCTTGGTCGATCCCAGCCCGCCGTATTGCCGGCACAGCTCCGTGTCGGATATTTGCCTGGCCGACTGCCAGTCCCGGATCTGCCGGGCCAGGTCCTTCAGTTGATCTTCATTTTGCATTGGTGCGCATTGGTTGATGGTTCAAATGAAATCGAGAATGTTCTCCGCCTCGAACCGCTCCGCCGCCGCCTTCCGATCCCCGCTGACCAGGTTCGCCCCCTGTCTTCTGTCCTCTGACCTCCGCCCTCTGTCCTCTGACCTCTGTCCTCCGTCCCCCGCCCCGTCCAGCACGGCCTTGTTCCCCAGCCCATCCCGCGCCTCGCTCGATGCATGGCCCGCGCGGCCGCGCGGGAGAATGGCCCGCACCTCGCGACGCATGGCCGCGGCGGTCTGCTGGCGGACCTTGCGCGCCTCCGCCGCCGGATCGTCGCAGCCCCAGCCCATGACCAGGCGCGCGTAGCCCGCCACCTCGTTGACCTGTTCGGCCGTGCCAAGGACGTCCCCGGCTCTGGCGCGGCCCCAGTTCTGAGCCAGCACAACCGTGGCGGAGCACTTGGCCTCGGTCGGGTCGAAGTGACACCGGACCTTTGCTCCCCGGTATTGGGGAAGCCAGTCGGCCGCGAAATCGAACGGCACGCTAAGACCCTCGAAGAGCGGCACCTTGCCCCCGACCAGCATCCCCTTGACGGTCCACTCACCGATGAATGGCGCGAAGAGCCAGTCGGTCTCCGGTTTCCAAGCCGGCAGAGGATCCTTCCCAAGATGCGATTCCCACCGGTCATCGGGCACCCATGCGCCGTAAAGTTCCGACTCGACCCGGGTCGCATTCATCTCGCCCATCGACCGGACGAAGGCGGCGATGGCATCGCAGAGCATCGGGAAAGTTCCGCGCGGATCGCGCCGGCCATCCTTGCACGCCGTAAGGAGATCGTTCTCCCGCTCCATCTCGCCCCGGAACCTGCCCACCTGGCCGTCCAATAAACTGAGCTTGGTCCACAGGCTGTTGAACCCGCCCTCGATGTAGGGTTTCGAGTGGGGGCTGTAGACCGTGTGCAACTTCGATCCGAGCCGGTCGATGGCGCCTTTCACCGCGTTGCCCTCCCACACGCCGCGCTCGAATCGCCACCCGCGCGGGATCCCATGCGCCCGGCAAACCACCCGGATCAGGCTCAGCACGTCCTCGGTCCGGTAGGAGGAGCGCGGCCGGCAGACATAGGTGAACCCAAGGAACATCCGGCTCCCCACGTCCCGCGCCGTGAGCCATTGGAACCGGCCCACCTTCACCCCGAATTTTTCAGAACACGGACAACCGCCGATGGTCCAGGGGACCACGCACGGAAAGTTGATCGTGCCGTCGTCGGCCTCGACCAGGTCCCCGGCCCGGATGAACACGCGCGCCCCCGTGGCTGGGTCTTTGGCCCACATGGTCGATCCGGGCGAGTTCAAGAAATCCAACCTGGCCTCGGTCGGATTGCGATATTGGCGCACAACCGACGCCGGCGATATTACCCGGCGACGCAGCCCGGCCGGGACCAAAGCCAGGCCAAGGCGCTGGCGCTCGAACACCCAGGAGCGAAAATCCTCCGGGCACTGGGGCAGCCCAAGGCGCGTCCGGTCCGCCTCCGGCAAGCCGATGAATTGCCGGACCGCCTCGGGCACGGACCCGGCGTCCTCGGTCCGGTTGATCCGCAAGTAGAGCGACCGCAGAGCCCCGAGCACGGCCTCGGGCACGATGAATTGCTGGCGGCGGCCGGCATCCCGCCCACGGGGCAGCAACGCCTCGACCCCGCCCGCCTCATACCGAGGCAGCCACCGCAGGAACAAAGAGTGCGCGTGGCCCAGCTCCTTGGCCGCCTGGTTGCCCGACATGGTCAAGCGCAGACGCCGGAAATCGTCGCACATCCTGGCCCGCTCGTGGGCCTGGGCCCATTGAGCCTCCGTGGCGGCCGGCTGGTTCACAGGATCCCAGCATTGGCACTGACTACGCAACATGCCGCACCCGGGACAATAATCGTCCTCGGTGAAATCTTTGCCGGATGCACGAGGGCTTCTTTTGCCGTCCGGCGCGGCTAGCCCGCTTGATCGACCGGTCGAGTCGATTGAGGATCCGTCAATCGCCTCGGCGGCGGGGCGCGTCTGTTGTAGCTGGTCAAAAGTATCCGGGGCTTGCGGTGGCCAAGCCCCGGGATTGTTGGAGGAGGGATTCCGCAGCCCGGATGCGCGTGCTTCACCGTCATCCGGATCTGTTGGCAGGGGGTTTGTGGGGGTTCGATCTATGGGTGGGAAAATGAGGGGGGCCGCGATTGCCTGGATCGGTTCCTCTTGTCCAGGTTCGAACTCGGCCCCCCGGGCGGCGCTTTTCCTTCTCCCGGTCGGGATACTGCCGCCCATCGGAATGTCCGCGCCGGCGCTGTCGATGCGCCCTCCCTCAAGTGGCCCGCACGCGGCGGATGCTTTGGCGGGGATGTTCGCCGGATGGCTATGCTCGGCGCCGGGCGCGCAAGGTGTTCCAACCCTCATCATGCCGCCGCCCTCCTCAGCTCGCCCGCCAGCCCGACCACATACTCGCCCCGGCGGAATTTTACCTTGGTGCCGGGCGCGAGTTGGCCAGGAAAGTAAGCGGTGAGATTGCCAGGCTCGCGAAGGATCGAACGGCTTCGCCGCACGAACTGGCCGCTTTGCTGCCCCCTGAAGGCGGGATCCAAGTTTGGCCCAACGGCGCTCGTCCCCATGGCCGCCAAGGCCGCGATGATTTGGCCCCTCTTAAGCATGGTTACCTCCGTTTGAGTTCCGCAGTCAGTTGTTTCTTGAGCGTCTCCAAGACCGGCGTGGGCCACTTGCTCAGGGCGATCGCCAGCCGCGACTCGGTGTATTCGATCTGTGCCGGCGTGAAGTTTTTCCAGTGGCCCATGTGCGAAGACACGTCCGCCAGCTTCTCGCCGATGAACTTGTGCCAGGCCTTGCGGTCTCCCCCACTCCCGCCAAGCGTTCGTCCATTGTGCGCCCGCGCGATCCGCGATGCGTCATCCCCTTCGACCACCACACCCATCAGCTCCTTGATCGTCTTGCCCGCGATATATTCCTCGAAGCTCTGCCGAGCCGCACGGGCCTCCCACGGCAAGTCCTTCTGATCGGCTGACAGGACGTCCGAAAGTAGAAGACCATCGCCGTAGGTGGACTGCAGTTTCAGGACCTTGGCGACACGCTCGGCGGCGCATGTCCAGCGGTGGGCTGTATCGTAACTAATTTCCGGCAGTGTCTTTCTGATCCAGTCCTTAAAACTGCCGTGGCTCACAGCGGCTTTGGTATCGATTAGCAAGAATCCTACGATAATGGCTTTTTGCACCGCAAATCCAGCCGCTCCAACTGCCTCGCTATAGGCTCTTCGTATCTGGTTTACTTTGGAAGTTGTCATGTGCATTGGGCCCTCCAGATTCCAGCAAACAATTGCCGCCCGAAATCGAGTTGTAGTTTTTCCGCTTCACTGAGAGTTGCCGCGATCTCCTGAGCCAACTGCCGCTCCGCCTCTCCTGGCATGATCAGCGACAAGGCCTCATAGATTTTGATCTGCTCGGAGATCGTGACTGAGCAGAGATTCCGTTTGATAAAAGACTCCACGATTTCGCCGGCGTGCCTCTTCGTCATTTGGACCTCCTGTTAAGAGGCAATCTCCTTACGGCTAAGAGGAGCCTCTTGGATCGTCGATGCGCGTTCAGAACCATGCTTAAATGCTGGTAACTCACGCCCAGCAGAGGTGCCGCAGTTCGGTAGGACCAACCCTTCCTTTTAAGCTCGACTTTGGTGTGTTCGCGTGTGAACATGTAACGAACGTTACGAAACGATTCGTTACTCATGCAAGAGAAAAACGTAAAAATATTACTTTCTCAAATAGGCTCCGCCAGTTGATGGCGAAGCGTGGGTTGAACCGGGCTCAGTTAGGCCGGGCCATAGAGATAAGCCACGTGGCGATTCAGAATTACGTCAGAGGCCGAGAACCCAACCCGCGGGTATTGGTCGCCTTGGCGGACTACTTCCAGGTGTCTACGGATTGGTTATTGGGCAGGCATGAAGGCTTCACAGGTGGCGGACCTGTGGAGGTGTCTGAGACCCCCAGTGATGACATAATGACCGCCGCGAAAGAACTTGGGCAGATCAAGAAAGAGGACGCCCACGGTTTCGGAGTTGTCCGAGACGTCATTTCCACTTATCACGCCCGCGCTGGCCAAAAGTTGCATCGTGCAACTTTTGCCAAACCTGTTAAATCCACCGATACTAATTCAGCCGCAGACGCCGAATCGGAAGGCGCATTCCGCGTTGCGGAGGAAGCGGATGCTGCTCAGATTGCTCAAGAATCCTCACTGAAATCCAAAGCTGTCGGGACCAGCGCCCAAAAAGAGCTGCCATCCGCCGGCGCTTCGCTAAAGTCCAAAGGCAAGCCTGCTTTTCCAAAAAAGGTTCTAAAGTGACTTTCCCCATAACACAAACCCAAGACGGTCCCAGGCGGCTTCGCGCATGGCTCAAGGTTATCACCCAGGAAGTGCGCGCAGCCTACCAAATGGGGTGGGACAAATACCGTCTAACCTTCAACAAGGGGTGGGAAAATGAAGGACTATTATGTGGACATTCAGGGACACACCGCCGGTCCTTTTTCGCTGGATGAATTGCGCGGATTACATGCTGCAGGGCAAATCACGGATGAGACTTTGTTTGCTCAGAACGGTGCGGTGGAATGGATGCCGGTTCAAATGATCCAGGGCTTGTTCCTGAAGCCCGACCCGGTTGATCCCCCGCCCATGCGACAACCTCTGATTCGGCAGCCATATCGCCCCAAGGCAGGGCGCTGGGATTGGGTGTGTGCATTATGCGGACACGTTGGCCGCACCAGGTGGATTACACGTGGCTCCCTTGCTGTGGAGATTGCGCTTTGGCTTTGCTTCCTCGCACCTGGTTTCATTTACACGATCTGGCGCATGACCTCCCGATACAGGGCCTGTCCCGTCTGCAAAAGCAACGAGGTGTTCCCGGCGCGTTCCCCTCGAGGTCAGACCTTAACAAGGCCGGGCCTATTGGTAGCACTTCTCTCTCTGACGACGGCCGCCGCATTGTCGGCCGGGGACGCATCGAAAGCATCAGACTATCGGATCATTGGTGGCATTCTCTACAACATTCAAATGTCTACTAATTGGGTTACGATCCCGTCAACCAACTGGCTAACATTCAGCTACTCAATGGAAGTGCAAGATGTGATTGACGAAGGGGTAGTAGTCGAGGTGATCACGAGGAGGGATGTCTACGTGCCTAGTGGAGTGGGCTCGCTGACAGAGTATGTCGGCAGCCCGGTTGTGCACAGGCGAAGCTATCTCGTCAAAAATCTTCCCGGCAAGGCTCGCCTGGCCATTGGTCATCCGGTGAAGGAATTACGTGTGTGTCGGGCCGGGGTATTTAGCTACACAGGCTTGGAGGTTGAGGCGTTTGATTACGGACTTCCGAACACCCAGGAAAACCGAAAAACCTTGAAATGAAAAGTGTGGCGGAACCTACCTTCAATGTAAGTCTGATCTGGCGTCTCCCGCTCGTCCTCCGCGCCCGATCCGCCGCCCATCCGCGCCTGGTCCGCGACGCTCCCGCCAGACCCATTCCAATCATTAGGACGCATCCTTTCCGAGTGGCAGGTTGGAATCCTCTCCTTTCAGGCCCTTTCCAACCATTTCCGACCTGTTCCCAACTGTTCCCATCATTTGGCATCGGGATGGGTCCACGTGCAAGCCGTCGCGACAGCCCCCGGTGCTCGAATCGTAGAGCGCCAGGCCCAGATCGTTTCGGCCCAGGAACCATTCGAAAGCCCGGCGCGCTTCGGTCACCCAACC
>Ga0209640_10000795_pt1 | contig 25260 bp, 25 predicted proteins | sample RifCSP10_1_FD_184018 | JGI IMG/M metagenome (GOLD analysis project Ga0209640, IMG submission 184018) | Soil microbial communities from Rifle, Colorado - Rifle CSP2_sed 10_1 (SPAdes) (version 2) | ecosystem: Environmental > Terrestrial > Deep subsurface > Rock core/Sediment | place: Rifle... | reverse complement strand
ATCGCGCGACGGTAAACACGAAGGTCACGAAGATATCGAAGGGCACGAAGACCGAAAGTTCTTCGTGGTCTTCGTTGACTTCGTGATCTTCGTGCTTTTCAATCCATCGTCTGGCCGCCGCAGATGTTGTAGGTCTGCCCGGTGATGGCGGAGGCCGCCGGCGACGCGAGGAATCGCACCAACCCGGCGACTTCCTCGGGTTGGATGATTCGCTTGATGGGGACGGCGGCCAGCGCGCGTTCGCGAAACTGCTCGAAGGTCTTGCCGGTGGCGTCAGCATCCTGCTGCATCCCCTGCGCGGCCATCTCTGTGTCGACCCACCCGGGAGACAGCGCATTGACCGTGATCCGGCGGGGCGCCAGCTCCAGCGCCAGCGCGCGGGTGAAGCCGATCACGCCGTGCTTCGAGGCGCAATAGGCCGTATAGCCGGGTACGCCAAAGCGGCCGAGCACGGACGAGATGTTGACGATGCGCCCGCCGTCCTGGAGCATATCGACCGCTTCCCTCGTCACCAGGTAGGTGCCGGTGAGATTCGTATCGATGATGCGGCGCCAGCTGTCGACGCGCGAGCCTGCGACCGGCTCGCCGCCGCCGACTCCGGCGTTGTTGACGACCACATCGAGCCGCGGCGCCGCCTTGCGCAGGGCCTGCATGCCTGCGGCCACCGAGGCCTCGTCCGTCACGTCCATCTCGATGGCGAGGGCCCGCCCCCCAAGGCGCTCGAGATCGGCCGCCGTGGACTCGAGCTGACTGCGCGTGCGCCCCGCGATCGCCACGAGCGTATCGGGGCCCGCGAGCGCGTGCGCGATTGCGCGGCCGATGCCGCGGCCGCCGCCGGTAACAAGTGATGTTCGCATCAGTCGTCGTCTTTGGAATGGAAGCGGATCAGTCGTCGTCCTTGGCATGGAAGCGGGAATACTCTTCCAGGTAGGTGAGCGACTCCATCGACGTCATGCGGTCGAAGAACAGCACGCCATCGAGGTGGTCCGCCTCGTGCTGCGCCACGCGCGCGGGAAAGTCCTTCAGGCGCAGCTCGACGCTGCGCCCGTCGCGGTCGAGCGCGCGAACGGTGATGTCGGTGTAGCGCGGCACCATGCCTCGAATGTCGGGGATGCTGAGGCACCCTTCCCAGCCCTCTTCGCGCGACTGGGCATTCGGCACGATCTCGGGGTTGATCACGACGGTCGGGTCGCTCTTGCCGTCCGGCTCGTCCACGAGGAGCGCCACGAACAGGCGCAGGCTCACGTGCACCTGCGGCGCCGCCAGTCCGACGCCGTTGTACTCGTGCATGGTCTCGATCAAGTCGTCGATGAGCTTCTGTGTCAGCGGACTTTTAAGGTCGTTCTTCTCGAGGATCCGGCCGCGCTGACGGAGCACCGGGTGCCCCATGCGCGCGACTTTCAATATCGACATGAACGAGATTATAAAGTGACGTGCACGATCATGGAGACGGGTTCCGGTTCTGTCCCGTCTGCGGCGGCGCGCTCGAGTCCCGGCTGCTGAAGGAAGGCGACCCCCTGCGCCTCGTGTGCGTGGCCTGCGGCTACGTCTTCTATCTCGACCCAAAGCTCGCCGTCGGAACTGTCATCACGGACGAGCATGGGCGCGTCGCGCTGGTCAAACGCGCCATCGAGCCCGGCTATGGCAAATGGGTCTTCCCCGGGGGCTACGTCGACCGCGGCGAGGAAGTGCGGCGGGCGGCCGTTCGCGAGGCGCGCGAGGAAGCGGGGCTCGACATCCGAATCGACAGTCTGATCAATATTTACTCGTACAGCGGGCGGACGCCGGTGATCGTTGTCTATGCCGCGACGATGATCGGCGGATGCCTGGGATGCGATGACGAGGGGCTCGAGGCGCGGTTCTTCGAGCAGGACGCGATTCCCTGGAACGAGCTCGCGTTCCCGAGCACGTACGAGGCGCTGCGCGAATTTTTCAGGCGATTGTGACGCCCTTGTCGAGATAGACGTCCTGGATCGCGTTGAGCAGTCCGACGCCTTCCTTCATCGGACGCTGAAATGCCTTGCGGCCTGAAATCAACCCCATCCCGCCGGCGCGCTTGTTGATGACCGCGGTCTTGACCGCTTCCTTCATGTCGCTCTCGCCGGCCGATGCGCCGCCGGAGTTGATGAGGCCGGCGCGCCCCAGGTAGCAGTTCGCCAGCTGGTAGCGCGTCAGGTCGATCGGGTTGTCCGATGAGAGCTGCGAATACACGGCCTTGTGCGTCTTGCCGAACTTCAGCGCCTCGAAACCGCCGTTGGTCTCCGGAAGCTTCTGCTTGATGATGTCGGCTTCGATCGTGACGCCCAGATGGTTGGCCTGCCCTGTCAGGTCGGCTGCCAGGTGATAGTCGGCCTCCTTCGTCTTGAAGGCTGAATTCCGCATGTAGCACCAGAGCACCGTGAACATCCCGAGCTCGTGCGCCTGCTGGAACATTCCGGTGACTTCCTGCAGCTGCCGCTTCGATTCCTCCGACCCGAAATAGATCGTCGCGCCAACGCCCGCCGCTCCCATGTCGAACGCCTGTTTGATGCTGGCAAACCTGATCTGGTCGAACGAATTGGGATACGAGATGAACTCGTTGTGGTTGAACTTCATGATGAACGGAATCCGGTGCGCGTACCGCCGTGCCACGGCGCCAAGGACGCCGAGCGTCGAGGCCACCGCGTTGCAGCCGCCCTCGATGGCCAGCTTCACGATGTTCTCCGGGTCGAAGTACGCAGGGTTCGGCGCAAACGAGGCGCCGGCTGAGTGCTCTATGCCCTGGTCGACCGGAAGGATTGATACATACCCGGTACCCGCCAGCCGGCCGGTGTTGAGCAGCGACTGCAGGCTCACCAGCACGCGGGCGGGACGGTCGGACGAGGCGTGGATGCGGTCGACAAAATCGGGGCCCGGCAGGTGGAGCACGTCCCGGGAAATAGTCCGGCACTGATGGCTGAGAAGACCCGCGTCATCGCCAAGGATTGATTCGATTTTCTCCAGGCTCGACACACCGTTCGCGACGCCAGCTCCAGTTGCCACTGATGCACCTCCTGGTCCGGCTGAAGCCGGACACTACGTTGCGTCCTGCCGTACGTAGTGTCCGCCTTTAGGCGGACCCTCGAATCCTATCACCGGAAATTCATAGTCTTCCACGACGGCGTCGGCCGCGGCGCGGTCGACGAGCGCCTCGATGGGCAGCGCCGTTTCGGCCGCCTCTATCTGCGCCAACCGCGCCTTGGTCAGCGGGTTGCGCGGAGTGAAGAGGGTGCAGCAGTCCTGGTCGGGAATGATGGAAATCGGGTAGCTGCCGAGGGCGATCGCCTGGGCGGTGATCTCCTCCTTGTCCATGCCGATGAGCGGCCGGAAGATCGGCAGCGTCGCGACGCTCGAGACGACGGCGAGGTTTTCCAGGGTCTGCGAGGCGACCTGTCCGACCACGTCTCCCGTAATCAGTGCGTGCGCTCTGCGAGCCAGCGCAATCCGCTCGGCAATCCGCATCATCAATCGGCGATACACGACGACACGCATCGGACCGGGGACCGCCAGCACCACCTGCTGCTGGATGTCGCCGAAGGCCACGAGGTACAGCCGCGACCGCTGCTGCCACGTCGTCAGCAGGGTGACGAGCTCGCGCGCCTTTTCCTGCGACGCGCGCGACAGGATCGGATAGCTGTGGAAGTGCACGAAGGTCACAACGCAGCCTCGCTTCATCATGCGGTGCGCCGCCACCGGTGAGTCGATGCCGCCCGACAGCAGACAGACGACGGGCCCGGCGGTTCCAGTGGGCAACCCGCCGGCACCGCGCTCCTTGCCAAAGAAGTAGAAAGCTTCGTTCGTCAGCAGTTCCACGTGCACGACGAGATCCGCGTTCTCCAGGTCGACCCGCCACCCGCGCGCCCCTTTGATTCGTCCGCCAACCTCGCGCTCGACCTGGGGAGAGGTCAGCGGAAAGCGCTTGTCCGCGCGGCGCGCCGAGACCCGGAAGCTGTTGCAGCTCCGCGACTCGAGATCGCGCAGGATAGCGGCCGCCAGCACGTCGAGGTCGAGTGCGGTCCGGCCGGCGTACGAGAAATTCGCGATGCCGAACGTCCGCCGGATCCGCTCGCCCACTTCTTCCCGCGTCGCGCGCGGACCGAGCACGATCTCGATCCGGCCCATGAGCGAACGAACCGCCTGGACGTCCAGGTCGGATACGGCGCTGCGCAGGTTGCGTACGAGCCGGCCCATGAACCACGGCCGGTTCTTTCCCTTGAGGGCGATTTCTTGATAGTGAACGACGATCGAGTTCATGGGTTGAGGGCGGCGTCAGCGGCCCAATGGCCGCTGATGACCGCCCCTTCGATGGTAGCGGGCAGGCCGGTGTCGATCCAGTCGCCGGCAAGGAGCAGACCGGGCACGCCGGTCCTGGTGGCGGGACGCGCCGGCTGGCCGGGCGCCACCGAGAACGTGGCCTTTTTCTCGCGCACCACGACGCCGCGCATCAGCGACGCCGACCGTACCCTGGGCAGCGCGGCCGATACCTCCGTCATCGCCAGGTCGATCAGCTCCTGGTTGCTGCGCGCGACGACCGCCTCCGCCCCGCTCGAGATCAGCGAGAGGTGTGAAGCCTCCTCCCCAAAGACCGCTCGCTTGTCGAACACCCATTGCAGCGTCCGGCCAGGCAACCCGACGAGCGTGCGATCGGTCACGACCCGATCGAACCAGAGATTGACGGTGACGATGGGCGACGCGTCGGTCTGATCCGCGGCGTCGAGGACCCGGCCGAGCGCAGCCGGACGCTCGGGCAGCAGCTCCGACAGCGCGTGCCACGGCACGGCGCAGATGACGGCGCGGGCAATCAATCGTTCGCCGCGCACCATGACTCGCGGGCCGTTAAGGCCCGCGCCGCAATGAATGGTCGCCGGGCTCGAGACGCGCACGGCGCCGCCGCGCTGTTCGATGTATGCGCGCGAGGGATGCGCATACACCTCGTCCAGCGGTTTCGAGGGGAGCGCCAGCGCGGCATCGCGCGGGTTGCGGCCGAACATCGGCCGCAGGATGGAAACAAACGACGCGGCGGCCGCCGTGTCGATCGGCTGATTCAACGCGGCGACGGCGAGCGGTTCCCACAGCAACTCGATGAGGCGCGGCGTCTGCTGTTGCCGGATGAGCCATTGGCGGACGGTTTCCGCGGGCCGGTCCGCGGACCGTCCCGCCTCCGCTCGCCGCGGGCGAGCTTCGGCGAGGCCGCGCCGCATTTCCAGGATTGCAGTTCGCATCCGCAGGATCGCCATGCGATCCCGCCAGCCTAGCGCGTTCCACGTCAGGACCCCTGCGAGCAGATGAAGCGGCGACGGCAGCGCCGGGCAGGCCAGGCGCGACCAGCGCCCGTCGCGATCGACCATGTCGACGGCAAGCCGCCGCTGCACGGGGACGTGCCTTTCGGCGCCGATGCGGCGGAGGAACCGAAACGTCTCGTGATAGCAGCCGAAGAGGACGTGCTGCCCGTTGTCCACGCGTTCGCCGGTTGCGGGATCCGTGAACGCCGTCGCGCGTCCGCCGAGCGTCGGCCGCGCCTCGACGACAAGCACCTTCGCGCCGCGCTCCGCCAGCGAGGTGGCGGCGCTGAGGCCGGCAAAGCCGCCGCCGACGACAATGACGTCGGGATTCAACGGCGTAACAGCACGGTTCGGACCCAGATGCGGAGGGCAATCAATGCGCGGTAGGGACGGGGCACGCGGACGCGTCGGCTGAACACGTCGTACCCGGCGCGCTCGATGCGCCGCAGGATCTCGAAATAGATGCCCCCCATGATCTCGGCGGCCACGAGGCTCCGGGCATCAACCCTGGGACGCTCATCAGCCGCGAGGCGGTAGTAGTACCTCGCCCGTTCGCACTCGAATCGGAGCAGGTCGCGCACCTCGGGAGTCACCTTTCCCGCTCGCAGGCCATCCTCGGTGACGCTGAAGCGCCCCATGTCCTCGGCGGGCAGGTACACCCGTCCCTGCTCCTGGTCGGCGGCGACGTCACGAATGATGTTCGTGAGCTGCAGGGCCATCCCGAGGTTCACGGCGTATGCACGCGTCGCCGGGTCCCGATACCCGAAAATCTCGATGCAGATCAGGCCGACCGTCGAAGCCACGCGGCGGCAATATTCGGCGAGGGCGTGGAAGGTGGGATAGCGGGCGTGCGACAGGTCCATTTCGACGCCGTCGATCAGGTCCTCGAACGGCTGCCTCGGCAGGCTGAACTCATTTATGAACGGCTGCAGCGCCTTGCCCTGCGCGGTACCGGGTTCGCGGCCGTCGAAGCACGCGTTCAGCTCCGCGCGCCACGGGGCCAGCGGATCGGCGGGTCCGCTGCGCGGAACCCGCCCTACGTCAACCACATCCACCGCGTCGTCCACGGCGCGGCAGAAGTCCCACACGGCAAGGAGCGCCCGGCGCTTCCGCGGCGGGAGGACGAGAAACGAGTAGTAGAAGCTGGTATCCCGACTCATATACGGGGGCCGCCTACGCTCAAGCTACGGCGCCCAAGGCTCGTCCAGGCGAGGAGCTTCCAGGCGAACCAGGGCGCGTCGCGAAGTCCGAGCGCGGGCCGGCGGCGGGCGACGTCGAACCTGATGGCCGCCAGGCGATCGAGGATGCGCGTGCCGCCGAGCCACGTCGCGCGAAGCTCGTATCGCAGACGGCCGTCGAATACGTCGCACAGCGGCCTGCCTGCGTTGAACAGCGCGCGTGTGCGCAGCGCGGCCGACCCGAGCGCCGCCTGCCACGCGGGCGTCATGCGGCGGGCCGCCAGATCTTCCTCGCGCGCGCCATGGGCGCGCTGCTCGTCGCGCGGCAGGTACACACGGCCGCGGTCGTGGTCCCGCTGCAGGTCCTGCCAGAAATTCGTGAGCTGCAGCGCCGTGCAGATGTCGTCCGACCATCCGTCGAGCTGGGCGCTCCGGCGTCCGGAGATGCGCAGCACCAGCCGGCCCACCGGATTGGCAGACCGCCGGCAATAGTCGAGGAGATCGGCCCAGGTCGAATAGCGCGTCACGTCCACATCCTGGCGGAAGGCGCTCAGGAGATCTTCGAAGAGACCCACCGGCAGCGAGCAGGCGCGAATCGTGGCGCCGACTGCGCGAAAGATGTCCACGGTGTGGGAGGGCTCTCCCGGGCGAGGAGGCGGACCGGTGGTGTCGCTCGACGCCGCAGCGCGCAAGCGTTCGCTCCACGAGTCCAGGAGACGGTGCCGCTCGCCCGGCTCCCGCTCCCCTTCGTCCGCAAAGTCGTCGGCGGCGCGGGCAAACGCGTACACCGCGGCCACGTGAGGGCGCGCGTCGCGCGGCAGCAGCCACGAGGCGACGGGAAAATTCTCGTAATGGCGCCGGGCATCGCGGACGCAGGCGGCGTACGCATCCGCGACCGCGTCGTCTACCACTCCCTCTACCACTCTATTTCCGGGATCCCCGCGCGATGGTTCACCGCGCGCGCCATCACGAACAGGAGATCGGACAGTCGATTGAGGTACACGATCAGGATCGGGTCGACGGCGCCGGCGCCGAGGCCAATGACCCGCCGTTCCGCGCGGCGGCACACGGTGCGCGACACGTGCAGCAGCGCACCGGCCAGCGATCCGCCGGGCAGGATGAACTTGCGCAGCGGCGGCACATCGGCGTCGAGACGATCGATCAATTGCTCGAGCCGCTCCACGGCGGCAGGGGTGATTGCCGCCTTGGTGACACGGCCGGCGATGCGCGACGAGGGGTCGGCCAGGCGCGAGCCCAGGGCGAACAGATCCTGCTGAATCGCGTCGAGCGCGTCCGCCAGATCGCCGCCGGCGCCCGCAGCGCGCGCTGCGCCGATGCACGCATTGAGCTCGTCCACCTCGCCGTACGCATCGACGCGGGCGTCCGCCTTCGACACGCGGGTGTTGTCGAAGAACGACGTCTCGCCCGCGTCACCGGTCTTGGTATAGATCTTCACGCGTGAAAGTATATGTGCGGATGTCCGCGCGTTCCCTGCCTGCTCCCGCGTCGCGCCGCCGGTTCCGCCGCGCCCTGCTGGCCTGGTACCGCGCGCACGGCAGGACGCTCCCCTGGCGCCAGACCTCCGACCCGTATCACATCCTCGTCTCCGAGATGATGCTGCAGCAGACGCAGGTCGACCGGGTGCTCCCCAAGTATCACGAGTGGCTTGAAAAGTACCCGTCGCTCGGCGCGCTCGCCGCCGCAGGCGATGCCGAGGTGAGCGAGACGTGGCGGCCGCTCGGCTACAACATCCGGCCGCGGCGCCTTCACGCGATCGCCCGCGAATCGGTCGCCCGCTACGGCTGCTCCCTGCCGTCGGACGAAGAGACGCTGCTGTCGTTCAAGGGGATCGGCGCCTATACCGCCGGCGCGATCCGCAGCTTTGCGTTCGGCCAGCGCGCCGCGATCGTCGACACCAACGTGGCGCGCGTCCTGTTCCGCGTCTTCGTCGGCCGCGGCGACGCGAAGGCGCACGCCATGCGCCGGCACCTCTGGGATGTGTCGGAGACGCTCGTTCCCCGCAAGCATGTCTTCGACTTCAACCAGGCGCTCATGGACCTGGGCGCGACGGTGTGTACGGCGCGGAAACCGAAATGCATGAGCTGCCCGATGAGGAAGATGTGCATTACGGTTGAGCTGCAAAAAGGCCGGGGTGTGCTAGCGTAAAGTTCTCCTCTGATGGGGCCCGCGGCCCGCCCTCCTGCCGCCGGGTCGTAAAACCTATGACTCAAGGAACGGTGACCACGACGGCGACGCGGCACGTCGCGCTCGCGCGAGGGGGAGACCTGCGCCACATCCGGCTGCTCGTCGTGGATGACGATCCGCAGGCGCTGCCGCTCGTCGAGATGGCGCTCATGGACGCGCACTTCGAGCGCATCATCGAAGTCGAGGCAACCGCAGCGTCGGGCCTGAAGCGGATCAAGGCCGACGAGCACGACATCTATCTCATCGATCACCGGCTGCCCGATGGCACCGGCATCAGCCTGATCCACGAGGCCAAGAAGGCGGGCATCACCAAGCCGTTCATCCTGATGACCGGCTACGGCAGCGGCGCGCTCGACGAGGCGGCATTTCACGAGGGCGCCGCCGACTACGTCGAGAAGCACTTGCTCGCGGCGCACCTCGAGCGCGCGATCCGCTACGCGGTGCGCGACTGGCACGTGAGCCGCGCCCTCCACGATCGCGAGGATCAGCTCCGGCACGCGCAGAAGATGGAGGCCATCGGCCGGCTCGCCGGCGGCGTGGCCCACGACTTCAACAACCTGCTCACCGCCATCGTCGGCTTCACCGACCTCATCGTCGAACGGCTGGAGCCGCGCGACCCCACGGCTGACGACGTGCGTGAGATACGAAAGGCAGCGGACCGCGCCACGGCGCTGACCCGGCAGCTGCTCGCCTTCAGCCGCAAGCAGTTCCTGACGCCAACGGTCCTCGACGTGAACGAGACCGTGTCGGGACTCAACCACATGCTGCCTCGCGTCATCGGCGAGCACATCGAAACGACGACGCGGCTGGCGCCGCACCTGCCGCGGGTGTGGGCCGACTCGAGCCAGATGGACCAGGTGCTCGTCAACCTCGTCCTGAATGCGCGCGACGCGATGCCGGCCGGCGGGCATCTCACGATTGAAACCTCCTGGGTGGACATGGATGAAGAGCGCCTGGGAGCCGAGCGGCTCGCCCTTCAACCGGGCCGCTACGTGCTGCTTGTCGTGACGGACACAGGCATCGGCATGGACGAGGCCACCAAGGCGCGCGCGTTCGAGCCGTTCTTCACGACCAAGCCGAAGGGCAAGGGGACGGGCCTCGGACTCGCCACCGTCTACGGCATCGTCGACCAGAGCGGCGGCGGGGTCGCGCTCGACACGGCGCCGGGACGCGGAACGGCGGTGCGCATCTACCTTCCCGTGACGTCCGCGACCCAGGACCGCAACGACAAGTCCGAGGCGCCGACCGTGATCATCGGTGGCGGTGCTGAAACGCTCCTGCTGGTGGAGGACAACGATTCGGTGCGCCAGGTCACCGCGCAGGCGCTGCGCCGCCGCGGCTACACGGTGTATGAAGCGCGCAACGGGGAGGAAGCGATCGAGTGGTTCTCGAAATCGGCCGCGAAGGCGCAGCTGCTCGTGACCGATGTCGTCATGCCGGGCCTCAGCGGACCGAACCTCGCCGCGCGGCTGGTCCGCATGAATCCAAACCTGCGGGTCCTCTACATGTCCGGGTACACCGACGACGCCACGTCGGTGCACGGTAATTTCTGGGGTGGCGTGCCGCTGCTCCAGAAGCCGTTTACTCCCGCCCAGCTTGCCGCGAGCGTCCGAACGGCGCTGAAGTCAGCTCCCGCCCGGAAGTGATCGTCGTCGTCGCCGCCGTCATCGAGGCCAATCAGCGGTTCCTCGTCACGCGGCGGCAGCCCGGCGTCCACCTTGCCGGGATGTGGGAGTTTCCAGGCGGCAAGATCGATCCCGATGAAGCGCACGCCTCGGCTCTCCAGCGCGAACTACGGGAGGAGCTCGACGTTGAGGTCGACGTCGGCGAACGCATGTACCGCACGGTGCACGCGTACGACGACCGGACCGTGGAGCTGCACTTTTACCGATGCGGCCTCAAGGGTGAGCCGCGGCCGCTGCTCGGTCAGCAGATGCGCTGGGTCGCGCGCGAGGAGTTGCCGTCGCTCGGCTTTCCGCCGGCAGACACCGAGCTTATCGAGCTGCTGACGAAATCGGCCGGGCGCTGACCACGGCGCCCACGCGGCCGGCGGGCCCTTCGACGGTCAGAAGCGTGCCGGCTTCCGTGAAGTCGCGATGGACGTAGCCCAGCGCGATTGAACCGAGCGCCGGCGAGACCGCGGCCGAGGTCACCGCCCCCACGCCGCGATCGCCGGCGAGGATCTTCGCACCTGCCACGGCCCCTTCCCCATCGAGACGAAGCGCCACCAGCCTCCTGGCCACGCGGCCGTGGCCGCGGTGAAGGACGCGGATGATTACTTCCTGGCCCACGTAGCATCCCTTGCTGAACGAGATCGCCCGCTCTTCGATGCCGGCTTCGAGAGGAATGGTGTCGCCGGTCATGTCGACGCCAAAGACCGGATATCCGGCCTCGATCCGCGCGGCCTCGATGGCGGACGGCTCGGCGGCGGCCGCGCCCCCCTCAACGAGCGCGCGTTCGAGGTCCGTCTTCCGCGCCGGGTCGATATACACGACGAAACCCGGAACGCCCAACTGGCTCACGCGCGCCACAACGACCGGAAAATGGGGTCGGAGGTCATTTTTAGAGGACACTCCGTCGAACGTGGCGCGCGCGTTGTGATATTCCGGCCACGACGCCAGCCCTTGCGTGCCAGTCAACGTCTGCTCCAGCAGCGCCGCGGCGGCGGGCCCGTGGATCCACACCGATGTCAACGTCCCGGACAGATCCGCGAGCTGCACGTCTTCGCTGAAGATGAACTGGTCAAGCCGCTGGAGCGTGGCAGCCAGTTCGGCGGCGGGCACGTCGAGCAGGATCATGTCTCCCGACTCGAAGACGTGGAGGTCGGTGAGCATCCGGCCCTGCGGCGTCAGCCACGCGGCGTAGCACCCGGTGCCGGGCGTCAGCGCCTGGATGTCGTTCGTGAGTAACCCCTGCAGGTAGGCAGCGCGGTCCCTGCCCGACACGCCAATGGCGTTTCGCGGCGCCACGGCGCCGATTGCGGCGTTTTCCTCGAGGGCGCGGTTCACTGATACGATTCGCGTAGTGTCTGATCGCTATTGTATCTGGGCGGTGATGGTGGTCCTGGCCGTGTCGACGGTGGCAGGACAGCAGCCGGCGCAGCAGCCGGCACCGACGACGTACCGGTACACGGTTTTCGTTGGTGGCACGGTGGCGGGAAGCGAAGACGTCACGGTGCAAGTCACTGCCGATGGGCTCACGATCAGCGGCAAAGGCCGCCTGTCCGGATCCTCCGACATCGTCATGAGGCGCGCCGAAGTACGCTACCTGGCCGATTGGACGCCTGTGATCTTCGAGCTCGAAGCCACCGTGAACGGCGGCGACACCCAACTGCAGACGACGTTCAACGGGCAGACGGCGGTGACGCAGGGGATCGACGGCGGGCAGAAGATTTCGCAGACGAGCACGATCCCTCCACAGGTCCTCGTCCTTCCCAACGTCTTCTTCGGAACCTTTGAAGCGCTGACACGGCGGCTGATGAGCGCGGTGCCGGGCCAGGAGTATCCCGCATTTCTCGGGGCCGGAGCGCTGGGCGCGCTGCGCCTGTCGAGCGCGAGCACCGAGCGCGTGCAGGTCGGCACGTCCGTCTTCAACGCGCGCCGCTACGCGATGACGTTCACGAATCCGCGCGGCACGATGGCGCTGAACCTCTACGCCGACGAAAACGGCACGCTGCTTCGCGTCAACCTCCCCGCGCAGACGATCGACGTCATGCGGGAGGACCTCGCGTCATCCACCTCGCGGACGCTCGTCTACTCGAACCCCGGCGACGAGGCCGTGAACATTCCCGCGGCCGGCTTCAACCTGGGCGCGACGCTCACGCGTCCGACGTCCGTAGCCGCTGCCCGGCTGCCCACTGTGATTCTGCTTTCCGGCGCCGGCGCCGACGACCGCGACGGCGCGGTGTCGGGCGTGCCGATCCTCGGACAGCTTGCCGGCGCGCTTGCCGAGGCCGGCTTCATGGCGGTCCGCTACGACAAGCGCGGACACGGCCAGAGCGGCGGCCGCGCCGAGTCCGCTACGCTCGGCGACTACGCGGATGATGCGGTATCGGTGTTCAGATGGCTGAGGGAACGCCGCGACGTCGACCGGGATCGGATTGCGATCGTCGGCCACAACGAGGGCGCCTGGGCGGCGCTGCTCGCAGCCACACGCGAGCGCGATATCGCCGGGGTCGTCACGCTCGAGTCTCCCGCGACGACCGGGAAGGAGCGGGTCGTCGAGCAGCAGCGCCACGCGCTGGAGCGGATGCAGTTCACACCCGCCGATCGCGTCGCCAGGATCGAGCTCCAGGAAAGGATCAACGCGGCGGTGCTGACCGGCCGCGGATGGGACGGCATCCCCGCCGACATGCGCAAGCAGGCGGATACGCCCTGGTTTCAGAGCTTCCTGGCCTTCGACCCCACGCGCGTCGTGAGAGACATCCGGCAGCCGATGCTGATTGTCCACGGCGAGCTCGACGCGGAAGTGCCCGCGTCACACATGGATCGGCTCGCCGAGCTCGCCAAGGCCAGCCGCTCGCGCGCGGTCGCGGTCGTCAGCGTCCGCGGCGTGAATCACCTGCTCGTTCCAGCCGTCACGGGGGATGTCGACGAGTACGCGACGCTCAAGGACCGCACCATCAGCACGGACGTGACCACGGCAATCACCGGCTGGTTGACCAAGACCTTCCAGGCCGTGCGGTAGCGAATGTGAAGCACATTCCGCTTGCCGTTGCGGCTTCGCTGGCGCTGACGTCATTCGTCGTCGCGCAAGGATCGCGTCCCATGCCCAGCAAAGGACTCACCGAGGTCGAAGGGCTGAAGGTCGGCCACGTCACGCTTTCCGAGCGACCGACAGGCTGCACCGTCGTCATCGTCGACGGCGAGGGAGTTCCCGGCGGAGTCGCGCAGCGTGGGGGCGCGCCGGGTACACGCGAAACTGACCTTCTCGATCCGCGCAATCTCGTCGATAAAGTGAACGCAATCGTGCTGTCGGGCGGAAGCGCATTCGGCCTGGATGCCGCCCAGGGCGTGGTCCGCTATCTCGAAGAAAGAAAAATCGGATGGAGCGTCGGCCCGGCGGTCGTGGTGCCAATCGTTCCGGCGGCGATTCTGTTCGACCTCGGGTTTGGGGGCGATCCGAAGATCCGTCCGACCGCGGACTGCGGATACAAGGCCGCCGGGCTCGCTTCAGACGGCGCGGTTGCCGAGGGCAATGTCGGCGCGGGCGCGGGCGCAACGCTCGGTAAAGTGGCTGGCCGCGAACGATCCATGAAGGGCGGCATTGGAACGGCCGCGATTCGGCTGCCGAACGGCCTCGTGGTCGCGGCTCTGGCTGCCGTCAATGCGGTCGGGGACGTCATCGATCCCACGACCGGACAGGTCGTGGCCGGCGTGCGGACGCCCGATGGCAAGTCACTGGCTGACGCCCGCAAGCTCCTTCGCGACGGCAGTCTCATGAAGGCCGCCGCTCCCCGCGCGGCCGAAAACACGACGATTGCCGTTGTCGCCACCAACGCGCGCTTCACGAAGACCGAAGTGAATCGCATCGCCCTGATGGCAGACGCCGGGCTGGCGCGCGCATTGAGCCCCTCTCATACCATCGGCGACGGCGATACGGTGTTTGCGCTGGCCACCGGGCGCTGGTCCGGCCAGGTGGACGCCAGCATCGTGGGCGCGCTCGCGGCCGATGCGCTTGCGGAGGCCATCGTGCGCGCCGCCGCGCAGACGCAGGGGCTCGGGGGCCTTCCTTCCGCCCGCGACCTCGGCACCGTTCCTTCGCGGCTTAAATAGCCTGAGCCTCCATCTCGCACTCCTCATCGCCTACTCCATCGGGGTGGTGGCGCTCGGGCTGTGGACCGCGCGTCTCGTCCGCACGAGCGGCGACTTCTTCGTCGCGAGCCGGAGCCTGGGACCGGGGCTGATCTTTGCGTCGATGCTCGCGGCCAACATCGGCTCGGGCGCGACAGTGGGCGTTGCCGGCCTGGCGTATCGCGACGGCATCAGCGCATGGTGGTGGAGCGGGTCGGCCGGGATTGCGTCGTTCGCGCTCGCCTTCTGGGTGGGGCCGCGGATATGGAGGCTTGCCAGCGAGCACGGCTTCCTGACGACGGGCGACTTCCTGGAGTTTCGCTACGGGCCGTCAGTGCGCGGCGTCATCTCCGTATTGCTCCTGCTTGGCACCCTGGCGATTCTCGCGGGCCAGATCATCGCGGGCGCCGCCATCCTGAATGTCCTGACGGGAGCGCCGCGCTGGGTGGGATCCGTCATCGGCGGCGCCATCATGACGATCTACTTCACGGCCGGTGGCTTGCTCGGGACGGCCGTCGTGAACACGGTGCAGCTCGCCGTGATGCTGGTGGGCTTCCTCCTCGCGCTTCCGTTCGTCGTCGGCGCCGCCGGCGGGCTGGGTCCGCTGTTCGCTTCCGTGCCGGCGAACTTCAGCGACATCGCGTTTTCGGCGGGGCCCGGCTCCGGCTGGACGCTCCTGTTCCTGACGGGCCCCGCCTTCATCGTCTCGCCGGGCCTGATTCAGAAGTCGTACGGCGCGGCCAGTGCGTCGGCGCTCAGGAAGGGCGTCGCGCTCAATGCAGTGGCGCTCATGCTGTTCGCGTTTCTGCCGGTGCTGCTTGGCATCGCCGCGCGCGTTGCGCTGCCCGGCATCGAGGACCCGAACCTCGTGCTGCCCACGCTGCTGCGCGAGCGGCTGCCGGCGTGGCTGGGCGCGCTGGCGATGGCGGCCGTGTTCTCGACGGAAGTGGACACCTGCGATGCGATCCTCTTCATGATTTCGACCTCCGCGTCCAAGGACCTGTACAAGCGCCACCTGCGGCCGGACGCCACCGACGCGGAGCTGCTTCGGGTTGCGCGCATCGCTGCAGTTGCCGGTGGAACGCTTGGGGTGCTGCTGTCGGTGTACCTGGCCACCGTGATCGGCGCGCTGACGATTTTCTATTCGCTGCTCGGCGTCAGTCTCTTCGTCCCGATCATCGGCGGGTTGTATACGACGCGCGCCGATTCAGCCGCGGCGCTTGCGGCCATCGCCGCCGGCGTCGGCACGCTGCTCGCCGTCCGCTTCGGCGCCGGGCCCGCGTACGCGTGGCTGGATCCAAGCCTTGCTGGTCTCGCGGCCGCGGCCGTCGCGTTCACGGCAGTTGCGGCGCTGCGCGGCCAACCGGCTTAGGCGGGTCCGCCTGCGGCGGAACCCGCCCTACGTACGTAGGCCGGGTCCCGCGAAGCGGACCCGGCGGGATAGCATTACGCAGATGAAAACCTATCGCATAGCGGTGATCGCCGGCGACGGCATTGGAAAGGAAGTCATTCCGGCCGGCATCGAGGTCATGACGATGGCCGCGTCGCAGGGAGACTTCCGCTGCGAGTTCACCGGGTTCCCATGGGGATGCGATTTCTATCTGCGCAGCGGCCGGATGATGGATCCCGACGGCTTCGACCAGATGCGGAAGTTCGACGCCATCTACCTCGGGGCCATCGGGGATCCGCGCGTGGCGGATCACATCTCGGCACAGGAGCTGATCCTGCCGTTTCGCCAGACGCTCCGGCAGTACGTCAACCTGCGGCCCATGCGGCTGCTGCCGGGCATCACGTCGCCGCTCGGCGGGCGCGCGCCCGCGGATATCGACATGGTCTGCGTCCGCGAGAACTCCGAGGGCGAGTACTGCGGCCTCGGCGGACGGCTGCACCGGGGTACGGCCGACGAGCTTGCGGAGCAGACCGGGATCTTCACGAGGCGGGGCATCGAGCGGATCACGCGCTACGCATTCAACCTGGCGCAGGAGCGGCCGCGGAAGCTGCTGGCCAGCGCCACCAAGTCGAATGCGCTCCAGCACGCGATGGTGCTCTGGGACGAGGTGGTGGCGGACGTCGCAAAGGACTATCCCGAGGTGACGCTGCGCAAGTATCACGTGGACGCGCTGGCGGCGCGCATGATCACGCATCCGCAGACGCTCGACGTGATCGTGGCGTCGAACCTCTTCGGCGACATCCTCACGGACATCGGGTCGGCAATCTCGGGAAGCCTTGGGGTGGCGCCGGGCGGAAACATCAATCCCGATCGGACGTCCCCGTCGATGTTCGAACCGATTCACGGATCGGCGCCCGACATCGCGGGCAAGGGGATTGCGAACCCGATCGCCGCAATCTGGGCCGGCGCGATGATGCTCGACCATCTCGGGGAGCGTGCCTCGCACGACAAGATCCTGGGCGCGATCGAACGCGTCATCGGTGACGAGCGCGTGAAGACGCCCGACCTCGGAGGGCGGGCAACGACCGCCGACATGACAAAGGCGGTAGCGTCTGCGTTGACGACGTAGCCTGCGCCTTGTCGTTAGAGGTCGCTGCCCTGCAGATTGCGCGTGACGGACGAGATCACTGCGGTCAATTCGACCGGCTCAACGGGCTTCGGGACATGCGCCTGGAATCCTGCCGCGAGGATTCGGGCCCGATCTTCGGCGCGCGCGTAGCCCGTCAGCGCCACGGCGGGCAGAAACCCGCCATGTTCGGCTTCAGACTGCCGAATCTGTCGGATCAGGGCGTACCCGTCTTTATCCGGAAGACCAATATCGCTGACCAGGACATCGGGCCGTTCCGCTTCGAGCGCCTGAAGCGCTTCTCCGACCGACGCCACCGCTGTCACGCTGGCGCCCGCCTGCGTCAGCACCAATGACGTCAGCGTGCGCCCGTCGGCGTTGTCATCGACGACCAGGATGCGCAGGTCCTCAAGCCGGGTCGAGCGTGGTGTCGGCGACGCCGCCGAAGCTGCGACGCGTCGCTCTCCGAGCGTGGCCGCTTGATCGACCTGTGCGTCGCGGGCTGAAATCGGCAGACGGACAGTAAACGTCGCCCCGCGGCCCGCACCTTCACTGGCCGCGTGTACCGTTCCCCCGTGCAGCTCCACGAGCTGACGAACGATGGCAAGCCCGACGCCGAGTCCGGTGTGACGCTGCGTCGTCGCGTCAGCGGCCTGGCGGAAGCGCTCGAACACGTGTGGCAGGAAGTCCGGGCTGATGCCCTGGCCGGTATCGACGACTCTGACCTCCATGTGGTCTTTTGAGGGTTCGATGAAGACATCGACACGTCCGCCCTCAGGCGTGAACTTGATCGCATTCGCGAGCAGATTCCAGATCAGCTGCTCTAATCGGCCAGCGTCTCCGCTGACCGGTTTCACGGCTGCGAGGTCGGGTGAAAACGCAAGGTGCATCTTCTTGGTCACCGCTAACGGCCGGAGCGCATCCAGCGCCGCCTGCGTCACGGCGACAAGATCGACGGGTTGTGGCGCGAGGCGCAGCGTTCCCGCAACGATTCGGGACACATCCAGCAGATCGTCGATGAGGTGCGCCAGAGCCGCGGCGTTGCGCTCGATGGTCACGACCGCGTGTTCCGCGCGATCGGGTGGCAAGTCCTTCGACCCCAGCATTCGTGCCCATCCCAGGACGGCGTTCAAGGGCGTCCGGAGCTCGTGCGACACGGTCGCGAGAAACTCATCCTTGAGATGATTGGCCTGCTCGGCGTCCTCGGTCATCGTCTGTGCGCGAACCGTGGCGACGACCAGGCGCTCGTTGGCTTCCCGTGTCTGCGCCATGAGTTCTTCCAGCTCCGACTTCGCCTGCGCGGCCGCTTCCCGGGCGCGAACGGCCTCCTCACGAAGAGTTGACGTCTCGTCGCGCAGGCCGGCGGCCTCTTCCCGCAGATTCGCTGCCTCCTCGCGCAGATTCGCGGCTTCCTCACGGGCGGCCACGGCGTCCTCGCGATCGTGCATGGACGATTCACGCGCACCCATCGTGTCCTGGCCGGACGGCTCCCGCGTCGTTGCCTCCTCCGGCCGCGAGTGCTTCGGTTTGTTCGCGTCAGTCATGTCACCGTCGGGTCGGCCGTGACCCGCGTCGCCGACGTGGCTTCTGGTCATCTGTCTTTGAAGCGGGGCTCGCGATCAACTCCGGGCTGCCCGTCAGCAAGCCCTCGTACTTGCCGAGCGCTTCGCCCATCACGATCCCTTCATCCGTGATTTCGAACGCCCGCAGATCTTTGCTGTGAGCGCTCCCACGCACTTTCACGACTGCCATGACCCTCTGGAGTTGACCTTTCAATTCGATGTACCGCTGCATGATGATCGCGTCGGTCAGAAATGCCGTGCCGTGCGGGCTGAAGCGGAGATCGACATAGCTGTCCTCCAGCTCCGCCGTCATCATCATGGTGATGCCCATCCCGGTGAGCACGGCGACCATGCGATAGAGGGACTCCCGAAAGTCCTCGCGAAACGTCGGCGCCAGCGCCAGCTCGAACCCGGAGAGCGAATCGATCACCAGCCGCCGCGCTTTGAGGCGGTGAATGGCTTCAACAATTTCATACAGCATTTCATCGATGGACAGGTCCAGCGGGCGCGTGTGGATGATGCCCACTTTGCGCTCGTGGACGAGCCGCTCGAACCGCTCCACACCTGGGCCGTCCTGCGAGTGCTCGGTGGGGCGCTTCTCGAACACCGCGATGATGCCGGGTTCATCGTGACGCGTGCCCTCGCTGATGAACTGGGTGGCCAGCACACTCTTGCCGGAGCCCGACGGTCCGGCGAGCAGCACCGAATAGCCGGCCGGAATACCACCGCCGAGCATGTCGTCCAGTCCCTTGACGCCGACCGAGAGCCGTTCCCGGGGTTGGCGCTTCGCGCCTGCCACCGCCGGTCGCGCCCTCTGCTCCGCCCCGACGATGACTCGTGGGAACACCTGAACCCCATCGCTCGTGATGCGGAACGTATGCAGCCCGGGAACGGGCGCCTGTCCACGCATCTTCATGACCTGGATCTTGCGAACCATCGAATTCCGATCGAGGCTTTGCACGAGCCAGAGCAGGCCGTCCGCGACGGTGAACACCGGATTGTTTTCAGCCTCCGAGGGTTGATACTCGCCGACGAGAAACGTCGTCGCTTCCCAGCCGGTGAGCCGGACGGCCAGTTGGTGCACGAAATGATGCAGGTCGAGGTTGCCGTTCGGTGGCCGCTCGGCAGCCTGCGCCACCGTGCGAAAAGAATCGACAACCACCACGCCGGGGTTCGCCGCTTCGACTTCCCGAACGATGCGCCCCAGGAGCTTCTCCAGCGTGCCTGTGATCACGTCTTCGCTCAGATTCACGTAGCGAACCGACTCATTCACGCGGGCCATGTCGAAGAAGGTGAACTGCTGTTGATAGCGCAGCATCTTGAGGGGGGGTTCGCCGACCACGGTGAAGTACAGGGCGGGACGATCGGGACTGGAGAGGGCGAACATGATCTGCTGCGCGAGCGTCGTTTTCCCCGTGCCGGGAGCGCCGGCAATGAGATTGAAGGAGAACTCGGGCAGGCCTCCACCCATGATCTGGTCGAGTCCCGGAACGCCCGTGGGGAGCCGGCGAATCGCAACCCGGTCGGTCATGTCTCAGGTCTTCTCGGTGCTCGCGTCGGGGACGGCATCGGACCACGCCTTTCGCAGCAGACGCGTCGTCAGGGGTTCGCCGATGAAGGTGACGAGTAACCCCGTGAGTATTGCGAACACCGCTCCGGCGGCTTCAGTGGCGACGGCCGAATCCTGTCGCTCCAGACAGACCACGACCTGAGAAAACGACCCTCCTGCATGCTCCGGCGGCGGGGTCCCCGGCGTGCGTTCTGTGCGCGCTGGGGTGCCCTCGCGCGGGTGAACCAGCCACGGGTATTCCCGTCGCGCGAGATGCAACGCGCGGCCGGTCAGCGCCTCGAAGCCACCCTGGCCAATCAGCGGAGCCGACACCCGGGCGAGGTCATCATGGGCGCGACGCGCTGCGGCGGCGATAGCCTCCGCGCCCACGGCCGGCCCCGCGTACTGCGCCACCACTTTCAGCGCGAGCGCTCGCTGCGCCGCGTGTCCAAGGGCCATCATGCTGAAGCGGGCTTACGCCCGTTCGCCGCGAACGATGCGACCGAGATAGTCGGTGAGCGACGCCACGTCGACACGAACCGGACCTTCACGGTCGTACTGCACCAGGCCACGACGGCGGAGCCGTCCCATCGTGACCGTCACGTGCGGGCGGCTCATGCCGGCGAGCTGGGCGAGCTCGCTGTGACTCACCGTCACGGTTACCGCGTCTCTGCGGCCGATGCGCCCCTTGCGTCCGCGCGATGTGGCCAGGCGGAGCAGCAGGCGGCCGAGCCGCTGATCCGCCCCGCGATGCGCCATCACCTCGATTCGATGCTCGGCGTCTGTCAGGCGCAGGCATAAGGTGAACATCAGCGCGTCAAGCGCCGCGCGGTTCTGGTGCAGGTAACCCAGGAAGTTGGTCAGCTTGACTTCGAACGCTTCACTCGCGACCAGCGCACAGGCCGTCGTCCCCCGAATACCCGTTCGAACGCTGCACAGACACAACTCGCCGAACGGGTCTCCCGGCTCGATCGTGCGCAGGGTAACCGGCCGATCGTGGGGCTGGGCGGTCATGACCGCCACTCGGCCCGTCCGAAGAAAATATATCCGATCGGCAGCGTCGTCCGGTTGCCACAGGAACGCGCCCTTCGCGAAACGCCGGAGCCGCCCCAGCGAGCCGTCGCGGGGCAGATGGTCCAGTGTGATGCCGGTCAACGCCTCGCAGTCGCGATGATGCGGAAATTTTGGCGTGTCCAATGTCGAGATTCTCGGGCATCATCCCCGCGCAAAACAACGGTGCAACGCCACGGCGCTCCATTACTGTTGGGAGCCAGCAAATCCCATAGCCTACTCAAGGACCAAGCCGTTGCAAGTTCGCCCGCGAACATTGGGCGTCCGTCCTAACGAGCTGATCCGTTACTATCTCCCCATGCCCTGCGGGCCCCCGTCCAAACGGACGATAAACAGGCGTACAGCGTGACAAAAAAAGGCCTGATTATCGCCGTGGCCGCCATGGCCGCGTTCCGCTTTACTCCTGGCCTCTCCGCCGGGGCCGCGGCCGTGCGATCGGCAGACGTTGCCCTCGAATCGGATGCCCGCGCGCGCTTCGAGGCGGACCAGGACGCGATGGAGTCGTACCGGCCGTCGTATCCGTTCTGGCAGCACCTGTTTGTCATCCCCGACGGCTCGATCGCGTTCGGCAGCGAGAAGGACGGGCGCCTGCTCGCCTCGTTTCCGGCCAAAGGCAACTGGACCCGCGATGCCGTCTGGGCGGATCCCTCCCTCGCACGCGCGCTCTCGGATTTGAAGCTGCCGGCCAACCTCGATCGCCGCCGCGACGAAGTCGCGCGGCGCCTCGAGTCGCTGGTCGGCCCGGTCGTCCACAACCCCACGCGCGGACTGTTCCTGCTGCCGAACGCGCGGCGCTACGGCGCGTTCCTGCGCGAGTGGGCGACGATTTACGAACGCTTCGGCGTGCCCGCGGAAATCGGCCTGGCGCAGGCGGTCGTCGAGTCAGGCTTCAGCGGCACGGTGCGCTCCCGGGCTCGCGCGCTCGGCTTCTGCCAATGGCTGCAGGTGAACTGGAACCGCCTCAAGCGCCTGTCGGCGCCCCAGGTGATCGAGGCCTACAACCAGACCACGCAGGCGCCGTATTGCGCGGCGTACCTCACGATCCTTGCCACCAAGTACGGCAGCTTCATCCCCGCGTTGTCCGAGCACCACGCTGGCGGCACTAACGTCGGCAGAACGCTCATCAACGGTGAGCGGCTGGGCGGAGAGGACATCCGCGAGCACTACTTCCTCGGCGGAGAGTTCGTCCGCGATCTCCGTACGCTGGCGCCCCGCACCTTCAGGGACCTCTATGGCACGTACGGCCCGCGGTCCGCGCTGTACGCCGAGATGATCTTCGGCAACATCACAAACGTCGAGCGCCTGATGGAGACGACGCCGCAGCGCGACATTTACGCGATGCGCACGCCGAAGACGCTTTCGATGACGGAGATTTCGCGCGTTACGGGCCTGCCGGCCGACGAGATCAAGAAGTTCAACCCGGCGCTGACACGGCAGGTGCCCGCGAGGAGCAACCTGTACCTGCCGCGCTACGTCAGCGCGTTCGGCCCTGACGTCTCGTTCTGGCACCGGCCGACGAGCGAGGCGTACGCGAAGGTGCTGAACGACTTCCTGCGGCTCGACGTGCCGCTGGCGGAATGGGACAGCCGCGCGTTCGACTCGGTGTTGATCGAGTTCCGGGATCGCTTCCGGGCGACACAGACGGAGGAAGGCTCGGTCATGGCGACGACGCTCACCTTCGTCCTGCAGGGGCAGCGCACCAGCCGCCAGGGCGAGATTCTCGCGGAGTTCCGCGGCAGCGACCGCATCCTGCGGCTCTTCGACCGCGGCCGGGCGCAGCGGGCCGCCTACCTCGCCACGAAGCTCGATTCACCTCTCACCGAGTAGCTAACGCGTTTTTCACCGCCAGCGCGTACCACGAGAGAGACGACGAGCTGTCCGAGGAACGGCTCACAAAGAGGCGCGGTGGAACGGAGATCTCCACGCCGGTGATGCGCTTCGCGCGACATGGATAGAGCGATGCTCCGATCACAAGCCGATGCAAGATCAGGCGGCTTGTGATCGCGGCATCGCTCTATCCATGGGCCGGCCCGAAAAAGCCGGCTTCACCGGCGTGGGTTGATCACGTTCAGGGGCGCGTCGACCAACATTGGCACGACGGTCAGCGCGGAGCGTAGGCAGAGAACGCACACGTATGTGCCGTCTCCGTTTCTCCGCGCCTCCTTGTGATCCCGTTTCCTCCGTCTCCTCCCGGGGGCTACGGCGTCTTGAAAACGGCTCTTACGGCGCAAAGCCGATCGACAGCTTGACCGCCGCGTACTCCGGGTGGACGCTGCCGTCCGCCGATCGGATCACGAGCGGCGGCTCGACCCACGTCCGGTTCCTCATCGCGTCAGGCAGATCCTGCGCGCGCATCATCCCGAACAGGCTGACCAGCGGCGGCTCGCCTTCACGAAAGACCACAGGCCGCCTCCGGACGATGGTGAGCGCGGAGGCCTGAACCGCGGACTCCAGCCACTCGCGCCGCTCCTCTGGATAGACGCACGCAAAGAAGCCGCCCGGCTGCAGATGCTCCACGGCGGCTCGCGAGTACTCGCTGACATCACCTCGCAGCTCGAATCGGCAGGCAATCTTCTGTGGATGGTCGCCCTCGATGCCGGTGCCCACGGGAAAGTACGGCGGGCTGGCGAGCACGAGGTCGAACCGCTCGCCGGCGGCAAGCGCGCCCGCATCTCTGAAGTCGGCGCGGCGGATGTCGTAGCGCCCATTGAGGCCGTTATAGGCCGCCGACTTCCGCGCCAGGCGGACGCTCTCCGCCTGCGCTTCCACGGTGACGACACGGGCGCCGGGCAGCCGCCAGGCGGCCATCATGCCGACGGAGCCGATTCCCGACCCCAGATCCAGCACGCGGCCCGCAGACGGCGCCCACGCGGTGCCGTACCACGCGGTCAACAGGTCGTCGGTGGAAAAGCGGTGGCCCTTTCGCAGCTGGAAGATCCGAAAGTGGCCGCTGATCGCGTCGAGCGTTTCATCGGGAGGCACCTCGACCGGCATCCGCGCACCCGGAGGAACCGGTCCAGGCTTCAGCCAGCCTTTGAAATGCGTTTCAAATCCCAAATCCCAAACCCCAAATCCCAAAATCGCAATTCGCAAATCACAAATAATAGGGCCCATGTGGATTCTACGGACTGTCGCCGATGGCGAGCCTGAGAAGACGTTCCGCATTATGCCCGGCGGCATTCGAACCGTCGGCCGCGCCACCGGCGCCGACTTCATCGTCGACGCGCCGCTCGTCTCGCGCGTGCACTGCCGGCTGACCGCCCTGCCTGACGGCGGCCTCGAGATACATGATCTCGAGAGCACCAACGGCACGTTCCTCAATGGCGAGCGCGTCCAGACGGCGCGCGTGTCGTCGGGCGATCGGCTGGGCGTCGGGCGAGTGGAGATGGTGGCAGTGCGCGACGAGGATTAGGGTGCGCTTCGCTTGTCGCGCGATGGAATCGCCGAACCCAGGAAGCCGCCGATGACGGCGGCGACCGGCTTTAGCTGTTGTGTGGTTGAATCCGCCTGAACCCCGAAGTTCTCCAGCGCCGTCGCTCCGAGTAAGTAGCGCGAACCAGGCGGGGCAAAGACAACGGGGCATGTCAGGGACTCACCGAGGTCCCCAATCGTCAAGACTGCCTCACCGAGGAGCCGGCGATCGTGGCGGCCGTCGGCAAGAATCAATTCGCGCGCGCGCAACGGCACGATGCCGATCTCGTGAAGCCGGTCGTCGGGCACGAAGGTGTATAGCGCCCCCGTATCGACCCAGAACTTCTCTTCGAACGCACGCGCGGGATCACGCGGGTTCGCGACTTTGACGAGCACCTGAAACATCCCCACGTCGTGAATTGTACATCGTCACTATGCTGCATTCGAAGAGAAGGCACGCTCGATACCGGTTCATTGTCACACCTCGGCGTACACTGCGGACCCGCTCGACTCGCGCGTGCAGTGCAGGCTGACAGCACACCCTGACGGGCGGCCTTGAGGTACATGATCTCGACAGCACGAACGGCACGTTCCTCGATGGAGAGCGGGTTCAAACGGCGCGCGTGTCGTCAGGCGATCGTTTGGGAGCCGTAGGGGCGGAGCTTGCTCCGCCCGC
>Ga0209640_10000792_pt1 | contig 25315 bp, 18 predicted proteins | sample RifCSP10_1_FD_184018 | JGI IMG/M metagenome (GOLD analysis project Ga0209640, IMG submission 184018) | Soil microbial communities from Rifle, Colorado - Rifle CSP2_sed 10_1 (SPAdes) (version 2) | ecosystem: Environmental > Terrestrial > Deep subsurface > Rock core/Sediment | place: Rifle... | reverse complement strand
GCGACGCCTCTTGCTCGAGCTCGCGTCGGAGCGGCTCGACGCTCCCGTCGATGACCTGACGGTTGCGAGAGGCGTCGTGTCGGCCGGTGGCGACCCTCGGCGCTCCGTCACCTATGCCGAGCTCGTCGGAGACCGATCGTTCGATCGGAAGTTCGAGCAGTTCTCCTACAACGGCGGCATCGAGCTGCCGCGGAAGAACGCTGACCACGCGATCCCGAAGCGGCGGGACGCCTACCGCATCGTCGGCACTCGCGTGCCGCGGCCGGATATCGCCGAAAAAGTCAAAGGCACGTATCAATTCGTTCAGCATGTGCGTCTACCGCGGATGCTCCACGGCCGTGTCGTGTGGCCGCGCGGACAGGGAGCTCACGGCATCAGCAACCCGACGGTCGTCGGCATCGATGAGTCGTCGATCAAGGACATCCCCGGGGTGCAGATCGTTCGGCGCAGGAATCTCGTCGGCGTCGTGGCGGAGCGCGAGTGGGACGCGGTGCGCGCGGCGAGGCAACTGAAGGTCACGTGGGCACCGTTCGCGGCCGTGCTTCCCGGCCACGAGGGGTTGTTCGAGAGCTTCAGAACGGCCGAGACGAACGACTTGATCGACACTGATACCGGCGACGTGGATGACGCACTCTCGCGCGGTGCCCATGTGGTCTCGTCCACCTATCGCGGGCCGTACCAGTCGCACGGGACGATGGCGCCGAACTGCGCGGTCGCGGACGTTACGACCGACGCTGCTCTCATCATGTGTTCAAGCCAGGCGCTCTATCAGATGCGCTTCGGGCTGGCGCAATTGCTCAGCCTTCCGGTCGAGAAGATCCGCCTGCAGTACTACGCCGGCTCCAACACCTACGGCAACAGCTGTTACGGCGAGGTCGCGAACGCGGCCGCTGTCATGTCGCAGGAAGTCGGCAGACCCGTCCGGCTGCAGCTCAGCCGTGAGGATGAGCTCGGTTGGGACAACTACGGCCCGGCGCTGCTTTCCGATCTGCGCGCGGCGGTCGATGCAAGCGGCAAGCTCGTCGCGCTCGACTATCAGGCATGGGTTCACGCTACGGCCTGGTTCGAGACCGTGTCGCAGCTCGCGCTCGGCTCGCCGCCGCCGACCGGTGGCTTCGGCGTCGAAGCTCCCGGGCCGGGCGGCGCCGGGCTCTTTTCGGTCCATTTGTCGCAGACCGACATGTACGAGGTCCCGAATCGCCGGATCGTCAACCACCGCGTCGCCGGTGCCGGATACCTCCGAACCGGTGCGTTGCGCGCGCCCATGGATCCCTCGACGTTCTTCGCCCTGGAAGGAACGATGGACGAGCTTGCGTACGCGGCCAAGCTCGATCCGTACGAGTTCCGCAAGCGCAACATTTCGCACCCGCGCTGGCTTGGCGCTCTCAAAGCTGCGACCGATGCCGCGAAGTGGACGCCGCGCGTTGCGGCGTCGGAGCTTTCGAACGCGAGGATCGTCGCCGGTCGCGGCATTGCCGTCGGCACGCACCACCTGCCGCAGAATCAAGGCGATCGCGTCACCTATGCGGCGGCCGTGGTGGATATCGAGGTGAACAAGGAGACGGGCGTCGTCGTTGCGAAGCACGTCTACGGCGCGATGGACTGCGGCCTCGCCATCAATCCGGGGATCGTCGAGAGCCAAATCGTCGGCATGTCCGTGCACGGCACGAGCCTCGCGCTCTGCGAGGAAGTGCAGTTCAACGAGACTAACGTGACGAGTCTCGACTGGGGCACGTACCAGACGCTGCGCTTCGGCGACCACCCGACCGTTACGCCGATCGTGGTCCAACAGCTTCACGAGCAGAGCAGCGGGGCGGGCGAGGAAGTCCTGCCGGCCGTGGTTGCCGCGATCGGCAACGCGTTCTTCGATGCGACGGGCGTGAGACTTCGGCAGTATCCGTTGACGCCGAGCCGCGTCCTCGCCGCGCTCGGCTCTCATTGAAAGGAAGCCTTGGATCAGCGGGAAGCGTTTAGAAACTGCGCTTGACGGTCACCGCCCACTCACGCGGACGTGAAGGTTGACCATGAATGTAGCCCGCGGCGTTCGACGACAGATCGAACAGGGTCACGTAATAGTATTCGTCCGTAAGGTTGGTTCCCTCTAACGCGAGTTGCCACTGAGCGTTTACCGACTGCCATGTCACGCGTGCGTTGACGAGCGTGTAGTCCTCTATGAGGTTTGTCGGCGCGTTGACGGCATTCGCATAGACCTCGTCCTGGAAGCTGGCGTCGATACGCGGCGTCAGAGTTCCCCCGTTGCCGAGCGTGAATGCATATTGCAGACCGAGGCTCCACTTGGTCTCAGGCGTGTACGGCGTGATCATGCCGAGCGTGACCGCCGTGGCGCCCGGAACGATCGTCTGATATTCGAAGTCGAGAGTGCTGAAAGAGGCATCCATCTCGAACGCGTCCGTGGGATGCCACTCGGCTTCGAGCTCGACACCCCAGACCTCCGCATCGCCGACGTTGTTCTGGCTCGCGCACGGAACCTGTTGACCGGGATTCGCCCAGATGCAAGCCGTCGTCGGCAGCTGGATGTCCACATAGTCGTTCCAGAAAACCGCCGCGTTCAGGCGGAGCTGACCGCCGAAAGTGCTCTTCACGCCGAACTCGTAGCTATCGAGCGTCTCCGGTTTGAATGCATTGAGCTGGCTTGGGAAGAACGGGCGCGCATTGTTGCCGCCGGCCTTGTAGCCAGTGCTAACCTGCCCGTAGACCATGGTGGCATCCCCGACGTCATAAGAGAGCGCGGCACGGTAATCCGTGTTATCGCTCGAATAGGCGACGGATATGAGATCCAACCCAAACACACCGCAGTTGGCCGGGTTAGGCGCCTCCCAGAACCAGAAGGTCGTGCAGGCGGCCACGGGCGTGAGGTCAGGGTTCCGCCGACGGAACGTGTAGCTCTTTTCGTCTTCCGAGTAGCGCACGCCGAGCGAGAGGTCCATGCGGTCGGTTAGATGCAACGCCACGTGACCGTAGATAGCCTGGTTGGTCGCAGGCACCAAGTCGGGGCCGTGGATGAAGTCGAATCCGACATAGGGCAGATCGACGCGCGCGTCTTCGGCGGTGTCTTGGTCAAGATAGAACAAGCCGAACGTGAGATCGGCAAACCCGTCGCCAAGCGTTGCATTGAGCCGCAGCTCCTGGCTCCACTGCTCGTGATCCAACACTTGGAGCAATTGCTGGGCCGCGAGCGGCGTGCCGTCGGTATCTTCCGCAAACGAGTTCTTGTACGTGCGGTAGGACGAAACCGAGAGCAATGAGACATTGTCCGAAATCTGCCAATCGACATTGATCGACGTGTCCCACGATTCGAGCGTATTGACCGGCTCTACGACGTAAGGTTTGTATACGTCTGTGTTCGCGCCGGGCGTGCCGCCTTGGAACAGCGGACTCGGCGTGCTCGAGCCGTCGTTGATATAGGTCGCGTAATTGATATAGCTGCCGCCGGTGACGAAGCGGCTATCGAACGGAACATCGACTCCCGCCTCGAACGTGCCGTTGCCGTTGTTGTCGTGATAGATGGGCACCTGGGTGCTAGACGTCGGACTAAACGTCGGATTGTTGAGGGCGCAGCCGGCCCATGGTTCGATTCCAAGGCAGGTAAAGGGGTCGGCCGGGTTGAATGACGGTCCGTTCGGCGAGAGCCACGGCCAGTTCGACCCCGAGTGATCTGCCGCAGCCACGAGAACTCCGGGCTGCGACTCCGAATCATCGTTCACGATACTGGCCGTGAGGTTGACCTCGAGGTTGTCGGAAGGCTCCCAGCGCAGGCCCAGGCGGCCGGACGCGTAAGATTGGCCGCCTTCTTCGCCAAGCACGCACCCGAAGCTCGGCGCATAGGTCGGCAGGCCGCCCGGAGTCCCCGGCGGCGGCAGGCCGTTTACACACGCGTAGTCGAGGCGGGTCACATAGCCATCGATCGTCCGCGCCACGCCTGCAATGCGTGCGTAGAGCTTGTCAGGAACGAGGGTAAGGCCCGCCGCGCCCTTGATTTCCGTGCGGTTAAACGTGCCTTTCGTCACCCCGATCTCAGCGTCGTCGCTGCCGTCCGGCTTGCGCGTGAAGAGCTTGATGGCTCCGCCGATGGCGTTGCGTCCGGCCAGCGTTCCCTGCGGGCCGCGTAGAACCTCGACGCGGTCAAGGTCCAAGAGATCGAGCACATTACCGGTGATCGTCGAATAATAGACATCGTCGACGTAGATGCCGACACCCGGCTCCACTGACGGGTTGAAGTCCGTCTGGCCGATGCCGCGAATGAAAGCGACGAGGGCGTTGCCGAACGCAGAGCCCGCAGGCCTCAGTGAAACGTTTGGCGTCTGAGCCGTAATCTGCGCGAGATTGGTCTGGCTCCTCCCTTCGAGCATGTCGGCGTTGACCGCGGTGATCGCGATCGGCGTGTCCTGCACGTTCGCTTCGCGGAACTCGGCCGTGACGATGATCTCTTCCAAGCCTTGGCTCGCGCCCCGCTCGTCCTGCGCCCACGCTACGTGCGACGCGCCCAACCCATAACCTGCAAGAGCCGCGATGATCGCGGCACGCAATGCTGTGCCCTTCATGTTGCCCCCTAAGCCCCACCCAGGTTGCGGAATTGCGACGGCGTAGTGATCCACCGGCGCACGGGATTCTGGTCCATTACTGACCGGTGAAACAGTAATCGCCGGCGCTAGCGGTAGGGATACCTTTCTTGTGGTGCCCGGCAAGCGATGGGATTTTCGCGATCGCGGAACGGACCAGAAGCGCGTGGTGGGCCCGGTAGGACTCGAACCTACGACCAAGGGATTCACTGTATCCCGCCGTTTCCGGGGGAGTGGACTATCTCTTCACCCGCAAGTTGCCTTGGTAGGGTGCGGGACGCTCATGCCTGTCATCAAGAGCACTCGAAGCTCTCAGGTAGTCTCTGCACCGTCCGCCGGTGCACCGGCGGCTTGGCTCAGGATTGCCGGCGCGGTGTTGAGACGCGCTACGGTTTCCCTGAATTCATCCCGTTCACTTTGCCGCTTTCGCGGCGAAGGCACCTTTTTCGATGAGTCCCCTGCTCTAACCAACTGAGCTACAGGCCCACGGACACTATCGTACCACCGGCGTGCCGCGGATCGTTGGCACCGCTGAGCGAGCTCGCGAAGGCGATCAACTGAAAGATCGCGAGCGAAGCTCGCTCCTACAGAGGTGGTGTCTCCTGTAGGAGCGAGCTTCGCTCGCGATTCGTCAATCTTCGACGAGGAAGCTGCGAAGCTGATCGGAGCGCGACGGATGACGCAGCTTGCGCAAGGCCTTCGCCTCGATCTGCCGAATCCGTTCGCGCGTGACGTCGAACTGCTTGCCGACTTCCTCGAGCGTATGATCGGTATTCATGTCGATGCCGAACCGCATGCGCAGCACTTTCGCCTCGCGCGGCGTCAAGCCCGCGAGCACGGCATGCGTCGTTTCCTTGAGGCCTTCGTCGGTGGCGGAGTCGATCGGTGACGCTACACCCTGGTCTTCGATGAAATCGCCGAGATGCGAATCCTCGTCGTCGCCGATCGGCGTCTCCATGGAGATCGGCTCTTTTGCGATCTTCAATACTTTGCGCACCTTGTCCTCGGGCATCTCCATGCGCACGGCGAGCTCGTCGGGCGTCGGCTCGCGCCCCATCTCCTGGAGCATCTGTCTCGAGATCCGATTGAGCTTGTTGATCGTTTCGATCATGTGCACGGGAATGCGGATCGTGCGCGCTTGATCGGCGATCGAGCGCGTAATGGCCTGCCGAATCCACCACGTCGCATAAGTGGAGAACTTGTAGCCGCGGCGGTATTCGAACTTGTCGACCGCTTTCATGAGGCCAATGTTGCCTTCTTGAATGAGGTCGAGAAACTGCAAGCCGCGGTTAGTGTATTTCTTCGCTATCGAGATGACGAGACGCAAATTGGCCTCGACCATCTCTTTCTTCGCGCGTCGTGCCTGTGCTTCGCCGAGCGAGATCTCGCGGTTGATGTCTTTGATCTCGGTGATCGACAACGACGCGATTCCTTCGAGCTTCTGCAGCCGCTTCTGCGCGCGTACGATCTCTTCCTTGAGCTTGGCGAGAGCCGATGAATGCTTGCGCTTGGCACGGATGTGCTTGTCGACCCAAGACGCGTTGGTTTCGTTCTTGGGGAAGCTCAAGAGAAAGTCCTTGCGAGGCATGCCCGCGTCGCGTACGCAGATCGCCATGACTTGGCGCTCCTGCGCGCGAATGCTGTTCACCGTGTCGCGCAACTGTCCGACGATTTGGTCGAATAGCCTCGGCGCGAGCTTGAGCTCCATGAATTCGTTGGTGAGGCTCTTGAGCACCTTCTTGGTGGCCGGGTTCTTGAGGCCGCTGCCCTGGAGGAACTCGACGTAGCGCTTGTGCAGGCGCTTGATCTTTTTCAAGCGCTTGGCCACTTCCTCCGGATCGGGGCCGGTATCCGCGCTCTCCTCGTCGGTGCCTTCCTCGTCGCTTTCTTCGATGACGGGGCGCGCTGCGGGATCCGCGATCTGTTCGTTGGGATCGATGAAACCGACGATGAGATCTTGGAGCCGCGCCTCGCCGCGTCCGACTTGCTCATAGGCGTCGAACATGAGGTCGAACGTGAGCGGAAACTGAGCGAGCGCAGTGCGCACCTGGTCGAGGCCTTCTTCGATACGCTTCGCGATGCGGATTTCGCCTTCGCGTGTCAGGAGCTCGACCGTGCCCATCTCACGCATGTACATGCGCACGGGGTCCGTCGTGCGGCCGAATTCCGCGTCGACGGTCGCAAGCGCCGCAGCCGCTTCCTCGGCCGCATCGTCATCCGTGGAGACCGCCGAGTCGGACAACAGCAACGACTCGGCATCCGGTGCCTTCTCGTACACCGTGATGCCCATATCGTTGATCATGTTTACGATATCTTCGATCTGCTCCGGATCGACGATATCGCTCGGCAAATGATCGTTGACCTCGCCATAGGTCAGATACCCTTGCTCCTTGCCCTTCGCGATGAGCAACTTGAGCTGGGATTGGCGTTCGTCTTCTTGGGGCTGAGCCTGTGCTTCCATGAATTGCGCGTCCCTCTCTCTAGAACGAGCTAAACAGCCTAATTTACCTAAACTTAGGGGGCCGGACCAGGTACTAGTTCCGTGGCCCCACCCGTCCTTACGCGCGGCCGGGGCCGCCTTCCGGCGGCGACGGGCCGCGTCTTTTCACAGCCGCCGCGGCCGTCGATCGCCGCTGGGCGGCGACGAGGCGGTTCAAGCTGTCGGCGAGCACCGCAGGGGCGACGGTCTCGTCGTCGAGGATTTCCTCGGCAGCGAGAGTCTTCAAATAGGGCTCCTCGGGGTGCTCCCGGAACGTTTCAATGAGCTGACCGGTCATGAAGTCGGGGTTCTCCGCCGTCATTTCAAGGAGGCGCCGCAAGAGGTCGGCGCCGGGAAGATCGACCGTATCGAGACCCTCGATCCTCCCGACGCGGCCGGCGGCGCCCGGGTAATGCAGGATTAGCCTGATGATCTTGGCTATCGAGCTGCGTTTCCCGCCGCCTCGCGCGCGCCTCGGCGCCGGCGGGGCGGACGTCGACCGCGTCTCTGCGCGAAGCACTTCCTTGAACTCCGCCACAGACATGCCCACAAACTGCGCGAGGTCATCGACGAGCAGTCGCCAGTAGATACCGCCTTCGGAAAGCCGGCTCAGCAGGGGCAGAACGAGCCCAACGAGCTTTGCACGGCCGTCACTGCTCTCGACATCGACCTGCCCTTTGAGCGTGTCGAGCAAGAATGTCGACAACGGCACGGCTTGACGAAGACGGCTGCGGAACTCGTCGGCGCCGCGGCCGCGCACGAAAGAATCCGGATCGTCGCCTTCGGGCAAGAGCAGGAACTTGAGCTCGACATTGCCGCCGCCGAAGGGCAACGCCGCTTCGGCCGCGCGCCACGCAGCCGCGCGTCCCGCGCGATCGCCGTCGAAGCAAAACACTACGGCGTTGGCAAGGCGCGTGAGTTGCCGCACATGGTCCGCCGTGGTCGCCGTGCCGAGCGTTGCCATTGCGGGCTCGATGCCGTATTGCGCGAGAGCAGCGACGTCCATGTAGCCCTCGACGACGAGGATCTGCTCGGGGCGGCCGGGGCGCTGCCGTGCCTCATAGATGCCGTATAGCGTCTGCCGCTTGTGGAAGACCGGTGTCTCCGGGGAGTTCAAGTACTTCGGTTCCCCCGCGCCGAGCACACGTCCGCCGAAGCCGATTACGCGACCTCGCGAATCGCGAATCGGGAACGTGATGCGGTCGCGGAACGCGTCGTAATGGCGGCCCTGCTCGTTTACTTTCACGAGTCCCGCTTCGACAAGGCGCTCGAGCCCGCGCGCCGTTCCGCCGAGCGCGCTCATGAGCGTGTCCCAGGCGTCGGGCGCATAGCCCACGCCGAATCGCGACGCGGTGGCGCCGTCGATGCCGCGGTGTTTCAAGTAGTCGACGGCAACGGCGTGCTCACGCAGCGCGCGACGATAAATTTGGTCTGCCTCCCGCAGAACTTCGTAGAGCCCATGAAATTCCTCCTGGGGCTCCTCGCGGCCGTCGAAAGGCACCTCGAGCCGCAGCATGTCGGCGAGCGCTTCGACGGCCTCCGGGAAACTGCGGTTCTCATAGCGCATCATGAAATCGATGGCATTGCCGTGCGCACTGCAGCCGAAGCAGTGATAAAAACCTTTCTCCGGGCTCACGGAAAACGACGGCGTCTTTTCGTTATGGAAAGGGCACAAGCCCTTGTAGTTGCTGCCGGCCTTCTTGAGCGCAACGCGCGCGCCGATCACGTCGAGCAGATCGGCGCGCGCAATGAGCTCATGAATGAAGGTTTGTGGTATGCGCCGGCTCATGCACGAGGCCGTTGTTGCGGCGCCTAAGCATAGCAATAAAGGCGGCTCACCCGGTGCCGAGCAGAGCGCGCACGCGCGCGTTCACGGCGCTCATGTCCACGCGTCCCGCTGCCTTCGTCTTGATGGCGCTCATGACCTTGCCCATATCCTTGACGCTCGCGGCGCCGGTCTCGCGAATGACGTCTGCGATGAGCGCGTCGAGCTCCGGCGCGCTCAAGCGCGCGGGCAGATACTGCTCGAGAATCGCGATCTCCACCGACTCCTTGGCAACGAGATCGTCGCGGCCGCCGCTTTGATACTGTGCGACGGACTCACGACCTTGCTTGATGAGCTTTTCCAGCACCGCGACGACGCCGGCATCATCGAGCGTAGTGCGCGAATCTACCTCGCGCTGCTTTATAGCCGCGAGCGCGAAGCGCAGCACACTGAGGCGCGGCTTGTCGCCGGCTCGCATGGCCGCATTCGTGTCTTCTTTCAGGCGTGCCGTCAGGGACACGGGACCGCGTGCTTGGGCTCGATTAGAACAGCCGTTTGCGGCGAGAAACCGTGCGCGTACTGCGTTTCATGTGCCGCTTGATTGCGGCCGCCTTCTTGCGCTTGCGCTCTTGCGTCGGCTTCTCGTAGTACTCTCGGCGTCGTAGCTCTGTCAAAATGCCGGCCTTCTCACACGCACGCTTGAAGCGACGCAGGGCTGCATCGAAATGTTCGCTTTCTCTTATACGGACGCCGGGCATCGAGCACTCACGGTTGGTTGGCGCAAAAAATAGGCCGGCTAAAGCCGGCACTCAAGCAGTACATTTTAGCCGGGTCCGCCCGGAAGTGTAAAGAGCACATGATGATCCTCGGTATCGAAACGAGCTGCGACGAAACCGGCGTAGCCGTGTACGCGCAGGGCCGCGGCATCTTGGCGGATGAGCTCGCGAGCCAGACGGGCATCCACGCGCCCTACGGCGGCGTGGTGCCCGAGCTTGCCTCCCGCGACCATATCGCGAAGCTCGCGCCCATGGTGGAGTCGGTGCTCGGCAGCGCGGGAATTGCGCTCGCAGAGCTCGACGGCATTGCCTACACGGCAGGGCCCGGCCTCATCGGTGCGCTCATGGTCGGCGGATCGCTCGCAGGCGCGCTGGCCTTGGGACTGCGCATCCCCGCGATTCCGGTTCACCACATGGAAGGTCATTTGCTTGCGAGCATGCTCGAATCGCCGGCGCCGGATTTCCCGTTCCTCGCGCTCTTGGTCTCGGGCGGGCATACGCAGCTCGTCGCCGTCGCCGGAATCGGCCGGTATCGCATCGTCGGCGAGACGCTCGACGACGCTGCCGGGGAGGCTTTCGACAAGGTCGCGCGCCTGCTCGAGTTGCCGTACCCGGGCGGGCCGGCGCTCGCGGCACTGGCCGAGAGCGGCAACCCGGAGGCGTTTCGGTTCCCGCGGCCACTCAAGCATCAGGGCCTCGATATGAGCTTCAGCGGTCTCAAGACAGCGGCGCGGTTGGCGATCGAGGCAGTGCGGGGAGCCGCCGCAGCACCTTCCGACATGATGCGTGCCGACCTCGCCGCATCCTTTCAGGCCGCGATCGTCGATACGCTGACGGCGAAGTGTGCGCGGGCCTTGGCGGAAACGGGGCTCGACCGGCTCGTCGTCGCCGGCGGGGTGGGCGCGAACCGTGCGTTGCGCGCGGCGCTCTCGCGTTGCGGCGCCGAGAACGGCGTCCGCGTGCACTACCCGCGGCCCGCGCTCTGCACCGACAACGGCGCCATGATTGCGTACGCGGGCGCGTGTCGACTCGAGCAGGGACCGGCGGCGCCGGCCCGCATCGTCGCACGGCCGCGCTGGCCGCTCGACGAGCTTATGCCGCCGGCGCGCCATTGAGCACCGAGGAGAGCACCGTGGACCGAATATTTTTGCGCGATCTCAGAATCCAAACCGTCATCGGCATTTGGGAGTGGGAGCGGCGCGCTCGGCAGACCGTGAGTCTCGACCTCGAGATGGCCGCCGACGTCCGCAACGCCGCGCGCTCCGATTCGATCGATAGCAATCTCAACTACAGGGACATCGCCAAACGTCTCATCGCCTTCGTCGGCGATTCACAGTTTCAGCTCGTCGAGTCGCTGGCGGAAGCCGTCGCCAAGATCGTCGTCCAGGAGTTCGGCGTGCCGTGGGTGCAGGTCAGCATCGCCAAGCCCGGAGCCATCGAAGGGTCGCGCGAAGTCGGTGTCGTCATCGAACGAGTTACGGCGGACTATGGTTGAGGTCTTCGTCGGGCTCGGCAGCAATGTCGCGCCCGAGCGCCATCTTTCTTTCGCCGTCGCTTCGTTGACTCGACATTTCGGGCTCCTGCGCTGCTCACGCGTCTACCAGAGCGCGCCTTTCGGCTTCAGCGGCGCAGACTTCCTCAATATGGTCGCGGGGTTCGCAAGCGTCCTCCCTGCGCAGACCGTCGAATCGCTATTGTCCGACGTGGAGCAGGCCGCAGGCCGTCCGCCGAATAGTGGACGGTCGGGCCCGCGTACGCTCGACCTCGATTTGCTGCTTTACGGCGCGCGCGTCGATCCGGCGTTGCGCCTGCCGCGTGTGGACGTGCTGCAATACCCCTTCGTCCTTGCGCCGCTCGCCGAGCTTGCACCTGCCTTGCGCCATCCGGTCACGGGTATCTCGATCGACGCCGCTTGGCAACGCGTGGCAGCGACGCGTCCACGCATGAGTTGCCGCGGCGCGCTCGACGCGCTGACTTGACGCGCTACCAGCCGACGCTGCGGCCGCCGTCGACGGCGATGATTTCACCCGTGATATAGGGCGCGTCGCGCACGAGAAAGAGCACCGTGGCGGCCACGTCCTCGGGCTCCCCGGGCCGGCCCAACGGGATTTGGCGAATGATGCTCTGCCGAGTCTTCTCCGGCACTCCGGGTTCCGGCCAAAGCACGGCCCCTGGCGCGACGCCGTTGACGCGAACCTTCGGCCCGAGATCCTTCGCCAGCGAGCGCGTCAGCATCGCGAGCCCCGCCTTGGCCGTGCCGTAGACCACGTGCTGCGACAGCGGCCGTTGCGCGTGGATATCGACGATATTGATGATCACGCCTTGCGCTTTTTCGAGGTACGGCAGCGCGTATTGGCAAAGAAACAAGGGCGCTTTGAGGTTGCCATCCATGAGGTCATGCCACTGCGCCTCGGTCACGGACGTGAGCGGCGTCGGATAGAAGCCCGACGCGTTGTTGACGAGTATATCGAGTCTTCCCGACCGCTCGACGACCTCGGCGACGAGCGCGCGGAGTTGCGCCATCTGCTTGAGATCGGCGCCGAGCGCGAACGCCGAGCCGCGGCGTTCGGCGTTGAGCTCGGCCGCGAGGGCCTCGGCTTCCTTTGCCGACCTAAAGTAATGAATCGCGACGTTCGCGCCGGCACCGTGCAGCGCGCGCGCGATCGCCGCCCCGACGCGTTTGGCGGCCCCTGTCACGAGGGCCCACTGACCGGCGAGCGTCCGTGATTGTGTTGACTCGGCCAACTTGGACTCCATCCGTGTCGGGTGGGCGCTAAGGTTACACTATTCGCCGTTCCCGGCTCCGCGCGTCTCGATGAGGCTCGAATCCCGCCAACTTCCCACGCCCCATCCCGCTCAGTTCGAGCGCACCGTGGCGCTCGCCGCGCGCATCCGCGACGAGATCGAGCGCTCGGGCGGATGGATGCGCTTCGACCGCTATATGCAGATGGCTCTCTACGAGCCCGGCCTCGGTTATTACGGCGCACCCAGCGTGCAGCTCGGCGCCGACGGGGATTTCACGACGGCCGCCGAGCTCGGCACACTGCTGCCGCGCGCCATCGCGGCTTGGTGCAACCCGCTTTTCGGCGAGCTCGATGCGCCGGTAATTCTCGAGCTCGGGGCAGGCACCGGCGCGCTCGCTGCTACTCTGCTCGAAGAGTTGACTGCGCGCGGCCGGCAGGACTTGCGTTATTTGATTCTCGAGCCGAGCGCGAGCTTGCGTCTGCAACAACAACAACGATTGCAGGCATTCGCGGATCGCGTGGCATGGCTCGACCGATTGCCCGAGATGCCGCTCGAGGGACTCATCCTCGCGAACGAGGTCGCCGACGCGTTGCCCGTTGTGCGCTTCACGAAGTCCGCGCGACGTGCGCTGCCGATCGGCGTGGCCGTGGAGCATCAGGGCTTTCGTTGGCAAGTCGGCCCCGAGGACCAGGAGCTCGAAAGTGCTGTCGAAAGCCTCGAAGAACGGTTGGCGGCCGCGTTGCCGCAAGGATATCGCGCCGAGATTTGTCTGATGCTCGAGGCATGGGTCGAAGCGCTTGCGGACTGCTTAAGTCGCGGTGCGCTGCTCGTGATCGACTACGGCTTGCCGCGCCGTGAGCTCTATCACGCCGAGCGCAGCGATGGCACGCTGATTTGTCACTACCGGCATCGCGCGCACGGCGACCCGTTCATCTGGCCGGGACTTCAGGACCTAAGCGCCTGGGTCGATTTCAGCGCTTGCGCGGATGCGGGCCGCAACGCCGGCTTGACCGTGTCGGGCTTCACGACGCAAGCGCAATTCCTGCTCGAGACGGCCGCAGCCGGTGCCGCCGAGGACGGTCGAGGCGGCATTGCCGAGCGCAATGCTATGAAGACCCTCCTGCTGCCCGGCGAGATGGGCGAGCGCTTCAAGGTATTGCTCATGACACGTGCGCTCACCCGCTGCGGGCTGCCGGGGCGAGATTTCCGCGGGCGGCTCTGATTCACGGTTTGCACGGGACTTTGTTGCTAGCATCCCGCCATGTGCCCCGCGCACCATTTACGGTGGATTTGTCTCGCGCTCGTCTGCGCCGCGAGTGCCGTGGGCGCGCAGTCCGACGAGGGCGTCGGCGACAGGCGTCCTTGGGCTATCGGCCTCGGCGCGCAGGCCGACGATGAATCCAACGACAGCATGCTCGCAAGCTTCAATTGGGGCGTCAGCGAAGAGACGTGGCTCAAGTTCGCGGCTGGCCGCAGCCGCTCGCCGGAACGCGGCGCGGATATCGTCGCGGACAATCTCAGTGCCGGCTTCGAGCATCGCTTCGGTCTCGTCGGCGTTGCATTCGACGCCGAGCAATGGGGTGATCCGGATGCGCTCGAATCTACGGATTTCGGCGCCGCAGTCTATGTGCAGAATGAGCGTCTGCGGCTCGCTGTGCGCCGAGAACGGCGTGCCATCGACGTCCATTTCATGCTGACGGGGCCGCTCGGCGGCACGATCCCCCGCACGGCCGGTGTCGATGCCGACGGCACGGAGCTCAATCTGCGTGTGCAAATCGGCGAGCGCTGGCAACTCCACGCGAGCGCGGCCACGTACGACTATTCGCGTAACCTCGCTGCGCTGCCACGAATAGAACAGCTCAATCTACTCAGCGCTTCTGCCTTGACGCTCGCCAACAGCTTGATCGACGAGCAAGCCGGCTTCGGGGTCGAACGGCAAACTCGCAGAGGCGAGGTCCTGACCTTCGATTACCACCGCGATCGTTCCGCCGTGGACGGCGCCCGACTCGAGAGTTTCGACGTCGCGTTCTTGTTTCCGGTTGCGCGGCGCATGGATCTCGAAATCAATTTGGGACAGGGCCGGTCCGATCTGCTCGGTTCCGGACTCTACGGCGGCTTTCTGCTTTTGATTTACGGCGGTTGAACGTCACTGCATGATCCGCGCGATGGCCGCGATGCGCGCTTGGCGGATGGCTTCACCGAGGCGTTCACCTTCGAGTGCACCGTTCTGCACGGCGGCCGCATTGACTTGCAAAGCGGCGTGTTGTGCACGGCGCAAAAGGTCGGCTTGCGGGTAGGAACGCGACTCGAGCCCGGCGCGGCCGCGCGCATCGGCTTCGCAAGCGAGCAGGAATTCCTCGAGACCCTCGACCGGTTGGCGTAGCCCATCAACGGCCGTCAAGAGATCCAGGATCGTGCCGGCGCGGAGCTCCGCGACCCGGTGCACGAGCCCATGGTAGCGGGCGACGTGCTCGGCAAGCGTTTGAAATCTATTCGGCACCGGCAAGCGAGTGCTCAAACGGCGCAAGATCGTCACGGAGCGTTCGCCGTGCCCGTGATGTCTCGGCCAGAGCACCTGCGGCGTTTCCGCTTTGCCGAGATCGTGGGTCAAAACTGCGAAGCGCACGGCCACGCTGCCGGTGAGGTCGGCGCTGAGCTTGAGCGCCATCATCGTATGGACGCCGGTGTCGATCTCGGGATGCCAACGCTGCGGTTGCGGCACACCAAACAGTTTATCCACCTCGGGGAAAACGCTCGCGAGCGCTCCGCAGTCGCGCAACGCCTCGAAGTAGACGTCCGGCCGGCCGGTCGCGAGCCCTTTCTCCGTTTCCTGCCAAACGCGATCCGGCACGAGCGTCTCGAGCTCGCCGTCGCCGACCATTCTCCGCATGAGCTCGTTGGTCTCGGGCGCGATCCGAAAACCCAGAGCTTTGAGCTTTGCCGCAAAGCGCGCAGTGCGCAGCACGCGCAGCGGATCGTCGCGAAACGCTTCGGACACGTGACGCAGAATTCGCGCGTCGAGATCGGCGCGGCCGCCATAGGGATCGATGACGTTGCCATGCTCGTCGCGCGCGATGGCATTGATTGTCAAATCACGGCGCCTCAAGTCGTCTTCGAGCGTGACCGCACGCGAGGCGTCAAAGCTGAACCCGGTGTGGCCGCGGCCGACTTTGCGCTCGGTTCTCGCCAGGGCGTATTCCTCGCGGCTCTGCGGATGCAGAAATACCGGGAAGTCGCGCCCGACTTGCCGGTAGCCGAGAGCGAGCAAATCTTCAGCCGTGCTGCCGACGACGACCCAGTCACGCTCGCGGCACGGCAAACCGAGCAACGCGTCGCGCACGGCGCCGCCGACCTCATAGACTTTCATGGGGCCATCATAACGTAGCGAGCGCGCGTGCTAAGGTTGACGAATGCATCGGCTTTGCCGCATCTCATGCGTCGTCGCGTTGGCGGCAACGTCGTCCGGCTGCGCATTGCCTTACTACTGGCAGGCCATCGGCGGGCAGCTCGATTTACTACGGAAACGGGAAGCGATCGAAGCGATCGTCGACGACGCCGATCGGGACGTCGAGCTTAAGGATACTTTGCGCGCCGCCGCGGAGCTGCGCCGGTTCGCGGTGACGGATTTGCGTCTTCCGGACAACGACAGCTACACGACGTATGCCGATCTCGGCAGGCCCTACGTGGTATGGAACGTCGTCGCGACCAAGCCATTGTCCGTCGATCCGGAGCAGTGGTGCTTTCCGTTTGCGGGCTGCGTGAGCTATCGAGGCTACTTCAAGCGACAAGATGCGGAAGCCTTTCAACGACGCCTGGACCGGCGCGGCTTCGATACCTATTCCGGCGGCTCGACGGCTTACTCGACGCTGGGATACTTCGCGGATCCCGTGCTCAACACGATGCTCCGTGGCGGCGTCGAAGATGTCGCGGCGATCCTGTTTCACGAGCTGGCCCACCAAAAGGTCTACGTCCCCGGCGACAGCGAGCTCAGCGAAGCATTCGCCACGGCCGTCGAGGAGCATGGTGTGGAGATGTGGCTGCGCGCGCGCGGCGACCGGGCCGGTCTCGAGCGATATGCGAATCGTATTGCCCGGCGCGGCGAGATCGCCGCGCTCGTGGCAGCGCAACAATCCCGGCTGCGAGCGGTGTTTGCGGCGGACTCCGATGAGGCCGGCAAGCGCGCCGCAAAAGCCGCGGCGTTCGAGCAAATGCGCATCGAGTACGCGGCGCTCAAGGAACGCTGGGGCGGAATTCAGGAGTACGACGCATGGTTCGCCGGGGGGCTCAACAACGCAACGCTGGTCGCGTTTGCGACTTACCGGCGATGGCTGCCGGCGCTCAAGGCGCATTTGCGCAAGGCCGGTTTCGAGCAGTACTACCGGGACGTGGCGGAGCTCGCGGACCTGCCCGCGCACGGTCGACAACTGCGTCTCGAGGAATGGGAAAGGCGCGCCTCAACGGCCGGTGGTTTGCCGCAGCTTTGAAAGTTGCGTCGGGTCGCGCGTGAGATAGCTCGGAACGATTGCTTGCATGGGGCGCGGAACCATGCCGAGCTGCTGGAATCCGTTTTCATTGCAGACGTTCGCGACGGACAAGGAGCGCAAGTTGTCGAGCGAGAACGGCTTACCGGGTACCAAATAGTCGGCAATCCATGCCTGCACGCGCGCCAAATACAGCGGCAGCGGCAGCACGGCGCGCCGTATGCCGAGTTGTCGCTTGATAAACTGGAGAATCTCGCCGAGAGAATAGATCTCCGGACCGCAGAGCTCGAAGGTCCGGCCGTAGGCCGCGCTATTCTCGAGCGCCTTCACGACCGCAGCGGCGACATCCTCGACATAGACGGGAGCAAAGCGTGCGCCGAGTTGCGGCATGGGGAGAACCGGAACGGCGCGCAGTAGGGATGCGAACCGGTTGATGAAGGAGTCATCCGGACCGAAGATCACCGACGGACGCAAAATCGTGTAATTGATCTCGTCCCCGGCGAGATTCTTGATCACTTGCTCGGCCAAGCCCTTGGTACGCAAATAGTGACTGGGGCCCCGTTCGGCGTTGGCCTTGAGCGCGCTCATTTGGACAAGCCGATGCACGCCGGCTTCTTGACAGGCGCGCAAAAGCTTTTCCGTGAGACCTACGTGCACGTACCTGAAGCCGCTGCCGTCGTGTCCGCGCTCGTTGAGTATGCCGACGAGGTTGACGACGGCATGGCAACCGTGCAGCACGCGAACCAGCGTGCCTTCGGCATGTACATCCGCACGCACGAGATCGACACCGGGCAGGACAAGCAGTTGACGATGGCGCTCGCGGTTGCGCGTCGGGACGCGAACCGAGTACCCGAGTCGCACCAGTTGATTGCTCAACGATCGGCCGACGAAGCCCGTGCCGCCGAGCAGACAGACGATTTGTGAGCGATGATCAGCACGCATGATTGTTTGTCGGTCCGCGGGCGCTGCAGTATACCCACTCGCCTCGTCCGGCAATCGCCGGAGTCTTGTTCAACAGGCTGTCAAGGGCGCAGCAGAATCAGCAGGCTGCGCCCGCCTCTTTGCACCTGCAGAATGACCGTCCGCGCATCTGCGCTCGTTTGCCGCGCTTCGTCGAGGCTGCGTACGCGCCGCTGGTTGATGGCCGTGATCATGTCGCCTTCGCGCAAGCCGCGCTCGCCCGCGCGGCTGCCCGGCTCCACGGCAGTAACGAGCAGGCCGTCGGTGCCATTGCCGGTCCGGTTCGGCGTAAGCTCCGCGCCTGTAAAGACCGGGTCGAGTTCGGGCACAATCGCAGGCGCGACGCGCGTCACCGCCTCGGCCAACGGATTCAGCGTTGCGGTCACGGATCTGCGCTCACCGTCGCGAATAAACCCGATCGTGACCCGATCGCCTGGCCTGAGCAGCCCGATCATATTGCGCAGCGAACCGGAGTCGCGGACGCGCTGGTCGTCGATGCTGACGATGATGTCGGCGCTCTGCAGTCCGGCCGCTTCCGCCGCAGAGCCGGGGTTGACGTCCGTGATCAAGGCACCCGTGGTGTCGGGCAGCTCGAATGTCGTCGCGATATCCGGAGTGATGGAGGAAATATGGACTCCGAGCAGTCCGCGGCTGACCTCGCCGTAGGCCACGATTTGCTCCATGACGTTCCGCGCCATGCTCGCGGGGATAGCGAAGCCGATGCCGATGTTGCCGCCGGTGCGTGAAATGATCGCGGAATTGATGCCGACGAGATCGCCGTCGAGATTGACGAGCGCACCTCCCGAGTTGCCGGGGTTGATCGAAGCGTCGGTCTGAATGAAGTCCTCGTAGGCGTTAGGGTCGGGATTGACTTGATTGCGGCCCAAACCGCTCACGATCCCCGACGTAACGGTGTGCGAGAACCCGAAAGGATTGCCGATCGCGACGACGAAGTCCCCGACCCTGAGCGCGCCTGATTCACCGAACGGCATTTCCGTGAGGCCGGTTGCGTCGACTTGCAGGACCGCAAGGTCGGAAGCGGAGTCGGATCCGACAACGCGCGCCGCCATGACGCGGTTATCGAGCAGCGTGATCGTGATGCGATCGGCATTTTCCACGACGTGGTGATTGGTCAATATGTAGCCCTGCTCAGCATCGATGATGACACCGGAGCCGGCGCTATCGAAATCGCGTTGCTCGGGTTCGTCGAAGAAACGTCGGAACAAAGGATCTTCGACGAGCGGCGTCGGGATGTGACCGCTGACCGAGATGTTGACCACCGCCGGCGCGACGCGCTCGATCATCGGCGCAAGACTGGTCAGCGGCTGCGCGACCAAGCCGCCGCAAGCGAGCGATGCAAATACGAGCAAGTTGCAGGAGCTAAGGATCCGAACCATCATGATGCGCCACCCACGTCTACGAACGGCGCACTGCGCCGTCATAAATCGCCATTGTATGGGGTTTTGTCCACATCGCCCTGTGTACGTCCTGTGCGTTGCCGGTGGTTAGCCTGTGAGACGGCGGCCACAATATATTGTGTGCTCACGCGGCCAGCCTGATCCGTGCCCATATTTTACCCAGCATCTAATGAACCATTGCTAAGTCATTGTTTCACATTAACATCAATCTCGTCATCTAGTTGCCATAAAACCTTGACAACAGGGCGGCTCGCGTCCTACTCTACGCTCGAACGACACAAGATCTTGTGTCGGCACTTTGCGTAAATGCGCTGCTTGTCAGGGGCTGACTGATCCAGCTCACGGGGATGTTTTCGCGCGATTTTTCGCGGCAGTGAGCGGGTCGATCAGGGGAGCGTGCGGTGGGGGGCGATGCGGCATGGCCGCGGCGCGCCGCAGATTAGGGTTCATCCAAACATGAATACAGCTTTCGAGATTTCCGCGACTTGCCTTGCCGACATTCCGCTCCAGGAAGCGTCGTTGAATATCTGGGACACGAAGTATCGCCTCAAGAGCAAGTCGGGCGAGCCCATGGACGAAAGCATTTATGGCACCTACAAGCGCGTGGCGCAGGCGCTCGCGGCCGTCGAGAAGCCGGAGATTCGCGACTACTGGAATGCGCGTTTCCTTTGGGCGCTCGAGCGCGGCGCCATTCCCGCGGGGCGCATCATTTCCAACGCCGGAGCCGGGCAGCACAAGCCGGCAACATCGACGATCAATTGCACGGTGTCGGGAAGTATCGTGGATTCCATGGACGACATTCTGCACAAGGTGCATGAAGCCGGGCTCACGTTAAAGGCCGGTTGCGGCATCGGCTACGAGTTCTCGACTTTGCGGCCGCGCGGCGCTTATGTGTCGGGGGCCGGCGCCCACACCTCCGGTCCGCTGTCGTTCATGGATATATATGATCGCATGTGCTTCACGATCTCCTCGGCCGGCGGACGACGCGGCGCCCAGATGGGAACTTTCGACATCGGTCATCCGGATGTCATGAGCTTCATCCGCGCGAAGCGTGAGGATGGACGTTTGCGGCAGTTCAATTTGTCCTTGTTGATTACCGATGAATTCATGCAGGCGGTCAAGGAGAACCGCACGTGGCAGCTGGCTTTTCCCGTGAGTTTCCAGGAGGTCGAGGAGGACGGGCTCGATCTCGACGATCCCGAGCAAATCGCTTGGCGGGACTGGCCCGTGGAGCGCGGCTATGTGACGAACGAGCACGGCCTCGTCGCCGCACGGATCTATCGCAGTCTGCCCGCGCGCCGAGTGTGGGACGTCATCATGTCGTCGACGTTCGATTTCGCCGAGCCTGGCTTCGTGCTCATCGATCGCGTCAACGAAATGAACAACAATTGGTGGTGCGAGAACATCCGGGCGACGAATCCCTGCGGCGAGCAACCTCTGCCGCCATATGGGGCATGCCTGTTGGGCTCGATCAACCTGACCAAGTTCGTACGCGCACCGTTCTCGGACGCCGCGCGTTTCGATTGGGACGAGTTTCGCGAGGTCGTCAAGGTTTTCACTCGCATGCTCGACAACGTCGTCGATGTCAACGGTCTGCCGCTGCCTCAACAGCGCGAGGAGATCTTCCGCAAGCGGCGTCACGGCATGGGTTTCTTGGGGCTCGGCTCGACCGTGACCTTGCTCGGCATGCGCTACGGCTCCCGCGAATCGATCGCCTTCACCGAAAAGGTTGCGAAGGAGCTCGCGCTTGCGGGATGGCACACCGGTCTCGAGCTCGCCAAAGAGAAAGGCGCGGCGCCGATTCTGTTGGAAGAGTTCGACGTCGACGAAAGCATGTTGCGCGCGCGTCCCGAGATGGCCGCGGACGGATGGCGGGTCGGCGACAAGATTCCCGGCCGTATCCTGCATGCGCGCTATAGCCGTTACATGCAGAGAGTCGCGGAGGCGGCGCCCGAGCTTGTCGCCGAGATCGAAAGGACCGGCGCACGTTTCACCCATCACAGCTCGATCGCGCCCACGGGCACGATCTCACTCTCCCTCGCGAACAACGCGAGCAATGGCATCGAGCCGTCGTTCGCGCACCACTATTTTCGCAATGTGATTCGCGAGGGCAAAAAGAGCAAGGAAAAGATCGATGTCTATTCGCTGGAGCTCTTGGCATATCGGGAGCTGGTGAACCCGAGCGCTGTGCCGGGATCGAAGCAGGCCGCCGAGAAATTGCCGGAGTACTTCGTGAGCTCCGAGGATATTTCTCCGAAGGAGCACGTCGACATTCAAGCGGCGGCGCAGAAGTGGATTGACTCCTCGATCTCGAAAACCGCGAACGTCCCGACGGATTACGACTACGAGGACTTCAAGAGCATTTATCTCTACGCATACGAAAAAGGGCTCAAGGGCTGTACGACGTTCCGCTTCAATCCGGCGGCGTTCCAAGGCGTCCTGGTCAAAGAAAAGGATCTCAAGAACACGACCTATGAGTTCACGTTGGACGACGGTACCGTCGTCGCGGCGAAGGGTGACGAAGAGATCCAGTACGACGGCGAAGTCCACACGGCCGCAAACCTTTTTGATGCTCTCAAAGAAGGTTACTACGGCAAACTGTGACAGGTGCAGCAACAACAACTTAGAGCATACGAAAATGACGCGCATTACGATCGACAAGAAGATAGTGGGCTACAGCGTGGCCCGCAATGATGCGGACAAGTCCGACGGAGCCAAGGCCGCCGCGACCGATTCCCGCCAAGACGGCGACCCGAAAGTCATCCGGATGCACGAGAAACTCGAGCGTCCGGAAGTGCTCATCGGCTCGACGTACAAGGTCAAGACGCCGGTTTCCGATCATGCGATGTACGTGACGATCAACGACATCGTGTTGAACGAAGGCACGAAGTACGAGCAGCGCCGGCCTTTCGAGATCTTCATCAATTCGAAGAACCTCGATCACTATCAATGGATCGTCGCGTTGACGCGGATCATGTCGGCGGTGTTTCGGAAGGGCGGCGACGTGACTTTTCTCGTCGACGAGCTCAAGGCCGTGTTCGATCCTCGCGGCGGCTATTGGCAGCCGGGCGGCAGATTCATGCCGTCCATCATCGCCGAGCTCGGGCACATCGTCGAAAAGCACCTGATCGGCATCGGCTTGCTCAAGGCGGCCGAGCAAAGCGAAAGCCAGCGTCGATACCTCGCCGAGAAACGCGCGGAATTCGAAGCCCGGAGCGTCCAGAAGGACGCGTTCGCGGAAAGCAGTTTTCCGGAGGGTGCACAACTTTGCACCAAGTGCAACACGGCCGCGGCGGTCATGTTGGACGGCTGTCTCACGTGCTTGAGTTGTGGTTATTCGAAGTGCGGCTAAGCGCTGCAAACCTTAGCGCCGGAGCGATACTGCTCTAGCAGCACCGGTCCGCCGTTGGTCCGCTTCCCGGCTCGGCCGGGAGCGGACCTTTTTTTCGCCCCATCTTTTTGCAGGGGAAACTCGTTAAAATGACGTTCTCTCGGCAACGCAGGCGGCGCTCGTGACGTTTGCAATTCCCGACTTCGCGTCGTTACGTGTCGTCGTCGCAGGCGATGCGATGTTGGACGAATATTGGTTCGGAGACGCCGCACGGATCTCTCCAGAGGCGCCCGTGCCGGTCGTGCGTGCCGGTTTCACCGAGCAACGGCCTGGCGGTGCCGCCAACGTGGCTCTGAACCTGGCCGCGTTGGGCGCTCTGCCTTGTCTCGTGGCCGTCATCGGCGCCGACGAGCGCGGTGCGGCTCTGACGGCGCAACTCGAGAAGGGTGGCGTCGAGTGCCGTTTGATTCGCTCCAGGGCGTTGCCGACGATTCACAAGTTGCGCGTGTTGGCACGCAATCAACAGCTCATACGCCTCGATGCCGAGCAGTCGTTTGCAAGTTGCGCTGCGGAGCTCGGCGGCGTCCTGCGCGAGGCGCTCGCGGGCGCGGACGTGGTCGTTCTTTCCGATTACGGCAAGGGAACGCTGGCGGAGGTCGGTGATCTGGTCGCCATGTGCCGACAACTCGATCTGCCGGTATTGGTAGATCCCAAGGGCCTGGACTTCGACAAGTACCGAGGCGCGACCGTGTTGACTCCCAATCAGTCCGAGCTCGAGGCGGTCGTAGGCCGTTGGTCGGATGAAAGCGACTTCCTCGAGCGCGCCGCGGCGTTACGGACACGCCTGGATCTGCAAATGCTCCTCGTTACGCGCGGCGAGCGCGGCATGACTTTGTTCAGGAGCGACGGGGAACCTATCACGCTCGGCGCGCAGGCGCGCGAGGTCTTCGATGTGACCGGCGCCGGGGACACCGTCATTGCGCTTCTCGCCGCGGGCGTTGCGGCGGCGATGCCGATCGCCGATGCCGTCGCGCTCGCCAATCTCGGTGCCGGGCTCGTGATCGCCAAGATCGGCGTCGCGACCGTAACGCGGGCGGAGCTCAACCTCGCCATGCACCGCCACGGCAGCGGCGGCCGCGGCCTCGTCACGCTCGCCGAGCTCGAGACGTTGGTCCGCGTTGCGAAGGCACGCGGCGAAAAGATCGTCATGACGAACGGTTGCTTCGACCTTCTGCACGCCGGGCACGTCGCCTATCTCGAAGAGGCGAAGTCGCTCGGCGATCATCTCGTCGTCGCGGTCAACGACGATGCTTCGGTGCGCCGCTTGAAGGGACCGGCGCGCCCCGTAACCCCGCTCGCCGACCGCATGGCGGTTCTCGCCGGCCTCGCCGCAGTCGATTGGGTGGTGCCGTTTGCCGACGATACGCCGGCCGCCATCATTGAACGCGTTCTGCCGCACATACTCGTGAAGGGCGGTGACTGGAAACCCGAGCAGATCGCCGGCGGCGCAGCGGTGCTCGCGAACGGCGGTGAGGTCCGCGTGCTGCCGTTCAAGGCCGGGCGCTCGACGACACGCCTCATCGAGGCGTTGCGCCGCGGCGAGGCGCCTTGAGAGACTGCTATTCCAGCCAGCCGTCGACTTCTCGCAAGGCCTCGAGGTCGAGAGCGCCGGCCGCTTGCTGGAGGCGCAGTACGTTTAGAATGTAGTCGTAACGGCTGCGAGAATACGTGGTCTCGGCTTGGCGCAAGTTGTTCTGGACATTGAGCACGTCGACGGACGTCCGTGTGCCGACCTCGAAACCCGCTTCCGTCGCGCGCAAGGCCGTTTGCGCCGACTGAACGGCTTGACGCAGCGCTTGCACGCGGGAAATTTCGGAAATGACGCCGAGGTAGGCATCGCGTGTCTCTCGTTCGGTCTGCCGCGCGACGCGCTCGAGCGCTTCCATCGCCGAGCGGTGCCGATAAACCGTTTGCTGAATGCGAGAGCGATTGACGCCACCGCTGTAGAGCGGGACCCTGAAGTTCAGCTGCCAGTTGTAACCTACACTTTCGGTCAGATTGGCATTGCCCGTGAACGATCCGCCCGAGAAGAGATTGTTCGTCTGCGTGGACTCGCTGGTCTGGTCTTGCCAGCCCGTGGAAAAATCGACCGTCGGGAACCGCACGGAGCGTTGAATCTTGATGTCGTCCTCGGCGATATCGCGGCTGATCCGGCTCGAGACGAGCGCGAGATTTTGCTCGAGCGCCGTCTCGACCCACTGCTCCGGATTGGCCGGGTCGGGATTCAGCAACGGCAAGTCTTCGGTAGGTCCCGCGAGCTCCGTGACGTACTCGCCGATGATCTCGCGCAGAAACTCTTGCGAGGATGCAAGGGCCCGCTGCGCCGCGATTTCGTCGGCGACGGCTCGGTCGAAGCCGGCTTGCGTTTCCTGGACATCGGTGATGGCGATGAGCCCCACCTCGAAGCGCCGCTGCGCCTGCTCGAGCTGCCGCGCGATGGACTCGCGCGCCGCGACCGCGGACGCGAGGTTGTCTTCTGCTGCGAGCACCTCGAAGTAGGTCGTGGCAACGCGCAGGATCAAGTCCTGTTGTGCGGCGGCGAAGTCCGTCTCGGCGCGCGCGACGATCTTGTCGGACTGGCGCAGCGTCACGTAGCGGCCCCAGTCGAATACGGTCTGATTGAGGCTCAAGCTCAAATTATCCGAGTCCCGCTCCAATTCCGTGCCACTGAAGACCAAGCTCGGTAGACCGCTCTGGAAATCCAATGGCGGGTTCGGATT
>Ga0209640_10000791_pt1 | contig 25323 bp, 24 predicted proteins | sample RifCSP10_1_FD_184018 | JGI IMG/M metagenome (GOLD analysis project Ga0209640, IMG submission 184018) | Soil microbial communities from Rifle, Colorado - Rifle CSP2_sed 10_1 (SPAdes) (version 2) | ecosystem: Environmental > Terrestrial > Deep subsurface > Rock core/Sediment | place: Rifle... | reverse complement strand
CACCGGATCGACGCACATGCCGGTGCCGACCAAGTCGATGTGGTTCGCCAACGCGAACTCCATCCTCGGCAACGTCAAGTGGCACTACAACACCGTCGTGAACGTCCTGCCGCGCATCGAGATGATTGCGGTGAACGAGTGGTGGTGGACCGCCTCCTGCGAGTGGGCCGACATCGTCTTCGGCGTGGACTCGTGGGCCGAGCTGAAGCACCCCGACATGACCGCGTCGGTCACCAATCCGTTCCTGGCCGTCTTCCCGCGGACGCCGCTGAAGCGGATCTTCGAGACGCGCGGCGACATCGAGGTGCTGGCGCTGGCAGGCGAGAAGCTGGCGGCATTGACCGGCGACCGGCGGTTCAGCGATTGCTGGCAGTTTGTCCGCGAGGGGCGTACCGAGGTCTACCTCCAGCGCATGCTCGACAACTCCACCAACACCAAGGGCTATAGGTTTGCGGATCTCGAGGCCAAGGCACGGGATGGTGTGCCGGCACTGATGAACAGCCGCACGTCGCCGAAGGTGGTCGGCTACGAGCAGGTGACCGACTCGGTGCCCTGGTACACCAAGACCGGGCGTCTCGAGTTCTACCGCGAGGAGGACGAGTTCATCGCCGCCGGCGAGAACCTGCCCGTGCACCGTGAGCCGGTGGACTCCACCTTCTACGAGCCGAACGTCATCGTGGCCCCGACGCACGAGGCAATCCGTCCCGAGGGGCCCGAGGCGTACGGCGTGGCGAGAACGGACTTGTCGTGCGAGACGCGCAGCGGGCGGAACGTGGTGATGACCTGGCAGCAGTGTCGCGCAACGAAACATCCGCGCGCGGCCGAAGGGTTCCGCTTCATCTTCCACACGCCGAAATACCGCCACGGCTCGCACACGACGCCCGTTGACACGGACATGATCGCGGTGCTCTTCGGCCCCTTCGGCGATCTGCATCGGCGCGACAAGAGGATGCCGTTCGTCAACGAAGGGTACGTCGACATCAACCCGACGGACGCGAAGGAGCTCGGCATACACGACGGCGATTACGTGTGGATCGATCCGGACCCGGAAGATCGCCCGTTCCGCGGCTGGAAAGAGAACGCGCGCGACTACGCGTTCGCGCGCCTCATCTGCCGGGCGCGCTACTACCCGGGCACGCCGCGCGGTGTGACGCGCATGTGGTTCAACATGTACGGAGCGAGTCCCGGATCCGTCGAAGGACAGAAGACGCGTGCCGACGGCCTCGCCCGCAACCCGCGGAGCGGCTATCAGGCGATGTTCCGGTCCGGATCCCACCAATCGGCCACGCGCGGGTGGCTGAAGCCGACCTGGATGACCGATTCGCTCGTGCGCAAGGAGACGTTCGGACAGGCGATCGGCAAGGGCTTTCTGCCCGACGTCCACTGCCCGACCGGCGCGCCGCGCGAAGCCATCGTCAAGATCACGCGCGCCGAGCCGGGCGGCGTCGACCGCAACGGCGACTGGCGCCCGGTCACGCTCGGCATCCGTCCGCGCAACGAGTCGGCCGCCATGCTGCGGTACCTCCAGGGCGGTTTCTTCGGCACTGTCTCTGACACAAGGGAGCGATAGATCAATGGCACGCGTCTATAACTGGCAGCTTGGCCGCGAAATGGTCTACTGGTACCCGGAAAGTCGGCCCAAGAAGCAGTTCGCTGCCGTCTTCGACATCAACAAGTGCATCGCATGCCAGACGTGCACGCTGGCTTGCAAGACTACATGGACGTCGGGGCGCGGTCAGGAATACATGCTCTGGAACAACGTGGAGACGAAACCCTACGGCAGCTATCCGCTGGCTTGGGACTTGAAACTCCTCGAGATGCTGAACGGCGGCGCCTGGAGCGAAGCGCGAAGCGGCACTGTCGGCGCGACTTACGAGGGACAGACGATCTTCGAGTCGGCGCCGGCCGGCGAGCGTGTGCTCGGTTGGCGGCCCGAAACAGACGACTACGCGTACCCCAACGTCGGCGAAGACGACTGCGCGGGACAAATCGACAAGGGCGCGGCGCTTTCGCTCCCGCACATGAATTGGCTCTTCTATCTCGCGCGCATCTGCAACCACTGCACGTACCCTGGGTGCCTGGCGTCTTGCCCGCGTGGCTCTATCTACAAGCGTCCAGACGACGGCATCGTGCTCGTGGACCAGGGTCGATGCCGCGGGTATCAGGAGTGCGTGCGCGGCTGTCCGTACAAGAAGGTCTTCTTCAATCCGATGACCGGCACCTCGGAAAAGTGCATTGCGTGCTTTCCGAAGATCGAGCAAGGGCTGCAGCCGCAGTGCTTCGTCAACTGCATCGGCAAGATCCGCCTCGCCGGCTGGATCTCAAAGCCTGAAGAGGCGCGCGCAGACAACCCAATCGATTATCTCGTGCACATTCGCAAGGTGGCGCTGCCCCTCTTCCCGCAATTCGGGCTCGAGCCGAACGTGTACTACATCCCACCGGTGCACGTACCGACCTCGTTTACGCGACAGCTTTTCGGGCCGGGCGTGGACGAGGCTGTGAAGACGTACCGGAACGCGCCGAACGACCGGGATCTGGCGGGCCTGATGTGCCTGTTCGGATCGACCGAAGTGATGCTGTCTCGATGGCGGCGGCAGGGATCGGTCGTCGCCGGCATCGACGAGCGTGGCAACGCCGTCATGCAAGTGCCACTCGACGAGCCAGTGCATGTGCGGCCCGCCTACGACCGCATCTATCAGATCCAGCGTACCAACTGTCCGTAGGGGGATCGCTCATGCACGCCCGCACTCACCCGTTCGTGTTGGCTCTGGCGCTCGCCGCGTCGCCGCTGGCCGCGTGTCGTCCAGCGCCGCTGCCTGTCAACGAGGTCGTGGCGCTCGTCGGCGGCAGCCTGCCAATCGATCCCGCTGACGCGGCGTGGCAGCAGGCGCCGGAGTATCTGGCGAAGCTTGTCCCGCAGGACCAGGTGGAGCCGCGGCTCCTGACGTCGTCGACCCCGGAGGTACGCGTCCGGGCGCTCACGAGCGGCGGCGAGATTGCGCTGCGGCTCGAGTGGGTAGACGCCGCGATCGACGATACGCCCGGGCCGGGTGTGTTCCTCGACGGTTGCGCCATCCAGATTCCGCGCACTCTCGAGGCCTCGCCCCCCGATCCGCAGATGGGCCAGGCCGGGCGTCCCGTCGACATCGCGTTCTGGCGAGCCGACTGGCAGGCGTCGGTCGATGGGCGGCCCGACGCGCTCACGTCGCTCTATCCCAACGCCGCGATCGGCCACTACCCCTTCGAGGCAAAGCCGCTCGAGCCCGGATCCGCCGCGCAGCAGGAAGCGGCGACGCGCTATGCGCCTGCGCAGGCGCTCGGCAATCGCCGTGTAGGGCCACGCGCGCAGCCGGTCGAAGACATGGTCGCCGAAGGACCGGGCACGATCGCGACGGGCGGCGGCGTGAAGTCTCGTGGAAAAGGGGTGCGCACCGCCACCGGCTGGGCGGTGGTCATCGCGCGGCCGATGCCCGCGGGGCTCGCGCCCAACGCCCGCACGGCCATCGCGTTTGCCGTCTGGGACGGCGCGGCCCGCGAGGTCGGCGCGCGCAAGATGCGAACGATCTGGGTGCCGCTTTCCGTGAGGAGATAGCCGATGGATCCACGGGCACACACGCTGCTGCGGCAGGCCGCCGAATGGCGGCTGATTGGCCTCCTCTTCGAGTGCCCGGCCGGCAGCTGGCGGGACGACCTCGTCGCGCTCGCGCGCGATATCGACGACCCGCTGCTCCGCGCAGCCGTCACCCACGCGCTCGAGGAGGCGAGCGAGGGTCTCTACCACTCCACGTTCGGCCCGGGCGGTCCCGCTCCGCCGCGAGAGGTGACCTACGTGAAAGCGGTGCAGCTCGGCTATCTCCTCTCTGAGCTGACGGCGTTCTATGACGCGTTCGCCTACCGGCCGGTCACCCGGGAATCGCCGGATCATGTGTCGGTCGAGGCGGGGTTCGTCGGCTACCTGCGGCTGAAAGAAGCCTACGCGGTGACGCGCGGCGACGACGACCACGCATCGGTGACCGCGGAGGCCGCCGCGACGTTCATGCGCGAGCATCTGGCGACGCTCGGTGAGCCGCTGGCGGCCACGCTCGGCGTCTCGGGTCTCGCCTATCTGGCCGAGGCCGCGCGCGCGCTCGCCAACCGCGTTGGTCCGCCGCCTTCAGCGATTGCGTCCCCGCAGGCGGAGCGGCTTCTCCCCGTCATCCAACCCCTCGAGGACGAGGACGAGATCGCCTGCGAAGGCGCGGGCGACGTCGGGCCGGAGGCAACTTGAACGTCGTTGGTCCATTCCATGCTTGGAACCGTTATGTCGGGGCATTGCCCCGCCGCGAATCACGGCCTGACGGATCGGGGACGTGACGGCAGCTCGAGAGGCCAGCCGCTTCTGGGCCCGCATGTAGCCGCAGACGCAGGCCGCGCGAACGGCGGAATGCGTGCCCCGATTTGCGCTTACCCCCGGTTGCTCGCACGCGACAACGCATCGCTTTCCGGGCTCGACCCCCCGGAGGCATCGTCGATCGTGGCCTTCGGTTTGACGACGCCGTGCGAATCAATCCGCAGATGGCGTGAACTTTTCGACGTTGGCAGGCGCGTTCGTGGCCGCGTGGTACGTGTTCTCCATGCCAGGCGCGGCGGATCCCTTGGCCTACTCCGTGCTTCGTCGATCGCGACAGGGGATGACGTGCCCCGATTTTCATCTGCGATGATCGTGAGCCACCGCCAAGAATTGAAGGAGCCAGCACCATGACTGATCGCGAATTGCAGCAACACGTCCAGAACGCCCTGGACTGGGAACCGAGCATCGAAGCGAGTGAGGTCGGCGTGTCAGTCGAGAACGGCGTCGTCACACTCCGGGGCGACGTGCATTCGTACGCAGAGAAGGCGTCCGCAGAGCGCGTGGCCCTGCGCGTGTACGGCGTGAAGGCCGTGGCGAACGACATCAACGTTCGGATGACCAGCACCTACGCGCGGACGGACACAGAAATCGCGCAGGCCGCCGTCTCCGCCTTGAAGTGGAACACCATGGTTCCTGCGGACAAGGTGAGCATCGCCGTCAGCGACGGATGGATCACGCTGACCGGCACGGTTGATTGGCAATACCAACGCAGCACCGCCGAGCGTGCCGTGCGAGACCTGACGGGTGTCAAGGGCGTGAGCAACGCCATCATGCTCAAGCCACCGGTCCGGGCCGACGATGTCCAGGCCAAGATTGAGGCAGCCTTCAAACGGAGCGCGGAAATCGATGCGCGCCGGGTCAACGTGATCGCCTCCGATGGGAAGGTCATTCTTGCGGGCAGCGTCCGATCGTGGGCCGAACGGCAGGAGGCTGAACGAGCGGCGTGGGCCGCGCCTGGCGTGACCCAAGTCGAGGACCGCATCACGGTCGTGCCGTAACAGAGTCGACGTGAAGGGAGCGCGCCAAAGGCATGTCCGAATGGGGTTCCGAGCGCTGGCTGCTGGTACTGGCGGCGAGCGTGTGCGTGTTCGCAGGATTCCGACGCCGCTCGCTTACGGGGCTGCTGCTGATCATCGGCGGCAGGATGCTCGCGTGGTGGGCGACCCCTCGGTCCCGACCGTCGTTCACGGAAAGATACCCAGTTCGAGGTACGAGCGCGCCACCTTGTTGATGGCGTTCAGAAACGCGGCTGTGCGGAGATCCTGCGCGGCGGGCTGTCGCTGAAGGGTCTCGCGAATCTCCTGATATGCCGTCACCATCGTCTCCTCCAACCCGGAGTTGACAATGCTCAATTCGTTCGGAGCCTGCACGACGGCCGCGCGATCCGCGTCGGTGAATGCTTTGCCACTGGCCCGCTCGACAGCGTGGAGCAAGCGCAGGTCTGAAGCCGCCCGGTAGCGCCGCTCGAGCCGTCCAAAGCGGACGTGAGAGAGATTCTTGAGCCACTCGAAGTAGGAGACGACCACGCCACCAGCATTGGCGTAGATATCGGGAATCACCAGTGTGCCTTTCGCGCGGAAGATCTCGTCGCCTTCCGGCGTCGTCGGACCGTTGGCGCCCTCGAGCACAATCCTGGCCTTGATCCGCGGCGCGTTGTCGCCCGTCAGTTGATTCTCGAGGGCAGCGGGGATCAGCACGTCGCAGTCGAGCTCCAGCGCGTCGGCGCTTCGCGGAATCGAGGCGACACCGGGAAATCCGAGAATCGATCCCGTGCGCCTCCTGTATTCCAGAACGGCATCTTCATCGAAGCCTTTAGGATCGGAAATTGCGCCTTCGGGAACGGCAAAGGCGATCACTCGAGCACCACCTTCACGGCAGAACTTCGCCGCGTGGTAGCCAACGTTGCCGAGTCCCTGCACCACCACACGCTTGCCTTCGATCCCGACCGACAGTCCAAGCGCCTTCATGTCCTCGACGCGGGAGCACGCTTCCCCGAGCGCGTACGCGAGACCTCGCCCAGTCGCCTCCTTGCGACCACGAATGCCGCCTTGGGTGACGGGCTTGCCGGTGACACACGCCATCGCGTCGAGTTGCCCAGGATTCAGCGCCGCGTACGTGTCGACGACCCACGCCATCTCTCGTTCGCCGGTGCCAGCATCGGGTGCCGGGACGTCGATTCCAGGGCCGATGAGGTTCTTCTTGACCAGTTCGTGGACGTAGCGACGAGTGATCCGCTCAAGGTGATCCGCGCTGCGTTGGTGCGGGTCCACTTGAACCGCGCCTTTCGCGCCGCCGAAGGGCACGTCGACGACCGCGCACTTGTAGGTCATGAGAGCGGCGAGTGCCTTCACTTCCGATTCGTCGACGGCGGCGCTGTACCGAATGCCACCCTTGGTCGGCAGCTTGTGATGGCTGTGCTCCGCGCGCCACGCGCGCACCACCTCAATGTTGCCGTCCGGATCGCGAACGGGAAACTGGAAGGCATGGACGCTGTTGCACGCGCGAATCTGTTCCAACAGGCCCTTCGGATGGCCGCTGAGGGCCGCCGCCCGATCGAAATACGCATTGACGTTGTCTTCGAGGCTACGCAGAATCGGCCCGTTCTCTTCCTTGAGCATGCCTGTCCTTTCATCAACGTGCCTGGCCCTCTGGAACAGCTTATCGTCGAGCATTTTCTCCACCGCACGCACGACGGAGCCTATGTCGCGCTCCCCGGCGCGCGTCCGAAGCCGGCGAAGGCCGTATTGCGCTTCGCGCACTCGACCGCCGACGCGCGACGGCGCGCCTGACGTCAGGTCCGCTCGCACACGCTGGGAAACGCGACCGTCACAAGTCAGGTCGTCCGCTTGCTCGATTCTTGATGAGCAGTACGTCGAAAATCTTTCGGGCGAGGTCGCCGTCAATCCGCAACGCGCGTTGAAGTTGATCGATCAACGTGTTCTCGCGGCTACCCAGGCGGCCGTCCGCCAGCGCCAGATCCATCGCGAGCGCAAAGGTCGTGGCGCGTAACTCCGCAGGTATGGCTTCCGCGCATGCGATCAATACGGCTGGCAGGCCATGGTCGGTAATCAGATTCAGGGCATGTGTCGTTGCGCCGGCCATCGCTTCAACCCCCGATTCGAGTATCCATCGGCTGGAGGTCAGCACCTCGTTCAGCCGGCCCACTTCTTCCGCCTTGAGAACGCCATCGACGGCGGCGCATCCTACCAGGACGGCGACAACAGCGTCCGAGCGCGACAGTTTCAACGTCGTGTCCTGATGCACGGTGTGATCACTCGATGACATGTCGCTCCTCGATTCGCACGTTCGATTGATTCGCGGATCGGCGCTGGCGCTCGATGACGGCAACCCGCTCGTGCGGCTCGACCAGTTCGGCTGGCGCAATCCCATCAACCTCTTCGGGCAGCGCCGTCGCGCGAAACACGATTCGCACGAACTCGCCGTCGGCGGCGTCGATTTCGAGTGCGCGCTCCGCGCCGTCGTCTCTCCTGTCGACCCCGAGCGAGCGCGGCGCTCTGACGCAGACGGTCGGACCGCCCCGGAACGTGACGCAGATGGCTGTTGGACGCCCGGCTGGCGGCGTGACGGTTACGGATTCAAGCGGACGCCAGTCCGTGTGGGAGGTTAGCTCCGGACCGGGCCGCACCGTCACCACGCTCGCAAGCCAGCCTCGATGGACACAAGTGAATTGCTCGAGCACGTCGGCCCAGCGCGACCGTGGCACATCGTGGACGCTCATGGCTATTCCTCACACCCCCGTGGGGTACGTCTCCGGAAGATCCACTTCATGTCGTGACCACTTTTCGAGCGGCTCCACGGCGCGCGTGGTGTCGATGTGGATCACCACGTCGAACTGCTCCGGCAGTCGCGCCGTGAAGTAGTGGCTCGCTCGTTCCGTCTCCGGGCGATAGATGACCCCGATCGCCCGTTCGAGGCGAGGACTCGTCAGCGCCGACCGAAGCTCTGGGTCACCCATTGGGAGAACGAATGCGGGCAGTGCGGCCTGGTGAAACAAGCGCTCGTAGCTGCCCTGCAGCGATGGCTGCACGGTCATGAGTTCCGCCGGCTCGTCCCATCCAGACGCCGCCGTTACCGTCCCGATGTGCGTCGTGAACCCGATGTGGCAACTTCGATCGCCGAATCCTTGGCGCGTGAGCTGGCCGAGATTCAGCTCACCATGGGCAGCCATACCGGTCGCGCGCGCGTCGCCCAGGTGTGAGTTGTGCGCCCAGACCACCGCACGCGCATCGCCATTCATCCTCGACACGTGCGCGAGCAGCGATTCGAGCGTGCTCATCATGTGCCGGTCGCGTACGTTCCATGACTCTGCGCTCCCACGGAACATGGCGCGGTAGTACACCTCGCCGTTCCGCACCACGCGTGCGTTCTGTTCGGCAACGAAGTAATCGTCCGCCGCGATGCGGCCGTCTCGCGTTGCGTAGTCCGCCGCACGCCTGCGGAGCTCGACGAGTTGGGCGATCACCTCGTCCTCGCATGACTGGGACAGCCCGAAGCTTGTGGCATATCCGTAGGCCTGCACGTCCTCGCCGAACACGTCGAAGCAGCCGTACCGCCGCCGGGCTCGATGAGCCGCCTCCGGATCGACCTTCTGCAGGTATTGCAGGACGCAGTCGATGGATCGGTGCAGGCTGTACAAGTCCAACCCGTAGAAGCCGGTGCGCGCCCGCTCCGGCCGGCCCGCGTTCCAGTCCCGCAGCCACCGGAGGAAGTCAACGACAACCCGATTGCGCCACATCCACCGCGGGAAGCGCATGAAGTCGGAGAGCGCCTCGTGGGCCGACGCGTCGGATCCCACCAGACGGACCCATCGGTTTGCCCGGTACGCGTCCGGCCAGTCTGCTTCGACGGCGACCAGATTGAACCCGCGGTTGCTAATAAGGGCCCTGGTGATGTCGGCGCGTACGCGATAGAACTCGTGCGTGCCGTGCGACGCCTCGCCGATCAACACGAGTTTCGCGTCTCCGACGACGTCGAGCAGCCGCTCGACGTCTCCGTCGATATCAAGCTGCAGTGCCCGACGGCGGACGACATCGATTGCGTGGTCGGTCATGATCGACTTTCGACTCCCGAGCCGGCGCCAGACTCCTGTAGGCGACCGGGACCCCGCCACGCGGCAAGCCCAGGACGAGCACATCGTCGCGGCCCGCGTAGGCCCGCAGCCGCTCCGCGAGCACACTTCCGGCAGAACGTCCATTCGCGAAACGAAGCTCCTGCATGGTCTCGTCGAGCATGGTGAGGTTATCCAACCAGGATCGTGCAATCCGGGTGCCTCCATTACCGCGCGCGGCAATACCCCAACCGGGGTCGACCCGGTGCGCGCTCTGCGAAAGAGCGCGCACCTATCACGGGATATCTCCCAGTGTCCGGCCGATCCATCGTCGAAACCTGAATCCGGTGTGGCTCAACGGGGTTTCCTGCCTGGTACCCCGCTTGCCTTTTAGTGATCTGATAGGAGGCCCATATACGCGGGCAACGCGGCCCCCCCCACCGCGCACGGTTCTCGCGGTGGGGGGGCGAGCGGCGCGACACCACGCCATTCTGGCAGGATCCCCATCGCCCCCGCGCCATGAGGTGTCGTCAAGGAGGAGCGCCATGACCGTCGGAGAAATCTGCAACCGCAATGTCGTCGTCGCGCCTAAGACCCAAGGAATTGTCGACGCCGCGAAACGCATGCGCGCGTCTCACGTCGGCGACCTTGTCGTCGTCGAGAACCGGGGCAACGAGCACGTTCCGATCGGCATCGTCACCGACCGGGACATCGTCATCAGTGTGGTCGCGGGGGATCCCGATCACATCAACTACCTGCTCGTCAGCGACGTGATGAGCGACGACCTCGTGACGGCGAGAGAGCCTGAAAGCGTTGAGGCGGCGCTCAGGAAGATGGAGGAGCACGGCGTCCGCCGGCTGCCAATCGTCGACGGGGATGGTGTCCTCGTGGGCATCCTTACGTTGGACGACGTGCTGCAGTACCTCACAGCGCAACAAAACGAGCTGGTCGCCCTCGTCGCCCAGGAGCAGCGGCGCGAACGCCAGTTCCGGGTCTAACGAGACAGGCCTGTGATCGCGTACTTCTCCATGGAGATCGGCATCGAGCCGACGATGCCGACTTATGCTGGCGGGCTTGGCGTCCTGGCAGGTGACATGGTGCGGGCCGCAGCCGATCTCAACCTCCCTCTCGTTGCGATCACGCTCGTGCACCGGAAAGGGTACTTCCGCCAGCGGCTGGATCGCGCAGGGCATCAGCGAGAGGAGCCGATGGAGTGGGCCGTCGAGCAGCAGCTCGAGCCATTACCGGCGCGCATCACGGTTGACATCTCAGGGTGTCGGGTGGCGGTGCGTGCATGGCGGCGTACCGTGACAAGCACGAACGGAGGCAGCGTCCCCGTCTACTTCCTTGATACGAACGTTGCCGAGAACACGCAGGACGATCGGGCACTGACGGATCTCCTGTACGGCGGAGATGCCGCGTACCGGCTGGCGCAGGAGGTCGTGCTCGGCATCGGCGGGGTGCGCATGCTGCGGGCGCTCGGGTACGACCACATTCAGCGGTTCCATCTCAACGAAGGCCATTCGGCGTTGCTCGTCCTGGAGTTGGTCGCCGAGCGCCTCCGCGCATCAGGACGCCCGACAGCCGGGCCCGAAGACGTGGAGAGTGTGCGTGAGCTCTGCGTTTTCACGACGCATACGCCTGTGCCGGCGGCCCACGACCAGTTTTCAACCGATCTCGTCGAGCGCGTGCTCGGCCCCGCGCCCATGCGCGAGATGAAGCATCTCTGTTGCTACGGCGGCGCGCTGAACCTGACCTACCTTGCGCTCAACTTCAGCCATTACGTCAACGGTGTCACGATGCGACACGGTGAAGTCTCGCGCCAGATGTTTGGCGGGTACGCCATCGACGCGATCACCAACGGTGTCCACGCGGCCACATGGGTGTCCGCGCCGTTCGCCTCGCTCTTCGACCGCCACATTCCGAGCTGGCGGAGGGACAACTTCAGCCTGCGCTACGCGCTGGGCATTCCCCGCCACGAAGTCTGGGATGCGCATGTGGCCGCGAAGCTGCGGCTGATCGAGCTGGTGAACCGCGAGCAGTCGCCTCCCTTCGACCCGTCGGTCCTGACCATCGGGTTCGCCCGCCGCGCGTCGGCGTACAAGCGTGCGGATCTGCTCGTGTCGGATCCCGATCGCCTGCACGCGGTGGCCGCTGCCGCCGGACGCCTGCAAATCGTGTACGCAGGCAAGGCCCACCCCCGTGATGAAGAGGGGAAGCGCGTCATCGAGCGCGTGTTCCACGCGCGTGACAGGCTGAGGAACGAGATCGCGATCGCCTATCTCGAAGACTACGACATGGCCATGGCGCGCCTTGTCACGGCCGGCGCAGACGTCTGGCTCAACACCCCTCATCCACCCCTCGAGGCGTCGGGCACGAGCGGCATGAAAGCGGCGCTGAACGGTGTGCCGAGCCTCAGCGTGCTGGACGGGTGGTGGCTCGAAGGGCATATCGAGGGCGTGACTGGCTGGGCGATTGGCGAGGATGGCCAGCGTGAGCTCGAGCAGCAGGTTGAGAGCGCGGCACACGTCACGGCGCTGTACGACAAACTCGAGCGCACTGTGCTGCCGCTCTTTTATCGAAGCCGCAATGAATTCATCAACGTGATGCGGCATGCGATTGGCTTGAACGGATCGTTCTTTACGGCACAGCGCATGCTCCAGGAGTACGTACTGAAGGCATACAATCCCGAGCCCGACCGCGAGCATGCGGCTGGCCAGGGCATCGTTTCACAGAGGCCAGAGCCGGTCGCCTGCCCGGAATGACGTGGGACGCCACGGCATTCCGGTCCCCTTGGGTGCCATTACTGCGAACGGATCACGGGTGGAGGGGCGGGGGAGCGAGGCTGATTTCTTTTCGACTTGCCATGGAGTACCTCCTGGTTGTGTTGGCTGGACCTGCTGTTACGAGGTTGCAGGGGCGTATCACCGGACTCCACTCAATGCCTGTGCCCGCGGGACGGTATGTAGAGATGCCGGTCCGACGGTTGGAAAGGGGGGCGAGCGTACCTCGGCGATGTCGAAAGACTCTCCTTGAAACCCGGGGAAATTCCCTACTGCGATCGGAGAATTTCGCGATCCTCGAGGGTGGCGGTCACGCAATTGGCCAACGTCGAGGCTCTTGTCTGGAACCGGACTTGCGTTGACGTGAGACGGAGCACGAAAGCCATGTCCGTTCACGCGTCGGTGTGGTTGCATTCCCGCGGAATCGCTGACGACGGCTTGTGGCGAAGAATGCGAGCGATCGGTCGATGGATTCGCAGGGCGGCCTGCGCGTTGCGCGGGCATGACATGTGGCTGCGCAGGGAGCACGACCGCATCTTTCTCGAGTGTCTTGGGTGCGGGCATCAGACCCCGGGATGGCACATCGCTGTTCGTCGAGCGAACCGGGTCGCGCCGCGCGGCACAACCCGCGTCGTTCCCATGAACGCACACCGGGTGACGCGCGGTACTACCAGTCGATGCGCTTAGCCGCGGATTTCACCTTCTTGCGGCGCGAACCCTTTCGCCTCCGCTGAAGCTACAGCGGACTGCTGCGGTACTCTGGCATCGCTATTGCCCATCGGGGTCGTCATTGGAGGACCGCCGTGTACGTCAACGATCTCGATGTTCCTGTCGGCAAGATTAGCGAGGCGGCGCAGCGCGTCATCGACCGCGCGATCGAGGCGTCGCGCCGCTACCCGCATGTGTTGGTGACGAGCGAGCATCTGTTGCTGGCGTTCGCCCAAGTGGAATGGAGCCTGTTCACCGACGTCATGCGGGACGTCGAACTCAATCCTCACACGATCTACCAGGCGATCGAATCTGAGTTACGGACGATTCCGGCCTCCGACGGCAACGACGTGCGCCTTGCACCGGCTGCCAAGCTCGTCTGCAAGCTGGCCCTCCATCGCGCCAGCCGCGCAGGCCGCCAGGCGATCGAGGCCACCGACCTGTTCATGACACTCCTGGAAGACAGCCGCGGGGCAACGGCGTCGATCTTTCGTCAGCACGGCGTCGATCCTGAGGTGATCGCGCTCCGACTGGACGGCCACCTACGCGATCTGGCACTGCGCGACGAGCAGCTCAAGAAGCGGTTCGAGCTGCCACCGACGCTCAAGCACTTCGCCACAAATCTCAACATGCTCGCGCGGCAGGACAAACTGCCCCCGGTCTTCGGACGAGACCGCGAGATCCAGCAGGTACTCGAAATCCTCTGCCATCGCGAGCGGTCCAACTCCGTCATGCTGCTCGGGGAACCCGGTGTCGGAAAGACAGCGATCGTCGAAGGCCTGGCGCGCCGGCTCGAGTGTGCGCCAGAGACGGTCCCTGTGCGGCTCCGCGACTGCCAGATTGTCGGTCTGCAGATGAACGCCGTCGTTGCTGGGACGATGCTGCGGGGAATGTTCGAAGAACGGCTTCAGAACGTGATCCATGAGATCAAGGAACGACCGAACCTGATCCTGTTCGTCGACGAGGCACACACGATGGTCGGCGCGGGATCGGCGCTTGGTGCTCCGTCGGATGCCGCCAATATCTTCAAGTCGGTACTGGCTCGCGGCGAAGTCCGGGTGATTGGCGCAACTACGCTGGGCGAGTACAAGCAACACATTCAGGAAGACGAAGCACTGGCACGGCGCTTCCGATGCGTCGACGTCATAGAGCCCTCGATCGAGGAGACCCGACACATTCTCTACAGCCTACGGCCGCGCCTCGAACGGAATTACACGGTGCGAATCCCTGACGAAGCGATCGAGACGGCGCTTGACCTCTCTCCTCGCTACATGCGGCATCTGCACCTGCCCGACAAGGTCGTCGGCTGGCTCGACACCGCGGCCGTACGCGCCGAGATGGATACCCGATGGGAAGTCACCAAGAACGACATCGTGTCGGTGATCTCGCGCGCGGCAAGCATTCCAGAGGACATGGTGGCTCGCGATGTAACCGATCGCTTTGCCAATCTCGAGAGCCGGCTGCAACGGCGGGTCGTTGGCCAGCGCGACGCGATCGGCGCAGTGGCTCGCCGCCTCGTGTTGAATAAGGGTCCGCTCAAAGACGGCTTCGACAGGCCGGACGGTGTACTGCTGTTCCTCGGACCCACCGGCGTCGGGAAGACAGAACTGGCGAAGGCACTCGCGGAAGTGCTGTTCGGCGATGCCAAGAAGATGGTGCGCGTCGATATGTCCGAGTACCAGGACGGCGCAGTGGCGGTCGACAAGCTCATTGGCATGCCGAGAGGTATCGTCGGCAGTCAGCGGGGCGGCGTCCTCACCAATCAGTTGAGCGACAACCCATGCACGGTGGTCCTGTTCGACGAAGTCGAGAAGGCGAGCCCCAGCGTGCTGAACCTGTTCCTGCAAGCCTTCGATGAAGGCTGGCTCACCGACGGGCGAGGCAAGCGGGTATATCTGAGCGATTCAATCGTGATCATGACGTCCAACGTCGGGTCGGAGTATTTCCGCAAGCTCACGAGTCCGCTCGGGTTCTTGTCTCGCCAGGCCGGCGTGGACCAGGTGCAAGGCGATATCAGACGCGAGATGGAGCGACGCTTCGCACCGGAATTCCTGAACCGCATCGACCAGGTCGTCCTGTTCAACCCGTTGACCGCTACCGACGTTCGCGAGATTGCGGAGCAGTATTTGGATGGCATCGCGCGCACGCTGGCCTCATCCGGCAAGAGCATGCAGATCGACGAAGATGCGCTGACGACAATCGTGACACAAGGCCACAGTCCAGCGTTCGGCGCGCGGTTCCTCAAGCGGATGATCGACGAGCGTATCAAGATGCCGATCAGCCTGCGCTGGCGCGAAGGGTCACATTTCCACATCCGCCTCCAGGACGCCGAAGTTGTCGTCGAGCCGGCGGCGGCAGAGAGCATTGAGATGCAGACACTGAGTTGCGTTGCGTAGGCACCGACGACCGCGAAGGCCATGCTCGAGGCTGCTCTCGCCGCCGAAATCGAGACCATCGAGCGCCACGTTACACGGCGTGCGCAGGCACAGGCGGCCGGTGAGCACGGCTTGGCCCATCGAGTTCGACACCCTCATTGCGGACGAATCCAGTCACCGCGACGAATTGCGCTTGATGCTGGCGCGATGGCCCTAGGGGCCGCGAGGCGATCCGCTCCAGTGTTCTTCTTATGAGAAAGTCCGCTGAAGCCGGAGTCCCTCCAAAAGACTCATGATCGGTCGGCCGTCATTTCGACACGACGCGGCTGCGGTGACGAATCTTCGCGGAGACTTGAGCGTGCGGACGACTACCTCGATCCTTCAGCACGCATCGCTTGGCGGCTGCGACTGGGCGTTCCGCTCCGCGACCGATCAGTTCGAGTAGATCGAGGGCCGTCACGATCCCTTTCAGCTTCCCTCGTTCCAGCACCGGGAGGCAGTCGACGACGTGGCCGCGCATCAGATTGGCCGCCTCGCGGACCGTGGTGTCCGGTGCAGCCGTGACGACCTTCTCGGTCATCAGATCAGCGACGAGGCGTCCATTCCGGACGGGATCGCCGTGCTTTCCACCGAGGTCCTTGTCCGATAGCACGCCGACTACACCGCCGTCACCGGTGACCACCAAATGGCGGACGCGGTACAAGCGCATCTTTTCCCAGGCTGCGCTTGCCGGCTCGTCGAGACCCACGGTTCGCGCCGGCGTACTCATCAGTTCAGCTATTCGCATGATGCCCCCCACTCCTACGCCTCAGCGGCAGGACCACTCCTTCACTTGCATGGACTGAAGATAGTCGACCAGCCTGAGAAGACGAACGTCGATCCGTGAATCGAAAGGGTTCAGTTCTCGGAACAGCGGTCCCCAAACCGGCATCTCGCTCGACCCATGTGCGGCGGGCCTGCGGCCGATGCCAGTAAGGAATGCGGTGACGTCTGCTTGTGGGAACCGACCGCCTCTGCGCTTCGCGCGTGTCGTGAGATCGGGAGGGGCAGCTTTCAGCGCGGGCACGACCGGGCCATCGCCCTTGCCGATGCGACCGTGGCACGGCGCGCAGTAGAACGTGTATGTGTCTCGTCCAGACTCGATGGTCTCAGACGGCGCACGGTCTTCGGGGCGTTGGCCGGCGGCTGCGCATGTGGCGCCGACGATGAAGAGACACGCGGCTGCGAGACTCGTTTTCACGGTACTACGTGCCCTCTCTGAGCACAAGACTGGCGAGCGGATGCGGCCAGATTCCCATCCGAGTCCGACACAGCAGAGGCGACGCACAAAGCCTGCCGTCGCATTCGCCGACATCTTCCTGCGGGCCACGCCGCCACATGCCCGCGCTAACAGCGGAGGCAGGGAAAAATCACCGGCCCTCCGGAAGTTTTCGTCGCTCTAACCGTGCCTGCCGCCGGACGGTCAGGACCGGGCAGGCAGGCAGAGGAGCCGCTGATGCCGCGCTGGCATCGGGGCTGCATCGGAATGAACGCAGCCAATGAGTCGATCCGCGCATGAAATCGTTTTGGATCTCGAACCGGCGGTGACAACTGAGGATGGCCGTTCGTATCGCGCCAGCCTCGTCGCCCGTGCCGCCGCCGACGGGCATTGGAATGCCTGGCTCGAGTTCGTCGCCATGGACTCGCAGGACGTGTTGCGAACCGACATCGAGACGCACCAAGCCACGGAGGCGGACTTGCACCACTGGGCCACGACGCTTGGTGACGTCTACCTGCGCGGCGCGATGGGCCGAGCGCTCGTGTCTCCAGCGGAGACCGTGGCGCATCGCTGGGCGGTCGCTCACGCGGCCGGCTCGACACACGGCGTGGCAGACGTGCTCGATCCGTTCGAGCTGTTCGCGCTCGGCGAGCATGTACTGCGGCGCGAGCTGCTGCTGTTCAGACGCGCGACGCTCCTCGCCCTCATCATCAACCACGACCTGAATCCCAGGGCACTTGATGTGTCGAAATTCACGAAACCGCAACTGGTGACGTTCATCGTGACCGCGGTCGAAGTCCGGCAGGCCCGCACCACCAACGCATACCGACGGCAACACCGGCGGAACCATCGCGCCAGCTAGGAGAGAACGCCATGTGGCCCTCGCAACGAAGCGCAGGGGTTTTTGTGATCGGGAGCGGCCAGAGCTTCCGCGCATGGTCTTTCTGCAAATGCCGACACTCGGCGGCGGTGGTGGCGGTGGCGGCAAGCGCCAATCAGCACCGCCGCCGCGCGCACGAGTCAAAGGGCGCGATCCTATGAACATGCCGGTTGCCACGCCGGCTATGGCCTCTCCGCAACCGAAGGACGTTTCGCGTCCGCCTGAGGATCTTCTGCTGGATACCGTGCCTCTTGCATCGGGCACGGCGCTTCTCTCTGGGCTGCCTGAGGCGCTGCCCTCACCCGACGTATCGGGAGGCCTCGGGCTCGGCGGAGGCGTCGGAGAGGGAACGGGTACCGGCAGCGGACCGGGATCCGGTGCGGGTCTGGGAGCGGGATCGAGCCGAGGATTTGGCGGCGGCGCATACCGCCTCGGCAGCGGCGTGGTCCCTCCAACGCTGCTGAAGCAGGTCAGGCCGAACTACACAACCGAAGCCCTTCGGCTCAGGATTCAGGGGACGGTGATCCTCGAAGTCGTCGTGGGATGCGACGGCATTCCTCTTACGATTCGAATCACGCGTTCACTCGACCCAGGGGGGCTCCATGAGGAAGCGATCGCGGCCGTTCGGGGGGTGGCGGTTTACGCCCGGTCGTGTCGCAGACGTGCCAGCCGACGTCCTGGTAACGATCCAGTTGGACTTTCGAGTCCAGTGACGTGGGGTTGTGACCTTCACGAGTATCGCGTCACCCAGCAACTTGCTGCCGCGGTGAGCTTTCTGGAGTAAAAGTTGGAGGCGCCGTCCGGATTTGAACCGGAGATGGAGGTTGCAGATTCCGTTGGGTTCTCTATCTTGACTCCGTGAGTGGGATCGCCGGCTCGCCGGAATTCCCGTCGGCGCGCAGGCGCGCCTGCTCGATCTGCCTCGCAGACCGACGCGTTGTCGACCGCGCCGTCCCCCGTCAGCACCGCCGCACAGTCGATGGCGCCAATCCGCGTCGGCGACCGCTCGTCCGGCATTGAACCGAGCTAGAGCCGCACACGAAGGCACTCCAAGGGACGACCCCGCACCAATTACCGGACGTCTTCAAGCGGAACGCCACGACCCTCGCGAATCGCGGCACGCGCCTCTGCGACCCGACGCAGAAACTCCGGGTGATGCTCCAGTCGGTAGTCGAACCAATCGTCTTCGGACGCAAATCCGATGAGCACACCCGCGGGTCGCCCGTGACGCGTAATCACGATCTCTTCCTCCACCGCGGGTCGGAGGTACTTCGAGAGATCATCCTTCACCTCCGCGAGGGCCACCGCTCTCGGGGTCGTCTTCGGCCGGTGTCCCTTGCTCGTCGAGCCACGCGTGGGCCTCGGCTTTCGTGACGATCGCGAGGACTTGGACTTGCGTTTCTGTAACGTCATAAAACACCCTGATGTCATCAACGCGCAGCCGGTACTCCGGTTGGCTCAACCCGCGAAGCCGTTTGATGCGGCTCTTGCTCACCTTCGTCGGCTCGTGCGCGAGATGCCGCCGGATGGCCTCCCTGACTCCCGTGCGCACCGGCGTAGGGAATGCCTTCAATGCGGCTGCCGCTTCGGGAGCCAGAACGATTCTCGAAAGCCATTCTGGCCAGATTATAGCCAGAATACAAGGCGCGCCATCGGCTCGGCGCTCGGCGTGCGAGGCCTTGGGCCCGGACAACCTCCTAGGGTGACATCCCACAACGAACTTCGAGCCAGGACACCACTCCCAAATCGATCCGAGATCGGGCATTGCAATCGCGGCGGTCAGCGGAGTCTCTCGGATGGCAGCTCGGCGTACGCGGTGCTTCCAGCCGCCGACCGGCGATGTAATCATCCGCGATCGCCGCACGCTCCTCGGCCTCGTCGTCAACCCGGACTTGTGGTTGGGGGAGGCATCTATGGCAGGCCGCATGGAGGTCTGGGCGGCGCTCGAACCAGTCGTCGAGGCGCTGTCACGCCTGTCGGCGCCCGCGCCATCCTGGCTCGCACGTGTCGATCTCTGCAACGCCTTCTACCTGTACGAGCAGTGGCTGGACCGTGAGCTCGTGCCCACGTGCGCGTACTTCGCCACCCCGAGATGCCTCTCGAACAGGCTCAACGGGGGGCGGCCATCAAGTTGATTTAGCGAGGCCGGTCCGCGAAGCTATGTCAGTAGGGCCCAATGGGAACGCTCCCGTCTCGAAAGACCACGAAGCGGATTCGCAAGCGTGCGCCGCGAACGCCCTCGCCGAGCGCGGAGCCCTACACCCCGCGTCGGCTCGCTCAGTTCTTCCTCGAGAACGCTGTCGACGCAGCTGACTACGCTGCCGCCCGCCGAGAAGTCCGAAAGTTGGGCCTCGATCCCGATCAGATCCCGCACGAACCGCCGTCGCGCGCGTGAGCGATCGAGTCTTCCTCGACGCGAACATCCTCCTGGCGGCCGCGTGGCGCGCGGACAGCGGCTTGACAACGCTCCGGAATGTCCCGGACGCCCGACTGCGAGCGAAAGCGCATTTCAGTCGCGCCCGGCGGGATGCGTCGGAGTCTGAGCGGCCTCATGGAGGCGCATGTGAATCGCTGACCTTCACGACGATTCGGGTTGACCGCATGGCTGCCATCTGGCATGATTATTATGCCATATGACATGGAGGCCCACAGTGCTTACAGAATCCCCTGAAGCCTCATCCGCTCCGGCACGGGCCGAAACCTGGAGACCTGAGCAATGAGCAAAACACGAAACGTGAAAGACCTGATGAACCCGGACATCATGACGGTGGCCGATGACATGACGACCGATGCCCTGGCTCGATACCTTATCGAGCGGGAAATCTCCGGGGCACCGGTTGTGGACAGCCAGGGACACCTCATCGGCGTGGTCTCGATGACTGACATCGGCCGCAATGTGGCTGAACCTTCTGATGTCGAATCGTCGCGAAGCTCGGGGTTCTATCGCGACATCGCCGCGGACCTCACACTGGAAGACCTTGGGCAGCGATACGTCGAGGAACGGGCGTTCACTGTGCGAGATGTCATGACGCCGGTCATCCACCAGGTGCCGGTGACGGCCTCCGTAGCGGAGGCGGCACGGCTGATGATCGATCAGCACATTCACCGGTTGGTCGTGACGCAAGGGAAGGAGCCGGTGGGCATCATCACGAGTTTGGACTTATTGAAGATGGTCGCCGATCAGCCCTGAAGAAGCCGGGTACAAGTACAGTCATCCAGACGTGCTTACGCGCTGTTCTTGATGCGCATCACGTCCAGAATGCTTTTGGCAGTTTGCCGATCAAGGCCGAGATCGGCAGCGAGCCCTCTGAGAAATCGCCCTTCCAAACGTTCCATCCTGCCGTCGACCAGCACGAGATCCGCGGCCACGGCGAAGGCGGCCCGTCGAAGCCGTGTCGGGATCTTTCGTGCACCAGCCTCGATGACCGACGAAGCGCCGTCCTTCTCGACGAGCGTCCGCATTCGCTCTATTTTGCGGCCGACAGCCTCGCCGGACCGGTGTCGGAACCGTCGCATGGACCAGATAATGTTATGCGCCCGCGCCGCTTCTTCCGCGGACACGTGCCCACTGGCATCCATTGCGGCGATCAGGAGCGCAATGAACGCGTCGTCAGCGTCAAGTTTGTCCACGCCAACTGGGCGACGTCTAGGCGATCGAGGCACGACTGTCATCTTCCGTCATCTCGCCAGCAACAGTTACGTCCGCGCCACTGGCGATTCGAACCCCGGGGGTTTGACCGCCAGTACCGAACCGCGGAGGCGCTGCAGAACCCGTTCGGCTGTGTTCCCCATCACGAGCCCGGCAATGCCAGTTCTTGCAACAGTGCCCATCACGACCACATCGGTCCCGTGCGACTCCACGAATCGCGCGATCGCATCCTCGGGTTCCGCCTGCACTAACTCCACAGCGACGTCAGTCAGCCGATCTTTGAATGGTGCCACGAAACCGGAGAGTGCCTCGTCCTCAGTCCGACGCGCCGCCTCGATGAATTCCGTGAACTCGTCTGGTGACATCCGCGATCTGAGGAGGCTTGCACCGTACGCCGTCCAAGCTTGCAACAGCGTCAGCTCCGCGTCGCCGAACGCTCTCAGCATCAGCGCCCAGTCGAGGATTGTCCCGTTCAGCTCCTGTTCAGCCGCATCGCTGGGATTGGCGTGAATCGCCGCAAGGATCCGCCATCGACCGGGCCGCGAGCCACGCCGGCCAATCAACCAGACCGGGCACGGGCACTGCCGGAGCAGTTCCATGTCGATCGCGCCGAACGGCCTCGGGCGGAGGGGCGTTACCGTTACGTGTGCGGCTTGACATCGACATCGGTACTGGCACATTATTCAAATATACATTTGAACACTTGAACAATCCGATGAAACCCTCGACCTCCCGCTTCAAGGCCGCGATTTACGAGCAGATCGCCCGGATCGGTCACGCCACGGCGAGCCCCGGCCGGCTCGAGCTGCTCGACCTGCTCTCGCAGGGCCCCCGCACCGTCGAGGCCCTTGCCACCGAACTGGGCCACAGCGTCGCGAACACCTCGCATCACCTCCAGGTGCTCCGACGGGCGCGGCTGGTCGAGGCCGAGAAGGCGGGTCTCTACGTGACGTACCGCCTCGCCGACACGGCGGTGAGCACGTTCTTCCTCGCGCTGCGGCGCCTCGCCGAGGCTCGGTTGGCGGAGGTCGAGCAGGTTACGCGGCAGTACCTGGACGCACGTGGCGCTTTGGAGTCCGTGAGTCGAGACGAACTGCTTCACCGCGTGCGGAGCGGCGACGTGACGATCCTCGATGTGCGCCCTCGGGAGGAGTATCGGGCGGGGCACATTCCCGGTGCCCTCTCGGTGCCGCTGTCCGAGGTCAAGAAACGACTCGCCGAGCTGCCGAAGGACCGCGAGATTGTGGCGTATTGCCGCGGACCCTACTGCGTCATGGCGCTCGAGGCGGTTGCGCTGCTGCGCAAGCGAGGGTTCCAGGCGCACCGGATGGAAGAGGGCGTCGCCGACTGGCGTGCTCGCGGATGGCGCGTGGACACCTGCGTCGAGGCACGTGCGGAGGGCCAACGATGAGTGCTCGGACGTCCGGTAGGGCGGCGCCGCTCGTGACCCTCGGGTTGCGCGAAAACCTCGCGCAGTTCTCACTGCTCGTCGTCGTCAACGCCTTCGTCGGCGCGATGGTGGGGATGGAGCGGAGCATTCTGCCGGCCATCGCCGAACACGACTTTCAGCTCGCAGCCCGCACGGCTGTGCTGTCGTTCATCGTCGTGTTCGGCGTGACCAAGGCGCTCACCAACTACCTGGCCGGACGCCTCGCCGATCGATTCGGCCGCAAACATGTGCTCGTCGGCGGTTGGCTCGTCGCCGCGCCGGTGCCGTTCCTCCTCATGTGGGCTCCAAACTGGAACTGGGTCCTGTTCGCGAATCTGCTGCTGGGCGTGAGCCAGGGTCTGACGTGGTCCACCACCGTCATCATGAAGATCGATCTCGTCGGCGCGAAGCGCCGCGGGCTCGCGATGGGGCTGAATGAATTCTCCGGGTATGTCGCGGTCGCGGCGAGCGCCCTCGCGACAGGCTGGATTGCCGCTCAGTACGGACTGCGTCCGCAGCCGTTCTATCTGGGTGTGGCGTTCGTCGCGCTCGGCCTCGGGCTATCGGCGATTCTGGTGCGCGAGACGAAACATCATGTGTCGCACGAATCAGCACTCGATGGCGAGTCGACGCGAGACGGCCTGCCAACGCCGCGTGAGGTGTTCTGGCGCACGACGCTCCTGGACCGAAATCTCTCGAGCGCCAGCCAGGCGGGCCTTGTCAACAACCTGAACGACGGGATGGCCTGGGGGCTGTTTCCCCTCTTCTTCGCAGCCGCCGGGATGCGTCTTGAACAAATCGCGCTGCTCGCCGCGATCTATCCCGGCACCTGGGGCTTCGTGCAACTCGTCACGGGCGCGCTGTCGGACCGCGTCGGACGCAAGGGGCTGATCGTGTCCGGCATGTGGGTCCAAGCGCTCGGGATCGCCACGATCACCGTGGGCCAGGGCCTCGGAGTGTTCGCGGCCGGTGCTGTCATGCTGGGGATCGGGACCGCCATGGTCTATCCGACGCTGCTCGCCGCGATCGGTGACGTGGCTCGTCCCTCGTGGCGCGCGTCAGCGGTCGGCGTGTATCGACTCTGGCGTGATCTGGGTTACGCGATTGGGGCGCTGCTTGCGGGCGTGACCGCGGATCTGTTCGGTCTCCATGCCGCCATGTGGCTCATCGCGGCGGTCACCTTCGCGTCGGGGCTCATCGCGGCGCTTCGCATGACAGAGACACTGAAGGGGGCAATACCGGTGGTGGCCGTCGGATCGGAATCGAAGCCCGTGTATACGACGAGGCACGCCTGAACGATGTCGACCCTCGCCATCGCGTGGAGCTGCGGAGTAGTTCGATGTTGCGCGGATTTTTCCACGATCGATTGTGATGTTTCGGCCCTTGTGCAAGGCCCGATTGACTGACACCGCGCGACAGGCGGCTGACCGTCGAATCGACACACGCTCTGGCATCGAATCTGCCAGTCCATGACGGATGGCGCGAATGGGCCACGACGGGCGAGGCATGACGAAAGGCGGCCCGCCGGCATGATGTGACACGCGCCCGGACATAACCCATGGCGAAGACACTCTTCATCCTGAACGATCCTCCCTACGGCACGGAGCGCAATTACAACGCCCTGCGGCTCGCCGGATCCCTCGCCAAGCGCGAGAGTGAGCAGGTCAAGGTGTTTCTCATTGGCGACGCGGCGAGCGCCGGCAAGGCGGGGCAGAAAGTGCCGCAGGGTTATTACAACGTCGACGTGATGCTGCGCAACGTGGCCAAGCGCGGAGGCGAGATTGGCGTCTGCGGGACGTGCATGGACGCACGCGGCGTCACCGATGCCGAACTGTCCGACGCCGTCCACCGTAGCTCGCTCGACCAGTTCACGGATTGGACGCAGTGGGCGGACAAGGTGTTGGTGTTTTGAAGCGCCTCGTGAGCGCGCACGAGCGCGCGGTGGCGACGGCACCGTGAGAGGACGACACATGCTCCGACGGCTTCCAGAATGGGCGGTCGCGTGGCCGAAGCTGACGGTTGTGTTGGCGATCGCCGTGACGATGGTGTTTGCCGCCTGGCTGCCGCGCATGCGCACGGATACCGATCCGAAGAACATGCTGCCGGTGACCTCCGACGTGCGCGTCTTCAATCGACAGGTCGAGCAGTGGTTCGGCCTGCACGAGGACATGATCGTCGTCGGGATCGTGCGAGACGCGGGGCTGTTCGACCGGGCGGCGCTCGAAGCGGTGAGCCGTCTGACCGATCGCATCGTGCGCCTGCCAGGCGTCGTCGCCGCCGACGTGACCAGCGTCACCACCGCGGACAACGTGGTCGCGGAGGCCGGTACGCTCAGCGTCCAGCCACTCCTGCCGGCGATTCCGGCTACCCCTCACGATCTTGAGGCCTTCCGACATGCGGTGATCGACAACCCGATGGTGGTCGACCGGCTCGTCTCGGCCGACGGCCGGGCCACCGCCATCTACGTGCCGCTCGAGCAAGGCGCCAACGGCAAAGAGGTGGCGGACCGTATTCGGACGCTGATCGGCGAAGAACGCGGCGATCTGCGCTTTTACGTGGCTGGTGACCCGGTCGCTCGCGACACGTTCGGCTCGGAAATGTTTCGCCAGATGGCGCTCTTTGCGCCGATGGCCGGGCTGCTGATGCTCGTGGCCCTGTACGTCATGTTCCGCAGCCTGGCGCTGGCCTTCACGATTGTCGGCGTCGCGATGATGGCGACGCTGTGGAGCATGGGGCTGCTCGTCGCGATCGGGCAACCGGTGCACATCATGAGCTCGATGATG
>Ga0209640_10000790_pt1 | contig 25329 bp, 23 predicted proteins | sample RifCSP10_1_FD_184018 | JGI IMG/M metagenome (GOLD analysis project Ga0209640, IMG submission 184018) | Soil microbial communities from Rifle, Colorado - Rifle CSP2_sed 10_1 (SPAdes) (version 2) | ecosystem: Environmental > Terrestrial > Deep subsurface > Rock core/Sediment | place: Rifle... | reverse complement strand
CTCATGGCGGAGGCGATCCGCCAAGCCGACGTCGACGCAGGCGGGCGTCGCTCGTTCGTCGACCGCATCGACGTCATCTGGGTCCCCCAGCCCCTGACCCGTCGGTACCCCGACCCCGGCGCCGTCACCCTGCGCCGCCTCGGGGTCGAAGCGCGGAGTTACCGCGCGCTCATCGGCGGCAACTCACCGCAGCTGCTTGTGGGCGAGGCGGCCGCCATGATTCAGCGGGGTGGCGCGGAGGTGTGCGTCATCGCCGGGGCCGAGGCCATGTACACCCGGTTCCGGGCCCGGAAGCTCGGCGTTGACCTGCCCTGGGAGCGATCCGACGTGCCGGCGTGTCCCAACGAGGTCGGCGACATCCGGCCGGGCACATCGGACGTCGAGAACGCGCACGGGGCGACCCTCCCCATCGAGATCTATCCCCTCATCGAAACTGCGGTTCGCGCCGCCCGCGGTCGCTCGCTCGAGGAGCACCAGCAGGCCACGGGGCTCCTCTGGTCGCGGTTCGCCGCCGTGGCCGCCGCGAACCCCCTCGCCTGGACCCCGGTTCCCTACACACCCGACGAGGTCACCACGCCCGCGCCAGACAACCGCGTGGTGACCTTCCCGTACACCAAACGCATGTGCGCGAACCTCGCCGTCGACCAGGCGGCCGCGGTCATGGTGACGACCCACGAAGCGGCGGTGGCGGCGGGCGTTCCCGCCGACCGCATGGTGTTCCCCCTCGCCGGGGCCGACGCCAACGACCACTTCTTCCTCACCGAGCGCTGGTCCCTCGCCGACTCCCCTGCGATCCGAGCGGTGGCGGCGGACCTCTTCGCGGCGACCAGCACCGGCGTCGACGCCGTCGCTCGGTTCGATCTCTATTCGTGCTTCCCGTCCGCCGTGCAGGTGGCGATGGACGCGCTCGGAATCCACGCAGCAGACGAGCGACCGCTCACCCTGACCGGCGGTCTCGCCCTCTTCGGAGGTCCGGGCAACAACTACGTCACGCACTCGATCGCCGAGACCGTGCACGCCTGTCGCCGCGATCCTGGCTCCCTTTCCATGGTGACCGGCGTCGGCTGGTATCTCACCAAGCACTCGGCCGGCCTCTATTCGACCACTCCTCCTCCCGAAGGCTTCCGACGCGTCGCCCCCGGCGACACCCAGGCCAAGGTCGACGCGCTTCCGAAGCGGATCGTCGTCGCCGAGCACGACGGTCCGGCCAGGGTCGAGGCCACCGCGGTGCCCTTCACCCGTGACGGATCGCCCGAACGCGGTCTCGTCTCGACGCTGACCGAAGATGGCCATCGCGCCCTCGCCGTCACCGACGATCCCGACGCGTTGGCGTCGATGGTGGCAGAGCCCTGGGAAGGGCGGGCCGTCAGCCTCCGGCCGGCGGAGGGTCGGACGCGGCTGGTCTCCTGAGGTCGACGCGGAGGGTCAGCACCCCGTCGACCAACGTGCCTTCCGCGTCGCCGACGAGGGCGAAGTCGAGGTAATCGAGGTTCGCCTGATCGATGTAGCGCTGGCGTTCCGGGCCTGCGACGGGCGGGATGGAACGGTCCTTCACGCGCGCCGCCCGCTCCTGAAAGCGCCGAATCATGGCGTCCACGTCGAGGGGGGTTTCCGCCATCACAGCGCAGACTCGATATCGGCCCAGGCCAAGGCGCCCTCGCGCAACAGGCGCGGCTCCTCGCCGGTGACGTCGACAACCGTCGCGGCCGCGCCCCCGCACCGCCCCCCGTCCAGAATGAGCGGCACCCACGCGCCGAATTCGGCCGCCACCTCCTCCGCCGTTTCGAACACCACTTCACCCTGCACCCCTGCCGGCGTGGCGGCGAGCGGCCCCACCTCGAGGCACAACGCCGAGGGAACCGGATGGTTGGCCAATCGGAGGCCGATCGTCACGTCGTCGTCGCCGAGGTCGAGCGGTTCGTCGGGGTTACGCGGCAGCACCAACGTCAGCGCGCCAGGCCAGAAGCGTTCCATCAGGAGTTTGGCCGCTGCGGGAACCGCCGTCGTGAGCTCCATGGCCTGGTCGATGGAGCCGACGAGCACCGACAGGTCGTAGGCGCGCGACCGATGCTTCAGGTGGAAGAGCCGGTCGGTGACGCCCGGATCGGTGGGGTCACCGGCGAGGACGTAGACGGTGTCGGTCGGGAGCGCAACGGGGACGCCCGCCTCGATCTTTTCGGCGGCGCGGTCGACTGCGAGTGCGAGATCACCGATGGCGAGGATTTCGCTCATTCGTCACCCCGACGCCGTGCGACCAGCACGCGGTCGCGACCCGCGAGATCGGGCTTGACCTCGGCCTCCGCAAACCCCGCGTCCAGGCACAGATCGACGCCGGCCGCGGCTTGGTGTGGAGCGATCTCGACGACGAGCGCGCCTGCGGGCACAAGCCAATCGGGAGCGCCGGCGACGATCTCACGAACCGCCTCGAGCCCCGTGGTCCCGCCAACGAGGGCACCCCGAGGTTCGTGATCGCGGACCTCGGTGGGCAAGGCGTCGAACTCGTCGTCGGCGACGTACGGAGGATTCGACACGATGACGTGCACGGAACCGCGCAAGCGGCGCGGCAGCGCATCGAACCACGACCCCTCGGCCAGAGCGACGCGGCGCGCCGACAGCCCCACCGCCATCAGGTTGGCCCGCGCGACGGCGAGCGCGTCGGGGCTCACGTCGGTGGCCCACACGGTGACGTCGGACAGCTCGTCGACGAGGGCGAGAGCGAGCACGCCGCTTCCCGTGCCGAGGTCGGCGATCACCAGCGAAGGATCGAGCGCGCCGCCCGTGCCGTCATTGCCGTGCCGCGACGCCCCGAGCCGCACCGCCTCCTCGAGGGCGACTTCGGCCACGACCTCGGTTTCCACTCGCGGAATGAGGGCTCGATGATCGACGACGAGCTCGAGGCGGCGGAACGCCCAGCGACCCAGAACGTGCTGCAGGGGTCGACCCGACACGCGCTGTTCGAGCATGTCGACGACGTGACCGACCGCCCGGGCCGGAGCGGGTGCGTCTGCGTCAGGGGCTCCGTCGGCAGCCCGCTCCACGAGCCATCGTGCCTCGGCTTCCGGGCTCTCGACGTTGGCGGCGGCGAGAACCGTGCGCGCGTGGCTACGGAGGTCGCCCCAGCGATAGCTCCCGGGCGCGAGATCAACCGAGACGTTCGCCGCGCCGGTCATGCCGCCGTCCCGCTCAGCTGGTCGGCGCGCTCCGCGGCGCCGAGGGCGTCGACGATCTCGTCGAGGTCGCCGCCGAGGATCTCGGGCAGCCGATGAAGCGTGAGGCCGATGCGGTGATCGGTCACCCGGTTCTCCTTGTAGTTATAGGTGCGGATCTTGTCGGCGCGTCCACCGCGGCCGAGCTGCGATCGTTTGGCCTCCGACCGTTCCGCCGCCTGGCGTTCCTGCTCGATCTGCAAGAGCCTCGCGCGCAGGATCCGCAGGGCCTTGTCCTTGTTCTGGAGCTGGCTCTTTTCGTCCTGGCAGCTCACGACGAGACCGGTGGGCTTGTGCGTGAGGCGGACGGCCGAGTCGGTGGTGTTGACGGACTGCCCGCCGGGACCCGACGAGCGGAAGACGTCGATTTCGAGGTCGTTGGGATCGATCTCGACATCGACTTCCTCGGCCTCGGGAAGCACCGCGACGGTCGCCGACGACGTATGGATGCGACCTTGGCTTTCGGTGACGGGCACCCGCTGCACCCGGTGCGGGCCGGCCTCGTGCTTCAGGCGTGACCAGACGCGCTCGCCCCTGAGGAGAAACGTGATGTCCTTGTAGCCCCCCATGTCGGAGGGGTGGCTCGAGAGCAACTCGAACTTCCAGCCGTTGCGCTCGGCGAACCGCTGGTACATCTCGAAGAGATCGCCCGCGAACAGGTTGGCCTCTTCTCCTCCCTCGGCCCCCCGGATCTCGACGATGACATTGCGGGCGTCGTTGGGGTCCCTCGGCAACAGGAGCGCCTTGAGCTCAGACTCGAGTTCGGCGAGGCGCGACTCCGCGTCGGTGATCTCGCGGCGGAGATAGTCGCGATCGCCCTCTTCGGCCCCTGGGAGCAACTCGCGGGCCTCCGCCAGATTCGACGACGCCTTCAGATACTCGCGGTACGCGTCAACGATGGGCTTCAGCTCCGAGTGGCGACGGCCCGCCTCGCGGATCGCGTCTTGTTCCCCGGACGCGTAGATGCCCTGGAGGCGCTCCTCTAGGTCCTCGAATTCCTGCTCGAGCTTCGCGAGACGTTCCAACATGGCGGACCCAGGGTACTGCCGGACCCCGGAACCACCGCGTGAGGTCGCCTATTCGGCGGCCGACGCCGCGACGTCATCGCTCGGACGAAGGATTACAAGGTCGTACACGACCGCGGCGACGATGCCGCCGGCGATCGGACCGATCCAATACACCCAATGGTTGTCCCAGAACCCAGCCACCAGAGCCGGGCCGAACGCCCGCGCCGGATTCATCGCCGCGCCGGTGAAGGGGCCACCCATCAGCGCGTCCATGACGATCACGAGGCCGACGCCGAGCCCGGCAAGCTTGTTGAAGGCCCCGTCGCGATCGAAGGTCATGGCGAACACCACCCACACCAAAAAGAAGGTGAGGATCGCTTCGATGAGCACGCCCTGACCGGTCGAGATGACGGGATTGACCTGCGGCGCACCGAGGTGGAAGGGATCCCAGATCTCTTTCGGGATGGCGGCACGCAGGACTCCTGCGGCAGCGGTCACTCCCGCAAGCTGCGCCGCCACATAGACCGCCGCGTCCTTCAGCGTGATCCGGCCCGTGACGAAAGCCCCGATGGTGACCGCGGGATTGAAATGCGCGCGGGAAACGTGACCCACCGCGGAAACCATCGTGACGACGGCGAGGCCGTACGCCAACGCGACGGCCACGAGTACGCCGCCGTCGCCGAATCGGCTGGTGGCGATTACCGCACCGGCGCCGATGAACACGATGGCGAATGCGCCGATGAACTCCGCCAACGCTTTTTGGGCGGTCGTGTACTGCATGCGTCCCTCCCGGTCCTGTCACCATCGCCGGACAGAGTGCGCGCAGCATGGCACGGGCACGGGACAGGCGGGTGGACCGCCGAAGCCTCAGGGGCGCGCTACGAGCGCACGTCGCCCAGGGAATGGAATTCGTCGAGGAGGTCAGCGGCGCGGGGACTCCCTTCGAGTGCGTGGTCGATCTCCCGCAGCGTCAGCCGCACCCCCTCGTCGCGGCGCACACCCAAGGATTCTTGGAGCGCTTCGTCCCAGAGCGTTCCGACGACCCTGGTGCCGGGAACCGTGGCACCGGTGTCGGTCACGAAGGCTCGGTCCCTCATCTCGGTGAGGGCGGTCCGGAGATAATCGACGTGGGGCGTCTCGTCCTGGCGGATGTAACCGACGAGGTCAGCCGCCGCCCCCTCCCCCGCCGTCAGGTCGGGATCGGCGAGGACCTCCTCCGCCCACGCGAACACATAGAAGGCCGAGATCTCGATCAGCAGGATCCTGATCATGCGTTGGATGAGCATCTCGAGCCCGAGGTCGATCGCGGGGAACCGCCTCGCCGCCTCCATCTGGGCGCGGATCACGGCCGGGTCGGGTGCCCCGCCCCCGGAGGACAATCCCATCCGCGTCAGCATCAGCGCGGTCTGATCTGCCGTGACGGGGTTCTCGAACGCGACATCGCGTGCCGCGAACCACATGTCGCGGTGGCCGGCAGCGTCCTCAAAGCCCGCCTCATCGCGGGCGTGCGCCTCGAGCAGGCCGGCGTCGAGATGCGCGGTCGCCGTGCCGCGAACGTCTTCCGCAAAGTGCGACTGGATGTCGGGGACCGCGGAATAGCGAATCATCGCCCCGAAACCTTCGACGGTTCCGATCCGCGTCAGCGTCGAAATGATGGGTGCTCGCACGCCCTCTCGCAGCAAGAACTTGGCCTGGGCGACGTTCGGATAGTTCGGGGGCCACGTGCCGAGGGGGACGTCGAGGAGCGGCATGCCGAACTGGGCGGCGTGGTTGGCCTGCCAGGCGGCAATCGCCGGAGCGCGGTGGCGGGTCCGTGGTGATCGGTATCGACCGTCCTCGTCGAACCCACCGTGGCAGCGCACGCCCCCGACCACCAAGGGTTCGACAACCGGGTCGTCGGCCAACAGCTCCTCAGGTGTGTACTCCAGTTGGAGACTCACCGGAGCGAGTGTACGCGTCACCACTGCTGGCGATCCCCCGACGCGTCATCACCCCCCAACTCGCCTCGGCGCCCCGCACGTGGCGAATCACTCCAATCAGCCGCCACCATGCGTTGGCCTGGCGATACCCGAAGTTCTCGAGGACGGCGGCGCCCATGAGCGCGAGGAGATCGCTCCTTCGGGGGTAGACGTGGAACGACAATTCTTCGAGAACGACCGCACTCGCCGAGAAAGCGAGGCCGAGCCCGAACGACACAAGAAGGAAGGCGAAGAACGCGCTCAACGAGATCGTGCCGGTCGCGAAGGCCACTGCGGTGATGAGATATCCGAGCACCTCGACAAACGATCCGTACATCTCGAACAACAGGTTGAAGGGGTACGAGACCCATCCGGGGAACCCCCGGAACGCCAGCCCCCGGTTCATGCGCAGGCTCTCACCGAGGCCGCGCTGCCAGCGGATGCGCTGACGCCCGAGCGTTCGCAGATTCTCGGGGGCCTCCGTGAACACGATCGGGTCGGGGATGTACGCGACGCGGTACTTCCGCTTGGCCTCGCGCATGATCCGATGCAAGCGCACCACCATCTCCATGTCCTCGCCCAGGGTGTCGGTGCGGAACCCTCCCGCGGCGATCACGGTTTCCTTCCGAAACATCCCAAAGGCCCCCGACAGAACGAGGAGACCGTTGAACGCACTCCACCCCAGGCGGCCGAACAGGAAGGCTCGCAGGTACTCGACCACCTGAAAGCGCACGAGCATCTTGCTGGGCATGGCCAGCTGCTCGAGGAAGCCCTCGCGAATGACGCTCTCGTTGATGACTCTGATCGTCCCCCCGGACGCGATCACGCTCCCGTCGTCCAGGAACGGCTGCACGACCCGCTGGATGCTGTCGCGCTGGAGCACCGAGTCGGCGTCGATGGTGCAGAACAGCGGGTATCGGGCAACGTTGACGGCCGCGTTCACCGCGTCGGCTTTGCCTCCGTTCTCCTTATCGACCACACGGACGGCCGGGTACGTGCGCGAGATCATGAAGCGGCGCACGGGGGCGGTGGGCACGCGATCGCGATACGCCTCGCCGTACTCGGCAAGCGCGAACGCCTCGTGGAGGCGATCCAGGGTGCCGTCGGTCGATCCGTCGTTGACCACGACGACCTCGAAGGTCGGGTATGTGAGCTGAAGGATCGACTTCACGGAAGCAACGATCCCCCCTTCCTCGTTGTACGCGGGGACGATCAGCGTCACCGGTGGCATGAACGCCGGATCCACGGCGGTGAGCGCGCCGAACCGGCGCAGACGCGACCGCGTAATGCTGGCGTACGCCACGAAGTTGAGGCCGATGTAGACGAAATGCAGGATGATGAAGTAGCCGAGGATGAGCCACTCGCCGACGCTCACCCACCCGCTCACGACGCCCCGATCTCACCGAGTACCTGCACCAGCGCGCCCCGCGCGTAGCGATCGGGATGAACGGAAGCGAGGAGTTCAACGAGCGAGCGCGCGATGGCAGGCGACGTGACGACCGCCCGCGCGGCACGGTTCCGAACCCACCAATCCCTATCGCCGAGACATCCCGCGATCCTCCACACGTCGCCCGAACCCTGCAGACGGGCCAGCGCGGCCACGGCCTGAACCCTGACGAACGGCATCTCGTGCTTCAGGTAGGGCCGCACGAGGATCGCGTCCTCAGGGGCGCGGTGTTCTCGGAGCACGGCGAGACACCGTGAGGCGACCTCCGGCGGGGGCTGGCGATCGAGAAGGGTCCGGGCCGCCGCGTGTCCTGCCCGTCCCTTGATGATGGCCAGTACGTCGACCAGCCGCGCCTGCGCTCCGGGGTCCTGCGCGGCGAGCGCATGTCCGGCCACCACCTCGGAGACGACCTCGCTCGGAGCATCCCGAAGAATGGCAACGGCCACCGCCGAATGGCAGTCCTCCCACCGGGCGATCATTGGGACCACCGAGCGCACACCCGCCTCGGGCTCGATGCGGACAAGCGCTCGGGCGGCCTCGGCCCTTACGACGACGGGTTCCTTCTGGGCGAGATCGAGGAGCACCGGAATACCGGCAGCATCGCGGTTGCGCCCGAGAAAGGTGGCGGCCACGACGAGCTCCTCGCCCGATCCCTCCTTGCTCAGTGCTCGTGCCGCGGTAATCAACCCGGCGCGATCGGCGAAGACGCAAAGCCGCTCGACGGCTTCGCCTTCGATCGCAGCCGTCATCCGGTTCCACAGCGCCAAAACCGCACCGCGCTCTCGTCGGCGCAGCGTCGGCGTCGCAGGAAACTCCTGGCGCATCGACTGCAGCATGACGGGCAGCCAAACCGCCTCGATCGCGGCCCGACGCTCGGTCTGGCGGACGAGTCGACCGCGAAGCGCAAAGGCGACGAGGAGAAACACCGACGCCGCCGCGAGCGCGCCGAGACCGATCACGATCGAAATCCTGACGATCACCGATTCGCCGGAGAGGTCGAACACGCCGCGGGACCGCTACGCGCCCTTGAGCAAACGCTGCACCCTCGCGACCAACGAATCGAGTTGGAAGGGCTTGACGACGTAGTCGTCGGCGCCCGCGTCGAAGCCCGCCACCTGATCGTGCTCCGAGCTCTTCGCCGTCAGCATGATGACGGGGGTCTTCACCCACGCCGCCGTCTCACGAAGCTGCCGCAGAATGGTGAGGCCGTTGTGGTGCGGAAGCATGTAATCGAGAATGACGAGGGCCGGCGGATCGGTGGCGAGGCGATCCATCGCCTCCGCTCCGGTGATGATCAGCTCGACCTCGAATCCTTCCGACTCGAGATAGAACTGCAGCATCCCCGAGATGTCGGGTTCGTCCTCGATCACGAGAATGCGGGGGCCCACCATCCGCCCACGCTACGCGATCACTCGGACGGGGGAGACGACTCCTCGGTGGTGGGCTCGGAAGCCTCCGCCGCGGGTGCTTCGCCCGCCGGCGCTTGATCGCGATCACCCCGGGGACCGCCGCGACCGACGCCGCGACCGCCGCCCCGACCACCACCGCGGCCTCCGCGCTGGTCGTCGAAGATGCCCTCGCCACGCCGCGGCGGCTCGTACTTGGGCCGCGGCCCGCCCTTGACGGATACGGGCGCCTTGCGCTTGGTCGGTTCGGCGACCCGCTTCTTGCGCTTGGCGGGCGCCTCCGCTGCCGGAGCCTCCACCGCATCCTGTTGCTGTGCGTACCGACGAGTGAACCGCTCGACTCGACCACCCGTGTCCACGAGCTTCTGCTTGCCCGTGTAGAAGGGGTGGCAGGCGGCGCACAGCTCGACCCGCAGCTCGGGAACCGTCGCGTGGGTGACGAACTGGTTGCCACACGAGCACGTCACGGTGCACTCGGTGTACTCGGGGTGGATTTCGGTCTTCATCGTCGTTGCCCTTTGTTTCGTGCTCGATCGTGCGGGCTCGTTCGTGGGTCCACGACTATAGGGGTCGGGCCACGCGTGGTTCGCTCCGAGCCTCTACACCGCCGTCGGAGCCTTGGCGATCTCTTCGAGGAACTCGTCGTTGTTCTTCGTGGTCTTGATCTTGTCCATGAGCAGCTCGAGGCCGGCGCCGTCCTCGAGCGCTCCGAGCACGCGGCGGAGCTTCCACACCTGGTTGAGCTGGGTGCGGGAGAACAGCAGCTCCTCGTGCCGGGTGCTCGACTGGTCGACGTCGATGGCCGGATAGATGCGCCGGTCGGCGAGCGAACGGACCAACCGAAGCTCCATGTTGCCGGTGCCCTTGAACTCCTCGAAGATCACCTCGTCCATGCGACTTCCGGTCTCGACGAGCGACGTGGCGATGATCGTGATCGAGCCGCCCTCCTCGATGTTGCGCGCGGCACCGAAGAAGTACTTCGGCGGGTACAACGCGGTGGAGTCGACGCCGCCGGACAGGATGCGGCCGGAGGCCGGGGCGGCGAGGTTGTAGGCGCGCGCCAGTCGCGTGATGCCGTCGAGCAGGATCACGACGTCGTGGCCCATCTCGACGAGCCGCTTGGCCCGCTCGAGACTCAACTCGGCCACCGCCGTGTGCTCTTCGGGCGGCCGGTCGAACGTGCTGGCGTACACGCTCCCTTGTTTGACGTGGCGCCTGAAGTCGGTGACCTCCTCGGGCCGCTCATCGACGAGGAGGACGATCAAGTCGACCTCAGGGTTGTTGGTCTCGATGGCGGTGACCATGTGCTTCATGATCGTCGTCTTCCCGGCCTTGGGCGGAGAGACGATCATGCCGCGCTGGCCCTTCCCGATCGGCGAGATCAGATCGATGATGCGACCCGTCACGTCGTCAGGCTGGTCGGGCAGCTCCATGCGGAGCTTGGAGTCCGGGAACAGCGGCGTGAGGTCGCCGAACTTCGGTCGCGCCCGCGCCGCTTCGGGATCCATGCCGTTGATGGAATCGACCCGCATCAGCGCGGGGTACTTCTCGCTGCTCGTCGGCGGCCGGTGGGCGCCGGCGAGTTCGTCGCCCTTGCGCAGCCCGAACTTTCTGACTTGTGACGCCGAAACGTAGACGTCGTGCTTCCCGGGAAGGAGTCCTGACGTCCGCAGGAACCCGTATCCCTCTTCCCGGATCTCGAGGACTCCGGCGCATTCAACCGGCTCGCCCTGGGGCTCATGACCTCCGCCGCCACCACCGCCACCCATGGGCTCGTTGCCGCCGCGACCCCGGCCACGGCGGCGCCGGCGCCGGTTGCCCGAAGGACCGAAGTCGTCGTACCCACCGCCGTCGGACCCACCGCCGTCGGACGGGCGCCGATCCGACCGCTGGTTCCCGTCGCCGCCCCGGTGTTGCGGTCCGGTGGTGGAGCGGGTGTCGGGCCCGTCGGTGCCGGACGGATCTGATCGGTCGCCGTCGGCGTCCTGTTGCGTCGAGTCGTCGCCGCGGGTCGCTCGGTCGTCGCGAGCGTCGTCGTCGTCGGTGCCGGCGCTGGCACCGGGTCCGCCGTTGGATCGGCGCGCCGACGCGCCCGCGGCGTCGCTCCCACCGCCGTTGGCGTGCTCGAGGATGGCTTCGACCATCTCCGACTTCTTCATGCGCGTCGTGACCTTGGCTCCGACCGCATCGGCGATCGACTGGAGCTCAGCGCGCTCTTTGCCCTCGAGGGCCGAACGCTCGGTCGTTTGTTCCGGAGTCATCGGTTGCTCCCGTTTCTGGTTCTCTCCCGCGAGATGGCGGGAACTTCATCGGTTAGTGGTTCCACGGTGGGGATCTGGCGCGCCGCCTCTTCGACCACGAGCTCGATCACCTGCGCCAGGGTGGTGTCGAGGTTGTACGTGTTGACAATTGGTGTGCCGTGTTCGGTGGCGATCGACCTCAGGTACTCCTGGATCATGCGGATGTGCGGGAAATTCTCGAGATACCGGCTGACGGTGCGCTCATTCGCGTCGGCCGCCCGGGACACGAAGTGAGACCGGTGGAGCATCTCGTCGTCGACCGTCACGAGGATGGGGACCACGACCGCCGTGTCGGAGAATTCTGCCGGATCGAGAGCCGCCGGAAGGGCATGCACGCCTTCGACGATCAAGTGGGTCCGTTCCAGCGCCGCCCGACGGGCAAGAGCGCGGATGCCGACCGAAACGGTGAGGGCCTGTTCCCTGAAACCGACGAGGAGCGGATCTGATTCCTCTCTCGGCAGAAGTTGGGGCACGACCTGATCCACGTCGAAGCTCGAACTGTGCAGCGAGGGCGCGAGATCGGACGACAGCATGGATCGCATCACCTCTCGCACGGCATCGGTGGGGATGACGCGCGTGATGCCGAGCCGGGCAGCGAGCTGCGTCGCCAGCGTCGACTTGCCCACTCCCGTCGCCCCGCCGAGAAGGATGACCATCGGGCGGTCGAGCCGGTTGATCACCTGCCAGCGGAGATACATCCGGGCGTAGCGCTCCCCTTCCTCGGTGACGAGGACCCGTTCGGCGAGATCGGTGAGTTCGTGCCGCGTGATCTCGACCCGACCCTGGGCGTGCAGTTGCTCCTCGATCAGCTCCGCGACGTGGAACGCCCGCGACGGCGGGAGCCCCGTGGCCATGAGCGAGGACGCCATGAGGCCCTTGGAGTAGGGCAGGGCGCCTTCCTTGTCGGAGATGACGATGTGGCGGGTTGTGGGCATCAAGCCTGAGTTCGTTGGGGTTCGTTGGGGTTGCTGGGTGCGCCGGTGGACGGCGCGCTTCACGCTGAGGGTCGGGAAAAGCGGTCGATGGCAAGATCGGCGAGGTTGCGGAGGGCATCGGCAATGGACGCGCTCGAGGGGTCAGGGCTCGCCGTCAGGAACGGTCGGTTGTCGCAATACACCACGTCCTTGTCCGCCTCGATCGCGACCCGCGTCGCGACATCCACGGCCGCCGCCTTGAGCTCGGTCACCACGACCTCGGCGCCTTCGGCAGCCTGAAGGTCGTCGGCGAGGAGCCGGCGGTCAGCGAGGTTGGCGCTCCACCCCACGACCCGAGCACCGTGCTCGGCCTCCAGGTGCGCCGCGAGCGTCGCGGCAACGGGCGGAGGTGCCGTGGTGGCGAAGAAGACGTTCAGCCCGGAAATCGATCCGAGGGGAAAAGGACGAAACGTGGTGCGAAGAATGGGTTTCCCCGGAACGAGCTCCCGGATTCGATCTTCGAGAGCATCCGCCGCTCGGTCGAGCGGCTCGGTAGCCATTGTAACGACCACCAGGTCCGCCAGCAACAAGACGTAGGCGCCGAGGTATCCGGTCACCAACTCGGGGTCGGCGTGCGCAGGCACGAGACACACCGTCGCGTCGGCATGCACCGGGGGGATCGCCGCCCCCGAGCCCTCGAGAATGAGGAGTTCCTCCGCCCGCGCGTTGGCAATCTCGACCCCCCGTGCGAACGTCGTGTGGATGGTCGCGCCGGCCAACCCACCGCCGGCCCGTCGCGTCCCAATCGTCGGCACGCGCGCCATCAGCGCGTCCTCGAGATGATCGCTCGCCGCGTGACGCCCCGCCTCGGCAAGCGCCAAGAGAGCCGCCGGCGTGAGGTCGGCACCGATCTCGATGACCTCCGGCTCGTCGGGACCACCCCGGCCCATCGCCACGATGGCGACCCGGCGCCCGGCGTCGGTGAGGACCCGGGCGAGGTGCGCCGCCACCGCCGTCTTTCCCGCTCGCTTCGCGGTGGCGACGACGGCGATCGACGGTTTCTTGGCGACGCGGGGTCGAGGCGGCGGATCGAAGCGGAAGTCGGCACCCTCGTACGCCACCCCGAGGTACAGCGCGTGCGACGCGAGGAGCATCCGACTCCGGGCGTCGACCACGGGGCTGCACGAGAGGTCGACCACCACATCCGGGGCGCCGCCGTGGATGCCCGCGCGGAGGGCGTCGACCGGCGTGTCTCCGGTGACCACGGCACCGACGCCGTAGTCCGGCATCTCCCCCGCGGCGAGTTTCTCGACGCCGCCGAGGAGCACGGCGCCGACGATCTCGTAGCCCTTCGCCCGAAGGTCGGCGATGGCGGCGCGGACGACCGGCGGATAGTGCTCGCCGTCCACGAGCACGAGGGCGCGGGCCGATGGCGACACGGGTGTCGAGTCGGACGGTGAGGTGGGCGCCATCGACCCGCGGTCAGCCCGGGGCGACCAGTCGGGGCATCAGGGTGTGTCCGGCGACGGGTGGGTGCGCGGCGGTTCCCCGTTCGGAGTACTCGCCGCCGGGACCGTCCGCCGTGGAGTCGAACAGAAGGTAGGGCACCGCGTCGGAGGTATGGGTCTTGCGCCGAACCGGCGTGGGGTGGTCGGGCATCAGGAGGATGCGATACGGACCGAGGTCGTCGAGCGCCGCGGCCAACGGCCCGATGATCCGGCGATCCCAGTTCTGGAGGGCCTCGACCTTGGCGTCGAGATCGCCGTTGTGGCCGGCCTCATCCGACGCTTCCACATGGAGCAGGAAAAAGTCGTGGTCCTCGAGCGAGGCGAGACACGCGTCGCGCTTTCCCTCGTAGTTCGTGTCGTAGTAGCCGGTCGCGCCCGGTACCTCGACGACGCCGATGCCCGTGAGCACGCCGAGCCCTCGGATCAAGTCGACGGCGGTCACGAGCTCGCCGGTGACGCCGAATCGATCGACGAACCGAGGGAGGCGCGGCCGGGAGCCCTGGCCCCACAGCCAGATCTGGGTGGCGGCGGCTCCCAGCTCGGCCGCCTTCGTGCCCACGACGCCCTTCGACGCCTCCATCAGATCGACGAGCCGCGGCGCCGCGGGGCCACTGGGCAGGACAATCGGCTGGTCGGACAGGTCGTGGGGTGGGGTGCACTCCGCATCGCCGAGCGCCCGGGGCGCCACCATGATGTGGCGGTACATCACGCCGGGATGAAACCGCACGCCCTCGCCGCCGAGCGTGGCGTCGACGGCCTCGATGATGGGGCGGCTCAGCTCGCTCGGGATGTGACCCGCCGAGAAGTCGACCATGGTCCCCGACGGCGACACCGTGACGAGGTTGCACCGGTACGCAATCTCGTCGTCGGCCAGCTCGATGCCCATCGCGGCGGCCTCGATGGGGGCGCGACCCGTGTGGTACTCGGCCGGGTCGTATCCCAGGATCGACATGTTGCCGACGTCGCTACCGGGCGGCAGGCCGGCAGGAATCGTGGCCGCTCGGCCCACCTCGCCGCGCGCCGCAAGACGAGCGAGGTTCGGGGTCGCGGCCGCCTCGAGAGGCGTGCGGCCGTCGAGCTCCGGAATGGGTTCGTCGGACGCGCCGTCGGGAACGAGCACTACGTACTTCACGGCCTGCATGGTACGCAGCCCGCAAGGACCTCCGTCCCTTGTGACGTTCGCCCTAACGTCTGTCCCGTGGGACCCCGCGTGATCGGCGTCATCCTCGTGGTCATCGTTCTCGTGGGCGCCGGCGTCTACGCCGGCGTGCAGCTCGGCTCTGACGACGACGACGGGGGCGACGGTGACGGACCGGCCCCCGGCTCGAAGCGACCGCCCGTCGTCGAGGTGCCCGAGCAACGCGAGCCCGACACGACGAGTTCGACGATCGGAGGCCCTCCGGCGCCGATCGCCTCGGTACGGGTCGACGCCGTCGAGATCGCGCGGCTCGACCAGCCGCTCGACCTCACCACCCGCCCCGGTGACGGCGCGCTGTACATCGCCGAGAAGCCGGGTCGCGTGGTGGCCGTGCGCGAGGGGGGCGAGCCAAGCGTGGTCCTCGACATCACCGCCGACGTTTCCACCGGCGGTGAGCAGGGGTTGCTCGGCATCGAGTTCACCGCCGACGGCCAGTTCCTGTATGCGAATTACACGGACACCGAGGGCGACACGCGGCTCGTGGAATGGGCCATGCAGGGTTCGCGCGCCGGCCCGGCGTCGCGGCGCGAGGTTCTGTTCGTGGACCAGCCCTACGAGAACCACAACGGCGGCGCCATCGAGTTCGGTCCCGACGGGTTCCTCTACGTCTCGCTCGGCGACGGTGGGTCGGGCGGCGACCCCGAGGGCAACGCGCAGAATCTCGGCACGTTGCTCGGGAAGATCCTGCGCATCCACCCGCGACCCACGGAGAACTCCGCGTACGCGGTGCCGTCGAGCAACCCGTTTCTCGGTCGCGCCGGTGCCCGCGGCGAGATTTGGGCGTACGGCCTGCGCAACCCGTGGCGCATGTCGTTCGACCGCCTCACCGGAGATCTGTGGATCGGCGACGTGGGTCAGGGGTCGATCGAAGAGATCGACTTCCAGCCGGCGCGCTCGCCGGGAGGAGAGAACTACGGGTGGGACCGCTTCGAGGGCAGCCGCTCCTTCGAAGGAGACCCCCCCGCCGCCCACGTGCTTCCGATCCAGGAGTATCCCAATGGGTCGGGCAACTGCGCGGTGACGGGTGGCGTCGTCTACCGCGGCGAGCGGATCGCGCCGCTCTTTGGGGCCTATGTCTTCGCCGACTTCTGCGCCGGACAGCTGCTCGCGCTCCGACAAACCGATGGGGCGCCCACCGACTCGGGGTCGCTCGGCGTGCAGGTCCCGTCCATCGCCGGGTTCGGTGAGGACAACGACGGCGAGGTGTACGTGCTCTCGCTCGAGGGCGGCGTCTTCCGGCTCGAACCAGCGGCGTAGCGCCGTGGGTGAGCGCCTGCCGATGTTCCCGCTCGGGTCCGTGCTCTTCCCTCATCAGGTGGTGCCGCTCCACGTGTTCGAGCCCCGCTACCGCGAGCTGACGATGCGGTGCCTCGAGACCGACCGCCGGTTCGGCATCGTCCTCATCGAACGCGGCAGCGAGGTCGGGGGCGGCGAGGTCCGATTCGACGTCGGCACGGTGGCCGAAATCGTCGAGGCGGCGCAGCTTCCCGACGGTCGGTTCCTCCTCGAAGCGGTCGGCCGCGAACGCCTCCGGGTCGACGAGTGGCTCCCCGACGACCCCCACCCGTGGGCGACGTTCACGCCCATCGCGGACCTGTCACCTGACGATCAGTTCGCCGACCGCGTACGCGAATGCATCGACCACCTCCGCCGCCTGCTCGCGCTACGGGCGGAGCTGGGCGATCCGGCCCCGCCGGCGACCGTCGAGTTCGACCACGATCCGGAAGTGGCGTCGTGGCAGGCGTGTTTCCTCGCCGGGCTCAACCCCCTCGACGCGCTCGAACTCCTCCAAGTCGAGGTCCCCGAGACGCGCATGGCGCTCCTACGCGATCTCCTCGACGGCGAGATCGCCCTCGCCGAATCACGCCTGTAGGTCGCGCCGACGGGGTGGACCCGGGCAATCCACGCTCAAGGACTCACAAGCCGAGTTCGGCGAGGACCGAGCCGGTGTCGGCGTCGACCGTCGGGCCGAGCTGCGTCTCGGAGATGGCGCGATCGGGATCCTTCAAGCCGTGGCCGGTCAGCGTGCACACCACGCGCTCACCCGGCTCGACGCGTCCCTCGGCCACCGCGACCAACAGGCCCGCGACCGACGCCGCCGACGCCGGCTCGACGAACACGCCGACCTCCGAGGCGAGGAGCTTGTACGCGTCGAGGATCTGGCGATCGGTGACCGCACCGATGTGGCCGCCGGACTCGTCGCGGGCGGCGACCGCTCCGTCCCAGGACGCGGGGTTGCCGATCTGGATGGCGGTGGCGATCGTCTCCGGGTGCGCGACGGGTTCGCCGATCACGAGCGGCGCGGCCCCGCTCGCCTGCCACCCCATCATGCGCGGCCGCGTGGCCGACCGCCCGGCGTCGACGTCCTCGCAGTACCCGCGCCAGTAGGCGGTGATGTTCCCTGCGTTGCCGACGGGGATGCAGTGCACGTCGGGCGCGTCGCCGAGCGCGTCGACGATCTCGAAGGCCGCCGTCTTCTGTCCCTCGATCCGATACCGATTGATGGAGTTGACGACCGTGACGGGTTCGGTCTCACCGAGCTCGCGCACGATGCCGAGGGCGGCGTCGAAGTTGCCCCGAATGCGGATGACGGTGGCCCCGTGCACGACGGCCTGGGCCAGCTTTCCGAGTGCGATCTGGCCGTCGGGGATGAGCACTGCGCACTTCAGCCCGGCACGCGCCGCGTAGGCGGCCGCCGACGCCGACGTGTTCCCCGTGGACGCGCAGATGACGGCCTTCGCACCCTCCTCGACGGCCTTGGAGATGGCGACGGTCATCCCACGGTCCTTGAACGACCCCGTCGGGTTCTGGCCCTCGTACTTCAAGAGGACCTCGACGCCGAGAGCATCGCTGAGGCGGGGGGCCGACAGAAGGGGCGTGTCGCCCTCGAGGAGCGTGACAACCGGCGTGGCGGCGGTCACGGGCAGGCGGTCGCGGTAAGCCTCGATCAGGCCCGGCCACGGCCGGCGGCCGGCGGCCGGCGTCACCGGTGTTCCTCTCCGATCACGCGCAGCACGGACCCGACCCGGCGGACGACGCCGGACTCCGTGACCGCCTCGATGGTCGCCATGACGTCGCCGGTTCGGGCGATGTGGGTGACGAACACCAACTCGGCTTCCTCGCCCCTCCCCCGCTGCTGCACCGAGAGAATCGAGACACCGTGGTCGCCGAAGAGGCCCGCGATGGTGGCGAGGACGCCGGGCTCGTCATCGACCTCGAGGTGCACGTAGTACTGCGATTTCACTTCGTCGAGCGGCACCATCGGACGTTCCTCGAAGTGACCGACCTTGGCCCCTGGGCCGCCGCTGGCGAGGTTGCGGGCGGCGTCGATCAGGTCGCCGAGGACGGCCGACGCCGTCGGGCCGCCACCCGCTCCCGGCCCGTAGAGCATCAGCTCACCGACCGCTTGCCCCTCGATGAACACCGCGTTGAAGGATTCGCGCACCGCCGCCAACGGGTGCGCCTTCGGAACGAACGCCGGGTGCACACGCACCGACACGCTGCCGTCGACCGTCTCGGCGATGGCGAGGAGCTTCACGACGTACCCGAGGTCGCCGGCGGCCACGACGTCCTCGCGGATGATCTTGGCGATGCCCTCCCGATGCACGTCGGCCTGGGTCACGTGGGCGCCAAAGGCGATCGACGCGATGATGGCCGCCTTCGACGCGGCGTCGTACCCTTCGACGTCGGCGGTCGGATCGGCTTCGGCGAAACCCAGTCGCTGCGCCTCCGCGAGCGCGTCGTCGAACGACCACCCGTCTTCGGTCATCCGGGTGAGGATGTAGTTGGTCGTCCCGTTGACGATGCCGAGCACTCGCGTGATGCGCTCCCCGGCCAGCGACTCTCGGAGGGGGCGGATGAGCGGGATGCCCCCGGCCACCGCCGCCTCGAACAACAGGTCGACGCCCGCCGTCTCGGCCACCTCCACGAGTTCCTTGCCGAAGTTGGCGAGCAACTCCTTGTTGGCGGAAATCACCGGCTTGCCCGACGTGAGCGCTCGCGTGATGAGGTCCTTGGCCGGGTCGACGCCGCCCATCACTTCGACCACGATGTCGACGTCGGCCGCGGTCACCACCGAGTCGGGGTCATCGCTGAACGCATCGGCACCAAGGGGAACGTCGCGCCCTTTCGTGAGATCGCGCACGGCCACCCGCGACACCTCGACCTTGCGCCCGGCGCGAGCCGTGATGATGTCGGCGTGGTCGTGCACGAGGCGGATGAGCGCAGCGCCCACGTTGCCGCATCCGAGCACGCCGACACGCACGGTTCCTCTCTCAGCCGGATCCCTCATGGCCGCGAGTCTCCCACCTGCGCGGAGGGCGCCGCGTCCAGATGCAGGAGATCGTCGAGCGTCTCGCGGCGGACGACGACCCGCGCCTCGCCGTCACGGACGAAGAGCACTGCCGGACGGGTCTGCGCGTTGTAGTTCGACGCCATCGAATAGGCGTAGGCGCCCGTCGAGGGTGTGGCGAGGACGTCGCCCACCGCGAGATCGTCGGGGACGCTGGCGTCGAGGATCAAGATGTCGCCCTGTTCGCAATGCTTTCCGGCGACCGTCACGACCCGAGGCCGAGCGGCGGTGACGCGATCGGGAAGGAACGCCTCGTAGCGCGCGCCATACATGCTCGGCCGGGGGTTGTCGGACATGCCGCCGTCGACGGCCGCGTAGGTACGGACGCCGTCGACCTCCTTGATCGTGCCGACGCGATAGAGGGTGAAGCCGGCGGGGCCGGCGATCGACCGACCGGGCTCGACCACGATGTGGGGGTCGCCCGACACTCCACGCGCCTCGCACGCCTGGGCGAAACCCGTCTTGAGCGCCGTCGCGTACTCGGCGATCGACGGCGGATCGTCGTCGGAGAGATACGCGATGCCGAGGCCGCCGCCGAGGTTGACCTCCTCGATCGGGTCGCCGGTCGCGGCCTCGATTTCCGCGAGCACGACGGCGACGACGTCGGCTGATTGCGCGTACGCGTCCAGGGAGAGGACCTGCGACCCGATGTGGGCGTGGACGCCGAGGAAGCGCATGGTCGCGCTTTCGGCCGCGCGGCGGGCGGCGTCGAGCGCGGCGCCACCCCGGACGGCGAAGCCGAACTTGGAGTCATGCATCCCGGTTTGGATGTGGCCGTGGTCGCCGGCCTCCACGTCGGGCGTGACGCGGATGAGAACGGCGGGCGGCTCGTGACCTTCGTCGCTCACGAGCCGTTCGATGCGGTCCATCTCGTCGAAGGAGTCGACGACGATGCGCCCTACGCCCGCTTCGAGGGCGCGGCACAACTCGTCGTCCGACTTGTTGTTGCCGTGGAACACGAGGCGGTGGGCCGGGAACCCCGCAGTGAGGGCGATGTAGAGCTCGCCACCGGTGGCGACGTCGAGGCTCAGACCCTCCTCGTTGACCAGTCGCGCCATGGCTTGACAGAGAAACGCCTTCGACGCGTAGGCCACCCGGCCGGCGCCGAACGCGGCGGCGTACTCGCGGCAACGGGCGCGCAGCTCCATCTCGTCGTAGACCACGAGAGGCGTGCCGAATCCCCGCGCCAGTTCGGCGACGTCGCACCCACCGACCACGAGCCGGCCGGCGTCGGTCACCGTCGCCGTGCGCGGGAGCAGCGCGAGGGAAATGGGGCCGCTCACGCCGACGCGGACTCCTGCGCGCCGCCCTCGTCGCTCTCCGGCAGCCGGTCCATCCGGTCGGGCGCGTGGACGCCGAGAAGCGCCAACGCATTGGCCAGGCCGACCCGACACGCCTCGATCAGCCACAACCGCGCCTGGGTCTGGGCGGGCGTCACCCCGGACTCCCCGGGGAGCACGCGACAGTCGTGGTAGAAGCCGTGGAACCGCCCGGCGAATTCTCGAACCCACGTCGTGACGCGATGCGGCGCCCGCCCGTGGGCGGCGTCGGCGACGACCTCGGGATACGCGGCGAGCGAACGGAGCAGGTCGAGCTCGCGCTCGTGCGTCAGTTCCGCGAGGTCGACCTCGGACAGCTCCGACCGCGAAACCCCACGCTCCGCAGCGAGCCGCGCCATCGACGCGATCCGGGCGTGCGCGTACTGCACGTAGTACACGGGGTTCTCCATCGACTGCGAAGTCACGATGTCGATGTCGAACGTTTGCACGTGGTCGATGCCCTGCAGGAGAAACGTGAGACGGCAGGCGTCGGCGTCGACTTCGTCGAGGACGTCGGCGAGGGTGATGATGTCGCCGGCTCGCTTGGAGATCCGCACCGGCTCGCCTCCCCGCATGAGGTTTACGAGCTGGCCGAGGATCACCTCGGGCTCGGGTCCGAATTCGGGACGCGGCTCGACGCCGAGGGCGCGCAGGCCCGCTTGGAGCGAGGCCACCTGCCCGTGATGATCAGCCCCCCAGATGTTGATGAGGTGGGTGAACCCGCGTCCGAGCTTGTCGAGGTGATAGGCGAGGTCGGCGGCCAGATACGTGGGGCTGCCGTCGCTCTTGATGAGCACGCGGTCGCGCGTGTCGCCGAACTCGGTCGAGCGCAACCAGACGGCGCCCTCATGGTCGAAGGCGTGGCCGCGGTGGCGGAGCTCCTCGATCACCCGATCGACGGCGCCCTGCGCATGGAGCGTTCGCTCGGAGAACCAGGTGTCGAAGCGGACCCCGATGCGCTCGAGATCGGTGCGTATCTCCTGCAGCATCCGCGCGTACCCCCACTCGAGCGCGTCGGCGTGCGACGGCTCGCCGTCGAACGCGTCGCGCAGGGCGTCGGCGAGGTCGGCGATGTACTGGCCCTGGTAGCCATCCTCGGGAGGCTCTTCACCGCGCATTCGGGCGAGGAGCGAGGCGGCGAAGGCGTCGAGCTGGTTGCCGGCGTCGTTGAGCAGGTATTCGCGGTGCACGTCCGCGCCTTGGCTGGCGAGGAGGTTGGCGAGCGCGTCGCCAACGGCCGTCCACCGACCGCCACCCGCATGGATCGGCCCGGTCGGGTTGGCGGAGACGAACTCGAGGTTGATCCGTTCCCCGCTCAGCGCCTCGGACGTCCCGTAGTCGGGACCGTGCTCGAGCACGTCGGGGAGCACGTCGTGGAGCCAGCTCGGGGCGAGGTGGAAGTTGAGGAACCCGGGGCCGGCGATCTCGATCTCGGTGACGTGCGGGATCGCCGCGCCGAGGAGCAGGTCACGAAGATCAGCGGCGACCTCGCGCGGGTTGCGCCCCGCGGGTTTGGCCACCTGGAGCGCGACGTTGGTGGCCCAGTCGCCGTGCTCGCGCTGGCGCGGCGGCGTCAGCTCGACGCCGGCGGACGGCACGGGGAGATCGGAATCATCGAGCGCGGCGCGGATCGCCGTCGTGAGCACATCGCGGATCGCGGTCATGGCGATCCGATCAGGTTCGGGTCTTGTCGAGAACGGCGGTCACGCGATCGACGAGGTCGATGGGATCGAACGGTTTCGTCACGTAGTCGGCCGCTCCGAGGTCCATGCCCTTGGCAACGTCGGCGCCCTGCGCCTTGGCCGACACGAACACGACGGGGATGTTCGCCAGCTTGGGGTCGGCCTTGAGCGCGGCCGCGACCTCGTGGCCCGTCATCTTCGGCATCATCACGTCGAGCACGATGATGTCGGGCCTCGATCGACGCGCCTTGTCGAGCGCCACCGCGCCGTCCTCGGCCGTCACCACCGTGTACCCCTCCATCTCGAAGTTGACCTCGAGGAGCCCGAGGATCACGGGGTCGTCGTCGGCGACAAGGATCGTTCTGCCGGGCACGGGCTGATCGTATTCCACCACCCTGACCCGACCCCCCAATACATTGACTCCATGACCTCTCGGGATGCCCCCACGCTGGGTTTGTCGCCTGATGCCCCGCCCGGGGGTGGCGTGCGCCCCGATGCCGCGGCCCGTCCGCATGTCGTCTACGTCGACGACGATGAATCGGCTGTCGAGGCGCTGATCGCTGAATCCACCGAGGCCCCGCCTTCCGTCCCCGCGGTCAACCCGTTCGAAGCGATGGTGCGCGCCATCGAGGCGGTCCGCGAAGAACTCGCCGGACGCGACGGGGAGCTCCGCGATGCCCTCATGCGGATCGCCCGTCTCTACGAACGCCTGGCCACGGGCCGAGACGGGGCCCCGGGCGGTGGGGTCGGTGACCGCGCCGGCCTCCCCGCATTGGCTCCCGCCGCCCCCGCTCCGTCGGGTGCCGACGAGGACACCCTGCGCATGCTGTTGCGGAGCATCGACACGCTCGCGACGGTTACCGAGGCGTCCATCACGCGCGCCTCCGACCTCAGCCGGTCGATGCAATACCTCGTGGAGGCGGTCCAGGGGCTGACGAATCGCGTCGACAGTCTCGTGGGCCGTACCGACACCGCGGATGCCCGCCTCGAATCCATCGCGCACACCGTCGACGCCCTCTCGGAGCAGGTCACGATGCTCGGACGACGTCTGAGCGCTCCCGCTCCTCCGCCCCGTCCGAGGCTTCGGGCCATCGGGCGCGACGACGCCGGGTCTTCTGCGTAGGCCCTCCCGGGCCCATCCGCCGCGGGAGTCGAACGGCCCGATATGACCGGCCCGATACGACCGGCCCCGACAGGCCTGTGTCAGGCTTTTCAGCGATGAAGCGTGCGCTGATCACCGGCATCGCCGGCCAGGACGGTTCGTACCTGGCCGAGCTCCTGCTCGACAAGGGCTACGAGGTCCACGGTCTTGTGCGCCGGGCTTCGACGTTCAACCGCCTACGGATCGACCACCTCTCCCATGACACGCGCGACAACGACTGTCGTCTTTTCCTGCACTACGGCGACCTCTCCGACGCGGTCGGGCTCGTCAACCTGATCCGAGAGATCATCCCCGACGAGGTGTACCACCTCGGCGCGCAGAGTCATGTGGCGGTGAGCTTCGAAATCCCCGACTACACCGGGGAGGTGACCGGCCTCGGCACGGTGCGCCTGCTCGAAGCCATCCACGCATCGGGGATCGAAACGCGCTTCTACCAGGCGTCGTCGTCGGAGATGTTCGGCTCGGCGCCGCCTCCCCAGAGCGAGGACACGCCGTTTCACCCGCGGAGTCCGTACGCCTGCGCCAAGGTCTTCGCCCATCACGCGACGGTCAACTACCGCGAGGCGTACGGGATGTTCGCCGTCAGCGGCATCTTGTTCAACCATGAGAGTGAGCGACGGGGTGAGAACTTCGTGACGCGCAAGATCACGCGAGCCGTCGCGCGCATCAAGGCGGGAATCCAGGACGAGTTGTACCTCGGAAACCTCGAGGCGCAGCGCGACTGGGGGTATGCGCCGGAGTATGTCGAGGGCATGTGGCGCATGCTGCAGCACCCCGTCGCGGATGACTTCGTCCTGGCGACGGGCGAAACCCACACCGTTCGGGAATTCTGTGAGGTTGCCTTCGCCCACGCCGGACTGGATTGGGAGAAGCACGTGCGCACCGATCCGCGTTACGAGCGCCCGTCCGAGGTCGACGCGCTCTGCGGTGACGCGTCCAAGGCCAAGGGCGTGCTCGGGTGGGAGGCCACGGTGAAGTTCGACGGCCTCGCCCGCCGGATGGTCGACGGCGACGTCCAACTCCTCGAGGACGAGATGGCCGGCCGCACCGTCCGCGTCGACTGACCCGCCGTAACTGCGCCGCGCCCCCACTGTTACCTGCAGTAACGCGCGCTATGCGCGAGTTACTGCCGGTAAGAGCTGTCGACCTCAGTACCATCAGCCCCACCACGCCCCCATAGCTCAGTGGATAGAGCACCGCCCTCCGGAGGCGGTGGCGCAGGTTCGAGTCCTGCTGGGGGCGCTCCCGACGATCTCGAGCAAGTTTCCCACCTGTCAGGTGGGAAACTTGCTCGAGATCGACCGAATGAAGTCGGCGATGAGCGGGGCGGCCGACTTGCTCCCCGTGTCACCCTCGAGCACGACGGCGGCCACGCCCAACACTCGACCGCCGAGGCGGACGACGGCGACGGTGAGGCCGTCGTCGATCGCGACGCCGTCGACGATGCGACGAGGCGTTCCCGTCTTGGCGGCGACGTCAACCCCCTCGACGGCGGCGCGTTGCGCGGTTCCGTTCTCCACCGCGTCGTGCATCATCTCGATCAGCGACGCCGCGACCCCTTCCTCGATCACGCGCTCCCCCGGGCTCACGGTCGGCACCCACGACGGCGCCCGGGCGATGCCGCCCGCGCCGATGGTCGCGGTGACCGACGCCAGGATCACCGGGCTGACCTCGATCCCCGCCGCACCGAATCCGAAGGCGGCCTCCTCTTCGCCAGAGTCGGGCGCGTCGATCGCTGCGGGCTCGACTCCGGCGAACCGGGTGTCAAACCCCAAGGACCGAGCCGCCCCGACGACGGCATCTCCACCGAGGTCGACACCGAGTTGGGCAAACGACGTGTTGCACGACAACGCGCAGGCGCGTCGCAGCGA
>Ga0209640_10000789_pt1 | contig 25334 bp, 19 predicted proteins | sample RifCSP10_1_FD_184018 | JGI IMG/M metagenome (GOLD analysis project Ga0209640, IMG submission 184018) | Soil microbial communities from Rifle, Colorado - Rifle CSP2_sed 10_1 (SPAdes) (version 2) | ecosystem: Environmental > Terrestrial > Deep subsurface > Rock core/Sediment | place: Rifle... | reverse complement strand
GAGCCAGCCGCGTGGACCGTCACAGTCCAGCGCGTGGCGGCGCCGGCCGGGGCCAACAGCAGCGAGCCGCAGATCATCGCCACCGAGCGCGGCGTCGTCCTGAGCTGGGTCGAACGGGTCGGCAAGACCACGTTCCTGAAGTTCGCAGAACGCGGCGCGTCCGGGTGGACCTCAGCCATGACGGCGGCCTCCGGCGACGACTGGTTCCTCAGCTACGCCGACGTCCCCTCGGTGATCCGGATCGGCAACGGCACCCTCGTCGCGCAGTGGCTGCAGCAGCTCGACCCGTTCCTCGAGGCCTACAACCTGCGCCTGTCGTACTCAAGGGATGACGGCAAGACGTGGGCGCCGTCATTCCTCCCGCATCGAGACGGGACGAAGACGCAGCACGGCTTTGCCTCCTTCGTCGAGCTGACGAGCGAGAGGGTCGGGGTGATCTGGCTCGACGGGCGCAACAGCGCGTTCGACTTCGACGACCCCGAGACGGGCACGATGACGCTGCGCTATGTGGCTTTCGACGACAGCTTCAGGCAGACCGTGGATGTCGAGATCGACCACCGCGTGTGCGAATGCTGTCCCACGACGGCGGTCATGACATCGGACGGCGTGCTGACGGCGTTCAGGGATCGCAGTAACGACGAAGTGCGCGACATCGCCGTCTCGCGACTCGAGAACGGCAAGTGGACCCCCGCAACGCTCGTCGCCGCCGACAACTGGAAGCTGGATTTCTGCCCGGTGAACGGCCCGATGCTGAGCGCGCGCGGCCGCGACGTGGTAACGACGTGGTTCACCGTGAAGAACGATCAAGGCCAGGCGTATGCCGCCTTCTCGAGTGACGCGGGGCGCACGTGGGGCATGCCCATCCGCCTGGACGAGGGGGGGTCGCTCGGACGTGTCGGCGTGGTGCTGCTCGACGACGGCTCCGCGGTGGCGTCGTGGGTGGAGTACGCGGAAGGTGCCTCCGATTTCCGGCTCCGGCGCGTCGAGCCCTCCGGCACCAAGTCGGCACCGGTCACTATCGCTCCGGTCAGCGGCGGCCGTGCCAGCGGCTACCCGCGGATGGCGCGGCGCGGCGATGAGCTGATTCTGGCCTGGACCGACAGCGGCCCGGGCGAGGACGGCGCGCTGCAGGTGCAGACCGCCGTCGCAGAGCTGCCATAGGCATTTGTGATTGGCGATGTCCGATTTCTGATTTCAAATCAATTCACGAATCACAAGTCACGAATCACAGATGGCCGGAGCCGGCCTCGTCTCAGGTCGCGCATCTTCATGATGTAGAAGATGACCGGCGTGATGATGAGCACGTGAATCGTCGACGTGATCATGCCGCCGACGATCGGCGCCGCAATCGGCTTCATCACGTCCGATCCCACACCGTCGCTCCACATGATCGGCACGAGCGACGCCATGACCACCGTCACGGTCATCAGCTTGGGGCGCAGTCTCAGGACGGATCCGCGCATCGTTGCGTCCCAGATGTCCCGCGCCGTGATCTCGCCGCCACGCCGCAACCGCGCATCGAGTGCTTCGTGCAGATACACGACCATCACGACGCCGGTCTGCACGGCCACGCCGTAAAGCGCGATGTAGCCCACCCAGACCGCGACGGAGAAGTTGTACCCAAGCAGCCACTGCAGGATGACGCCGCCCGTCATCGCGTACACGACGGACAACATGACGATCGTCGCCTCCGGGATCGAGCGAAACGTCATGTAGAGCAGCATGAAGATGATGAACAGCACGATGGGGATGACGATCCGGAGACGTTCGCGAGCCCGAACCTGGAACTCGTACTGCCCGGTCCACTGCAGCGTGTAGCCTGGCGGAAGCGTCACACCCCCCGCGACCGCCTGCCGGGCGCGCTCGACGTAGCCGCCGATGTCGCGCGTGGCGGTGTCGATATACACGTAGCCGGCCAGCTGCGCGTTTTCGTCACGGATCATCGCCGGGCCGGTGGTCAGCGTCATCGACGCCAGCTGCCCTAGCGGGATCTGGGCGCCCGCCGGCGTCTTGACGAGCACACGCTGCAGGTCGGGAATGCTCTCCCGGAAATCACGCTCGTAGCGCACGTTGACCGGGTACCGTTCGCGGCCCTCGATCGTGCGCGTGATGTTTTCGCCGCCGAGCGCCGACTGAATGACGTCCTGGACGTCCGCGATCGTGAGGCCATGCCGCGCAATCGCCGCCCGATCGATCCGGATGTCCGTAAAGTATCCCTGCGTGACACGCTCGGCGTAGACGCTTCGCGTGCCCTCGACGCCTTGCAAGGCCTGCTCGATTTCCTGCCCGACTCGTTGAATGACGCTGAGGTCGGGGCCGAAGACCTTGATTCCCACCGGCGTCTTGATGCCGGTCAGGAGCATGTCGAGCCGATTGCGAATCGGCTGCGTCCAGACGTTCGGGAAGCCCGCGAACTGGAGCTCGGCGTCCATCTCCGCCTGCAGCGCGTCGAGCGTCAGCCCCGGCCGCCACTCGTCCCGTGGCTTCAACGTCACGGTCGTATTGACCATGCCCATGGGCGAGTTGTCGGTGGAGCTGGTGCCACGACCGACCGTGCCGAAGACCCGTTCGACTTCGGGAAACTGGCGCAGCAGCTTGTCCTGCACCTGCAGCAGGCGCGTCGCCTCGGTCACCGACAGCCCCGGCGGCGACGTCGGCATGTACAGCACGGAGCCTTCGTACAGCGGAGGCATGAACTCGCTGCCGATGAGGAACACGAGCGGAATCGTCAGCGGCACGACCGCGAAATTGATGACGAGCGCCGTCCATTTCCAGCCGAGGGCGGTGCGGAGGATCGGCCCGTAGACCGCGGTGAAGAACCGCGACACGGGATTGTCCGACTCCGGCCTCAGGCGCCGGCCGCGGACGAGCATCGCCATCAGGACGGGCACCAGCGTGATGGAAAGGAGCGCCGCCGCCACCATGGCGAAGGTCTTGGTGAACGCCAGCGGCCGGAACATCCGCCCCTCCTGCGCCTCCAGCAAAAATACGGGCGCAAACGATACGACGATGATCGCGAGGGAAAAGAAGATCGCGCGTCCCACCTGCCTGGCGGCAGCCATGACCGCGCGCGGTTGATCCTCGTAGGCGACGGCTGCTCCTCCGTCCGGCTCGGAGACACGGCGGTACGCGTTCTCCACCATGACGATGGCCGCATCGACGAGCACACCGATGGCCAGCGCAAGCCCCCCGAGCGACATGATGTTCGAGGTGACGCCGAGGTAGTACATCGGGATGAACGACGCAGCGACCGCGATCGGCAGTGTCAGGATGGGAATCAGCGCCGAGCGGAGGTGGAACAGAAAGACCACGATCACCAACGAGACGACGATCGCTTCCTCGATGAGCGTTCGGCGGAGGTTGACGATCGACTCGCGGATGAGCCACGAGCGATCGTAGGTCGGCACAATGGTGACGCCGGCCGGGAGCGCGTCCTGGACGTCACGAAGCCTGGCCTTGACGCGATCGATGACGGCGAGCGCGTTTTCGCCAAACCGCATGACAATGATGCCGCCGACCACTTCGCCCTTCCCGTCCAGCTCCGCGACGCCGCGGCGAATGTCCGGGCCGAGCTGCACCCGGGCGACATCGCCGACACGGACCGGGGTGCCGCGTGGATCCGCGCCGAGCGACACCTGCTCGATGTCCCCCACGGACGAGAGATAGCCGCGGCCGCGCACCATGTACTCGCGGCCGGCAAACTCCAGCAGGCGCCCTTCCACGTCGTTGTTGCTCGCCCTGATCGCCTCCACCACGTCCTTGATGTCGAGGTCGTAACCAGCGAGCCGATTCGGGTCGACGTTCACCTGGTACTGCTGCACGAAGCCGCCGATGCTGGCCACTTCTGCCACGCCGGGCACCGCGGCGAGCCAGTATCGGAGGTACCAATCCTGAAAACCACGCAGATCGGCCAGCGTGTGCTGGCCGGTTTCATCGACCAGCGCGTACTCGAACACCCAGCCGACGCCGGTGGCGTCAGGCCCGATCACGGGATTGACGCCCTCCGGCAGTTGCCCGCGAATCCCCTGCAAGTACTCGACGACGCGGCTGCGGGCCCAGTACATGTCGGTCCCGTCCTCGAAAATCACGTAGACGTACGAGATGCCGAAGTCGGTGAACCCGCGCACGCTGCTGACGCCCGGGGTTGAGATGAGCGCCGACACAATCGGGTACGTGACCTGGTCCTCGATCAAGTCCGGGCTTCGTCCGGCCCACTCCGTCGACACGATCACCTGGACGTCGGAGATGTCCGGCACGGCATCGACGGGCGTGGCGGTCATCGCCCAGATGCCCCAGAGCGTCAGCACGAGCGTCCCGGTGAACACCAGGAACCGATTGCCGGCGCACCAGTCGATGAGGCGTTCGATCATTTTGCGATGATCGCCATCGTGCGGTCGCCGAGGTGCTGGCCGCCACGCATGACCATGATCGTGGCATCCCAGGAACCCGCCATCATGACGTTGCCGGTGCCGCGATACCGGCCCTCGCCTTCGTGTTGCAACGTGACGGTGTTCCGCATCTCGGGCATGTTCATCGACGGCATGGCGGCCATATGGAGCTCCACCGACACATCGGCGTCCGTGACCGGCTGCGACCCCTGCATCACCATCACTTCGAACGTGTTTTCGCCACTGCGGGGTTGCGCCGGCTCGCTCAGCCTGATGTCGAGTTCCTGCGTCGCGCCGGACGCCGGCGCCGATGCCGCGGGCGCCGCTTCATCTGCCGGCGCTGGCTGACCTCCTCCGCACGCCGCCGCTCCACCAACAATTGCGAGAAGCCCAAGAGCCCATGTCAGTCGTCTCATCGTCGTCTCCTTCCGGTCCGGCTAAAGCCGGACACCACGTACACATAGTGCTGAAGCCGGACACTACGTGCACTCACGGTCCGGCTGAAGCCGGACACTACGTTTTACCTGGCCGCCAGGGACAATTGCCTGCTCCCGAGGCGCACGCCGCCCCGGCTTACGGTGACCGTCACGTCCCAGCGACCGGCCATCATCACCTGACCGGCACCTCGATAGATGCCTCCTCCCACGTGCGGGAGCTTCGCCTCGTTGCGCATGGCCGGCATGTTCATCGTCGGCATCGCCGCCATGAAAAACGTCACGGTCACGTCGGCACCGGCGATCGGCCGCCCGGACGCGTCCTTGACCGAGACCTCGAGCGTGTTGTCGCCCGTTCGCGGCGGATCCGGCTGCGCGCGAAACGTGATGTCGAGTCGCTCCGTAGGCGCACTGCCTCCGGCGGCGGGGGTCTGGGCCGGAGGCGCCTCGAACATCCCCACGGCGGCACGGAGCTGGCTCTCGGAATCCAGAAAGAACGTCGCGCCTATCGCCACGCGCTCGCCATCCTTGAGACCCTCGCCGACTTCGACGGCGTCACCGGTCCGGCGGCCGATCTTCACACGACGAGGCTCGAAATAGCCCTCGCCCAGCGCGACAAACACCACCTGCTCCGTGCCCGAGTCGAGCACGGCATCGGCGGGCACGGTGATCGCCTGAGTTGCAGTCCCCGTCAGCAGCACGTTGGCGTACATCCCGGGCTTCAACCGGCCGCGCGGGTTGGCAAATTGGAACCGCGCCTTCGCAGTCCTGGTCTGTTCCTCCACAAACGGATAGATGTAGGTGGCGCGTCCGACAAACTCCTCGCCTGGATACGCATCGAGCGTCACCCTCGCCCGCTGCCCCACGCGAAGGGCGGCCATGTCGCGTTCGTAGACGTCGGCCTCAACCCACACCACCGAAAGATCGGCGACGCGAAACAGCGTCTGGCCAGCCGTGACGTGCATGCCTTCGAGCGCCGTCTTCTCGACGATCACTCCTGATACCGGCGATCGGAATGGCACGTTCTCCTGCGCGCTGCCCTCCTGCTCCAATTGCCAAATCTCCTCCGGCGTCATGTCCCACCGCAGAAGGCGCTCCCGTGCGGCCTGCACGAGACGGTCGGCGTACTCGCGCATCTCGGGCATCCGGGCGCTCTCGCCCTGCAAGCGCCCGCGGAGGGCCAGCAGATACTCGTTCTGCGTCGCGACCAGCTCGGGGCTGTACAGCGTGAACAGCGGATCGCCCCGGCGAATCGATTTACCCGTGTAATCCGCCTGCAGATGCTGAATCCAGCCGTCGACCTTCACGTTGATCTCCGCCTGGCGCGTCTCGTCGTATCGGACGATGCCGACCGCACGAATTTCCGGCGTGACGGCGACACGCTGTGCCTGAGCCGTCCGGACCCCAATCAGTTGCTGCCGGCGGGCGTCCAGCGTCACCGCGACGCGCGGAGTGGCGGCTGGCTCGGTGGCAGGTGGCATGTCACGTCGACCATCGGTGCCGGCCGCACGCGGACCTGCAGATTCCGCTCCACGTGCGCCTGCCTGCCCGCCCTGGAACAGCGCGAACAGTGAGGAGCCGGCACCGGTCCACGCCAGCGTCGCCACGGCCGCGGCAAGAACCGCCGTGGCGACGAGGAGCATCCGCTTCGTCATAACTGCTTCTCCCCCGGCTGAGCCGGTACGGGCTCCTCCGTCACGGCGCCAATCGCACGTTCGAGGCCGGCGACGGCCAGGGCCAGATCGGCCTGCGCCCTGGCGTACTCCACGTGGGCGCCCAGGAACACGCGCTGGGTGTCGACAACGTCGGCGAAGCCCGCCCGGCCGGTGGCATACGCGATGCGGGATACGTCAAATGCATGCCGCACGTGCGGCAGCACTGTTGACGAGATGAGGTCGACGCGCTGTCGTGCCGCGTCGGCGCGAATCTCTGCTTCGTGGACGCCGCGCCGAATCGCGCTCGCAATCGCCTCGCGCCTCGCCACCGCCGCCTGCACTGTACGGATCTGCGCGTCGATGGCGGCATCAACGCCACCGCGCGACCACGGCGCATTGGGCCAGGTGAGGCCCGCGCTGGCGGTCCAGGCGCCCGCGTGGCCGGGCGTCAGCATGTAACCTCCACCCAGCATGAAGTCCGGCCGTCGTTCTCCCCTGAGCCTCGCCAGCTCGGCTTCCTCCCGGACGATCGCGGCTGCCGCCATCGCCATCTCCGGGTGCCGCTCGAGGGCGATCCGTTCGGCGTCGGGCGGGATGAGAGTCGCCGCCGCGGATACGAGCGGCTCCACCGCGCGATCGACGGGACGCCCGAGCAGCGTATTGAGACGGACCTCGGCCGTCCGAACGCGCTCCCCCCACCGGATGGTCTCCGCCCGAAGCCACGACAGCTCCACGAGCGCCCTCACCGTGTCGTGTTGTTCTCCTCGCCCCGACGCGTATCTCACGGTGGCGGCATCCGCGATATCGCGAAGCACCGGAGCCTGGCGCTCGTAGAGCGTCGCTGTGTCGCGAGCGAGGACGAGCTCCGCGTAGGTCTGCCGGACCTCGTCGAGGATTCTGTTGGCGTGAACGGCAATCTGGCGGCGCGCCATGTCGGCGTCGCGATCCGCCACGAGCTCGCGCGCGGCACGTTTCCCGCGGCCGGGCAGCTCCTGCTGGAGCGTGAACATGTACATGTCCGTCCTGGCCGGATTCAGCGTCGTGATGGGCCATTGCCAGATCTGCACCTCGAACGACGGCGGGCCCAGGTAGCGCTCTTGGGCGGGGAGCGCAGCCGTCGCGTCATACTGGCGCCGAAGCGCAATCAGATCCGGATTGCGCGACATGGCCGCGTCGAGTGCCGCGCGCAACGTCAACGACACAGGGCCGTCTTGTGCCAACACCGGCGACGCGACCGCAAGCCACAGGCACGCGGGTACCGCAAACACACGCATTGGAGACTCCTTCACTGATGGCCGCGCGTGTCTGCTGACGCGCGGAACGCACAATCAGGAGTCGATCAGATCAGGAGAGAGACTTGGAGGAGGTAGATCGGGACGAGGGCCGGCTGCCGAGCAGCACACGCCGGCACAAACGTGTCAGCGTGCCACGACGTCGTGGCCGGCAGCGACGCAGCATTGACAGGCAGGAGCTTCATTGGCGCCTGCGGGAGCTGGGTTTCAGTGGTCGCCGCGCCGTTGGATTGCTCGGACATGGCGCAGCAGTCGGTGACGGTGACACTCGAGGCGAGCTCGCCGCGGTGCGCACAGCAGGCGTGCCGGTCCGCTGCCGCGGTCGACCATCCGGCACATTCGGCGAAGGCCGGTCCACCCGCGGCGGCAATGGACAGCAACACAGTGAGCGAGGCGACAAGCCGCCGCGTGATCATGTCCTGTCTATCTTAGTTCACATCCCACGCGCGCGTATCTTCCACCCGAAGCCGTCCTTGGGGCGCCGCAGGCTCATCATGCGCACGCGATGGTCGGCCGGGTTCCGTCCGGGCGACCCGCTGACGACCACGTAGTCGCCCAGCTTCAGCGTGTCGCGCGTCACACCCTGACCGCCCAGCTCTGCCGCACCAACCCACTCGATGGCGTACTTCACCAAGGATCCGTCCTTCTCCTTGACGACGACGTGCACGAAGGAATGGGGATTCCGGAGGAGGATCTGCGCGAGCTCGCCTTCGATGGTGATCGTCCGGTCTTCGAGGTAGGTGTCGGGAAACGAATGATGCGCGAAGGCCGGCGCGGCCATCGCACACGCTCCAGCCGCCACGAGCGCAGCCAGAAGACGCTTCATGTGGAACCCCTCCGTGACAGAACGACCGTCCAAATGGTAGCCGACCCGCGTCAGGCGACGCCTGAAGAGTACCTGAATTCTTCGTCAGGTTTCCACCCGGTTTTCGGGCCAATACGGCACTGATTTGATATTTCTGGAAATATGGTATATTCGCCGCATGCCACTTCAGGCCGAAGCCACGGTTGCCCGGTTCGCCGACATGCTGGCCGCCATGGGCACCGAGCCCCGCCTGCGCATCGTCCGGCTGCTGCTGGCCGCGCACCCGGCAGGCCTGGTGGCGGGCGAGATCGGCGGCGAGCTCGACATGGCCGGCTCCACCCTCTCCCACCACCTCGACCGGCTGAAACGCGAGGGGGTCGTGAACGTGCGGCGCGACGGCACGTTCCTCTGGTACACGGCCAACACCGGCGCGCTCGAAGAGCTGCTGCAGTTCCTGTACGCCGAGTGCTGCACGCGCAACGGCGCGTGCGACCCCGTACACATCACGAAGGACGCATAGGGGGCGAAGGAGCGACCATGGACAACCTCACCGATACCGTCCGCGAGAAATATGGCGAAGCCGCTCGGCGCGTGAAGAGCGGCGCCGCCGCCTGTGGGTGCGGTCCGTCGGGCGCCAGCGCATGCTGCGACCCGATTACGTCGAACCTGTACGGCGAGGCGGACGCGGCGGCCGTACCGGATACCGCGCTGCGGGCGTCGCTCGGGTGCGGCAATCCGACGGCGCTGGCCGAGCTCCATCCCGGGGACACGGTGCTCGACCTCGGGAGCGGCGGCGGCATCGACGTCATTCTCAGCGCAAGACGCGTGGGACCGGGCGGAAAGGCCTACGGGCTCGACATGACGGACGACATGCTGGCGCTGGCGGAAGAGAACACGCGAAAGGCGGGCGTCACCAATGTCGAGTTCCTCAAGGGACAGATCGAGCAGATCCCGCTGCCCGACAACGCCGTGGACGTGATCATCTCGAACTGCGTCATCAACCTGGCCGCCGACAAGGACACCGTGCTGCGCGAAGCCCGGCGCGTGCTGAAGCCGGGAGGCCGTTTCGCCGTATCCGACGTGGTCATCCGCGGAGAGATTCCGCCGGCCGTGCGGCAGTCGATGGAGCTGTGGGTCGGCTGCGTGGCCGGCGCGCTCACCGACGACGAGTATCGGCGCAAGCTGGAGGCCGCCGGCTTTACGGACATCGAACTGGACACGACGCGCGTCTACGAGCTGGAGGACGCCCGCGCGTTCCTCGCCCAATCCGGCCTCGACGTCGACGCCATCGCGCCGCTCGTCAGGGGCCGGGTCACCAGCGCCTTTGTGCGGGCCCGCAAGCCAGCCTCCGGCGAACGCAGCTGCTGCGGTCCAGCGTGCTGCTCGTAGGGGCTCATGCCGCGATGCCCTAAGTCGTTGTAAACCAGTCTGTTGCGACCGTCATGCGCCGGCGGTGGCGATCATCCCGGATCGACGGTATGGACGCGGGCGCCAGCCAGGCCGAAAGATGTAGACGATGGCACTCCGAATCGTCGCCGCCGCGCTCACCCTGCTCGTCGCGGTGCCGCTGGCCGCGCAGCAGAACACCGGTCGAGAGGGGCCGGCATCCGAGGCCGACTACGTCGTCGGCGCCCAGGATTCGCTCGTGATCACGTCCTACGATCAGAGCGATCTGTCAGGAAAGTTTGTCGTCGAAACGGATGGGACGTTCACGTTTCCCATGCTCGGGCGCGTCCGCGCCGGCGGGATGACGCTGCGCGCTGTGGAAGCCTCGCTGAAGGATCAGCTCGTGGAGCAAGGCTTCTTCAAGAACCCTCAACTGACCGTCACCGTCGACGAGTACCGGAGCCAGAAGATCTTCATTCTCGGCGAGGTTCGCAAGCCCGGCGTGTACCCGCTGTCGGGCACGATGCGCCTGGTCGAGGCACTGGCGCTCGCCGACTCGACGCTGCCGACGGCCAGCAATACCGCCGTCATCCTCCCGGCCGCCGACGATCCGTCACGCCCGACGGACCAGGACGTGATACGCGTCGATCTCGGGGATCTGGAAGACGGCCAGGTGTCGCAGAACGTGGCGCTCAGGGACGGGGACACCATCCTCGTGCCCCGCGCGGAAGACGTGTACGTCTTCGGTCAGGTCAAGAATCCTGGAGCGTACGCGCTGCAGGACGATGACATGACGGTGCTGCAGGCGCTGTCGCTGGCCGGGGGTGTGACCGACCGCGGGGCGACCGGGCGCATCGAGATCGTCCGCATCGTGGAGGGCGAGCGCGTGGAGATCAGCGCCGACTTCCACGACGTGGTGCTGCCCGGCGACACGATCATCGTGCCGGAGCGGTTCTTCTAATCAGCGCTCACGACCGGGGCCACGCAGGGCCCTGGGTTCTCGGGACGTTGCCAAGCCCCTTGTACACGAACTTCTGCAGGCGCTTGCCTTCGTACGTCTCGGTCGTGTACAGGTTCCCTTTCGAATCGATCGCGATGCTGTGCACCCCGAAGAACTGCCCGGGGTAGCGGCCGCCGTCGCCGAAGACGGTGAGCTCTTCGAGGGTGTCGCGCCGCACGACGCGAATCCGCTGGTTCCGCCCGTCGGCCATGAAGATGTACGTCTGCTGCGGGTCGCGTGAGAAGGCGATGTCCCAGACGGATCCATCGGCGAGGCTCCGCCGGGCGAAGAAGCCCTCCTTGACGAATTTCCCGTCCTTGGTGAACACCTGCAGGCGCGTGTTGACGCGGTCGCAGACGTAGACAAACCCGTCGTTGGAGACATCGGCGCAGTGCACGGGGTTGCGGAACTGCTGCGCCGGCGGCGCGTCCGGATTGTAGGGGCCGAGGTTCCGGTCGTCGGGCTTGTTGCCGTACGCGCCCCAGTACCGCTTCAACTTGCCGGTATCGGCATCGAGGACGGCGACGCGCTTGTTCAAGTAGCCGTCGGAGATGTAGGCCTCGTTGTCGCGCGCGTCGACAAAGATCTTGGCGACACGGCCGAAATTCTGCGGGTCGTTGCTGTCGCCGGCGTAGGTCGACAGCCCCTCGGCGTTGGTCGGCCCTTTGTGCACGCCCGCCTTGCCGTACTGCGCGATGAACTTGCCGTTGCGCGTGAACTTCAGGATGTGCGAGTCAGTCGCCCCGTTGCCGCCAATCCAGACGTTGCCCTTGTGGTCGACAAAGATGCCGTGGTTCGACTGCGGCCACTCGTACCCCTGGCCGGGGCCTCCCCAGGATTGCACCAGGTTCCCCTCGGCGTCGAACTCCAGGACGGGCGGCGCGCCCTTGCAGCACTCGCCGGTCGGCGGGTTCAGCTCGGCGCCCCGCTCGTTGTTGTTCAGCGTGGCGGAGCTGCGGTGGATGATCCAGATGTGATCGCGATCGTCCACCCAGACGCCGATCGCGGCACCGAGGAGCCAGTGGTTGGGCAGCGGCTTCGGCCAGAACGGGTCGACCTCGAACCGCGGCGCGCGGACGCTGCCGCCGTTCTGCGCCGCCACGGTCTGTTCCAACACGACGTTGGTGACCGCCAGGACCGACAAGACCGCCACGAAGGTCACCCCAATGAGCAGATTCCGTCTGGCCATTACGTCCTCCTTAGGTGCGGCTAGAGCCTAACACTACGGCCCGCATTCTCAAACTCCGGTTCCGCCGGCTTCCGCCGGACCAGGACCCGCGCCAGCCAGAGCACGGCCGCGACGGCCACGATCGCCATGGCCCATCGCACCAGGGTCATCAGCAGCGCCAGATCGAAGGCCGGCAGCGGGAACTGCAGCAACTGCTCTCCCCGCTCGGTCAACCAGTGCCAGGCCGTGTGGGCCACGATGGCCGACAGGATGATCGTGCCCATGCGCTCGGCGACGACGAAGCGGAACGTGAGATTCAGCGCCGGCACCACGACCGCCAGCACGAGGAGCTGCCCGAGCTCGACGCCGACGTTGAACGACAGGAGCGCGGTCAGCAGATGCGACCCGGCAAACTGCAGCGTGTCGCGCAGCGCGAACGAAAACCCGAAGCCGTGCACGAGGCCGAATCCAAAAGTGATGATCCAGCGGCGCGTCAGGCTGGCGCCGACGATGTTCTCGAGCGCCATGTAGACGATCGACATCGCGATGAGCGTTTCCACGAGCGGCGGAAACCACAGGCCGCCGGGCGCCATGTCGTACGCCGACGCAATCAGCGTGACGGAATGCGCCACGGTGAACGCCGTGACCACGGCAATGAGGGTCCCCATGCGCCGCAGCGGGATGACCAGGCAGAGCAGGAACAACAGGTGGTCGATCCCGCTGAGAATGTGATCGAAACCCGAGCGCACGAACCGCGCCGCCGCCTGGTGCCAGCGCGGATCGAGGCGGACGATGCCGGGATCGTCGTGCAGCTCGAACGCGCGGTCGCGGCCGTCGGGCGTCACCAGTCGAAGCACAATCGTGACGCGCTGCGCGAGCGGCCGCAGCCCGGGGTTGATCGCAAAACGGGACCGGTCCGACCCGATTGGGTACTCCATCCAGGCGTCGAGGAAGGCCTGCTCCCAGGGAAGCTCGCGCTCGTCGACGATCGGCGGCCCCATGATGTGGGCGAGCGCGGTGTCGTACGCCTGAAAGGATCGATCCGACGGCAGCGACACGCGTACCGAGACGAGCTCGGGCACGGGCAGCCGCGCGTCCTCTTCGTACAGCGCGACTTCACGGGCAATCCAGACGGTGGCGGCCGTCCGCAGCGCGTCTTCAGCGCGCGCGACGTCGATGAACCCGGATCCGCGCTGCGGGATGTCGATGTCGCGCATCGCCAGCAGGGGCACGCGCACGAGGAAGCGAAGCCGTTGTCCCTCTGGTTTCAGGAAAGCCTGGACGATGATGTCGTTGGGAATGTCGTGCGCGATCGCGCGGACGGACCCTGCGATGGCCAGTCCAATCGCGATCGCGCCAACAGCCCGCAACGACATTGAAGCCCTACCGCGCCTGCGCCGTCGTCGTGGCTTCCTGCGGCAGCCTGAACGCCAGCAGCTCACCGCTGTAGTTGCCGCCGGCGATCGGCACGATCACGTACTGCCGGCCGTTCAACATGTAGGTCATCGGCGAGCCGGTCTGCGGCGCCGGCATGTAGACCGATCCGACGTCCTGCCCCGTGGCCTTGTCGTAGGCGCGCAGCATGGCGCCGCGCTGGCCCGACGGCGTCGTGAAGAAGCCGCCCTCTCCGGCAATGAGCAGCGACTTCGTCGTCAGCACGCCGATCCGGCCGATGCGGCCCGTGCGCGGGATGTTGAGCCCCTTGAGCGCCGGATGGTTCCGGATGTTGTCCGGCGTCTCGCCGTGCGCGATCTGCCAGACCATGTCGCCCTTGTTGAGATCGATGGCGGTGATGCGCCCGTACGGCGGCTTGACGATCGGCAGTCCCTGCACGGCGAGCGCGGGAGGTCCCGCCTCGTCTCCCGCGGCGCCCGCGGCCGGGAGCGCGCGCGGCGGATCGGCCGGATTGGTGGCGGTCCCGCGGACGTACCGCATGTCGGATCGCTTGCCGTCCGACTCGACGAGGCCAAGCTGCGCGATCTGCGTGATTGAATACACGTACAGATAGTTCGTGTCCGGATCGAGCGATGCCCCGTACCAGTTCACGCCGCCGGTGGTCGACGGCAGCATGAGCGTCGCGAGCGGACCTTCCCACCTGCTGACGACAGGCGGTGTGAAGAGCGGACCGATCTTGTAGCGCGAGACGAGCTTGACGGCTTCGGCCCGCAGCTCGGGCGTGAAGTCGATCAAGTCGTCAAGGCTGACGCCCTGGCGATCGAAGGCGGGCGGCCTGGTGACAAACGGCTGCGTCGGACTGGTCTTCTCGCCAGGGATGGTCGATTGCTCCACGGCACGCTCTTCAATCGGCCAGACCGGCTGCCCGGTCGCGCGATCGAGTACGTACACCCAGCCCTGCTTCGTCGGCTGCGCGAGCGCTTTGATCGTCCGGCCGTTGACGACGATGTCGGCAAGGATCGGCGCGCACGGGAGGTCGAAGTCCCAGATCCCGTGATGGACGAGCTGGTAGTGCCAGCGCTTCTTTCCCGTCTTCAGTTCGACGGCCACGATGCTTTCGCCGTACAAGCCGTTGCCGGGCCGATGCCCGCCGTAGTAGTCGCCCGTCGGGAGCTCGACGGGCAGGTAGACGAGACCCATCTCCTCGTCGATGCTCATCTGCGACCACACGCCGGCGTTCCCGCTGCTCACCGCGGAGTTCTCTTCCCAGGTCTCGATGCCCGGCTCGCCTGGCCGCGGAATCGTATGGAAGATCCACAGCCGCTTGCCGGTGCGCACGTCGTAGCCGCGGACGTATCCGTTGTCGTTGTCCCGTCGTCTCGGGATGCTGCCCGGCAGGTGCGCCGCGCCGACGATGACGACGTCGCCTGAGATGACCGGCGCGGCGTGCAAGCCGATTTCCCCGGTCACCGGGTCCATCTCCTGGTCGTCCTCCAGCTTCAGATCGACGATGCCGTTTCTGCCGAAGCCGGGGATCGGACGACCCGTCCTGGCGTCGAGCGCGATCATCTGGTAGCCGGGAGTGACGTACACGATGCGCTCCTGCCGCCCGTCGGTCCAGTACGCCAGGCCGCGACCCGACAGCCGGCGCGGCGCCGCGTCCCCGCGGGGCCCTTCGTTCAGGCTGTACATCCACAGCATTTCGCCCGTCGCTGCATCGAGCGACACAACCGCCCGCCGCGTGCCGGCCGTCGTGTAGAGCTTGCCGCCGACCATGAGCGGCGTCGACTGGTAGTTGAACTCCGGCCGGGGCCCGAGCGCGTCGGTCTTGAAGCGCCAGGCCACCTCGAGCTTGGAGAAATTCTCCTTATTGATCTGATCGAGCGGGGCGTATCGCGTGCTCCGGAGATCGCCGCCGTAGGTGCGCCATTCGCCCTGCTGGGCGCCGGGCTGGGCTGACGGGCGGTTCTGCGCGAGCGTGGCCATCGAGGCCACCGCCACGAACACGATGGCAAGCACGGAGCCAGTACGGCTCATTCTCATACGTTCCTCCTACGGCGCGCTCCAGATGCACGACACACACGCGCAGCGCCCGACGGCCGCGATTCTATGGCAAAACGCACCGTGATTGCCGCAGCGGCCGGAACCCCGGCGCGATCGCGAAAAAACCGCGAAATTGGCGTGGCGATTACATTTCCGGCATGGATGTTGACTAGATTGCCTCCAATCGCTCGCGCGATGACGGTTGTGCATGATGACATTACAGAAACGTGATTTCCAGCGTACTGAACATATACGGCACTGCTCGAAGCCTGGGCCGTGCCGTCGAAGCCTTCTCATCTCGATACTGGTCTCGATACTGATCGGCTTCTCGGCGGTCGTGGCCTCGGCGCAGCAGAAAGCGGGCGTGCCTCCCACCGCCGACTACACGATCGGCGCCCACGACGTGCTCGTCGTCACCTCGTACGACCAGCGCGATCTCAGCGGAACGTTCGCCGTTGAGGCCGACGGCACGTTCACCTTTCCCTGGCTCGGGCGCGTCACGGCCGGCGGCCTGACGCTGCGCCAGGCCGAATCGATGCTGAAAGACGGGCTCATCACGCGGGGATTGTTCAACACCCCACAGATCACCGTCACCGTCGATCAGTACCGGAGCCAGAAGATCTTCATACTCGGGGAAGTACGGAAGCCCGGCGTCTACATGCTCTCGGGCGCCATGCGGCTGGTCGAAGCGTTGACACTGGCCGATTCGACCCTGCCGACGGCGGGAGGCGAGATTGTGATCGTGCCAACCGCGAGCGACACGTCACGCGCGAAGCAAGCCGCCCGCGTCAGTTTCCGCGATCTCGAGAGCGGGACCTCGGCTGAAAACGTCCTGCTCAAAGCCGGCGATACCATTCTGGTGCCGCGGGCGAGAGAGATCTACGTGTTCGGCCACGTCAAGACTCCAGGAAGCTATTTGCTGCGAGACAAGGACACGACCGTGTTGCAGGCGTTGGCGCTCGCCGGAGGCGTCGCCGACCGTGGTGCGATGGGGAGAATCCACATCGTCCGACTCGTGAACGGCGAACGGCGTCAGGTCAAAGCCGCGCCTACCGATCTCCTCCTGCCCGGCGACACGGTCGTCGTCCCGGAACGCTTCTTCTAGGTCGTTTTCCGGATCCTCACGCGCCCGACCTTGTTGACGCCGCTGTAGGCCAGCAGCAGGTCGCCGCTCGGGGCGGTGACCATATGCCGCACGACGCCGCCGCCGTTCGGGATGTTCCATTTCTGGAACGTCCGGGTGGCGGGGTCGAAGCGCACCAGCGTGTTCGGCTCGACGCCCGACTCGCTGTACCACACCGCGCCGTCCGCGGTGGTCGTGATGCCGTACGGCTGCGACGGCGGACCTCCCGGCGAGGCGAACTCCTGCACCTGCTTCGTTTTCAAATCGAGGCGCCCGAGATAGCCGCGCGCGAAGTCCGTGTACCACACGATATCGCTGGCGTCGACGGCGATGCGCCGCGGCCGCGCGCCCTCAGGCAGCGCGTACTCGGTGATCTCCATCGTCTTTGGATCGATCGTGCCGATCTTGTTCGTGCGGAACAAATCGAACACCGGCGTGCCGTTCGACAGAATCACGATCCCGTACGGAGCCGACCGGGGCGCCGCCTGCTTGAGGGTGACGGTGCCGGTCTTCGGATCGAGCCGGCCGACGAAGTTGCCGCCCTGCACCGTAAACCAGAGCACGCCGTTGCGATCGAAGATCGGCGTGTGCGGATCGCGCGCCGCCGGGTCGGGCATTTTGTACTCGGTGACCTGCCCGGTCTTGGGATCGAGCTTGCCGATCAACCCGGCCGCGTTGCCCGTGTACCACACATTCCCGTCGCGATCGGAGACAAGGCCGTGAGGGCCGTGCCGTCCGGGCAATGGGAACTCACGTACCTGGCCGGTGTTCATATCCACGCGTCCCAGGGCTTGCGCCCTCTGGCCGGTGTACCAGAGGCTGCGGCCATCGATGCCGAACGCCGGGTCGTGCGGATGGGCGTTGGGGGTCACGGTGTTCCAGTCGGTGAATTCGACGTCAACCTTGGCGGCGCCCTGACCCTCGATCTGCGGCGCCAGCCACAGCCAACATGCGGCGACCATCGCCACGCCTGCGAACGCGCGTAAGCGGATCATGGCTCCTCCTCTATACTTGGCGGGTCCTGAAGGGCCCGCCCTACGTACGATATGTCCAGAGTTCGAGGTGGTGGTGCCAGCATCGCGTGGGCGGCCCTTGTGAGTGCCGCACCGCTGGCGCTGCTGGCGTCGGCCAACGGGCCGGTCCCGGCGAGGACGGGCGGCTTCGGCGAAATGACGTGTCACCAGTGCCATTCGAACAACCCGATCAACAATCCCTCGGGCCACCTCACCCTGTCCGGTGTGCCTGAATCGTATACGCCGGGCACAGAATACCTGATTACGGTCGCGGTGGCGCACCCGCAGCTCGTCCGTGCGGGATTCCAGCTCTCGGCACGCTTTGCCAGCGGTGACGCGACAGGCCGCAACGCGGGCGCCTTCGGCCCCCTCGACGAGCTGACCGAAGCCGTTCCTGACGACGGCGGCCGGATTACGTACATCCAGCACACGGCCATGGGCGCCTCGGTACCGATGCCTGGCTCGGGTCGCTGGATGGTTGCGTGGACCGCGCCCGCGGCCGCCGGGCCGGTGTCGTTTCACCTGGCGGCCAACGCCGCCAACGGAGACGGCCTGCCGCGCGACGACTTCGTATATACGGCTACCGCGACGGCTCGGCCAGCAACTGCTGCGCCGTGACGAAGCGCGGCTCGATATCGACCGGCACGTCCGTCAGCCGGTCGAGCACAGCCTGCACGGGCGGTCGGACGACCGCCAGCTTTTCGATCATTTGTGTCGCGCCGGCATAGCCGCCGACAGCCTGAAGCGTCATGATGTCGCGCGTCAGATCGACGACGTTTTGACGGATCCGCGCGGCATCGACGGCAAACGTCCCGTCTGAGGCCACGGTGACGCCGCCGTGGTCGAGAAAGTAATTGAGCTGCATGGCCACGCCGCGGCCGTGCGCCTCGTTGATTCCGAACCTGATGGAGCGGAACATCGACGCCAGATAGGTTGTGTACATCGTCCGATCGAGCGACTTATCCAGCTTGCCGCGATCGACGAGGAACTGCAGCGCGAAGAGGCCCGACACGTCGGCTTTCGCCTCTTCGATGGCGCTATAGGTCTCCTTCAGCTCCTGCCGCACGGTCGTGGCGCGTCCGCCGACCGAAATGTTGTGCGGACCGAGGCCGTGCATCAGCTCGTGCATCAGGATGTGCGTGAAGAAGGCGTCGAAGGTGACGCCGGCTCGATCGGCGGGGGCAAGCGCGACCGTCGCAATGGGCTGGAGCACCATCCGGAACTTCGCTTCCTGATTGTTCTTCAGCATCACGCGCTTGCTGCCCTTCTCCGCCACCACGCGCTCGTCGTTCGGAAGGTTGAAGGCCGCGGTCTGCACACCGCGGTTGGCGTCGCCGGAGGAGAACACGGTGTTGACGACGCGGATGGGCGCCATGGCGCCAAGCCGGGGATTGCGGTATTTCGGGTCGATCGGCAGGTTGTTCTCGATCTCCTGCAATTCCGATCCAAAGCGCGCGAGCTTGGCCGTTTCGGCCTCGTCGCGCAGCGTGATGAAGGCCTCGAACGCCGCCTTGTAGTTGAACCACTCGTCCTCGTACACCTCGTAGGGACCGATCGTCGGCTCAATGGTCGACTCGAGCTCCATCCAGGCGACGTCGCTGGCGTAGTAGTCGTTGGTGAGGAGCGCCTCGGCGCGGCTGGCCAGAAACGCTTTGAGCGTCGGCTGGGCGGTGAGCCCCGCCGCCTCGCGCAGGAGCGCCGCGACCTGTGCGACCTCGCCCTGATACTCAATCGTGTACGGCACCGCCGTGAATCGTCCGTCCGGGCCCCGCCGGATTGTCGTGAAGAAGCCGGTGGCGCGCGTGCGTTCGGCCGGTGACAGCGTCTTGAGCCACGCCTCGATCTCCTCCCGGGTCGCGCCGGCGGGATAGAAATTCGCCTGCGGCGGCTTCGGCGGCGCGCCGGGGATGAACGGCTCGTTGTCGTCGAGCCGCGAACACGGCCCCTTGTTGAGCAGGAAGTAGTGCAGGCGCGCCAGGCCCAGTTCTGACGAGTCGCGCAGCAAGACAAGGAGCGTCGATTCGTTGCCGGCCCACACCTGGCGCAGGAAGAGCGCGTCGAACACCATGGCGGCCCGCACGAGCGTGGCGAGCGCCTGCCGCTCGTTGGGCGGCAAGGGGGACATGTCCGCCGTGAGGTCGACCGGCGCGAAACGCGCCGTCATGCGTCGAAGCTGCTGCACCATTGGATCGGTCTGAGGCTGTTCGGCCGGCGCGCCGTCCTGCGGAGCCCGGCATGCCAGACCCGCGACGGCCGACGCGAGGACAATGGATACGAGGACCTTCGGGGTCAATGTACGCCTGAGCTCGTTTGCAGGGCGGCGGGCTCAGCTCCAAGCGTGCGAATGGCCGTTTCCCACATCTGCTCCGCGGGCACGCTGAAGATGAGCGCTGGATCGACGTCGGTCGTGAGCCAGGCCGATGCGGCCAGCTCCTTCTCGAGCTGCCCGGGCCCCCACCCCGCGTATCCGATCAGCACGCGCGCGCGCGACGAGGGCGGTGCCTGGAGCAGCCGGAGCGTCAGCTCGTTGGAGACCGACAGCAGCAGCCCCGGGCAGATCTCGCGCTGCTCCTCTTCCGGTCCCTGCGCTTCCCGCATCAGCACCCACGTGCGCTGCAGCTCCACCGGTCCGCCGATCCACAGCCGCAGGTCCGGATCGATGCGCACCGGCGGCTCGGTCTTGATCAGCTGCCACGCGGGCTCGGACATCTGCCGGTTGACCACGAGCCCGAACGCTCCCTGCCCGGTGTAGTCGCACAGGAGCACCACGGTGCGAGCGAAGTTCGGGTCGGCCATCTGGGGCATCGAGACGAGAAACAGAGGTGCCGTGCCGGCGGACATGAGGAGATCTTACCCCGTAACTCAAGACTCAAAACTCACAACTCACAACTCCTCCGCCCATTTCACGTGCGCGCGGACCATCGGGTCGTCCGCGGACGGGCGATCGGCCGTGTCTTCGAGGAGCGCCGCGAGCGCGGCGTTGTCGCCGCTGTTGCCGATGGCCACCGCGACGTTCCGTCGAAGGCCCGTCAACTTCGCGCGGGTCATCGGGCCGCCTCTGATGAGCGCGCGCAGCCCGCTGTCGGACTGCCGCCACAAATCGACGAGCGTCGGCAGGTGAAGTCCCTCGCGCGGCTGCCACGCCTCGTCGCGCGAGAGCGGCGGCACCTGATTGTAGGGACAGACATCCTGACAGATGTCGCATCCGTACACGTGCGTGCCCAGCGCCGGACGCAGCTCGTCAGGGATGGCGCCCCGCAGCTCAATCGTCAGGTACGACAGGCAGCGCGTCGCATCGAGCACCCCCGCATCGACGAGCGCGCCGGTCGGACATGCGTCCAGACACCGCGTGCACGCGCCGCACTGGTCGAGGCCGGGGGTATCGGGCTCGAGCGCAAGCGTGCAGATGATCTCGCCCAGAAACAGCCACGACCCGAGCTCAGTGTTGATCAGGCAGGTGTTCTTCCCTATCCATCCCAGGCCGGCGTATTGCGCGTACACACGCTCCTGCACCGGCCCTGTGTCCACGTAGACGCGTGCGTCGAATGGATCGGGCGACTCGGCGCGCAGCCATGCCAGCAGCGTGTCAAGCCGCGCTTTCAGGACGAGGTGGTAGTCGTCGCCCCAGGCGTAGCGCGAAATGCGCGCGACGTCCTTCGCGGGCTCATCCGAGGAATACGGCGGAACGGTGTTGTAGACGGTGCCTGTGACGATGACGCTGCGCGCGCCGGGCAGCACCGCGCGGACGTCGGCGCGCCGATCCGCGGACCGGGCCATGTAGCCCATCTTGCCCGCATAGCCGCGATCCAGCCAGTCGCGCAGAAACGCCAGTTCGGGAAAGGTGCCGGCGGGAGCAACCCCGCAGAGGTCGAATCCGAGCGCGCGCGCCCTGGCCTTGATGGCGGCGGATGTCAGCGCCACACCCTCACAATACCAACTCTCCCTGGCACGGATGAAACGTCCGGCTGAAGCCGGACACTGCGTACGAAGCGTGGTCTAGCGGCTCATGAGCTGACGGACGACGTACGGGAGGATGCCGCCGTGGCGGAACGCGACCAGCTCCTCGGGCGTGTCGATCCGGGCGGTGGCCACGAATTCGAGTGCGGTGCCATCGGCGCGCCTGGCCACGACGCGCACGCCGCCGCGCGGCGTCAGGCCGTCGGCGACGCCGAGCAGGTTGAACGACTCGGCGCCGGTCAGCCCGAGCGAGGCGGCCGTCGCACCGGTCTTGAACTCGAGCGGCAGCACGCCCATGTTGACCAGGTTGCTCCGGTGGATGCGCTCGAACGATTCCGCAATCACCGCCTTCACGCCGAGCAGCTGCGTCCCCTTGGCCGCCCAGTCGCGCGACGAGCCAGACCCGTACTCCTTGCCGGCAATGACGAGCAGCGGCACGCCGGCCTCGACGTACCGAACCGAGGCGTCGTAGATCGTCATCACGTCGCCGCCCGGCTGGTACTGCGTCCAGCCGCCTTCGGTGCCCGGCGCCATTTGATTCCGCAGGCGCACGTTGGCAAACGTCCCGCGCACCATCACTTCGTGGTTGCCGCGGCGGGCCCCATAGGAGTTGAACTCCGACGGCTTGACGCCCCGCTCGATCAGGTACTTGCCGGCCGGGCTGTCGGCCTTGATCGAGCCGGCCGGCGAGATATGGTCGGTCGTGATGCTGTCGCCGAGCAGCACCAGCACGCGCGCGCCGGTGATGTCAGCCGGCGCCGGCGGCACCATCGTCATCCCCTCCAGAAACGTCGGCTTCCGGATGTAGGTGGAGCGCGGATCCCACTGGAATCGGCTCCCCTCGGGCACCGGCAGCTGCCGCCACCGCGTGTCGCCGGTGAAGACGTCGGCGTAGCTCTTCTTGAACATCTCGGCGTTGACCGCCCGCAGCATGGTTTCCTGCAGCTCCTGCTCGCTCGGCCAGATGTCCTTCAGGTAGACCGGACTGCCCGCCCGGTCCATGCCAAGCGGTTCCGTGGTCAGGTCCTTGGTGATCCAGCCCGCAAGCGCGTACGCCACGACCAGCGGCGGTGACGCCAGATAGTTGGCGCGCACGTCCTGCTGGATGCGCCCCTCGAAGTTGCGGTTGCCGCTCAGGACGGAGCAGACCACGAGGTTCTTTTCTCGAACGACGGCCGCCACCTCGTCGGGCAGCGGACCGCTGTTGCCGATGCAGGTGGTGCAGCCGTAGCCCACCAGGTTGAAACCCAGCTCGTCGAGGTAGCGCGTCAGGCCGGCGGCATTGAGGTACTCGGTGACGACTTTGGACCCCGGCGCGAGGCTGCTCTTCACCCATGGCTTCCGGGTCAGGCCCTTTTCGACCGCCTTCTTGGCCAGCAGGCCGGCGCCAATCATCACGCTGGGATTCGACGTGTTCGTGCAGCTGGTAATCGCGGCAATGACGACGGCGCCGTGATCGAGCTCGTCGAGCACCGGGTCGGCCACGGCGACGCCCGACTGCGCGGCGGCACTCGTCATCGTCGCCACGCCCTGCCGCGCGCCGCCGGCGTCGGCGGCTTTGGCGGCCGCCTTCGGCGGCGCCTGCATGGTGGGCAGGGCCGTCTCGAAGGCCGCCTTCACGCGCGTGAGCGACACGCGATCCTGCGGCCGCTTCGGACCAGCCAGGCTCGGCTCGACCGTCGACAAATCGAGCTCGAGCGTCCCGGTGTACGTCGCTTCCGGACTGGCGTCGGTGTGGAACAGGCCCTGCGCGCGCGCGTAGTCCTCGACGAGCCGGACGTTCTGCTGGTCGCGGCCCGTCAGACGCAGATAGTCGAGCGTCATCTCGTCGATCGGGAAAATGGCCACCGTGGCGCCATACTCGGGACACATGTTGCCGAGCGTCGCCCGGTCGGCAATCGTCAGGTGCCGCAAGCCCTCGCCGAAGAATTCGACGAACGTCCCGACGACCCCGTGTTTGCGCAGCGCCTCGGTGATGGTGAGCACGAGGTCGGTTGCCGTCGTGCCGCGCGGCAACATGCCGGTCAGGCGGAAGCCGATCACCTGCGGGATGAGCATCGACGCGGGCTGGCCGAGCATGGCCGCCTCGGCCTCAATGCCTCCCACGCCCCAGCCGACGACGCCGAGGCCGTTCACCATGGTCGTGTGCGAGTCGGTGCCGACCAGCGTGTCCGGGTACGCGACGGTCTTGCCCTCGATCGTCTCGGCGAAAACGACCCGCGCGAGGTACTCGAGATTGACCTGGTGCACGATGCCGGTATCGGGCGGCACCACCTGGAAATTGCGGAAGGCACGCTGGCCCCACCGGAGAAAGGCGTAGCGCTCGCGGTTGCGCGAGAACTCGAGCTCGGCGTTGAGGGAAAACGCATCCGCGCGACCGAAGTAGTCCACCTGCACCGAGTGGTCGATGACGAGCTCGACCGGCTGCAGCGGGTTGACGCGATCGGGATTGCCGCCGAGCGCGACGATCGCATCGCGCATGACGGCCAGATCGACGACGCAGGGCACGCCCGTGAAGTCCTGGAGGAGGACACGCGCGGGCATGAACGACATCTCCTTGGATGGCGCGGCCCTGGCGTCCCACTGCGCGAGGGCGCGAATGTCGCCGGCCTTGACGAACGCGTTGTCCTCGCGGCGCAGCAGGTTTTCGAGAAGGATCTTCAACGAGTACGGCAGCCGTGACACACCGGGAAAGCCGGCCTTCTCGAGCGCGGGAAGGCTGTAGATCTGCACCGGCTGTCCGCCGCTGCGGATCTCGGTGCGGGTTCCGAAACTGTTCAGTGTGGGCATGGGGACGTTCGCGGAGGCCTTCAGGCCTCCGGCCAACAATCGATCATACTCCGCGGTCGAGCGCGTCGAGAAACGCGGAGACGACCGACGCGGGATCCTGGCGGCCGGCATCGACCGCGTAATTCATCCGCCGCATGGCGTCGGCGGTCACGCGTCCGCTCACGCGCGCGATCGCCGCGCCGATTTCGGGATGACGCAGCAGCGTGGGCGCGTGGACGACGGGGACGGCGTCGTACGGCGGGAAGTACGCGCGATCGTCTTCGAGCACCGCCAGCCCGAGCGCGCCGATGAGCCCGGCCGTCGCGTCGCCGGCGACCACGTCCACCTGCCCGTCGGCCAGCGCCCGATACATCAGTGTCAGGTCCATGGACCGCGGCGGCTCGCGAAAGCGCAGGCCGTAGGTCTCGGCGAGCCCGCGATAGCCGTCGGGACGCTCGAGGAACTCGTAGCCGAATGCCGCGCGCCAGCCGGGCGCGTGCTCGCCGAGCTGTGAGAGCCGGGTCAGGCCGCGCGCGCGGGCGTCGGCACCGCGGACGAGAATCGCAAAGCTGTTGCTGAAGCCGAGCGGACCCAGAGTGGACCTGCCGGTGTCCGCGTAGAGCTGCCGAATCTGGTCGAGCACGACCTGCGGGTTGCGCTCGACCGGCTGCTTGAACACCGCCGTGAGCGCTGTGCCGCTGTACTCGACGTACAGATCGATGTCACCGGCCTGGATCGCGCGATCGCAGATGAAGGTACCGCCAAGGTTCAGCCGGCGATCGACCTGCAGCCCGCCGTAGCGCTCGATCGCCTGCGCCATCAGCTCGCCGAGAATCACCTGCTCCGTGAAGTTTTTCGATCCCACGACGATGCGCTCGCTGCGCGGGTAGGCGACCAGCGCAACGC
>Ga0209640_10000788_pt1 | contig 25342 bp, 28 predicted proteins | sample RifCSP10_1_FD_184018 | JGI IMG/M metagenome (GOLD analysis project Ga0209640, IMG submission 184018) | Soil microbial communities from Rifle, Colorado - Rifle CSP2_sed 10_1 (SPAdes) (version 2) | ecosystem: Environmental > Terrestrial > Deep subsurface > Rock core/Sediment | place: Rifle... | reverse complement strand
ACCGTGAGGTCGCGACCGGCACGCAGAGGGAGCTTCTCAACGAAAGGTTGCGCTGCACCCCCTGAATACCATACTGTTTAGATGGTGGTATCGAAGGCAGCCCCCGGTTTTGAGCCATTCTTCTCATTCTGCAGGCGGCGCGGCTTGCCCATAGTTCAGAACCTCTAAGCTCTGTGACCCGGACTGTGCAGGCCCCACGATTTCCTTCTCCTGCATCGTCTCGATCAGTCGAGCAGCGCGCGTATAGCCGATGCGCAGGCGGCGCTGGAGCATGGAAACGGAAGCGCGGCCTTCGCGCCGGATCAAATCGACGGCTTCATCAAACAGCGGGTCGAGATCCTCTTCCGGAACCATCTCCTCCCACATTTCAAGCTGCTTCAAAGGGATGCCAGGCGGAACGGCGTCGACCGGTGCGCCGGTCGGAGCGGAGCTCACCTCTGCGCTGGTATAGAATCCCCGCCAGTATTGAACCAGGCGCTGAATTTCGGCTTCGGAGACAAAGGTCCCTTGCAGGCGGACGGGAGCGGCGGCATCGGGCGCCTGGAACAGCATATCGCCTCTTCCCAGCAGGCGCTCGGCCCCGGGCTGGTCGAGAATGACCCGGCTGTCCACGCCGGAAGCGACGGCGAAGGCAATGCGGGCCGGGAAGTTGGCTTTGATCAAGCCGGTGACCACGTCCACTGAAGGGCGTTGCGTGGCGATCACCAGGTGGATGCCGGTAGCGCGCGCCAGCTGGGCCAGGCGTGTAATGGTACGTTCGGTTTCGTCGGGGGCCAGCATCATTAAATCCGCTAATTCATCGATGATCACCATGAGATAAGGCAGCTTCTTTTCACCCCGGGCGATCAGGCGGTTGTTGTAGTCCTTGATATTGCGTGCCCCGGCTTGCGCCAGTTTGTGATAACGGTTATCCATCTCCCGCGCCACCCATTGCAGGGCGCCGACCACCCGCTCCAGTTCCACGACCACTGGCGCGAGCAGGTGCGGAATGCCGTTGTAGCCGGTCAATTCTACCCGCTTAGGATCTACCATGATAATGCGCAGATCTTCCGGGGTGTTGTGAAGCAGCAAGCAGCAGATCAGCGAGTTGACACAGACGGATTTGCCAGAACCGGTGGCGCCCGCCACCAACAGGTGGGGCATGAGCGATAGATCGGCGGCCACGGCGCTGCCGGCCACATCCTGGCCTAAGGCGAAGCGTAAGGACGATTTCAGGCGCTTAAAGGCCTCGCTGTCGATGACGTCTCGCAACGCAACCAGCGAGATCACTTCGTTAGGCACTTCGATGCCAACGTACCCCTTGCTGGGGACCGGCGCCTGGATGCGAATGCGTTTGGCGGCCAGGGCCAGAGCCAGGTCATCTGCCAGGGAGGAGATTTTGCTTACTCGCACGCGCATCGGTCCGTTCCGCGATTCATTAAACCCGGGCTCGACTCCAAATTGGGTGATCGTCGGCCCGCGGTTGATCTCGATCACTTTTGCCGGTGCGCCAAACGAAGCCAGAGTTTCCTCAATGACCCGGGCTCGCTGGCGGTCGAATTCGTCATCCTGAACGATTTCGCCGCTCTCCTCCAGAATTTCGTCAATCGCAGGTAAGATCCACTGGGGGACTTCGCCATCCATCGTAGCCGTTATGGGCTGCAAGAGCTGCGTATTATCGACGTAGGTTGATTGTGTGGGGACGGAAGTGCCCGAAAGACGATCCATTGGGAGCAGCTGCGGTCTCAGCAATCCATCTATAGAGGAGACCATCCGAGAAAACAAACTGCTGCCTAGATTTCCGGCGCGCCGGAGAGGAGGCGATAACCATGCGAAGAGCTCCAGGACGGAGACATCCAGCGTCATGGCCAAGGCGATCAGCAGCCACGCGACCAGGCCAACCACTGTGCCGCCCAAACCGAAGGCAGAACGAAGAGCGTTAAGGATAATTCCCCCCACAAAACCCCCGCCCTGACCGCCGCTGGCCAGTTCGAAGTTAACGTCACGATTTTCCGGCAAGGCCAGAAAGTGAAGAATGGTAAGCAGATTTGCGTAGATCAGGACCACACCAATAGCCCGCTCCAGGGCCAGCTGCGGTAAACGTTCGAAGTGGCGCAGTATCAACCACAAACCCAGGGCAACAAGGGTGAGGGGGAGCAGATACATGCCCCAGCCGAAGGCCTTGTTGATGGCGGTCACCCAAATGCCGACAAGGCTGCTGTGGTTGCTGGAGAGCAGGCTTAAAAATGTGAGCAGCCCAACCAGGGTCAGGCCCACGCCCAGCATATCCAGTTTGCGGTCAAGGGAGAGATTGCTGCCCAGGGATATTTTGGGCGCGCTCGGTTGTCGAGGTCTGCCCTTGGCCCTAGCTTTGCTGGGGCTGGGAGCCCGGCGTTTTGGAGCGGCGGACTTACCTCGGCTGTTTGGAGCGGATTTCTTTGTTTTCTTTGCCATATTCTTTCGTTCCGGCATTATAGCATATCCGGCGTCAGGATAGCACCAATGTTCTGATCGACCTTTAGAAACCCAGTTAAGGTACAATGGAGAACGTGTTCGAACTCATCTTTCTTGGCACTTCAGCTTCTGCGCCCTCCATACATCGGGGCCTGACCGCCCAGGTGGTAAAGCACGAGGAGTACCGCTTCCTGATTGATTGTGGCGAGGGCACGCAGCGACAAATTTTGATGTCCGGCATTGGCTTCAAGCGACTGAACCGCGTTCTGATTACGCATGGTCACCTGGACCACATTTTGGGACTCGCCGGACTGCTATCCACATTCTCGCGCTGGGAGGCAATCGAAGAGCTGGAGATTTTCGCCGGGAGTTGGGCGCTGGAGCGTATCCGTGATTTAATTTTTGGGGTTGTGCTGCGCGGTGCGCGCCCCCCGATAGACATCCGCCTGGTTGAGATCGAACCTGGACCCATCTTCGAAGACGAAGATTTCACCGTCTCGGCTTTTCCCGTTTACCACCGCGGTCCGGACTGCTTTGGCTTCCTTTTTAGGGAAAAATCCCGCCGGCCGTTCCTGCCGGAGAAGGCCGCCGAGCTGGATATCCCACCCGGTCCCTGGCGGCGCGATCTGGTTAATGGTCAGGTAGTGACCTTGCCTGATGGCCGCCAGATCTATCCGGACCAAGTGCTCGGTCAGGAGCGAGCGGGAACCAGCCTGGTGCATGTGGGAGATACCGGGCGCACCGAGGATCTGGTCAGTTTCTGCCGGGGCGCGGATACGCTCGTGATTGAAGCGACCTACCTGGAAGCTGAAGTGGCGATGGCGCGCGATTTTGCGCACTTGACTGCCCGCCAGGCCGCCGAGTTAGCGGTCAAAGCAGAGGTGAAGCACCTGATTCTGACGCATATCTCGCGACGTTATCGGGAGCGAGATGTTTTGGAGGAAGCCCGCTCCGTATTTCCGAATACGGAGGTGGCCCGCGATTTTGACGTTTACCAGATCAAGCGCGGAGAGTGCGAGAAGGTAGCCCAACAACAATAGACCTGAAAGGTTTCTAAAACCTTTCAGGTCTGTCCTGGTCGCTGTCGGCGCGCCGCCGGCTGATTTCCAGCAAGCTAACCTGCACGGCAAAGGCCAGCGCCAGCCCAACCCACAGGATGGTTTCCAGAGTTGTGTTTGAGGTAGCCGCCAAACCGGCGCTGAAGAGCAGCCCGGCCGTATTAAGTGAAATCTGTATAGGAATTTGCTTCAACCGGGCAGTAAACTTCTCACCATGAAAGGAGGCCTGCCAGCTGGCATAGCTCAATGTCGCTAACCCAAGGGCGCAGCCCATGATCCATAGTGCGTTGCTTGCCAACCCGGCCCAATTAATCATCTCACACCGTCGTACCCGTGAAATTGAAGCGCCTGATTTTCAATGCGGGGACTCTCATCGCCGCTTTGGCGTAAGCGCCGATCAAAAGGCGAGTCTCACGCCCAATCATTTCCACGTCATTGAGAGCCTGTACATAAGACTGGGTGAAGCGCAGATTTTTGACCGGGTAAGCGATTTCTCCATCTTCGATCATAAAGACGCCATCGCGGGTCATTCCAGTTATGACGCACTCGCGCGGGTGGACCAGGCGAGTGTACCAGAAACGGGTGATGTTAAGACCTCGCAAAGATTTATCAGGCGAAGCGCTGTTCTTTCCATACATCTGCTTCGTTGTGGTAGCCGGCCTGTTCCCAAAAGCCAAGGCGGTCCTTGGGGAGAAATTCCAGCCCTCGCAGCCACTTGGCGCCTTTCCAGAAATAGGGCGATTTCAGATCGTCGCGATCTGGAATGTGACCGATTACGCCTCGCAGGGGATAACCATGATCCGGGGTGAGCGGCTCGCCGTTGAAATGGGTAGCCAGCAGGAAGTTGTCCTGAAGCAGGACCTCGAGAGGCAAGTTGACGGTAAAGCCGTATTCGGCGTGTTGGACGACGAACTTTGCGCTGGGCAGGGGCTTGATGAAGCCTTCTTCAAACAACGTGCGCAGCGAAACCCCTTCCCACTCGGTATCGAACTTGCTCCAGCGGGTGACACAGTGGATATCCATATATACCTTGTTGCGCGGCAGCTGGTTGAATTCATCCCAGGTCCAGCGCGCATCCTCTTCTACTTCCCCCCAAACGCGGAAATCCCAGGTCGCTGGGTTGAACTTGGGTACCGGGCCATAATGTAAGACCGGGAACTTTTGGGTCAGGGATTGTCCGGGGGGTAAGCGACCTTCCTTACGAACACGTTCCTCTTCTTCTTTTCGGCGAAAAACACTGTTTAACATGGGCTGCACATCAATCCAATGTAATGCTCTCGCCCGGCTTCAACACGTGCACCTCGGCATCGGTCTCATTGCGAACTCTTTCTGCCCAGGCGTGTGGGTCCTGTTTGATCAGCTCGAAAGTGCTGAAGTGAACTGGGATGACGTGCCTGGGTTGGATGAATTTGACCGCTCGCAGGGCGTCGTCGGGGCCCATGGTGTAATTGTCGCCGATGGGTAGGACGGCCAGATCGATGCCTTCGTCGCCGATCAGGCGCATGTCGCCGAAGAGACCAGTGTCGCAGGCCATGTAGATCTTCTTGCCGTCTTTAGTGGTGAGAAGGAAACCGGCTGGGTTGCCGCCATAGGTGCCATCCGGGAGACAAGAACCGTGCAGCGCCTGCGTTAATTTAAGATAGCCGAACGGGTAATTAAACCCGCCGCCAATATGTTGGTGGCTTGCCTTGACTCCATTCCTCTCGAACCAGTTGGCGATCTCGTCGTTGCTGATGACTTGCGCGTTGCTGCGCTTTGCGATATCGATGGCGTCCCCAACATGGTCGTCATGACCGTGGCTGATCAAGATGTAATTGGGTTCGAGGTTCTCCGGGCCGGTGCTGGCAGCCGGATTTCCGGAAAGGAAAGGATCGACCAGGATCTTGTGTCCATCGACTTCCAGGCCCATAGCACCATGGCCGTACCAGGTTAGTTTTACGCTCATAATTTCCTCCTCTCTGAGATAATCTATCCTATTTCTGTTCCATTATACCGAAGGCGCGCACCGGGAAAGATCCCAATCCTTTGACTTTAACAGGAACGGCGAAGAAACGAAATCCTTGATCGGGGAGCGATTTCACTTCTTCTTCATCCAGAATTCGGTGAACTCGACACACTCACCCGTTTCGTTTAATTGGGTGACCCAAATGTTGCTGTAAGTGCGCGGTGGCGCTTCTTTGTAATGGGTTAAGCCGCGAATGACGCCGATATCGTTTTCAACAGCCAGTATATCGTAATCAAATTCCCACGTTCCCGGCTCGTCCTTGCGCTCCAGCCATCCGGCAAGGATGTTATCGCGACCACGCCAGGGTTCCTCGAACGGGCTGGTGTAGTAAAGGGCGTTTTCTGCGAACAGCCGGCCGATGTCTGCGGGGTCATTGCTGTTCCAGGCGCGAATGTAGCCTTCGACCCAGCTCGAAATTGCATCTCTATCCGTCATTTCCTTGTCTCCCTTTGGCCAGTTGAATTTCATGAAGAATCTGTCTAACATGTTCTTTTAGCGTAGGAAGATCGTCTTGAGCCGTCAGCCAAACTTTTTCCAAGTCAACTCCAAAGTAATGATGGGCAAGTTTGTCACGCATACCGGCAATCTGCTCGTTTGATTCCCCTCTCGCAGTAGAACCGAATACGCCGATCATTTCCACATCGTTCTTGCGACAGATCTCAATTAATTTTCTAACATCAAAAGTGTAAGCGGTCATAGGGTTTTTCTGGCCCTTCTACTGATAATTTTACATGTAAATTGGCGGAAAAATCAGTGGATGAATATTTTGGGTTTTTCTTCTTCTGCGCGGTCCGCTTCGTTCTCAGCACGTCGAGAGAGCTTGAACGTAAATCTTCCTTGCCGTTTTCGCGGCGGGATGAGCAGGACAAAACCGATGGCGATAACGATCTGCCCAAGAATAACGCCGCGCGCCTGCCACTCACCAAAGTATGGCAGGTCCGGGAATGGATGGCTGCCGAAACCGAAGACATCGGCCATGCCAGATATCACGGCGATCACGTATCCGGTGCTTACCAGGCGCAGGCCAAAGTCGGCGGCAATTGTTTTTGGATCACCATTCCATAAACCATTGAGACAAATATAGCCGCCGACGCATATTATGGCCAGTCCAACTAAGAAAACGGCGATCTGGACAAAGCCAACCACCGGGCTGCGGTCCAGGCCGAAGAGCCCGGGATTTGCCCCCAATAGAAATACAAGCAGACCAACGACGACGATGCCCAGCCCCAGGCGGACGCGAAAGCGTCCGTTGGCCAATCGATAGCGATGATTAGTCATGTTGTTTCCGGCAAGGTGCGACGCAGCAAGGAAAGCCAATTTTCTCCTAAAATTGCAGCAACATCGTCTACAGTGTAACCTCTTTGTTCCAGCAGGGGGATTAGTTTTTGCAGATCGGCAATGGTATCCACCTCGGCAGGCGTATACTGTACGCCGAACCCACCATCAAAGTCTGTGCCCAGGCCCACATGCCGGGCATCGCCTGCCATCTGGCAGATGTAATCAATTTGGGCAACAACATGATGCAGCGTGATGGCATGGCGGCCATCTTTCGGCGTCCACTGGTAGTCCAGGAAGCGATTGTAGGGAACAATTCCGATGATACCATCTCGTTCAATCAAGCCCTGAATTTGGCGGTCCGAAAAGAAGCGATTGCTTTCAACTCGCTTGAGCAGGGCAGCGGCATTGGAATGGGATGCAATAATTGGTCCAGGATAATAATCAGTGGCTTGCAAAACGGCCTCTTCATCCATATGGCTGGTATCCAGGATGAGGTCTAAGTCGGACATGCCGTCTAAAAGGGCGTAACCCTCAGGAGTGAGCGGTCCGGGTTCGCGGGTGCCACCGCAAAAGCGGTTGCCGGCCCATGCCGGACCAATAATACGAACGCCCCGCTCCCACCATTCCACCAGTTCGCCGGGATCGCGCACAGCTTCAGCGCCCTCCATGAGCAGCACCAACCCGACCGGGATTTGTTCCTCACCGGTGGACCGTTCCCAACGGTCTACGACGTCTAAAAAGTCTTGCAGGGTAAGGATAAGTCGAAATTTATCGGGATGATTATCTACCAGGCGATAATACTCATCCAACTGCCGGCTGTAGATTGTATGGGCGCTCAGTGAATCCTTGTAGAACTGAGTATCCCATTCACCCATTCGGCGCCGGATTGGGGCAGCGAACAAGGTGGCGAAGACGACCGCGACCCGGCCGCGCTGGTACTCCGGCCAGCCGAGCAAGGTGTCGCCATTGTGAAGAGGCGCCTCGCCATCTCGCTCTCGTTGGCGGATCTCCCGAGCCGATAGGGTGTAATCCCGGCCGAATGTGAGTATGTTCCAGGCAAGGTCTTCATGTGCGTCTATGATCAGCATAGGTCTGTTAATCAGCTATTCAGCAGGTCAAGGTGTTAGCAATCTGGCGGTCCAGTTTTCCCATGGGGTAGCCGGATAGCTCGGCTGGTGTGGTCCATTGAATGGCTCGGTGTTCCAGCGGGCGGGGTTCTTCATCCAGCAAGCGGCAGCGGAAAGCATGCAAGGTGACTCGGAAGTGGGTGTAAGCGTGGCGATAAACGCCAATCGATCCGCCAACATCAACCTCCACACCCAACTCTTCACCGATTTCTCGCCGCAGGGCGGCCGGTAGGTCTTCACCAGGCTTGAGCTTACCACCTGGAAATTCCCATAAGCCTCCGAGCAACCCGTTAGGAGGGCGTTGGGCGATCAATACCTTTCCGCTCTTCTGGATAACCGCAGCTGTGACGGTGTAATGAGGGATGGTCAGTTTTTGTTCTTTCACCGGGCGCTGCTCCTGAATACCCAATTTGTACGCTGCGCACAGTTCATTCAATGGACAGTTGGGGCAATCCGGCTGGCGCGGCGTGCAAACCGTGGCTCACAGGTCCATGAGCGCCTGATTGTAGTCGCCAGCCTGGCCAGGCGGGAGATGTTCCGCCGCCATTTCCCACAGGCGGCTTTCACCATCTGGAGAGCGAGCCGGCAGGCGAAGGTCATACAGGCGCGCCAGGACCCGGCGAATGTTACCGTCGAGCGCCGGTTCATCCAGGCCAAAAGCGATGGAAGCGATGGCGGCTGCGGTGTAGCGACCTATGCCGGGCAGCCGGCGCAGCTCCGGGGGATTCTCCGGTAATTTCCCATCATACTGGGTGACCAGGATTTGAGCGGAGCGGTGCAAATTGCGCGCTCGGCTGTAATATCCCAGGCCTTCCCACAGGGCCAGGACATCCTGCAGTGGCACGGCTGCCAGAGTTGGGATATCGGGGAAGCGCTCTATCCAACGTTCAAAGTATGGGATTACCGTCTCCACGCGAGTTTGCTGGAGCATCACCTCGGATATCCAGACACGATACGGGTCAGCACGGTCGCGCCAGGGGAGCTGGCGAGCGTTCTCTGCGTACCAATCTAATAATCGGGCGGCAAGGGGGGTGGACATATACTGTTAAAAAGCTTGGATCACAGATGCGGGGTTTCTGCGTCGCTTTCGGGACTATGCCGGAGGGATTGTGGCTACAGCTGGAATCCCTTTCGGGCAGGCACTATCTTAGTCTTAAATTCTTCGACGTATTCCATTAACTCGTCGATAAGTTGCTTCCAATCTGGGGATTCTAAGATGCGTTCCAGGGCCGGCTTGCTGGACATCTGTACGCCAGCCAGAATTTGCGGTTTATCCTCACCATACATGGTAAACCACGCATCCGTTGGTTCCAGACCCAGGCGTTGAATCCTCGGGATGAATTCCCGAACAACAAACTCAAAATATTCCTGCTCGCGACCCGGTAATATATCCCATGACATCAGCAGTTTTACGGTCACCTATTCCCTCCTGAAGTGCCTAACTTTTGTACTCAAGCACCACGACCCGGGTTTCGGTGGGAACCGTGCTCCGGCTTACTTTCAACGAAGGTTCGGGTTCTGACTCAGCTACACCCATTTCTTTCAAAAACTTGCTTAAGGGAGCGAGCTTAAGCTTAGACTCAGGGGTACTGAAGTGCATGGGGATAACAAAACCAGGCTCGAGTAAACTGACTACTTCTGCCGCTTTGGCAGCGTTAAGTCCACCGCCGCCACCCACCGGTACCAGGGCTACATGCACCTCCCCCAGCGCCTCGATTTCAGTCTGGCTGGGAACGCGCTTGAGGTCGCCAAGATGAACCACCGTCAATCCATCATAATCAAACAGGTATAGCGTATTGCGCGATTCTTCGGATTTGCGTTTGCCTTGACCGTTTGTCGGCACCCCGGTGATAAAAACACCGCCGATTTCATATTCTCCAGGACCGGTGACCAAATGTGGCTTCCCTCTGACGGCCGAAACGTAGTTGTGACCCGGTGCGTCGTGACTCACTGCGACAACCTCTGCCTTTAGCTTCAGGGGTGCATATCCGACAATTTTATGATCAAAGGGGTCGGTAACCACCGATGCCATACCACGTTCGTTCATCCGGAAACAGGAAAGTCCGTGCCAGGTTATTTCCATTCGGCCTCCATCGTAATTTACCTCATAAGATTATACATCATTGCGAGTTGGAACGGCGCAGGGTTATAATTTTTATGGATGGACCACATGCCGAAATCCGTCTTACACCCCAGGGTGACCGCCGGGGGTAGAATTGATCCAATCCGGGAAAATGCCTGGCGCTTGCAGATCCCTGCCGGTTCTAAGGATGTTTATCGCCTGGCACAGTTGGAGGACTATACCAACCTGCGCCGGCATGAATTTCCGTGGAAAGCGCCGGCAAAATTGACTCTGAGAGCGCGAGCCTCAAACCAGGAGATCCCAGGAACCTGGGGATTCGGATTGTGGAACGATCCTTTCGCTCTAACGCTCGGTTTTGGAGGCGCTTCGCGGGCGCTGCCTGCTCTACCGAATGCGGCCTGGTTTTTCTTTGCCTCCCCGCCGAACTACCTCGCTCTTCGAGATGATATTCCCCCTCGGGGAGCACTGGCAGCCACTTTTCGATCCCCCGATATTCCTGCCCCGTTACTGGCGCTATCCGGTCTGGCTTTGCCGTTCGCCTTCCTTCCGGCAGTTGCCCGGTGGATGCGGCGGATAGGCCGGCGGATAATCCGGCAGCATGCGGTTTCTCTTTCGTTAGATCCAACCGAATGGCACGAATACAGGCTGGATTGGGGGGTGGATTTGGTTTCTTTCCGGGTGGATGGGAACCCTGTTTTGGAAACAGGGCTGGTTCCGAATGGGCCACTCGGTCTGGTGATGTGGGTGGATAACCAATATGCTGCCCTTCCGCCGGACGGGCGGCTGTCCTTTGGCAATCTGGCGACCGAGGAGGTCGCCTGGGTTGAAGCTGAGATCGAGTTTCCGATACTTGACGATTGGGTTACCCAAGGGTAAAATTATGCGGCGTTCGACAAGCTGTCGAATCGTAAGGCCGAGATAGCTCAGTTGGTAGAGCACGCGACTGAAAATCGCGGTGTCCCCAGTTCGATTCTGGGTCTCGGCACTGCTTGCCTGTTGCTGGGTCACCATGCGGGTGTAGTTCAGTGGTAGAACGTCTCCTTGCCAAGGAGAAGGTCGTGGGTTCGAATCCCATCGCCCGCTCTGGATTGTTGATTTTGGGATTCTGATTGCTGATTGAGAACCCCACCCCCACTTATTGAGAAGATACGCCAATAATCTTCAATCGGCAGTGCGATGGCGACGTGGCCAAGTGGTAAGGCATGGGTCTGCAAAACCCTGATCACGGGTTCGAATCCCGTCGTCGCCTTTTTATCTTCTGAAAGACAAAGCAAACCGCTTCGGTTCGCTTTGTCTTTTTAGCGACAATCAGATTTTTCCGCTTGCCTTAATCTTTTGGTACTGCTCTTGATTTCTGGAAATCAGCTTATTGATTACATTGCGGATATGCAATTTTGCGGTGCGCGGGCTTACCCCCATCACGGCCGCGATTTCTTGATCCGCACGACCCTGGTATAGTAAATCCAGAATCTCCTTTTCTTTGTCGCTGAGAGCCTCCAGAAAATTTTCCTGATCCATCTCTTGGGCGCCAGATTTAACAGCCAGAAAGCCGGGCATCTCAATCTCTTTATACTGGTCCTTCTCTTCATCCAACGAGGCGATAATCCGTCCGGATTCCAGCTCGCGGATGGCCCATTCATAGAGCGTTAGCGCTTCGTTTAGCAGATTTGCCCTGGTCTTCAACCCAAGCCGATTTACCAGGTCGTCGAGCTCTTGTATTCTTTCCCTGGTCATTTCAAACTGCAGTCGCATGTCCTTTTCCTCGTCACCAAGAATATAAATTGTTCATACTCAATTTATACTCATTTTAAACTCATCGCTGCGATTATAATTTCTTTAAGGAACTTAATCAATGGAACAAACGTTCTGGCCACTCAACTTTGGTTTGGCCTTGCAAACGCCCCCTTCAAGGCAATAGCGAGAAGCCCCAGGGCTTCTGGGATAACTGTGCCTGCCAGTATGTTCGCTGTTGTGGTGTCCAGGTCAAACCCCCATAATCTAAATCCATCCATGACAATGATCCCCAGCGTAACAGAGATCAAACCTGGCAGGGCATAGGCGAGAATGTTTAATATTTTCAATCTCTCGGAAAGCTCCACTCTCAACTTTTCGAGCTCTACTTCCTCTCTCTCCTGTTCTCGTTCGATATCCCGCACAAACCAGGGCTTGGGGGAAAGAAACTCTTTCGCCTCTTTTTTGAGTTTTCGCGGCATTGTTTACCCCATTTTGTTGCATTTTCTGGGATTCTAAGATTTACAATCATAAGCTATTTTGGGGAAAAGCCGGGTATCGCTTCTCTCGCCAGTCTGTCCACCCGCTGGTTGTCGCGATCGCCGGCGTGGCCGCGCACCCAGTGCCAGTTGATTTCGTGCCGCTGGATGATCTCGTCCAAGGCTGTCCACAGGTCGATATTGGCCAGCTTTCCGCCTTTGCGGCGCCAGTTGCGTTCCCGCCAGGTCGGCATCCATTCGGTTATCCCCAATTTGAGGTAGTTCGAATCGGTGTAGAAATCTACCCGGCAGGGCTGTTTTAATGCTTTGAGCGCTTCGATGGCGGCGGTAAGTTCCATGCGGTTGTTGGTGGTATCGGGATCGGAACCAGTCAGGATTTTCTCTCGATCCTTAAACCGCAAGAGAGCGGCCCAGCCGCCTGGACCTGGGTTTGGATCGCAGGCGCCATCCGTATGAATTATTACATGAGGCAGCTCGTTCATGGTTCTGCCCGCTCGTGCAGCTCAGCGGCGGTCTCATCCAGCAACTCTGCGGTGCTCGGGATTCGGTCGGCGCTGAAGTACGAACGAAACATCTGGGTACCCACGTCGCTGACCACCCAGCGCACTACGCTCCAGGAGCGCAATGCCGGCTCGCGCCTGGCATTGCTCAACATTTGAACAGCCTGGGACCACTGGGGATGCTCTGTGGAGAAATCCTCCAGATATTCTAACGTGGCTGTGCGCAGGGGAAATGTATGCCCGGTCGAGACCCAGCGAGCCTGGTTTTCCGGCGATAGAAACCACTTGAGAAACAGCCAGGCGGCTAGTTGCTCCCCTTCGCTGGAACGGAACACGGTGAAGTCCGGGCCATATACGGACAAAACGGGTTCGCTGGAGGAAGGAAAGGCAAGCACAGTCCATTCATCCTGGTTGCCGGCCTCGGCCAAAGCCGCCCTTTGCGCCGGCAGGTCGGCGATCGAAGCAGTGATGAACAGGGCCTGACGCCCGGCGAATTCTTCGGCGGCGTGGCCGTCTGTCGTCTGCCACGTGCAGCCGCTGTCATGTAAACTCTTCAGAAATTCTAAAGCTGCTTCAGTCTGAGGGGTGTCAAACTGGTAGCCCGCTCCCTGCGGAGTTACCACCTGACCTCCGAAAGCGTACAGCCAGGCGAGCATGACAGAAGGGCTGGTGTCGACGATCCAGCCACCTGTACCATCGTTATCGGGGTCGCCGTCGCTCCGATTCGCCAGGGCGGCCGCACATGCCTGCTGCGAGAACTGCCGCGGGGTTTGCGGCGGGCTCTCGTACCCCAGCGCTTTTGCCCAGGATACGTTGTAGTAAACCAGCTGGCTGAAACGCTGCGCGGGGACTCCCAGGCGCAGGTCATCCTCATCCTGCTCCCACAGAACCGGGTAGAAGTCTGCGCTCTCGCCGGGATCGAGCCCCCAGTCCGCATCATTAATATAATCTTTCAGGTTTATCAAACCTTCTCGGTCATGCCAGGCAAGGATTTCGTAGTCATAACCAACCGAGATGCTGGGAAGATCCCCGGTTGGAATGGCCGCGCCAATTTTTTCATAAATTTCATTATAATTTCTTTGATAGACGGCCGTGACCTGGATGCCATACTGGTTCTCAGCATTGAAATCCGCCACCGACCTTTCAAAGATCTCTCTCAGCTCTCCTGACCAGACGTGCCATAAGGACACTTCGACGCCCTCCAGTTCTTCTCCGGGTAGACTCGAATTCTCGACGGGAGTGATATCAAGTGTTGCTGTGAGGGCGGGCGATTGAGGTGCGGCGGTATTGGTGGCACCGGGTTCTTGGGTACGAGTGGGCGTGCTTTTGGCGGACTCGCCTGATGGAATCCCCGAACCCTGGCAAGCGGAAATTAAAAGTGCCAGGACGAGCAGAGCGATGGAAACTCTTGCAAATAGCTTGCCGAAATAGGATGGCAAACAACCTGCCAAAAGACGCCACGCGTATTCACTAAAAGAATCTTTTGCCCGATACACCGTTGTGCGATTATATCAAAATCAGGCTGCTCTGATGAATTTGATGGAAAGGATTTGTGATGCCCGATTTAACTCCTGAACTGCTCAATCCCCTGAAATCTTACCGCCTCCCGGATTTCGATCTGGGAGATGAATTCGTATATCCCAATTATGGTGGCGGATCCATTTTGAATATTCCGGCCAGCCTGTGCCGGTTGATGGATGTGCCCGTTTTTGGCGCCGAACCGCTGTCCGAGGAGCTGCTGGCGCCTTTCAATGAGGGTTTTCGAGGCATCATTCTGGTTTTAATGGATGCGCTTTCTCTGTCCAGGCTGCGGCGCTGGATAGCAGAAGGCCGGGTTTCACTTTGGAGTCAACTGGCAGAAGAAGGTGTGCTGGCGCCTGTGACTTCGATCACACCCAGCACTACCTCCGCCGCCCTGACCAGCTTGTGGACTGGGCGCAGCGCGGCGCAGCACGGCATTGTTGGCTACGAGATGTGGCTCAAGGAATATGGCATCGTCGCTAATACCATCCGCCATGCGCCAATGAGTTTTCGTAAGAGCACCGGAAGCCTGAGCGAGGCAGGTTTTGATCCGGAAAAGTTTCTCCCCTTCCAAACCCTGGGAACTCACCTGGCCGCGCACGGGGTCAGCGCTTACGCCCTTCAGCACCGCAGCATCGTACATTCCGGTCTTTCCAGCATGTATTTCAAAGATGTGGATGTGCAGGCCTTCAACACCGCGGCCGATTTATGCATCAATCTGCGGGAGCTGCTTGAGAGTAAAAAGGAGGAGCGTTTGTTTGTATGGGTTTATTGGGATGCTGTGGATTACTTTTCGCATATCTACGGGCCCGACGACGAACGCACACTCGAGGAATTCGCCAACTTCAGCGCTTCTTTTGAGCGCTTGTTTCTCAGCCGCTGCAGCAGCGAAGCCCGCCGGGACACGCTTCTGATCCTCTGCGCCGACCATGGTCAAATCAGTACTCAGCCCGATGATTACTATGATCTAAAAAATCACCCCAACCTTACACGGCGCTTGCATATCCTGCCTACCGGGGAGACGCGCATGGCTTACCTGTTTGTAAAACCGGGCCAAATGGAGGCAGTGCGCGAATACCTCGAGCGCACCTGGCCAGCTCAATTCAGACTGGTCGATCCCGTTTTTGCCGCCCACGCTGGATTACTCGGTCCTGGCGATCTGCATCCCCGTTTACTGGATCGCGTTGGCGATCTGCTGGTGCTCGCGCGGGGAAATGCCTACCTGTGGTGGGCAGAAAAGGAAAACCACCTTTTTGGAAGGCATGGGGGATTGAGCCAGGATGAAATGATTGTGCCTTTCCTGGCAGTTCGGCTTTAGGGGCTTTTACGGCAAGAAGTCCCAGGGGTTTACCTTACCGTAGGCGTCGTGCATGAGCTCCAGATGGATATGCGGGCCGCTGGATTTGCCGGTGCTGCCGATCGCCCCGAGCGCTCCGCCCTGGTAAACATTCTGCCCACATCCCACGCTGATGACCTCCATATGGGCATAAAGCGTTTGCCAGCCGTTGCCGTGATCGACGACCACCATGTTGCCGTAACCGAAGTTATTCCAACCGGCGTAAACGACCACACCGCTATCCGAGGCCCACATCGGCTCTCCCAGGTAGCCCTTAATGTCTATGCCAAAGTGGTTGGTAGCAGGGGAATAGTCATATCCGGAGAGGAACGTGTTGGCGCTGGGCCAGATAAATGCGCCGGTACCAACGGCTCCATACAGGGCATCGATTGCGACGTCGCAGGCGCCTGGGCCAATGAATTTAGCCACCGAGGGGTTGTCCCTGGTGATGCGGGGAGCGAAATTAATGTATTGGCGTTCGCCGCCGGGGACTATCAGGAATGTGCCGGGCTCAATATTGGGATTGGAATAATCTCCTATCGTCTCCGGATCCAAATGGTTTCCCGGCCAGTTAATAATGTCCTCGGCTTCAACCCCATATCCTTGGGCGACTCCGTTCAAACCTTCGCCAGCAGACCATTTGTGATAGACCCCGTCTACCGGGAGGATGTTCAAATCTTGGCCGGGGCTTAGAAAGTGTGGGTTATCGCCCAGAATAAATGTATTTCCCCACATGACGGTCTCCGGCTTGATCCCGAACTTCTCGGCGATGCCGAAAACGGTATCGCCAGCCTGGACCGTATAGGTGATCACGTCGGTGCGCGGCCGGGAAGGAATTACCGTATGCATCAAGGCGAACCGGGGAATCCCGGCCAGGAAAACGCTTTCTGGTTCACCGAAAGGCGGCAGATCAGGAGGAAGGGGAGATGGCGTTGGCGTAGGCAGGGAAGCGGCCTGAGCAGCCTCGCGCGGCAGCGTTGACGTTTGAGCCCGCAGGTAGAATTCGCGCATTACCCAAACAACGAGTAACACCAGGGATAACGAGAGCAGATGCGTGCCAAGCCGCAGCGCCGATTCCGGCATTCCGAATTGCGAGAGCTGGTCCCAGAGAATTAAAATGCGGCCCTCCTGGCCTGTTTCAGTTCCGGAGGCCGCATCTGTTTCCCCAAAGTTATTTATCCGGGAGCTTTCTACCCTCGTCTCGGGCGACTGCTCGAGGAATTTATCATCTGGCATTTATCATGTCTCTCCGGGTCGGATGATAACACTGCCTTGCCAATGCGTCAAGCCGTGATAACCGGCCTGATTTAGGGTTCTTCAACCAACTCGATGGCTTCCTGAGCGGCGGTTTCGGGATCCATCTGCTCTTTGAGTACTTCCAGGGCGGCTTGTTGAAGCGCTGGGCTGAGAGCGCTCATCGCATCGGTAGGCGGAAAAATATGCGCCGAACGCGCCACCTCTTCAGCCAGATTCTGTAGGGTTGTGTTTGACCAGCCTTCCAGGGCGGAGGATCGGGGCGGCAGGTAACCGGCTGCGGCCGTCCACCTGGAGAGGAAATCACTGGCCGTAAGGAATTCGGCCAGTTCGATGCTGCTGGCATGGCGTTCAACCTGGGGATTTGACAGCGCCCAGACCCAGCCGTTTGCCAGGGTGAATGGCGAGCCTTCCGGTGTGGGGATGGGTAAGGCGGCGGAATCTACCGGAAGCTCGCTTAAGAAGCGAGAGCTCCAGGTAATCACCATATTAGACTGGGCTTCACTGTAAGCGTCCCAGGCTTGTTGGTCCGTAGCATACTGTGTTAACCAGAAAGGCATTACCCCGGCGGTTTCCGCGGCCTGGTAGAAAGCCAGAACCTCCGTCAAGGGTCCTGCTTCCAGGATCGGTCGACCTTCTTCATCCTGGGTTTTTCCACCGGCAGCCATATACTCGGTTAAGGTGAAATAAGCTTGCTCATCGGCGGCCGGGAAGATCAGTGGGTTTGAATTCTCGAGGGCAGGGGCCCAGCCTCTGGGAGGTTCTTCAATGACTGCGGGGCGATAAACCAGAATCAGAGCATCTCCGGCAAAGGGCAATCCGAAAGTGCTGTTCTGCAAATGCGCCAGTTGTTGAGCGAAGCTGTACCAGTCTCCATCATCTAATGGACTGACCATGTTGTCGATGGGAAAGAGCAATCCCTTCAAAGCAGCAGTTTCAAGGATCGGTCGCGGCACAAGAACAAGATCGGGCAGGGCTAAGGGCGCAGCTGCGTTGGCGGTAGTCAGTGAATCCAGGATGCCTCCAGGACCGGTCAAAGCCTTTACTCTAACCTCTACCGAGATGCCGGATCGGCGGGTGGTGAATTCATTCAGGCGCGCCTCGAGAATCCGGCTGGCTGGCGTATTATTTAGGAGATCGAATTGGGGTGGAACCCAAATGCGTACCGTGGCAGGGCGGGCGGGCGTCCGCGTCAGTTCTGGTGTCGGAGCTGGCGTGCTCGTCGCGGTTGGCGAGGGCTCCGGCGTAATCGTCCCTCCAGAGATCGGCAGCTCGGAACACGCCGCAAGCAGCAGGGCCGGCGCCAGGCAGAACCAGGTTGTTTTAATCAGCCGGAAGAAGAGCAAAATTATGTTCATTTTCAGGTTCTAATATGATCTCTGGTGCAAAACTGGTCTGCAGAGAGCCTTGCGAAGGTTTTACGTCCATGCGTTGGTCCGGAAATCCAACCTTCGCAAGGTTTTGCACGAAGGTCTAGTCTAATTGGACTGGCTGGCTGAGCATCGCTAAAAGTAGTTTCACCGCATTCATAACATCGCCGTAATCGACCATCTCGGAAGGAGCGTGGATATAGCGGCAGGGAATGGAAACACAGCCAGCGGGTACGCCGGCGCGGGCGAGCTGCATGGCGCGGGCGTCTGTTGTGCCGCGTTCCAGGACTTCCATCTGGTAAGGTATCTTGGCCTTTTCGGCAGTCGCCACCATCCAGGCGACTACGCGCGGGTCTGAGAGCATCCCACCGTCGCGAACTTTAATCGCCGGGCCCTTCCCCAGGCTCACTTCCATCTTGAGCCCTTTTGGAGTATCTCCAGTAGCGGTAACGTCTACAGCGATGCCGATGTCGGGATCCAGTCCGAAGGCGGCGGTGGTAGCGCCGCGCAAACCGACTTCCTCCTGCACGCTGAAGACAAAGAAGAGCTGGTGGGGAGACTTGTCTAACTGGCGCATAGTTTCGACCAGAACAGCCACGCCGATGCGGTCATCCATCGCTTTTGAGACCAGCCGGTCCTCAACCTCAGAAAAATCCCGATCAAACGCACCGATATCGCCGACTCTCACCGGGCAGTTATCCCGGCTGGCGGCGCCCACATCGATGAACATTTGCTCGAAGGTGGGCAGCTTATTGGTGTTCTCGAGCCTTTCGTAACCGATTACGCCGCGGGTCCCGTCCATGAATTTGACGCGTCCGCCCATGCACGTATGCGGCTGTACTCCACCGATGGGGCTGAAGCGAATGAACCCATTTTCATCTATATGCGTGGCGATCACACCAATCTCATCCATATGAGCTGCCAGCATGATCCGCAGACCCTCATCGCTCTGCGCTCCTTTGGTGGCGATCAAGTTGCCCAGGGCGTCGACGCGCATGTTGTGGTCCACATGACCGGCGACCTCGGCTTTGATGATGTCCCGGATCTGAAATTCATAACCGGACGGACCAGTGGTTTCCACGAGCTTCTTGATGAGGGGGATCATTTATCTGCGCTCCAAATTGAGGATGTCGGGGGTCAGACGACTGAGGGCGGCGTGCAGGAGGGTTAAGGTGTGCTGCCAGTCGGACAGGCGCACGATCCCGGCGGCAGTATGTGCGTAGCGTCCGGGCACCGAAACGGATACGCTGGGAATACCTGCCCGGGAGAGGTGAATCGCTCCAGCATCCGTGCCACCGCCGCCCGGCTGGCGAAACTGGTAAGGTATCCCCAACTCTTCGGCGGTCTCCACCAGATGGCGGATCAGGCGGGGATCCGAGAGGGTGGAACCGTCGGCGATATAGATAGCTGGACCAGCGTCCAGGCGTGTATTGTAGCGGGCATTGGCTTGAAGCGGGTCATCTGCGGTCTCCCAGGCGGGGAGATCCAGGGCCGGGGTCGAGTCGATGGCGAAAGCGAGATCTGGGCTGAAAGAATAGGCGGCTACGCGGGCCCCCCGCAAACCGACCTCTTCCTGAACGGTGAAAGCGACCAAAAGGTCGACGTTTTCGGGAGCATTTTTTACCAATTCGATTAAAGTTGCCACGCCCAGGCGATCGTCTAGCGCCTTGGCGCGTAGGCTGGGTCCCAGTCTAGCGAAGGGAGTGGCGAAGGTCGCCCGATCGCCCACTTTGACCTTGGCGTTATTGCCTGGGCCCATATCAATGCGTAAATTGTCAATCGATATGCTACGTTTGCGTTCATCCGAAGTGGTCAGGTGAATGGGCTTGGCGCCGATCACGCCGGGGACGTGCTGGCTGCCCACCCATACGGCTTTACCGGCCAGCTGGCGCTCATCCAGACCACCCACAGTTTCGAAGCGGAAAATGCCCTCCCCTTCGCTGTGGGTGAGCATAAATCCAACCTCATCCATGTGGGCAGCGATCAGCACGCCCAAGCGCTCTTGGCCGTCACCCCGGCCTCGTTTGGTGACCAGCACATTGCCCAGCGCGTCGATCTTGACCTCGTCAGCGTGCGGCTGGACCTGCTCTAACACGATCTTGCGCACCTCGCCCTCGTCACCGGATACGGCGCATGCCTGGCAGAGGTGCTCCAGCAGGCGGATCTGAGCGGCGCCAATGCGAGGATGGTGGGATGAAATATTTTTTCTTGGGCTCATTGTTCTTCATCCCAGGTCAGACTATCCATGAAATCAACCGGCAGCTGCGCAACAAACTCCGCCAGGAGGTAGCCGGTACGGGTGATATCTTTTATGGCGACTACCTCCACCGGCGTGTGCATATAGCGCAGTGGGATGCTGAGCACCATGCTCGGAATGCCTGCGGCGGTCACCTGCAGGGCGATGGCGTCTGTGCCGGAGTGGAGCGGCATCACTTCCACATTGTACGGGATTTCGAGGCGATCGGCCAGGTCCTTGAAGGCCTGGTGCAGGCCGGGATGAATGTTGGGCCCCCAGCCGAGGGCTGGCCCCTTTCCCAAGGGGTAGGCTTTATGATCCGGGCTGCCCGGCCCTCTCCCATGGGTAACATCGATGGCGACGGCCAATTCAGGACGCAGTTCGAACGCCGAAGTGCGCGCCCCTCCCAGGGTTTCTTCTTCCTGGACGGTAGCAACCGCCCAAACGTCCCAGAGATGGCGGCGATCCTGAAGCTCTTGCAGGCAATGCGTCAGGGCTGCCACCGAAGCGCGGTTATCCAGCGAGTGACCTGCCAGGGTTTCCCCCGCTAATTCCATGGGCGGCTGGGCGAAGGACACCAGATCGCCGACGCGGACCAGGCGGCTGAGCTCCCGGCCGTGCAGACCAGTATCCACCAACAGGTACTTGAGGTCGACCGGGCCCTCGCGAGCGTCTTCGGGAAGAAGATGAGAGGATGGTTGGACGATCACAGCGGGCAGGTCTTCCCTTCCATGTACGGTGACCAGCTGTCCGGGAAGGACACGCGCATCCAGCCCTCCAATTTCGGCAACGCGTAAAAAATCGCCGAGGACATTCGAGACCATCAGGCCAATGGCATCCATATGAGCAGCCAGCAAGATGCGCGGGCGCGGTTCCGGCCCGCTGCCACGTTTCAATCCATGCAGACTGCCCAGGCGGCTGGCGCTTAATTCATCGGTTGATGGCCGCCAGGCTTCTTCAATCAAGGAACGGATAGGTCCTTCATGGCCCGAAAGACCGGGAGCTGAAATCAAGGACTTCAAAAACGGGACCAATTCTGTCATGGGTTAAATCTTTGGGTTTAGGTTTCCTCTGTCGGTGGAGGCTCTTCGGTCAATGTCTCGGTGGGAGTTTCTGTGGGAGGACTCGTCTCAGTAGGTGTGTCTGTTGGCACGATCGTATCGGTCGGTACTGGGGAGGGTGTATTTGTATTTGTTGGCCGGGGTGTATCGGTGAATGTTGGCGTTGGCGTTTCTGTTGGTGTCGGCGAAGGGGTCTCGCTAGATGTTGCGGTATTGGTCGGCGTAGAGGTTGGCGTGGTTGGCGTAGGGGAAGGTGTAATCGTTGGCGTGGAGGTAAACAATCTCGTCGGCGTAGGAGATGCAGTGAGCGTAGGTGTAGGCGTGGTTGAAGGAGTAGGCGTTGGCGTAGGCGTGCCCGAGCGCTGGGGGGCGGCGCCCACCGCGATCAAGCCTGCGCAATAACACGGCAGGGTTGCCAGGGTAATGGCAACCAGGATAAGCCGAAGACGTTTTCTTGGAGACAGGTCTGAGAACATAAAAGTGGCTCGGGTGGATAGATGATAACATCAGGGAAGACGAGTGACAAGTGCGCGATTTCACCAGGAAATCCGGTAAAATGGAGCGGTGGAATGGATCTATCTTTCGCCGCACTTCGATGATGCCGCATTTTCATGCGGAGGACTGATCTGGAAGCAGTCGCACTCTGGTCAGCAGGTCGCAGTTTGGACGATTTGTGCGGGTGATCCACCTCCTGGCCCTCCCACGCCGTTTGCGCAATACCTGCATGATCGTTGGGGCATCTCCGGCAATCCTGTTGCCAGGCGCCGGAGGGAAGACGCTGCGGCTTGTCGCCAGCTCGGTGCTGCCTGGCAGCATTTGGCCATGCCAGATTGTATCTACCGCAGGTCTCCCCAAGACGGTTCCCCACTGTATACTGGCGAGGGAGAGCTGTTCGGACCGGTCCATCCTCATGAAACAGCCTTGATCGATGACCTCAGGGCACAGCTGGCGCAAAACCTGCCGTCCGAGGCGAACATCGTATGTCCGTTGACGATCGGCGGTCATGCCGATCACCGGCTGGTCCGGGCAGCCGCGGAAGGCCTCGGACGCAGGCTCTGGTACTACGCCGATTATCCTTATGTGCAAATGAAGGGGGCAAGTGTAGAGGGAAAAACGAAGGATATGCTGTTGGAATGTTTTCATCTCTCTCAGGTTGAATTGGGTGCCTGGATAGGAGCAGCGGCACAGCATGCCTCCCAAATCGCTTCATTCTGGGTGGATGCTGAAGCCATGGCCAGTGCAATCCGTGATTACTACCGGCAGATGGAGGGGATTTGTTTGTGGAGGAGGATTTGATTCCAAAGACCTTTCAGATGTAATAGCCGAACCAACCGCTAATTCTACTTGCATTTAAAAAAAACCTATGCTAAAATTCGGCTGCGGCGGTGGAAGGGCTTCTGAGCTTCCTGACGCCGCAAAACGTTTCAATAGGGACGAATCTTGCGAAAATCACTGCTCCGGAGTTGGAGTGGTTTTCTTTATATAGATAGGATTTAGAAATGCCTCCTACATTCTTGACCCCGCAAGGCTATGAAAGATTACAAGAGGAGTTAGAACATCTCAGGACGGTAAAACGCCAGGAGGTGGCGCATAGGTTGCGTGAAGCGATGGAAGATGGGGGTGATATGGGCGTAGATTCGGATGCAGAATACGAGGCCGCCAAAAACGAGCAGGCCTTTGTTGAAGGGCGCATCCAGGAGTTGGAAGTCTTGCTCGCCAACGCGCGTGTGATTCAGGATACCGGCACGCGTGAAAAAGTGGAGGTTGGCGCCAAAGTTACCATTCAAGAAGACGGTGGCGATCCGGAAGAATATATCGTGGTGGGCCGGGCGGAGGCAAACCCGCGGGAAGGTCGCATCTCCAACGAATCTCCGCTGGGAAGGGCATTAATGGATCACCGAGCCGGTGATGTAGTCAAAGTGGATGCCCCTGGTGGTTCCTTTATCGTGCACGTTCTGAAGGTGGAATAGGGCTGGGGCTTACGGAAAAACTGCCCCGCGCGAGCTTTCTCGGCGCGGGGCTTTTGCTTAAGAAGGATGGGAAGGCATAATGGCAGAGTACACGGAGTTGGAAAGAAGGCGGCTGGAGAAGGTGCAGCGCCTGCGAGAGCAGGGGATCGATCCTTATCCTCCCAGAGCTGAGCGCACCCATACCAGCCAGGAAGCAATCAGCGCCTTTGAGGAGGCAGAAAAGTTGGGAGAGGGGCAGCCGGTAGAGGCAACTTTGGTCGGCCGGATTCGCTCGATGCGCCCGATGGGTAAGGTTTCCTTCGCCCACATCGAGGACGGCGCTGGCCGGGTGCAGCTCTTTCTAAGGGCCAATGAGCTGGGTGAAGAGCAGCTAGATCTATTTAACCGCGAGTTCGATCTGGGCGATTTTGTCCAGGCTTCTGGCGAGATGTTTCGTACCCGGTCGGGAGAGATTACCCTACGGGTAAAAGATTTTCGCATGCTGGCAAAAGCGATTACCCCCTTACCAGCCGCGAAAGATGAGGTGGTAGATGGGGAGCTCGTCCGTCACGCCACCCTGGCTGATCCGGAGCTGCGCTTCCGCCAGCGCTATGCCGACCTGGCAGTCAATCCAGAAGTAAGGGAGATTTTTCGCACCCGCACAGCCATCATCCGCGCCATCCAGGAATTTCTCGATGCACGCGGGTTTATCGAGGTGGAAACTCCAATTTTGCAGCCCATCTACGGCGGTGCCGCCGCGCGGCCCTTCATCACGCACCACAACCAGCTCAAGCAAGATCTCTATTTGCGAATTTCCTTCGAGCTTTATCTCAAACGCCTGCTGGTGGGGGGCTTCGAGCGGGTATATGAGATTGGGCGCGACTTCCGCAATGAGGGCGTCGACCGGACGCACAATCCCGAATTTACCATGCTTGAGTTTTATATGGCTTATGCCGACTACCGGGAAGTGATGGACCTCACCGAGGAAATGGTGGTCCATGTCGCCGATCGCGTCCTGGGCAGGCGTACGCTGACCTACCAGGGACATGAAATCAACCTGGAACCGCCCTGGACGCGCATGGAGCTGAGCGAAGGCCTGGCGGAGATGGCGGGCATTGACATCAACGAGCACGCGGCGGCGGAAAGCCTGGTCGCGGAGATGCGCGCCCGCGGCATGGAATCGGACCCGAACGCCACCCGCGGTAAATTAATCGAAGGTCTGCTCGGCGATTTCCTGGAACCCAACTTGATACAGCCGACCTTTCTATACGATTACCCGCGCGATATTTCGCCGTTGACCAAGAGCAAACCAGGCGATCCCCAGACTGTGGAACGCTTCGAAGGTTTTATCGCCGGGATGGAGATCTGCAATGCCTTTACGGAGTTGAACGATCCCTTGGACCAGGAAGCCCGGTTTTTGGAGATGGGCCGCGATTACGACGCCGAGGACGAAGAGCGCCACCCGATGGATGAGGATTATTTGCAGGCCATGCGCTACGGCATGCCGCCCAACGGCGGCTTCGGCTTAGGCCTTGACCGGCTGGTCATGTTGTTTACGGACGTACCGAATATTCGCGAGGTGATCCTGTTCCCGCATTTGAGAACACGGCTGGAGTAGCCAGGTAGGACGCGGATCAACGCGGATTTACACGGATTTTCGGATTGAAACCGCCAATTTGCGCGGTTTCGCGCAAATTGGCGAAAATTAGCGGTTGCTTTCTTTGGCTTGCAGCTTCAATGGCGATAAACTTGACACTACAATCCGGTGGGGTATAATCGTATGAAATCAGTCCAAAAAGACTGCGCGGAGAAGAGTAGCCGGGAAACCTCCCAGAGAGCCGCCGGATGGTGCGAGGCGGCAGGTCAATCGGTGAAATCCCCTCCGCCGGCCCGCTAGGGC
>Ga0209640_10000787_pt1 | contig 25348 bp, 25 predicted proteins | sample RifCSP10_1_FD_184018 | JGI IMG/M metagenome (GOLD analysis project Ga0209640, IMG submission 184018) | Soil microbial communities from Rifle, Colorado - Rifle CSP2_sed 10_1 (SPAdes) (version 2) | ecosystem: Environmental > Terrestrial > Deep subsurface > Rock core/Sediment | place: Rifle... | reverse complement strand
TACCGAAGACTTTAGCTGGGCGGATATTTATATCCCTTTGAATGTTCAAAGAAAAAGTTATAACTATAACGTTGATATCTCAAACTTTACTATCACCGAAAACGGACTCCCAGTAATAATTACTAACAATGGGATTGACGGGGATCGTTACTATGCAAGATGGGAGTATAGAGCTTTCAACGAAGCTAAAACTTTTACAATCTCGTATACACTAGATAATGCCGTTGGCGGGGGCAAAGATTTTGATGAGTTTTACTGGCAGGTAATCGGCGACTCCTGGGATAAAAGAACCGACAAAGTTGAAGTTTTAATTAACTTCCCGCACGAAATCCCAAAAAACCAAGTTTATGCTTTTGCCCACGGACCCGCAAACGGCCAATACGATTTTGTTAGCGACAACTCGGTTTTGTTTCAAGTTGAAAACCTTCCCGCCAATCAATTCGTTGAATCAAGACTCGTTTTTCCAAATAACTATATACTAGCCAGTATCAGCTCCGATAAAACTCTTCAAAACATTTTAGATGAAGAAGAAAGTTATTTAAACTCAAACAAAAGAAGAGAGTTTTTAAAAGATTCATTTTTATATCTTTATTTGATAGTTTTAGTACTTTGGACAATATACTGGATTATAACTTGGCTAAAGTACGGTAAAGAATACAAGCATAATATTCCTCAATATTTTCATAATCCTCCTTCAAAACTGCAACCGGCACTGGTGGAACTGCTTTTAAACCAAAACAATTCAATCAGTTCCAAATCTTTTATGGCTACACTTTTGGATCTGGCTCAAAAAAAACATTTAACAATTATCTCCAGAAGATATTTAAAGCATTTTCTTTTTGCTACCACATCCAAATATGAATACTCAATAACTTTTAAGTCTAAAGACGACTCAAAACTTGCCAAGTTTGAAAAAGATTTCTTAAACGAAATTCAAAATATTTCTTCTTTTTTAAGCGAAGAACAATTAATTGGATTCGGATTAAAACAGGCCAATAAGGTCGTTTTATTTGAGGACCTTAAAAAACACATAAAACTATCATCATTTAGAACGTTTTGGCAAAAATGGCAGGAAGAAATTAAAAAAGAGGGTGATAAGCTGGGATTTTTAGAACAGGGCAGTTCAACAAGAAATGTTTATTTTTGGATCTCATTTGCTTCATTAATTATTCTTTCGTTTTTTATTTTCAAATTAATACCCATAGAGTTAAGTAAATTACAAAACTTATTTTTTCTTTTTACATTTTTATTGGAATCAATAGTTTTTGTAAGTATAATTACGGCAATTTTTATCAAAAAAAAGAATTTTTTTCATACTCTAACTTTTATGAAAAGATGGACCAAAACTTATGGAGAGGAAGCTAAAAAGTGGCAGGCATTTGAAAATTTCCTCGACGACATCGGTAACTTTAAAGATAAATTACCCCACGATTTAATTCTTTGGGAACAATATTTAGTCTATGCCTCACTTTTTGGCTTATCCAAAAAAATCCTCAAACTTATGCCTCAAGTGATCAGTGAACAAACTCCAAGTTGGTATGTCACCAGAGGTTACGTTGGTTCATCATCTTTTGCAGATTTTTCAAACTCTCTTAACAGTTTCTCAACAAGTGTTTCTTCTTCGTTTTCTGCCGGTTCCGGCGGTGGCTTCTCCGGTGGCGGTGGCGGTGGCGGAGGAGGAGGGGGTGGCGGTGGCGCCGGCTAAGTATCTAATGCCTTTCCCATTTTATTTTTAATATCTCCAACAAATCCGGCCTTTTCCAGGAGGTATCTTCTCCCGGATCAGTTTCATAAGGATCACTAAAGTAGGTTTTGGGGAATAATTTTTCTTTAATCTCAGTAATGTCTAATGTTGCCGGAATTTCGACTTCATCTTTTACTTCACCATTTTCTTGCTTTTTAATCTTTATTAAATCTACGTCTTCAACATAAGTTGCTTGATAACTTATTTGAACAACACCTCCGTAATCATTAGTTTGTTTACTAATTACTTTATCTCTCTTCAAATCTTTAACCTGCTTAGCAGATATTAGGTTAAAGCCACTGGTTTCCCGAGGATGATGAGCTAAAAATTCTAACCCGCCTGTTTCTTCGGAATATGCTAAACCTAATTCCCGCCCTTGAAATCTTAAGTTAACAATCATTTGAGGAGTATTTTTTTCACCAGCATTCCAAAAAGATACCATTAAGTGTTCTCTTCTGTCCTCTGAAAACCAATCTAATCCGTTTGCTTCATAACCGCGACCCGATTGAGAAAAATATGCTCTTGCTATCAACGTAACAGGAATTCCTTCAACAGGTTTATAATACTCGCGATTAACTTCGCCATTTTTAGTTCTGGTCACCAAGAGCAGCTTTTCAGTATCGAATTTTAATTCTCGGCGTGACTCAGGCTGAAAAGAATTTTCTTTACCGATAAAAAAATCTTCGAATGCTTTTTGAACTTCAGGGGAAGGTACTCCTTCGTCAGAAACCTGATCCACAGGTATTAATTTCTTTCGCTCCTGGCTTTCAAACCCTGGCTCCTCAAGTCTTTTTAATCCAAACGGATCGTTTTTATCTTTCGGTTCATCATCCATTTTATTTATATTTTACTTCCCTTTCAAACTTTTTGTACTAGCCTCTTCGATTGTTTGGACTGTTGAAATTTTACTGGATAATCTTGCAAATCTGGTGTTCACGTCATCCGAAGAAGCCGCCGCGTTTTTGATGTGACGCGTCAAAACACTAAGCGAAGATCCGAATTTTTCATTTTCGTCCCCGATTTCTCTTAAAGCCGCTAAAATTTGTCCGGCTTGTTTTTCAATTTTTGCTCCTTCCAAACTCATAACGATTGCCCGCAAGTACGCATAAAAAGTAGCAGGAGAAACGGGCAAAACCCGCCTTTTATAGGAATAGTCCTCCAATTCCGGACTATTGGTTAAAACTTCGTAATAAATAGGTTCTGCAGGAATGTACATTAAAGCGTAATCGACCGTCCCGTCGCTAGGCCTAATATATTTATTGGCAATTGCGTCGATGTGTTTTTTAACGTCGGAAACAAATATTTTTCTGAAAATTTCTTTATCTTTTTCGTTTTCAGCCTTAGCCATCCTGCGGAAATTTTCCAAAGGAAACTTGGCGTCAATCGGGATTATGCCCTGTTCAAGCTTTAGCGCAGCGTCAACGATTTCGCCGGATTTAAAGGCGTATTGAAGGTGAAAATTTTGTTTAGGTAAGGCCTGGGATAATAAATCCTTTAAAATCGATTCTCCTATTTGCCCGCGGATTTTGGGAGATCTTAAAAATTCCTGCAATTCTTTCATTCCCCTTCCTAACTCCGTCATTTCTCCAACCGACTTGGAAACTCCCGAAATCACTCTTGCGGCGTGGTCCAGCCTTTCGTTGATTGCCTTGGTTTGCATCACCATTGAACTCGTCGTTTTATCCATTGAGCCGCGCATATCGGTAACAAGCTGGGTTAAAAGCTTTGTAACGTCATCGCCGTTTTTGCCAGAACCCATTTTTCTTAGCTGAAAAAGAATCGCCGCAAAACCAACAATGAATATTCCGATTAGAACGTATGAGAGATCTGAGGTGGTCATTGAAGTGGTACAATTTTAACAAAGATACACTCGTGTGTCATCCTCACAAAAGTGAGGATCTGTCTTAAAAAATTAGACAGATTCCCGATCAGGTCGAGAATGACTGTGAGGTTAATCAAATGTATGCAAAAGTTCTTGATTCTACCAATATTTTTATCGATATTTTTACTGGCAACAATTTTAATTTTTGTAAACAAAACCAAACCCGAAGGAATAGTTAATTTAGTTATTTTTTCTTTTTTCGCTTTTCTTTTTCTATCAGTTCTTTTGTCAATTGGAATTTATTTTGGAAGAGATCTCAAAAGACAAATACTCAAAAGATTTTCACCGAAAATTTTAGAAGGTAGAGACATTCAAACTTTAAAACAAAACTATCGGCGAAGCTTAAAGATGGCAATTTTAATTTCGGGATTTATTTCTTTGATACTTTTACTAAAACTTTCTGGTTTGTTAACAATCATTAATTTAATCCTGGCAATTGCAGTTGTCATCTCTTTTGCTTTATACTTTCGCTTTGCCAAGGAGGAGAAATAGCAGCGGGTCGCCTTCTGCATTGCAGAATGGCGCTTGGTCTGATATTTTCTCGAAGGCTCGAAAATGAACAAACAAAAATACTACATAACAACAGCCATTCCGTACGTTAATGCCAGGCCGCACATCGGACACGCGCTTGAGTTTGTCCAGGCTGATGCATTTGCACGTTTTCAAAGATTAGTCAAAAACGACGTTTTTTTTGCTTCCGGATCCGATGAGAACAGTTTAAAAAATGTACAGGCAGCCGAAAAAGAGAAAATTCAAACAAAAGAACTGGTTAAAAAATATGCCGATAATTTTGAAAATCTAAAAGATTCCTTAAATTTAACCTTTGACGTTTTTAACCGGACCGCAACCGAAGCACACTACAAAGGAGCGCAAAAACTTTGGCAAAATTGCAAAAAAGAAGATATTTATAAAAAAAGTTATAAAGGACTTTATTGTGTTGGCTGTGAGCAATTTTATACCAAAGACGAATTAGTTGAAGGAAAGTGCCCGGAACACTTAACGACTCCTGAAGAAATTGAAGAGGAAAATTATTTTTTCAAATTAACTAATTATCAAAAAATTTTGGAAGATTTAATCGAAAGCGACAAGCTAAAAATTATTCCCCAAACACGTAAAAACGAAGTTTTATCATTTATCAAAGGAGGGCTTGAGGACTTCAGCATATCAAGGTCAAAATCTAGGGCACGCGATTGGGGAGTACCCGTTCCCAACGACGAAGATCAGATAATGTACGTCTGGTTTGACGCACTAGCTACTTATTTAACTGCATTAGGGTACGGAAAAGATGAGAAATTGTTTAAAAAATACTGGCTCGAAAGCAAAAACCGGGTCCACGTTATCGGCAAGGGCATAATTCGCTTTCACGCCGTTTACTGGCCGGCAATGCTGGAAAGTGCACGACTACCTCTACCAACAACCGAATTCGTTCACGGATATGCAACGGTTGAAGGACAGAAAATCAGCAAATCTTTAGGCAATACAATTGACCCCGAAACGCTAGTTAAAAAATACGGAGTTGACGTAGTTCGCTATTATTTGCTTCGTGAAATACCGTCTTACAACGACGGAGATTTCAGCGAGAAAAGACTTTTGGAAATTTATAATGGAGAACTGGCGAACGGTTTGGGAAACACAGTAGCTAGATTGGCTAAATTAGCTGAGAACTCAAATTTAGAATTTGAAAAACCATCCATTCCTGAACAAATTTTTGTCAAAGAAGAAGTCGATGCAATTAACAATTTTTGGTTTGAAACTCTACACAATATTTTAGTGGTCCATTTACAAAAAATTGATCAGCATATAAATCAACATTCTCCCTGGTTAATTAAGGATAAAAATCAATTGAAAAATGTATTACAAGAAGAAATCAATGCTCTTAGAAAGCTCGCATATAAACTTTTGCCATTTTTACCCCAAACCGCCGAAAAAATCTTGAAACAATTTACCGGAGAAATTAAATCGCAACCGGCGCTTTTCCCCAGAATTTAATTTGATGTTTTAATTTGTTCAATCTTCTTTTCAACTTCTCTTAGAATATCCTTATCATCTACAACTGTCCAATTATTCTTTTTCGCTTCTCTTAAAAGTTCAGGATCTTTCCCAACGACAAAACCGTTTGTAACAGAGCTAAGAAGAGGAACATCATGAATACTGTCACCAAAAGCAAACGAGGCTCCCCGATTAAATCCTTCACCTTTAATCCGATCAATTATTTTAATCTTTTCTTTATATAGAGCCATATTAATTTTTGTTCGTCCGGTATATCTTCCGTTTTCAACTTCTGCTTCTAATAGATAAACTTTGTCTATGTTTAACAATTTAGCCAAAGGCAAAAAAGCTTCCAGGGGTGAACCAGAAACAACAATCGTTTCACCGTGATTTCGCATAATTTCCACTAATTTTTTAGAATATTCAAAAAGTTTACTCTCATAAATTGGAAGGAATTTATTTCCTGCTAAAATCACATCAGATTGCAATATACCTTTTAATCCCTCTGAATAATGATCAACAATAGTGATTGCGAAATCTTCATAATTTAATTTTTTATTATTGTAAGCTTCAAAATCTTCTTTCATCAGTTCCAAACATGCAGGATCAAAACAATCTTTATCAACCAAAAATTCAGCGAACGGCAAAATTGAAAAACCACGCACCAAGGTTTTGTCAATGTCAAAGAATGAAACAGCTTTACCAATATTCGCTCTTTCTGGTCCGTCTTTTCTGGATTCTGTAAAGCTTGTCATAGGATCAAGATTATATCATTCCGATAGACTAAATTCTAAAATTGATGAAATTATTGATGATATAATTTGAGCGTAATGAAATTAATCGATTCCCACGTGCATCTTGAAGTTTTGGAAAATATAGATTTTGCACTCGAGAATGCCAAAGAGGCAGAGGTGGGTACTATTATTACAATCGGTACTTCGATTGAGTCCAGTAAAAAAGCGATTGAAATTGCAAAAAAGTATTCCGCTCCACGCTCATGTCATCCTCACAGAAGTGAGGATCTGATTGAAAATGGATTCCCGATCAGGTCGGGAATGACAGGAAAAAATAATTTAAAAATTTACGCCTCGGTCGGCATTCATCCGCAGGACGGTAAGGATGAAGTTGAAAAGTTGGGACTGCAAAACTGTATGGCTGAATTAAAAATGATTCTGAAACAAGTTCAGAATGACAAAGTCGTTGTGGCAATCGGTGAATGCGGGCTGGACTACTATCTGGACAACGAAAAAAGAATTTCAACCGTTGATAAGGATAAAGAATTTCAAAGAAAATTGTTCCTTGCTCAAGTCGAACTTTCTCAGGAATTAAACTTACCACTCATTATCCACTGCCGCAACGCCTGGGAAGACCTTTTTCGACTACTGTCGATAGACGATCGACGATCGACGCCAAAAGGCGTCTTCCACAGCTTCACCGGTGACTGGCAATCAGCCAAACAAGCGCTGGATTTAGGCTTTTACATCTCCTTTTCCGGAATCGTCACTTTCAAAAATGCCAAGGACATCCAGGAAGCAGCCAAGGAAGTGCCACCAAACCGAATTTTGGTTGAAACCGACTCGCCGTTTCTCGCACCTGAACCGGTCAGAGGATCCAAAAATGAGCCTAAAAACGTTAAGTTAATTGCTGAATTTATCGCAAACTTAAAAAATATAAGCCCGACCGATTTTTCGTTTCAAACCTATAAAAATTCGGTTGAGTTGTTTAAACTTGGCTAATTTTGTTAGAATTGGAGCCAAACACCCAAGTTTATACATTGCTTGGGTTTTAATATGGAGAAAAATGCTAGCTAAATGGGTTTTAAATAATGATCGCAAGGCGCACAGAATTTTGGAAATTTTACCGGGATTTGTGTCGTGGAATTTAATTTTGTTTCCAATTTGGGCAAGCTTTTTTGTCCCTCACTACGTTGCCTACTTTGTCATTCTTTTTGACGTTTTTTGGTTTTACAAATCAGGCAACACTGCCGTCACCTCTTTGATCGCCCATTTTAAAATAAGAGCTGCTTCAAAAGTTGATTGGCTAACAATGGCCAAAAAACACTCCGACTTTAATAAAGTTCAGCACATCGCCCTGATTCCAACTTACAAAGAACCGATTACCACTTTAAAAAATACTCTGGATAAATTAGCCGCTCAAGACTTACCTTCCAAAAAATTTATGACGATAGTTATGGCTTTTGAAGAAAGAGAACTCGAAGCAAAAGAAAAATCAAAAATTTTAACCCGGGAATATAAAAATAAATTTGCCAATTTTTTATCAACCTATCATCCTGATATTGCCGGAGAAGTCAAAGGAAAATCTTCAAACCAGGCATATGCCGGAAAATGGATAAAAAATAAACTGATTAATGAACTGGGATACAACATGGATTTTGTAACAATTACTTCAGTTGATGCCGATTCGCAATTTCACCCAAAGTACTATTCCTATTTAACTTTTGAATTTCTAAATCACAAAGACCGCTATCGCCGGTTTTGGCATGCGGCTATTTGGTACTACGCCAATATCTGGAAAGTACCTTCTCCGATTCGGGTAGTTAACACTTTCGGTTCAGTCTGGCGAACCGGAATTTTAGTCAGACGTGATCTGTTGGTTCCAACCTCGGTTTATTCGGTGTCTTTAAAAATGATTGATGAAGTAGGCTATTGGGATGTGGACGTCATTCCTGAAGACTACCGAATCTTTTTCAAGTGCTTCTTTGCTTTTGGCGGCAAAGTTCACGTTGAACCGATGTTTATACCGATATACGTTGACGCCGCCCAGTCTTCGACATATTGGAAAACTTTGGTTAACCAATACGAACAAATGAAACGCTGGGCCTGGGGAGTTTCCGACGATCCTAATTTTATCAAATGGTGGATAACCAAAAAAGAAATTCCCTTTTGGGATAAAACGGTCCACCTAATAAATATCGTTTTGGATCATTTCCTCTGGCCGGTCAACTGGTTTATTATAACCTTAGGAACAAACTTACCCGTAATCTTAAACCCGGTTTTTGCCAGAACCGTCTTAGGGCAAAACTTACCAAAAATTTCATTTATTATTCTTAACGCCTGTTTGGTTTTTTTGTTAATCATTCTTTGGGTCGATTGGCGCCAAAGACCGAAACGGGAAAAAGACGTACCTTTAATTGCAAAGCTGATCCAGCCGTTGGAATTTATATTAATGCCGGTTGTCGGATTTTTCTTTTCGGCCTTGCCCGGAATTGACGCTCATAGCCGGTTAATGTTCGGCAAATACCTGGAGTATAAGGTAACGGAAAAAGTCTAATGACCACCTCGTTACCTTGATTCTCGCTGATGCTCGAATTAAAGTCACAGAGAAAGTATGAAGTTAAAAAGTCTTAAAAATAAAACCAATTTATTTCTTTTAGGACTTATCGGCCTGACCATTTTGCTTCGAATACCCGCTCTTTTTGAGCCGTATTGGCACGGAGATGAAGGTATTTACTTTACCGTTGGACAAAGAATATTTAGCGGCGATCTTCTTTATGGGGATGTATACGACAATAAACCGCCGATTATTTATCTAATTTTCGGAGCCGCAAAAACAATTTTTACTGTCAGACTTATTTCAACCGTCTGGGTAGTTGCAACATTAATATTAATTTTTAAATTTGCCCACCAAATCGCCCAAAAATTGAAACTTAGACCTCTTTTATTTGCCGCAATTTCCGGAATTGTTTTTTCTATACTTGCGTCTACTCCCGTAATAGAAGCAAATACTTCAAACGGTGAGCTTTGGTTTATTTTACCGACCACAACCGGGATGTATCTGCTGTTTCTGCATCTTCAAAAAAGACTGCCTGATTGGGAACTTATTTTAATGGGCTTATTGTTTTCAGCCGCCACACTAATTAAAGTACCCGCCATAACTGATTTTGCCGCCGCCGGGATTATGCTTCTAATATTTGGCAAAAATGTTAAACAGCAAAAAATTCGTGATGTTTTACTGATTGGAACAGGTTTTGTTTTTCCTTGGATTGTAACTTCGATCTATTTTATTTTGAACAATTCTTTCAGCCTTTTTTACAAAGCCACTTTTACCGATACGTCAAGCTATGTTGACTATCAAAACCGTTTTTTAATTCCTCAAGGACTCTTGATTATCAAAGGTTTTTTAACTCTTGCCGTAACCGGCTTGTTTTACATTTTTTCCAAAAGGCTTGGTTTGGCAAAATCCTTTATTTTTATCTGGTTAACTTTTTCTCTATTGGGAGCACTGATCGGAGGCAGAAATTATACCCATTATTTAATTCAAGCCGTGCCGGCATTTTCGCTTGCAATCGGACTTTTGGCCGCAGAAGTTAATTTGTCGCTAAAGACAAAAATTTACAATCAGGTATTTTATACGCTGGTGGTTCTAATAATTTTCAAACTGGTTGTAAATTGGGTTGATTTTCCAACTTACCAGATTAAAAATTATTACAAAAATTTTATTGATTATAAATTAGGCAACAAAGATTATATTTCATATATTAGGTGGTTTGACACACGAACCGAAAGACTGGAAACTATTACGTCTTACTTAAAAAGCAATACTTCAAATGACGAGGCAATTTATGTTTGGGGAAATGAAGCCGATATTTATCACCTAAGCGGAAGAAGACCGGTTGGCAGATATATAACCGCTTACCACTTATTTTCGGTGCCTGGTGCTAAAGAATATACGCTCAAACAACTCGAAAACAATCCGCCTAACTATATTGTTCAAATAACCAACTTGGACGAAAAGTTAATCGAGATGGATACGTTTATCGAAACCAGATATCAAAAAATATTTGAAGTTGATTCCGCTGCAATTTTAAAAATACGATTTCAAAAATAGTGAGCAATAACAACGCTTCAATCACACCTTTCAAAGAACTGATCCGGGACAAATTCTTTAGTGTCTCTTTTATCCTGATGATTATTTTTTTTCTGGTCTCGGTTATTTTAATTTTTATGAAGATAAATTCCTTACCTCCTCAAGTACCTCTTTTTTATTCCCAACCGTGGGGGTTGGAACAGCTAGCATCAAAAGATAATTTATTTTTAATACCTGTCACATTAGGCGGAATTTTGCTGATTAACCTTATTTTATCCTTAATTTTTTGGAATAAGTCGCAGTTTTTGACTAAAGTTTTAATCGGACTCGCTTTAATTTGTTCATTTTTAACAATACTCACTTTAATTCAAATTTTATTACTTGTTGGAAACTAGCGTGCTATTTTTAATTCCTTTTCTAATTTCGGCAATAGTTAGTTTAATCGTGACTCCGCTTGTCGCAAAACTTGCTTATAATTTTAAATTTGTCGACAATCCCAAAACCCACAAACATCCGGCAATTATTCACCGCCAAACACTCGCCAGAGCCGGAGGAGTAGCGCTTTGGATTTCAATAATTTCAGCTATTTTTTTTACCGTTGATATTGACAAAAAGGTCTTAGGGATAATAATGGCCGGAACTTTAACTCTTATTGTCGGAACCTTAGATGACAAATACGAAATCAGTCCGTACGTTAGGTTTTTATTTAATATCCTAACCGGATTAACCTTAGTAATTTTTGGGGTAGGAATTGATGCGATTACCAATCCGTTTGGAGGAATAATACAACTTGATCTCTACAGAATTAACCTACTAGGACAGGATTTATCTGTTTTAAAATCAATTTTTACTATTCTGTGGACAGTCTGGGTAATGAACATGCTAAATTGGTCAAAGGGAGTCGATGGCCAAATGCCGGGAGTGGTATTTGTAGCGGCTGTTGTTTTGGCTATTGTTAGCTTCAAATTTCTTCCAAATGATCCGACTCAAATTGTTCCTGCTAAATTGTCTCTAATCACCGCAGGGGCAACTTTAGGATTTTTATTTTATAATTTTTATCCGGCTAAAATATTACCAGGGTACGGTGCGACTGTTTTAGGTTTAATGCTGGCTGCTATTTCAATACTTTCTGCAGGAAAAATCGCAACTGCAATATTGGTTCTGGCTGTTCCAATGGCTGATGGGGTTTTTACAATCATAAGAAGACTAAGTTTGAGGAGATCGCCGTTTTGGGGCGACAGAGAACACCTTCACCATCTACTATTGGATTTAGGCTGGAATCAAAGGCAAATTGCCTTGTTTTACGCAACTTGCTGTGCTATTCTGGGCACAATTGCCTTAAACTTAAAAAGTTTGGGCAAGCTTTTTGCACTTTCCTTAATTTTTACGCTCATTTTCGGATCAATTTTATGGCTACGCCTTTTCTTAAAAACAAAAACGTCACAAGATTAATTGTTGCAATTATTAAAACCGCAAGGCCCAGACAGTGGCTTAAAAGTTTCGCGGTTTTTGCTGAAATTATTTTTTCCGGTCAACTTTTAATTGAATCCAAATTTGTATCCGTAGTTATTGCCTTCTTGATTTTTTCCGGCCTTTCTTCTGCGATGTACTTCTTAAACGACGTAGCGGATGCCGAAAAAGACAGACTTCATCCCTTTAAAAAACGAAGGCCGATTGCTGCAGGAGAATTGTCCAGTAAGCTGGCAATTTTAATTTCCCTTCTTTTAATCTTCCCGCTATTGGCTTTTAGTTTCTCGATCGGACCATTCTTTGGAGGAATTGTTGCAACCTTTGTGCTACTGCAAGCCTCATATACGCTCTACTTAAAAAAGATAATCCTTATCGACGTTATGACGATTGCCGCGACTTTTCTTTTGAGAGTTTGGGGAGGAGCAGTGATAATTGACGCTCACGTTACGGTTTGGTTTTTGTTGGCAGTATCATCTTTAGCACTCTTTTTGGCAGTCGGTAAAAGGAGAAGCGAGCGAACGATTTTATCCGGCGAGCTCGCCGGCCAGCACCGCAGCACTCTAAGCCACTATCCTGATACTTTACTTGACGCCTTAACAATCATGTTTGCAACAGCTGCCTGGATGACCTACACAATGTTTACTTTTTTGGAACCGATTCCATCGCTTTCTCCAACCGTTTTAGTCTTTTTAGGAGAACTTTTGCCCCGAACATTTACAGCTTCAAAGTGGTTGATGATTTCAGTACCGTTTGTAATTTATGGAGTAATGCGATACTTGTATATCATATACGAAAAACGGGAAGGCGAATCACCGGAAAGAGTGTTGTTATCCGATAAACCCCTGTTAATTGCCGTGTCTCTTTGGGGACTCATAGTCTTTGGAGTTATTTACGCCTTTCAGCTAAGTCTATTTACCAACTTTCTAGGCTAAAATCAAGCGTGTCTATTAAATCACCTTCGTTTGCCGTTAAGTTAACAAAAACCCGCTCGCCGGACGCTAAAAAATAACTTTTCGGACCGGTATTTTGATCATTGGTTGCGAAGAAAACGTCAGCCCGCAAGTGGGAAACATCAAACAACTTAGCTTCTGTTAAATTATCAGAGCTATTAACAACTTCCAAGATTTTAGGATAAAAGGCTCTTCCGCTTGGAATTCTTTGATATTTAACCTCAATATTCTTAAAATCTCTCTTTTGATTTTTAACGTCAACGTCAACAAGATAACTATAGCTTATATTTCCAACCGAAACTCCTAAAACTTGTTTTTGGGATCCGAAGCCTATTAAACCTACTGAAATTAAAACAGGACTTAAAAGCAGGAAAAATAAAACAAACGTTAATCCAATATTGGCAAAAAAATGATGTACCCTCATTTGTGTTCCTTTCCCCAAATTTTAATTTCCGATTCGATATCAAAAATTAAAACCCAGGTTGCGTTAACGGCAATCACAAATCCAATAATCGCCAAAAGGGGAGAAGAAGCTTTAAATATTGATTGGACAATCAGAAAGGAGCAAATCAGATACAAAAATAAGACCCAGATTGCGCTTTGGTGATACAGACCGTAAGTATCCGAAACTAAAGAACTTAGCCTCAGTCTTGACAGAATTCCGGCCAGTTTTGGAGAAATGTGCGAAGAATGAAAAAAGTGGGCTTTAACTACGACGATTGAAACGCCCAAAGTTACCACTATCAACATAATCGCATTAGAATAAGTATTGGCTAAATAATACGCCTGGTAGTTTAAATAACTAATCTTTGGTAAAAATCCTAAAACGGAACCTGGTACGACTTTCCAGTCCGTCACAAAAATATAATTTGCCGCAAAAAGCCCGACTAATTTGGCGCAAATTATAAGTACCGCAGGTACGATTGCTTCATCTATTAATTTGGTTAATGATTTGGAAAACATCCCTTAGTAAGAGGCCTAGTTTATGTTAGAAGGTTTGGCCACGCAGGTCAATATTAAAACAGAACTTTAGTTTGTGAATGAAGATAATTTCACTCTTTGTTCTGCGGGAAGTTGTAGTAGGCGGGCGTTGATGTTTTCAACTCCAACTACTCTGACTAATTCCCTTAAAACTGGCTCCTCTTGAAAATAATGGGTGTGTTTTTCTTTAACTTCGAAGAATCGTTTCAAATATTGCGGATAGTTTTGCGGTTCAACAGATGAAAGTACGTTCATTATCATTGCAACATATTTTTCAAATCGTTCCTGATAAATCCAAACTTTAAACAACCCATCTTGAACGATTTTGTTAGTCTTAAAAACTGATAGAGCCATAACTGCAGCTTCAGGATCTTGTAGTCTCACTTCTGCTAATTGAATTAACGGCTCAATCGCTTCTTCTGCGTGCAGACCGGCAGCCGTGTAAGCCAGTTCTTTCAATCCATACATAGTTGTCTTGCGAGGTTCCTATTTATTCAAAGAATCGGCTGATGCTGATTTTAATTTTGCAAGCTGGTCGTCATCTAAAAGTTTTCCTAGTCTTTGAATTTCTGATGACAACGATAAGTTTGAGTGACCGTCAAAGTATATTAAACCGACGGGCCTATCACTAGCTAAATCCAAAAGGCATTGAGATATTTCTGCTATTGAAGCTTGGGACATAAATTGCAAATTATGTCGATCAAGGGAATCGATTTCAACGCTCATATCCAAAAGGCAGAGTTAACGCGTTAAATATAAGGAGTTTGCAACTAATTCAACTTAAGTTATGTAGCCGATTATCTTGTAAACCAATTTGGCCGCCGTAAAAGAACAAGAGTGGGGACCCCACGACGGGGATAGTTCGCAAATATCGAATCCGACTACATTTCTGCCTTTGGTGGCTGTTTTTAAAATATCCAAAGCCTGGTACCAATCCAAACCGCCCGGTTCAGGCGTTCCGGTTGCCGACATAATCGACGGATCAAGCGCGTCAACGTCAAACGAGATGTAAATATTTTTAGTTAACTTTGAACTGATATCGGAAGTTAATTTTGGATTTTTAATGATATCTTCGGCAAAGTAAACCGGAACTTTTTTATTTTTTACAAATTCTTTTTCGTCCAAAGATAGGGAACGGATACCCACCGGGATAACCGGAATACCAAATTCCCAAACCCGCCTCGCCCACGTCGCAGAACCAAATGCCGCACCTTCATATTCTTCCCGCAAATCCAGGTGGGCATCAAAATATAAAACCGATAAATCTTTGTAAATTTTAGAAAAAGCGTAAGCAGGACCGGCAGCAAGTGAATGATCCCCTCCCAGGGTAACGACAATTTTTTTCATTTTGGCGTATTTGGTAACAACTTTGGCCAATTTGGTAAACATCTTTTTTGAGGCCGAGACGTCTACAACCAATTCATCCAAAGTGTGCATTCCGACCTTGTAAATATCCCTGTCAAGTTCCGAGTCGTAAAGTTCCAAATATTCCGAAGCGCTAATTATCGCGCTGGGACCGTCTGAAGCACCGCTTTTATAAGTTGTTGTTGAATCATAAGGAACCGGCAATATCACCACTTTGGCACTTTTTAAGTTAGTTAAATTTTTTGGCGTCCCGGCAAAATTCCTTGGATAAAAATACTTCGGTTCTGACATAGATTTACCTCTACTCTACTTTTTTTACAAACTGGGAAGAAACCCAACCTGTTTTATTATTGAGTAATTGAATTTGTACCCAATCAGGCTGTGTGGACAGAAGTTGATATTTTTCCCCTGTATTTATTTTACTAATTTCGGCAGCTCCAAAGCTAGGCTCAGATCGAACCCGAAGCCAGCCTGTTGGAGTTTGCAAAACCTGAACCTGCGGGCTTAAATTGGCCGAAGCGGTTGCTGTTTGAACTAGCTCGACCTTTTCTTTTGACAATTGAACATTAACCAAAGTTGCATATCCCGGATGAGTTTGAACCTGAATTGCGCGTTTTAGATAGCCATCTTTTGCAACAACAATCCTGTGTGAACCGTTCGGGACATCTTTAACGTTAACCGGCGTCGTTCCAACAGGAGATGAATCAATCGTAACCTCAACCTTATCGGGGATTGAAATTACCCAAATCCCGCTTCCCTTTTCCATACTCAAAATTTCACCCGCTTCGTCCTGTTCTTTGGAAGCGAAAACTCGATTAACAATCGTTACCGTTTGGGAATTTAACTTTACCTGACTGCCCCATTGTGCAGATCCGCTGGCTAACTTGACCGAATAAGAACCCGGTTTTAAATCAAAGGAGTTAAAAGGCGTCGAACCAATTTTTTGATCGTTAACATAAACGGTGGCTGTTGGAGTGCTTGTAATTTGTAGGCCAACTTTTGCATTAGCCAAAATACGATCACAGCCGGATAAAATAACAGCACAAAAAATTACAAAAAAAATTACCCACAAACGCCTCATAGATTTACTCATTGAAAAAGTCAGTTCGCGCGAACCTACTTATGATAGCCCAAAAAATAATAAAAAACAATTTTAAAAACCAAAAATGGTAATTATTACTAACTAATTTTTCACCGGCCAATGTATCCTCTAGTATTTGACTTTACGATTGAGTTTTGCTATAATTCTTTGTTAATCCGCGTTACTTATGGTAGGCGGATTTTCTTTTGGCAAAACCCGCCAAAACATGGTTAACTTTTACACCATTGGACTGCACCAAGCAGCCCTTTTTTCTTGGGCACAAACACCCAAAATTCTATCCCCTAACACTATAAAACGGGCCTTATCTGTCGTGGTTAATTCCAAGTTAATCCTGATTGGGATTGTGATAACCGGTACAATTCCCGCCTTTTCCATCCCAAACTTAAAACCGGTGACAAAACCCATATTTTTATCTAATAATTTGATTTTTGAAGCCAAAAGCAAAAACGGACCGGATCACACTTTTGGTCAAATTAACCAGGTTGTTGAGGCTGGTCAATTTTCGCTGGAAGTAAGCCTGCCTACCGATCCTGATTTGAGCGTAATTTCCCAATCATTCCGCAGATACCACCCCGCGATTGATTTGGCTGCACCATACGGTCAGCCAGTAAGGCCGATTTTACCCGGAAAAGTGATCTCTGCCGGATGGGATCCTTACGGTAAAGGAAAAACGGTAATTATCGAACACGAACAAAATTTGAAGTCTGCATATTCTCATTTGTCAAAAATTGAGGTTAACGTCGGAGATGATGTAGGCCAGGACAAAAAACTGGGACTGATCGGCTTAACCGGAAGAACAACCGGGTCTCATTTACATTTAGAGGTTTACGAAAACGATCAGCCGATTAATCCTCAAAATTTGGTTCCAATTTTTGAAGCCAAAATTTCACTCAAGTAAATTTAATCGGCCGAATATCCGTGTCTTGATCTAAAACTTCTTTTTTTGATTCTTTATTTTTTAGTTCTTCTTCCTCTGATTCATTTTTCAATCCGGGATCAGTATCAAGTTTAATCATCAACTCTTCCATCAAAACCTTAAATTCAACCGGCGAGGCAATATTTTCAATCACGATTTCTCTTTGATCAAATCCGGCGGTAATGACCAGCATTTGTCCCGAATTATAAATAAATCTTTCCAGCGCAGATTGCTCAATGGTTACGTGGGTAATTCTGTCAAGCGGAGCCGTGGTTAATTTCCTGGCCAAAATTCCTTTTATGATCAATAGTCTGCGATTGGTTAAAATATACTTTAAAGATTGTCTTTTGCGAACCAAAGTAGAAATTGCGGGCGTTTCAATCAAAATAATAATCATCGGCACTACAAGTAGAGCTAATTTGAGAATTAATGAAGAAACGATATAGCTGGCAAAAACTCCCAAAAGAGGTGACAAATAAAACAAGAGTTTGATGATAACATAACGACCGCTTACACCGTGGATCGTGACGATCTTTTCATCCGTTGAAAGATACTTGGAGTACTTTTTTAAAAGATGCTCTTTTGGAGGGTTGGGCACCTTCATCTTACTTAAAGTGTAGCACAGAAAAACTTTTCAGCTTCGGTTTTTCTTTTCAAATCCTGATAACCTTACTATTTCTCTCTGAAGCTCTAAAAATAAGTTTCTGGGCATTGCTTCGGACTTAATTTCCTGCACGTGCGGCTGCGTTCCAACGTAAACTACGCCTCCGCCGCGGGCAAATTTCTCTCCTCTTGAGTAAGAAAACTTTACGCCTGCTTGAGGGTTAATTCTTATTCTTTCGTCAGTTCTGTCGTAATAAACTCCGACGGTATTTATATAAACTTCCTGATCTCTTGATTCCCTAAAAAATCTTTCCAAAACTTTTTGCGGTTCCTGACCTTTGAGACCAAGAGCATAAATTGCATCAACAGCTCTTTCTGATCCTTGCATGCTTACGTGCAGGGAAAGCTGATTCTGAACATTTTCTTTGCCAATAGGAACTTTTTCTCCTTTTGGTTTAAATCTTACGGTAAACGTTTGTCTTTCTCCTTGTCTTGTTTCCAAAGTTTTACGGTTTTGAACCACGGCTTCGAAGGATCGGGGTGATCTTAGAAATTCTCCAAGGGTCGATGTTAAAATGTCAAGTTCCTGAAGATGATTTTTTAATTCTTCCTGCTTTAATTCTGCAAGTTCTCTTTTGGCAAGATCGTGGTCTTCAACATCACTTTCCAAAACACGTCTGTATGGTCCAACAATTGTTTTAACGTGATCTAAGATTATTTCAGCAGGCTTTCGAACTTCAGTTTCTGAAACGGGAGTACCATCCATAATAAATTGGGGTGCAATTTCTAGCCTTAATGACATTGTAACACTCTATTTGTGTATGCGGGAATTTTAAGACTTTAAAAATTTTAAGTCAAAGCTAAGAATCTTGGTCCTATCTGACAAAAACCCTGCTTTGCAGTTTAACTCCCCGGCTTTTTAATTCTTTGCTGATTGCTTGTGTCGTTTGAGCAATCCTTACGCAATAGGCACCGGAAACCATGCATACTCCCCAGCTAATGGTTGCGGCAATTATATAATCACCATCTACGGTGCCGTCATTAACTGCGTCAGCTCCAAAAGATCCGGCCATCATAGCTAAACCAATAGCTGAACAAAATGCTGCATTTCTTTTTACCCGGTTCCAATATCCAAGATCGGCAATCAAGTCTTCGGTGGAACCGTTTCTTAGTGACTGATCATATTCCTGTTGATGGAATTTGTAATTAGCTCTTAGTTTCTCAAACATATGAATAAACTTGAAGAAATATTACGACTTAAGTTTTGGAAAGTCAAAAAGAAGAATTAATATTCCGGCATACCGCCCGGCATTCCAGCCGGTGCGGCTGGAGGATTCTTTTCAGGAAGGTCAGTTATCAAGGCTTCGGTTGTTAAAACCATTATGCCGACCGAGGCCGCATTTTGAAGAGCGGTTCTGGTTACTTTAACCGGATCAACGATTCCGGCAGCAACCAAGTCTTCAAATTTATTAGTTCTGGCGTTAAAACCCAAGTTTCCCTGTGAATTTGCGACTTTTTCGACAACTGCGTCTGCTTTAGCTCCGGCATTGTGAGCAAGCCACCAAATCGGCTTAGTTAGCGCGTCTTTAATTATCTTCATTCCGATCTCTTCTTCCTCACCTTTTGCGCCAACAATTAATTTTTCAACCGTTTTTTCGCTTCGGGCCAGTGCAACTCCCCCGCCCGGGATGATTCCTTCTTCAAGGGCTGCTTTAGTTGCTTCAACGGCATCTTTAACTCTTTCCAATTTCTCCTTCATTTCAATCTCGGTTGCGGCTCCGACGTTGATGACTGCAACACCTCCGGATAATTTTGCCAATCTTTCCTGTAACTTTTCTTTATCAAAGTCGGAAGTTGTTGCTTCCAGTTCTTTTTTAATTTGCTCAACTCTTGCTTTAACATTTCTTTTAATTTCTACCGTGTCTTCGGCTACGATTGTCGTTGAGTCCTTAGTTGAAATTACTCTTTTTGCCCGTCCTAAATCTTCGATTTGTACGGAATCGAGTTTCCTGCCCATGTCTTCAGAAATCACCTGTCCGCCGGTTAAAGTAGCAATATCTTCTAAACTGGCCTTTCGGCGGTCACCAAATCCGGGAGCCTTAACTGCCAAAATATTTAAAGTTCCCCGAAGCTTGTTTACAACTAACGTTGCCAGAGCTTCTCCTTCAACATCATCAGCAATTATGACCAAATTTTTAGTGACTTTGACCAAATTTTCAAGCATGGGTAATAGTTCGTTTAAAGAAGCTATTTTTTTGTCGGTAATTAAAATGTGAGCGTCTTCAATGTTGGCTTCCATTCGGTCCGGGTTGGTGACAAAGTAAGCGGAGATATAACCGTTATCAAATTCCATACCCTCTTTATAATCAACATTAGTTTCGATTCCGCGGGACTCTTCAACCGTAACTACCCCATCCTTGCCGACTTTTTCCAAAGCTTCGGCAACCATGTTTCCAATAACCGGATCAGCAGCTGAAATGGTCGCAACTTGAGCAATTTCCTCTTTGCCTTTTAAAGGTTTGGCCATTTTTTTAAGATCCGAAACAACGGCTTCAACTGCTTTTTCCATACCCAAGCGCATAATCATCGGATTAATTCCGGCGGCTAGATTTTTTAAGCCGTTTTCAATGATTGCCTGGGCTAAAACCGTTGCGGTTGTGGTCCCGTCTCCGGCAACGTCGTTGGTTTTGGAAGATGCTTCTTTGACAAGTTGAGCCCCCATGTTGGCAAACGGGTCTTCAAGTTCAATCTCTTTGGCGACCGTAACTCCGTCGTGAACAACGTTAGGTGCACCCCACTTTTTGTCCAGTGCGACGTTTCGGCCTTTCGGACCGAGGGTCGTAGCCACGGCCTTAGCTACTGCATCGACGCCTTCTTTTAATTTTGTTCTTGCCTCATCGGCATAAAGTAATTGTTTAGCCACGGTTTTTTCCTTGTTTTTGTTCACTTAAAAGATCGATTAATGGCATTAAAGTTTTTGAGTCAATTCCGTATTTAGCCAAAATTTCATCAGGAGTTATTGAATTATTTTCCATTTGATCTTTTTTAATTACTAATTCAGGTTTTTCTGTCTTCATTTTTACTCCAAAACTGCCATCAAATCTTCAAATTTTAATAAAAGTAATTCTTTATCATCAATTTTAATTTCGTTTCCGCCCCACTTTTTAAAAATTACCGTGTCCCCTTTATTTACCGGACTTTTAATTTCTTTACCGTGCTCAAAAATTGAATCGCCTACCGCGACTACTTTGGCTTCCTGGGGTTTCTCGCCTTCGGCGATATCTGGCAAAACGATTCCGGAGGCGGTCGTTTGTTCCCGCTCTTTCGGCTCGACCAACACATATCCGGCTAAAGGTTTAATAGACGCGTTCATATTTTTAGCTACCGATTTAGTTTTCGACATTGTAAATTTTGCGAAAAAAAATCAATTCCCCCAAGAGCAAGAAACTGATTTAACACACAGAAATTTACCACGAGCACTTAATATTGTCAACCCCGCATCAAATAACAAAGGAGTTATATGAGAAGTACTTTAAGATCAATTACAGAACGGCAAGTCTTTTTTGAAATTCTCTCTCAACCCAAATCGAGGCATCGTTTGGATGGAAACGAATAATTGAATCAGAAATTTCTTCGATGGTCCTGCGGCGCTTCATATACAAAATTTGAAAACTTTTTAAAAGTTTTTCCCAAATAATAAATGTCAAATCGTGAAATTCAAAGCGGTATCTTATTGTTGGTAAATCTTTATGCTGTAATTGTTTAAAATTAGGTAAATATTTAAAAACCCACTTATTTTTTGTCCAAATTTGTCTGTAAATTCCCCGATCAAAAAGCGGCTTAAGCTGGGCTATTTCATGCGCCATGTAAAGGCTTTGCTTAAACTTTAAGCTGTTCTGGTCAATAAACATATTTAAACAAATTTTGTCCTTGTTTTTTTTAGAATTAGGCAATCTTCTTTGTCCTAAAAGTGTCAAAACGACCGTAACCAAAAATCTGGTTAGCCAAACCGTATTTGATTGACAAACAATAAAAAAATCAATATCGTCCTTACTATCCGAATTTCCCACCGCTAAAGCACCCGTTAAACCGATCATTATAACCGAAGGAATTTTTGAAATTAACCCGGCAAATTTTTTAGCTACCAGTATTTTTGGGCGGGTTATTTTCTGGCGTTTGATTCTAACGTCTACGATTTTTTCTCTTTTTGGTAAAAAGAAAAAAACTCCCAAATTTTCGATTTTTGCCTCTGAAACTAATTTTGATAGGTGTTTTTTTAACAATTTTTTGGAAATACTTTTTTCAATTAAAAATTGGTGAATTTCAACCAGGGTTAGAGGATATGAAAAAATGTCGGAGTAAACAATCGTTTGCATGATTGCCTGATCGACAACCATTAGGTATTACCTCGAAGTCGAACCAAATTTGGAAAGTATTTCGTTTGCCTTAGAAGAAGCTGTGGACAGCGCCCTTTTGGAATCATTGTTTTTAGCCGCATCAGTTACTGCAGTTTTAAAAACTTCAATCATTTGATCGTTGATTCCATTATCAAAAGTGTTTGAAGATAGATACCAGGATTTTGCGTTTGAGGCATCCGACAAAATTCCTCCGACAAACTGGTCAGCCGCAACAGACGAAGACAAGTCGCGTCTCGAGTAAGGCTCCCCAAAAAGTCTTGTTTTGGAAGCTTCGGCATAAAGAGTCCTTAAATTGTCCGGTTCGGACAAGAACGCAATAAACTTCCACGCTTCTTCCTGATCCGGGCTCTGAGAAGAAACTCCTTCGACCCAATAACTAGCAAATGAGAGCGGCGGGTTAGGAGGCAATTGAGGAACGGGTGCGATCTTAAATTTTAACGATGGGTTGGCTTGTTTAATTTCAAAAGCTCTCCAGGAAGGAGCAAAATACATTCCTAATTTTCCGGAAGCAAACGCCAAAGTTGAGGCAGGCAAGGTTTCATCCCAAACCCGAGTTTGGGAATCTTTGGCAAAAATTAAGTAAAAATCCAAAGCATCGGTTGCCAGCTGACTTGTTAAACCAACTCTTGCGTCAGTCGGTTTTGACAAGTTGACCGAATTTTGCATCATCATTAAAGCCAAAATATCTGAAAAATGATCAATGTTAGTTGAGCTTCCCAAAGCAACACCGGCTGTTTGGATAGCTCCGTTTGCGTCCCTCACTGTTATTTTGGAAGCAGTTTGCCTGACTTCTTCCCAAGTTGTAGGGACCTTAACAATACCGGCAGATTTGAAGATATCTTCATTATAATAAAGCCCTAAACCATCATATTCCAAAGGAATTCCAACCAGTCCGTTTTCAGTTTTTAGATCATTTACGGCAACGGTGTTAAAAGTCGAAGTAAAAGTAGACTCGTCCATAACCGACGAAGGCAAAGTTGCCAGCTCTTCTTTCAGCATTGGAACCCAAGTATTGTGGAATCTAAAAATATCCGGCCCCTCGCCTGCGGCAATTCTTGCTTCTAACCTTTCTCTGTATTGCTGTGGAGTTTGACGTTGGTAGGAAACGGTCACGTTTGGATTGTTAGCCTGATAAGCTGCGATTAAAGACTGTATAACCGGCTCCGATTCCCAAAGACCCCAATAAGTAAGCTCAACCGGCTGATCCGAGGCGCCTTGATTTAAAAACGGAATTTTATCGCAAGCGCTTAAAAATACGGGGACAATCAGCAGAAAAAGGACGGTTAAAAATTTAAAATATTTCACAAGTTACTCCCTAAGAAAATAATATGCCTGCTAAATATTAGATCAGCCCCCGCCCTTCGTCGAGCCTGACACGATTTTGGGCCCGTCTGATGTAATTATGTAGTTAATAATATTTTTTATGTAGCTACATAATTATGATATCATACGGGCAAGTCGTGTCAAACAAGCTAAAAGAACTGTTTAATATTCCAAATATCGTCAAGGTCCTAAAAAATTCAAAAATCCAAATTTTGTTAATCGGAATAATTTTAGGGCTTCTAATTATTGGCTTCCTGCCATATCTTATAGAACAAAAATTTAAAAATAATGTCATCGGCAAAGTTACAATCGGAAGCATTAATCTTTCAGGAAGAAACTTTGAACAGGCCCGGGAATTGATTGAAACACAGGCAAATTATTTAAACTCTCAACTGATTGTTATTTCCTATCAAGAAAAAAAGTGGCAATTTACGCCAAATGAGTTGGGTTTCGAAGTAGACAGTTTGGCAACTTTTACCCGGGTTAAGAATCTGGGTAGAAACGGAAACGTTTTGGAAAAACTGGTTGACCAGATAAGTTTACTTTTCAAACCCCGCGAGGTTAAATTTGTATTAATTTCCAATCAGGACCAATTTCAAAACGGCTTGTCAAAAGCTACAAACGAGATTGAAACCCCTTATCAAAACGCTAAATTCAAAGTTGAAAACAAACTAAATCCAAAGCTATCGGTAATCAGTGAAAACCAAGGTACAAAGGTTGACAAGACAACATTAATTCTAGCTATTGAGAATAATTTGTCATCAAATAAACAAGGTGATTTATTCCTTGTTGTTACCAATGATCCGCCGCAAATTTCTAAACAGGAAGCAGAAATTTTTATTCCGGAAGTAAATAAATTGGTATCGGCTAAACTTTTACTATCTTTTAAAAATCAAACGTTTCAAATCGATTCTTTTGATTTAGTTAATTCTCTAACGCTAACCCAAACGTTAAATAACCAAGCCCAATTATTAAATTTATCAACCGCGAGTGCAACGGCCGACAAGCTAAATTATTTTAAACTTACCCTGGATCCGGATAGTTTTGAGAAAATCCTGGAACCAATTACAAAACAAATCGAAAGCGAAGCAACAAACGCTAAATTTACAATTGAAAATAGTAGAGTAACCGTTTTTGATCCGTCAAAAGACGGCGTTAAAATTAATAAACAAGCTCTTTTTATCAGTATCGGCGATTGGTTAAACTACCAGGCTACTGATAAAACCATTGAAATCGCAGCCGAAATTACTCCTGCCGAAATCACGACCGCCAGCGTTAATAATTTGGGAATCAAAGAATTAATCGGTAAGGGCTCCTCAAATTTTTCCGGATCCTCAAACGAGAGGATACACAACATAAGAACCGCGACCAATAAAATTAACGGTACCTTAATTAAGCCAAATGAAGAATTTTCTTTTAATAAAACAGTTGGTGAAATTACACTTGCTACCGGTTATACAACAGCTTATATAATTTCCAAAGGCCGAACGGTACTTGGAGAAGGCGGAGGAGTTTGCCAGGTTTCAACTACGGTTTTTAGAGCAGCGCTCAATTCCGGCCTGCCTTTTAGCGAAAGAAATGCCCACGCTTACAGGGTCAGCTACTATGAAAAAGATAGTGCGCCCGGCTTTGATGCAACGATCTATCACCCCAGCGTTGATTTAATATTCAAAAACGATACCCCCGGCTACATTTTGATCAAATCTTATATCGCAGGCAACATCTTAATCTTTGAATTTTACGGAACAAGCGACGACCGAAAAGTTGAAATTGATAAA
>Ga0209640_10000786_pt1 | contig 25357 bp, 23 predicted proteins | sample RifCSP10_1_FD_184018 | JGI IMG/M metagenome (GOLD analysis project Ga0209640, IMG submission 184018) | Soil microbial communities from Rifle, Colorado - Rifle CSP2_sed 10_1 (SPAdes) (version 2) | ecosystem: Environmental > Terrestrial > Deep subsurface > Rock core/Sediment | place: Rifle... | reverse complement strand
CATCCGCGACGACAAGACCTGGATCCGCGAGAACGATGTCAGCTACGAGATGAACGAGCCTGACGCGTACGCGCTCGAGGAGGCGCTGCGGCTGCGCGAGAAGCACGGCGGCGAGGTGGTGGTCTGCTCCGCCGGACCGCCGCGCGTCCAGCAGGTCCTGCGCGAGGCGCTGGCGCGCGGCGCCGACCGCGCGCTGCACGTGGAAGGCGAGGCGCTCGCCTCGGCGGACGCGTTCGTGAGCGCCGGCGCGCTGGCCGCGGCGATGGCCGGCGAGCAGTTCGACCTGGTGCTGACCGGGCTCCAGTCAGACGATCAGGGCCACGGCCAGACGGGCGTCGTGCTGGCGGAGCGGCTGGCAATCCCGCATGCCACGATCATCATGGAAGTCCAGGTCCAGCCTCCCGGTGCGGTAGCCGGAGGCCTTCAGGCCTCCGGGTTGCGCGTGAAACGCGAGCTCGAAGGCGGCTGGTTTCAATGGATCGCGATGCCGCTGCCGGCGCTGCTGACCATTCAAAGCGGCATCAATCAGCTTCGCTACGCCACGCTCAAAGGCATCATGGCGGCCAAGAAGAAGGAAATCCGGAAGGTGCCGCCTCCCGCGGGCTTGCAGCCGTCGCAGGAGATCGTGGCGCTGGCACTGCCGTCGCGGACCAAGCAGACGCAGATGATTGGCGGCGCCGCGCCGGAAGCCGCGCGGGAGCTGGTCCGGCGGCTTCGCGAAGAGGCACGGGTTCTGTGATTCTGGTCGTCGCGGAGCACCGGGGAGGCACGCTCAATCGGGCCACGTGGGAAGCCGTGGCCGCCGCGCAGCTGCTGGCCGAGCGGATGGGCGGAGCCCCCATCCGGATTGCCGTCCTCGGTGCGGCCGGCGGTGTGCCGCAGGAGCTGGCGGCAGCCGGCGTCGGCGACGTCCTCGTGCTCGCGGATCCCGCGCTCGAGCCCTACACGCCCGACGGATACGTGATCGCCCTGGCCGGCGCCATCGCGTCGGTGTCGCCGCGGTTCGTGGCGCTGTCTCACACGTACCAGACGCGGGATTTCGTGCCCGCCCTTGCGGCGCGACTGAACCGGCCGCTCGTGACCGACGTCACGGCCGTCTCGGAGGGCGCCGGTGGCCTCACCTTCACGCGCCCGATGTTTCAGGGCAAGCTGGCGGCCGAGGTTCGGCCGGTTGGCGACGCGCCCTGTCTGGTCACGTTCCAGATCGGCGCGTTTCGCGCCGACCAGGTGCGCAAGGGGACGACCCCCTCGCCGGTCACTGATGTGCCGGTCACCATCGACCGCGCCGCTATCCGGCAGACGCCCGACGCGCCGTTTCAGGAAGCCAAGCAGGCGGTTGATTTGAGCCAGGCGGCGCGTATTGTGGCCGTCGGTCGCGGCATCAAGTCGAAAGAGCACCTGCCCGTGGCCGAGTCGCTGGCCACGGCCCTTGGCGCCGAGCTGGCCGCGTCGCGGCCGATCTGCGACAGCGGATGGCTGCCCATGGAGCGGCAAATCGGCAGCTCGGGCCAGACGGTCGCCCCGAAGCTGTATGTGGCGCTCGGAATTTCAGGGGCGATTCAGCACCTGGTTGGCATGAAGGGATCGCGCACGATCGTCGCGATCAACAAGGACGCCGACGCTCCCATCTTCGAGGTGGCCGACTACGGTATTGTCGGCGATCTGTTCGAGCTCGTTCCTGCGCTCGTCGCCGAACTGGAGAAGAAGTGAGTCTTTGAGTCGCGAAACCCTGGAGGTCGACGTCCTCATCGTCGGCGGCGGTCCCGCCGGACTGTCGGCGGCGCTTCGGCTCGTGCAGCTCCAGAAAGAGCGGGGCGGCGAGCCGCTGTCGATCGCCGTGCTCGAAAAAGCGCGCGACGCCGGGGCGCACATGCTGTCGGGCGCGGTGCTCGATCCCTCGACGCTTCGCGACCTGATTCCCGATTTCCGCGAGAAGGGCGCACCGCTTGCCGCAGACGTGCGCCGCGATCGCGTCTATTTCTTCACCGAGCGGTCGAACCTGCGGTTTCCGGTCATTCCGTCCCCGCTGCGGAACCACGGCAACTACATCATCTCGCTCAACAAGTTCGTCGGGTGGCTCGCCGCACAGATCGACGGCCAGGGCGTCGACCTCTTCAGCGGGTTCGCCGGGCAGCACGTGCTCACCGAAGGTGCGCGCGTCGTTGGCGTGCGCACCGGCGATCGCGGCATCGACAGGCAGGGCGTGCAGAAGCCGGCCTTCGAGCCCGGCGTCGACATCCTGGCGAAGGTCACCATCTTCTGCGACGGCGTGCGCGGCAATCTGACCAAAGAGCTGCTGCGCCGCTTCCAGCTTGGCCGCGGCCGTCAGCCGGAACAATTCGCGATCGGCCTCAAGGAGCTGTGGGAAGTACCCCCCGACCGGCTCGAGCCCGGGACGGTGGTGCATTCGATGGGCTACCCGCTGCGGCACGATGAATTCGGCGGCGGCTTCATCTACGCCCTGCCCGAGGGGCAGCTCTCGGTCGGGTTTGTCGCCGGGTTGAACTACCGGGATCCGCTCTTCGATCCGCACATGGCGTTCAACCGTTTCAAGCGGCACCCGTTCGTGCGCCGGCTGCTCGACGGCGGGCAGATGATTCGGTACGGCGCCAAGGCGCTCCCGGAGGGCGGGTGGAACACGATCCCGCGGCCGTACATGGACGGAGCGCTCATCGCGGGGGATGCGGGGGGATTTCTGAACTCCATGCGCCTGAAGGGCATTCATCTCGCCATGCGCACCGGCATGCTGGCGGCGGAGTCGGCCTTCGAGGCCGTGCGATCGGGCGACACGTCGGCAGCCGCCCTGGCGCGGTACCAGGAGAAGATCGATCGCAGCGCGGTGAAGACGGAGCTCTATCCGGTTCGGAACGTGCATCAGGCGTTCGACCTCGGCCTCTTCACCGGCCTGGCGTTCGCCGGCCTCACGCTGATGACCCGCGGCCGGTGGGTGGAGGATCTGCACGGGCACGCGGGCCACGAGCGGATGAAGACGCTGACGTGGTACTACGGGGCGCCCGCCTACGCGAACGCTTCCGCCTCCGCTGGAGCTTCGGCGGACAGGTCGGCGGGCAAGCCGGGGTCGCTCGCGCCGAGCAACGCCACCGAGGTGGACCGCCGGCTGACCTTCGACAAGCTGACCAACGTCCATTACTCGGGCGCGGCCCACGACGAGGATCAGCCGCCGCACCTGCTGGTGCACACCGAGGTCTGCAGCTCGATCTGCGGCCCCGAGTACGGGCATCCGTGCACGCGTTTCTGTCCGGCGCACGTCTATGACATCGTGCAGGAGCCCGGCGGTCCGCGCCTGCAGATCAACGCGTCGAACTGCGTGCACTGCAAGACGTGCGACATCATGGATCCCTACGGTGTGATCACGTGGGTGCCGCCGGAGGGCGGCGGGGGACCTCAGTACAATGGCATGTAGCCCGTATGTCTGACGACTGGCGGGCGTCGCCGCTCAAGCGCGTTCAGGCGGCGGCGATCGCGGCGCTCGGCTATCGGCTGATCAACGCGCTCGGCCACACGCTCCGCTGGCGCGTCGAAGGGCTGCACCACCTCGACGCCATCCGCGCCGCGGGCCGGCAGCCGGTCATGGCCTTCTGGCACGGCCGCATCCTGCCCGCCACCTTCTACTTCCGCCGCCGCGGCATCGTCGTGATTACGAGCGAACACTTCGACGGGGAATGGATTGCGCGCATCATCGAGCGCTTTGGCTACGGCACGGCACGCGGCTCGACCTCGCACGGCGGCCGTAAAGCGATGCTGCAGCTGGTCCGCGAGATGCAGCAAGGCAGGCCGGCCGGCTTCACGCTGGACGGTCCGCGCGGACCGGCGCTCGTGGCGCAGCCGGGCGCCATCTGGCTCGCGCGGACAACGGGCAATCCCGTGCTGCCGTTTCACCTGGAAGCGTCGCGGCACTGGTCGATGCGGAGCTGGGATCGCACGCAGATCCCGAAGCCGTTCAGCACGGTGGCACTCGTGGTCGGGGAGCCGATGCCGGTGCCCGCCGAGGCGTCCGATGCGGACCTCGAGCGGTGGAGGGTGGAGCTCGAAATACGGCTGCGAGCGCTCGAGCGTCGAGCGCTCGCCCTGCTTGACCGTTCGCCCTAGGCCTAGGGGACAGCGACGCCGTTCGCGTCGTGATAATGGCCGTGCTCGGTGGACCAGACGCGGGTCGGTCCCGACGCCCGCTCGCCCGTAAACGAGACGATGCCCACGATGAGGGCGGCCAGCACCGCTCCGCCAACCACGAGCAGCATGACGCGGCCGTTCGCGGTGGCGCGCTCCTTGGCTTCGCAGCACTTCTTGTACTTCCGGCCGCTGCCGCAGGGGCACAGGTCGTTGCGTCCAGTCTTGGCCATGGCATTTCCTTACGTTGCTACTGGCGAAGTCTACGCTATCGCTCGAATTGTATCCTTTTGGTTCGGCTGGCCGTTTGCTCCTTCCAGGCTGGAGGGACGATGCCATAATGGCGGTACCCGAGCGAAAGTGAGGAATTTCCCTGGAATTCCGGCGGATGTCTCCGGAGGAAATCGAGCGGACAAAGCAGTTTATCCAGGAGAAGAGCGCGGAGACGGCTGCGATTCTGGAAAGGCTCTCTGTAACGGTGGACCGGGCGATTGCCGAAATAGAGCGGCTGAAGCGGCGCATGGGCCGCCGCGAGATCACGGCCGCACGCCGTCGCACGCATCTCGTCAAAACACGAAAAACGCGGCCAGGAAGATCCCGATCAGCAGGAACGCGACGCCGCCCTTGACGGCGACGCCGATCATGAAGCCGATCCAGAGGAGGATCGTCATCGGTGGTCCGGCTGAAGCCGGACACTACGTACTCAATCGTCGTGTCGGACTACAATCTGCGGCGCGGAGAACACTATGGCCCATGTCGCAACCGACCTCGCGGTGACGCTGCCGGAAGATCGCCCTGGCATGCTGGCCAAGGCGGTGAACGCCCTCAGCAGCGCCGGCATCAATCTCGAAGGGCACGCCGAAATGGAAGGGGTGGTCCATGTGCTGACCACCGACGCCGACGCGACACGCCAGGCGCTCGAGTCGGCCGGGTTCAGGGTCGTGAAGGAACAGCAGGTGGTGCTCGTGCAGGTTGAGGATCGGCCGGGATCGGCGGCGGGCATCTTTCGGCGGATTGCCGACGCCAAGGTCAACATCCGGTTCAGCTATCTCGCCACGCGCAACCGGCTGGTGATTGCCGCCGACGATCTGCAGGACCTGGTCGCGGCGCTCGGCGAATGCTGACCATCTTCACCTCCGATCGCTTTGCCGACCATCTGACGCCGCCGGGCCACCCCGAGCGCGTGGAGCGGGCCGAGGTGATGCAGGTGGCGGCCTCCGAGTTCCGCAAGCGGGGAGGCGCCGTGCTCGAGCCGCGAGCCGCGACCGAAGACGAGATTGCCCGCATCCACGATCGCGAGTACATCGGGCTGATCAGGGAGACGGCGGGACGGGCCGTCGCACTGGATCCCGACACGTTTACATCCCCTGAGAGTTACGAGGTGGCGCTGCGCGCGGCCGGCGCGGCGGTGGCCGCCGTGGATCACGTGCTCGACGGCAAGCCGGGCACCCGGGTGCTGGCCCTGGTGCGCCCGCCCGGCCATCACGCCGAGCGCAATCGGGCCATGGGGTTCTGCCTGTTCAACAACGTCGCGCTTGGCGCGGCGCACGCGCGCGCCCGCGGCCTGTCGCGCGTGGCCGTCGTCGACTACGACGTCCACCACGGCAACGGCACGCAGTGGTCGTTCTATGCCGACCCGGCCGTGCTGTACATATCGTCGCACCAGTTTCCCTACTATCCCGGGACTGGCGCAGCCGATGAAACGGGATCCGGCGCGGGCACCGGCTATACCGTCAATTTTGCGCTGGAAGCCGGCGCAACCGACGCCGACTACGAGCGCGTCTATACCGCGGTGGCGGCCGTCCTGCGTCAGTTCCGCCCGCAGCTCGTCCTGGTGTCGGCGGGATTTGACGCGCACATGGACGATCCGCTGGCCGGCATGCGCATCACGACGCCGCAGTTCGGCCGCCTGACCGCGCTGATTGCCGGCGCGGCCGACGACTGCTGCGAGGGGCGCATGGTGGCCGTGACTGAAGGCGGGTACGACCTGAAGGCGCTGGCGGGCTCGTTTCGCGCCGTCATCGATGTGCTGGACGGTACCTCCACGCTTGCCACGCTGGCTGCCCCGACAGGCCCCGCTCCTCGCGCTGAGGCATCGCTCGCCGCCCTGCGCCCGCATGTGAGCAAGTTCTGGACGATATAATGAAACAGTCGTTCACTCTTCTGGGTTCTCACTTCTGCGTTCGTGTTCACGTTCGTCGAAGCTGAACACGAACCGAGAAGAGAGAAGCGAGAAGTGTGAATGGCGGGTTTACATGTCCGACTACCACCCACAGGAACTCGACAGGAAGTGGCAGCAGCGCTGGGCCTCGTCCCGCGCCTTTGAGGTGACCGCGGACCCGTCGCGCCCGAAGTTCTACTGTCTGGAGATGTTTGCGTACCCCTCGGGCCACGCGCACGTCGGCCACGTTCGCAACTACATCATCGGTGACGTGATGGCCCGCACCAAGCGGATGCGCGGCTACAACGTGCTGCATCCGTTCGGCTGGGACGCCTTCGGCCTGCCGGCCGAGAATGCGGCCATCAAAGGCGGTCTTCACCCTGAAGCATCGACGCGCAGCAACATCGCGCACATGAAGGGGCAGCTCCAACGGCTCGGCATCAGCTACGCCTGGGAGCGCGAGCTGGCGACCTGCGACCCGGAGTACTACAAGTGGAACCAGTGGCTCTTCATCAGGATGTTCGAGAAGGGCCTCGCGTATCGCCGGCGATCGTCGGTGAACTGGTGCCCGAGCTGCCAGACGGTGCTGGCCAACGAGCAGGTCGTCGATGGCGGCTGCTGGCGCTGCGGGACGCCGGTCGAGACGCGCGATCTGGAACAGTGGTTCTTCCGCATCACCGCATACGCCGACGAGCTGCTCGAAGGCACCGCCGATCTCACCCGTTGGCCCGAGAAGGTGCTGACGATGCAGCGGAACTGGATCGGCCGGTCTGAGGGCGCACGCGTGAGGTTCCCGCTGGAAGCGGCCCCGATCCCCGATCCCCGATCCCCGATCCCCGATATCGAGGTCTTCACCACCCGCATCGACACGATCTACGGCGCGACGTTCGTGCTGCTGGCGCCCGAGCACCCGCTCGTCGGCGGCCTGGCCGAAACGTCCAGAGATCCTGCCTCGTTCCGCCGGCAGGTGCAGGCCTTCCGCGCGCAGGACCGGGCGGCGCGCATCAGCGGCGAAATCGAGAAACAGGGGTTCGACACCGGCTTCCGCGCGATCAATCCGTTCACGAAGGAGCCGGTGCCCATCTGGATTGCGAATTTCGTGCTCGGCGAGTACGGCACGGGCGCGGTCATGGGCGTGCCGGCGCACGACCAGCGCGACTTCGAGTTTGCGCGCAAGTTCAACCTGCCGATACGCGTGGTGATTACACCCGATGGCCGCCCGCGGCGCGCGGAGGGCCTGTCGGAAGCCGCCGAGGCGTACGGGACGCTCGTCGATTCGGGCGAGTACTCGGGGCTTCCATCGGCCGACGCCCAGAAGCGGATGATTGCCGCCGCCCGCGAGCGCGGGCTGGGCGAATCCACGATTCAGTACCGGCTCAAGGACTGGGGCATCTCGCGGCAGCGCTACTGGGGCACGCCGATTCCGATGATCTACTGCGACAAGGACGGCATCGTTCCCGTCCCGGATGCGCAGCTGCCGGTCGTCCTGCCGCAGGTGGCGCAGTTCACCGGACGAGGCGATTCGCCGCTGGCGCAAGTGCCCGAGTTCGTCAACGTCGAGTGCCCGAAATGCGGAGGGCCCGCCCGCCGCGAGACCGACACGATGGACACGTTCGTCGACTCGTCGTGGTACTTCTACCGGTTCGCCGATCCGCGCAACAGTCGGATGGCCTTCGACCCCGCCGCGGTGAAGTACTGGCTGCCGGTGGATTTCTACAGCGGGGGCGTCGAGCACGCGATCCTGCACCTGATCTACTCGCGGTTTTTCGCGCGGGTGTTTCGCGATCTCGGCATGGTGGAGCACAGCGAGCCGTTTACGCAGCTGCTCACCCAGGGCATGGTGCTCAAGGACGGCGCCGTCATGTCCAAGTCCAAAGGCAACGTCGTCGATCCCGATACCATGCTCCAGCAATACGGCGCGGATGCGCTGAGGCTCTACGTGATGTTCGTGGCGCCGCCCGAGAAGGAAGTGGAGTGGACGGACACGGGCCTCGAGGGCAGCTTCCGGTTTCTCGCGCGGGTCTGGCGGCTGGTGGATCACTGGTGCGGCACCATCGGCGGCGAAGGGGTGGCCGGCCGCGACGGGTCGCAGGCGCTCACTGCGGCCGAGCGGGCGCTGCGACGCAAGACCCACGACACGATCCGCCGCGTCACGGCCGACATCGAGGAGCGGCAGCAGCTCAATACCGCCGTCTCGGCGATGATGGAGCTGGTCAACGAGCTCTACGCCTTCAGCGAGCAGACGGTCATCGGCGCCCCCGGCCGCCGCGCCGATGAGGACGTCTCGCACGCCGGCGGCATGGAGCGGCGGGAGACGGTCGGCGTGATCCGGGAAGCGATCGAGGCCCTCGTCCGGATGCTGGCGCCGTTTGCGCCGCACACGGCGGAGGAGATGTGGGAGAGGCTCGGGTCCGCCGCCGGCCTCAATGCCGCCGCGTGGCCCGCCTACGACGCGATGGTCGCCAGGGCGGAGGAAATCGTCGTGCCCGTGCAGGTCAACGGAAAAGTGCGGAGCCGCCTGACGGTGCCGGCAGAGGTGTCCGAGCACGACCTGGAGCAACTGGCGCTGGCCGACCCGGCGATCAGGACCTATACGAGCGGGAAGACGGTCAAAAAGGTGGTCGTGGCACGAGGCAGACTGGTGTCGCTCGTGGTTCAATAAAGGCGTGAGAAGACTCCTGCTGTTGTTGACGCTTGTCGGTCTGGCGACCTCCGGGTGTGGCTACTCACTGGCCGGCCGGGGATCGTTCCTGCCGGACTACATCCGTATCGTGGGGATTCCGCCGCTCGTGAACAACAGCAACTTCTTCCAGGTGGAGCAGATCCTCACCGAGAAGATCAGGAGCGAGTTCATCGGGCGCGGCCGGTACAACGTCATCCCCACACCGGAGGGCGCCGATGCCGTCGTGACGGGCACGGTCACGTCGATCGCGGTGCAGCCGGTCGGCTTTACCGAGCAGCAGCTCGCCTCGCGCTATCAGTTCACGTTGACGATGAACGTGCAGTTCACCGACGCGCGGACGAGCCAGGTGCTCTGGGCGAACAGCGCGCTGACGTTCCGCGAGGAGTACGAGCTCAGCACCCGCAGCAACATCGCCCTCGAGGGCGCCACCTTCCTGAGCCAGGAACGCAGCTCGTTCGACCGTATCGCCGACGACGTGGCGCGCACGGTTGCCACCGCCATTCTCGAAGCCTTCTGATCAACCGTGGGCCGGTCCGACAGGACCACGCCTACGGAGTCTCCGACACGGTCGAATAGTCCGGGTTCTGAGGCTTGCCCATGCCCGTGAAGCGCCACCGATAGTACCGCTGTCCCTGATTGACTTCGCCGATGTAGAGGTTGCCCTGCTTGTCGGTGGTGCTCGCCAGGCTGTGGAGGTGGTAGAACTCGCGGGCGTTGTGACCGGCATAGCCTCCGATGCCGTCGAGCAGCCTCAGCGTCGCTCGATCGAGGATGTTGATCACCTTGTTACTGCCGTCGGCCACGTAGAGATACCGCTGCTGGGGATCCCGGGACAGCGCGAAGTTGTGGACCGTGCCTTCGTTCTGAAGCGTGTCCCGGTTCACGAACACTTCCTTGACGAACGTGCCGTCCAGCCTGAACACCTGGAACCGGTTGTTCGATCGATCCGCCACGTACACCATGTCGTCGTTCGCCACGACGACTGCATGTACCGGGGTGCTGAACTGTGGCGGCGGCGGTCCGATGATGGATTGCGCGCGGGCCGGAAACTTGTACGTGTCATCAGGCCGATTCCCGTACGCGCCCCAGTGGCGCTTGTACTGGCCGGTGTCGGCATCGTAGACGACGACGCGCCGGTTTCCGTAGCCGTCGGCGACGAAGACTTCATTCGTCTTCGGATAGACGAAGATGCTTGCCGCCTGACCGAGATTGGCCGTGTCGTTGCTCCCCTTGCTCTGGTTGGCCTTCCCGAGCTGCATCAGGAACGTGCCGTCTCGCGAAAACTTCACGGCGTGGGCGTCGCCCTTCCCATTCCCCGCAACCCAGATGTTGCCCTTGTCGTCAACGGTGATGCCGTGTTCGGTGACGGGCCACTCGTACCCCTGGCCGGGTCCGCCGAACGCCCTGACCAGGTTCCCGTTCTGATCGAATTCAAGGATGGGGGGCGCGGGAATGCAGCATCTGGCCTCCCGCGGACTCTTGGCCGCTGACTTCTCGCCTTCGCCGATCGTCGCCGGACGATGCAGGACGTAGATGTGATCGTTGGTGGGATCCACGCTGATGCCGCCCACCATCCCCGTCGTCCATCTGTTCGGCAGGCTCTTGAAGAACAGCGGATCGGGCTCGAAATTCGGCACACTGGCGCCGGCCGCGCCGGGCCGCGCCTGCGCTGACGCGGTCCGCTGGAGCAGAAGCGACGCCGCGCCGGTGGCGACGATGAATCCCAGCAGCCCTGCAACGACCCAGAATCGCGTGTTCATGTGACACTCCTTCCCGTTCCGCGCCCAAGTTTACTTCGACAGGACCGTTTGCGGCGGCGGCGGCAAGGATGTAGGCTCGAACGCCACAGGAGGTCAGAGGATGTCGAATTACGCTCGTCTGCGGCTGGCGGGGCTCGGCAGCGCCCTCCTTGGCGCGCTTGCCGTGACCGCGGGCGCACCATCGGCGCAGATCGCCGAGCAGCGCCTCCACCTCAATCCGGTCGTTGCGAAACTGGCCGAGGGCCGAACCGTCTACGGCCTGCAGGCGGGCATCGAGATGTCGATTGGCTCGGCGCGGGCGGCTGCCCGCGCGCCGGCCGACTACATCTACGTGGACATGGAGCACAACCCGCTGGATCTGCCCGCGCTCTACCAGTTCCATCTGGCGATGGCCGACCGGGCGATGGTCCTGAAGAAGGGGAACCTCCAGCCGAACGTCGCGCTGATGGCGCGCTTTCCGCCCGAGGCCGACGAGTCGGGGTGGGTGGTGAAACAGGCGCTCGACATGGGGCTGCACGGCGTCTTCTTCAACGGCGTCGACACGCCCGAGCAGGCGCGCCTGGCGGTCAGCTACATGCGGTATCCGCCGCGGCGGGACGCCAAGTATCCGATGCCGAAGGGCGTCCGGGGCGCCGGGCCGGGCAACGCGACGTGGCTGTGGGGCGTGACGACCGAGGAATACGAGCGGCACGCCGATCTGTGGCCACTCAACCCGGACGGCGACCTGCTGGCGACGATGATGATTGAATCGGCGGAAGGGCTGGCGAACGCGGACAGGATTGCGGCGGTGCCGGGTGTCGGGTCGTTCTTCATTGGCAACGCGAACGACCTGGCGCACGGCTTGGGGGTGCCCCAGAATCACCCGGATGTGGAGGCGGCGCGCCAGAAGATCCTCGCCGCCTGCAAGGCGCACACGATCGCCTGCAACATCACGGCGAACACTGCGGACGACCTTGTGAGACGCGTCAGCGAAGGATGGCAGATGATCCGCACGACGGTGGCGGTCATCAACGCGGCGCGTCCGCGCCTGAAGGACCCGAAGACGGCGCCGCCGCCGGCCGATCCCTTCGCGCTGCCGCGGTGAGGTTCCGGGAAGGCAACGGACATTTCAGGAGATTTCCTACGGCGAAGCGCAGGAACACTGGAAGCGCCGTCAGTCGTCGCGGTTTCTTGAAGGGGACGGCGGCCGGCGCCGTCCCGGCCAGGAGCGCGCGCCGCCCTTCGTCCGGGATCCGACCTGATGGTCCAGGTCCTCCGAGATCTGGGCGTTGAATACGTCGCGGCCAACCCCGGGTCGAGCTTCGAGGGTCTCCAGGAATCGATCATCAACTACGGCAGTCCACCCAACACGCTGCCGGAGCTCATCACCGCGCTGCACGAGGAGTCGGCGGTGACGATGGCCCACGGGTACGGGAAGGCGACGGCCAAGCCGATGTGCGCGCTGCTCCACGGCACGATTGGCGTGCAGCACGCGGCGATGTCGATCTACCAGTGTTCGAACAGATTCTGAGCGGGGCGCAGAAGCCGTACACGCAATAGGAACGGACGCGGCGGTGTCGCTTGACCGCCCCGGACCGCTCGTCTACACTCGGCGGCAGTTGCTCGAACACCTCGCTCCCGCCTTGTTCTCGGAGCCGCTAGGGGGTTTGTATGGCGGATGATCACCGGGACAACCCCGATCAATCGGTTTCCCGACGCGCATTTCTGAAAGGCGGCGCCCTGGCTACGGGCGCGCTGTCCTCGGTCCTCATTCCCGTGCCCGCGGAGGCGCAGCTTCCCGAGGCCACCGAGCCCGACCCTCGACGCACCGTCGTCGAGCTGAAGGTCAACGGCGTGCCGTACCGCGAGGAAGTGCCCAACCGTACGACGCTGCTGCAGTTCATCCGCGAGCACCTCAAGCTGACGGGCACCAAGATGGGCTGCGACCGCGCCCAGTGCGGCGCCTGCACCGTGATCCTCAACGGCCGCAACGTCTATTCGTGCACCGCGCTCGCGATTGAGGCGGCAGGCGGGGAGGTGCTGACCATCGAAGGGCTCGCCACCTCGGACGCCCTGCACCCGATTCAGCAGGCCTTCATCCAGCACAGCGGCTTCCAGTGTGGCTTCTGCACCTCGGGCCAGATCATGACGACCAAGGCGCTGCTCGACCGCATGCCAAAGCCGACCGAAGACGAGGCGAGGCGCGCGCTGAGCGGAAACCTGTGCCGGTGCGCCGCCTATAAGCGCATCCTCGAATCGGTCATGACCGCGTCGCGCCTGACCTAGACATTAGTGATTAGCGATTAGTGATTAGCGATTGGCAATTCACGATTTGAACAAATCACACATCACGAATCAGAAATCAGAAATCGCGAGAGGCACCATGGCGCAGCAGCAGAACGCCACGTTCACCGTCGTCGGGACGCGAAGCCCGGTCATTGACGCCGTCGAGCGCGTCACCGGCCAGGCCAAGTACACCGGCGACCTCGAGCTGCCGGGCATGCTCGTGGCCCGCGTGCTCCGCAGCCCGCATCCCCACGCCCGCATCGCCAGCATCGACACCAGCAAGGCGGAGGCGCTGCAGGGCGTCAAAGCCGTGGTGACGTACAGGGACGCCCCCAAAGTGCCGATCTTCGGGCACCGGCAGTACATGCTGAACGACCGCGTCCGCTTCGCGGGCGAGGCCGTGGCGGCGCTGGCCGCCGTGGATACGGACACGGCCGACAAAGCGCTGCGATTGATCGCGGTGCAGTACGAGGTCCTGCCGTTTGTGCTCGACCCGGAAGAGGCGCTCAAGCCCGGCGCGCCGATGCTGTTCCAGGACGGGAATCTCGAAGGGCAGCCGCGGGTCCTCACGCGGGGTGACATCGCGCAGGGGCTCACCGAGTCCGATCGCGTGATCGACCGCGTCTACCACTGTCCGACGATGTGGAGCGGGTCGATGGAGCCGCGGGCGGCGATCGCGCAGTGGGAAGGCGATCGGCTGACGGTCTGGGCGTCCTCGCAGGCGCCGATGCGCGTGCACGGCAATCTGACCGCGCAGTTCAACCTGCCGGAAAGCAGCGTACGCGTGATCTCCAGCTATGTCGGGGGCGGGTTCGGCACCAAGAGCGCGCCGCACGTCGACGAGACACTCGCGGCGATGCTCGCCCGCAGGGCACGGCGCCCGGTCAAGCTGCAGTACTCGCGCGAGGAGGAGATCCTCGATTCCAACACCAGGTTCGAGACGCGCGTGTACGCGAAGGTGGGCGTCAAGCGCGACATGACGCTGCACGCGCTCGACGTGCGCTGCTACACGAACCTGGGCGCGTATCACACGCGCCTCGGCGGGCTCGGCAACCAGGCGACCCACATCTACAAGATCCCGAATCTGAGGACGGAGCAGTACCGCGTACACACGAACGTGCCGAATACCGGTCCCACGCGCGGCGTCGGCGATCCGCAGGAGACGTTTGCCATCGAGTCGCTGATCGACGAGATCGCCAACGAGATGGGATGGGATCCGATGGCGTTTCGCCTGAAGAACATCAAACGGAACGGCGACCCGATCGCCCGGGGCGGCTCGGGCACCGAGGATGGGCGTCTCATCGCACAGGTCCTCGATCGGTGCATCGAGGAAGGCTCGGCCCGCATCGGCTGGGACCGCCGGAACACGGTCCCCGGTGCGGCGCAGGCCGGTCCACGCGCGCGCGGCATCGGCGTGGCGCTCACCGAGCGTGCGGGCGGCGGAGGGCCGGGCGGCGCCTCGGTCAAGGTGAACCTCGACGGCTCGGTTGTGGTGTTCTACGCCTCCACCGACATCGGCACGGGAAGCCGCACCACGCTGTCGATGATTGCTGCGGAAGTGCTGGGCCTGCCCCTTCGCATGGTGCGCGCCGTGGCCGGCGACACCGAAATGGCGCCCGCCGACGGCGGCAGCTACGGCAATCGCACGCTCCAGGTGACCGGCCGCGCGGCGGAAGCCGCGGCCCGCGACTGCCTGGAGCAGGTGCTCGCCACCGCGGCGCCGATGCTGAAGGCCGCCGCCGCGGATCTGGAGGTTCGCGAGGCCGTCGTGCGCGTGAAGGCCGAGCCCGCCCGCAGCATGCCGCTGCGCGAGGTGATGCAGCGGCGGGGGCGCAGTATCGTAGGCGACGGCAGCGTCGCGCAGTCGCAGGCCGCCACCAACGTCGAGCGGACGACCGGGGCGCATTTTGCCGAAGTCGAGGTGGACAGGGAAACCGGCAAGATCCGGATCCTTCGCTATGTCTCGGCGCACGATCTGGGACAGCCGATCAACGTGACGGTGGTCGAAAACCAGATCGAGGGCGGCACCATCCAGGGGCTGGCGCTCACGCAGGCCGAGGAGATGCGGTTCGACGCGCGCACGGGGCGCTGCCTCAATGCCAGCTTCGTCGATCTCAAGCCGCCGACGATGCTCGATTTCGACCCTCGTGTGATCGAGCCGATCATCGTGCCGAGCGTCGGCCAGCAGGGACCGTTCGGCGCCAAGGGCCTGGGCGAGAATCCGTGCCATCCGGGCATGGCGGTTGTGGCCAACGCTATCTACAACGCCGTGGGCATCAGGCTGCGCGAGGTGCCGTTTACGCGTGCGGCCGTGCTCAAGGCGCTCGCCGACCAGCGAGCCAATACCAGCCGGACCGCGTGAGGGATCCATGAACAACTTCAGCTATAGCCGGCCGGCCACACTGCGGGACGCGGGCGCTCAGCTCGGCAGGGAACACGACAAAGTCGTCCTCCTGGCCGGCGGCACCGACCTGCTCGGCTCCATGAAGGACGACCTCATCGCCCCGGAGCGGCTGGTCTCCATCAGGCATCTTCGGGAGCTGCAGGGCATCCGGCCTGGCAGGGCAGGGCTGCGCATCGGCGCGGCCACGCTCCTGGCAGACATCGTGGACAGCGCCGTGGTTCGCGAGCAGGCGCCGCTCGTCGGCATGGCCGCCGACAAAGTCGGCACGCCGCAGATTCGCAACATGGCCACCATCGGCGGCAACCTCTGCCAGCGCCCGCGCTGCTGGTACTACCGGAACAACTATCCCTGCTTCAAGCACGGCGGCAGCGTCTGCTATTCGGCGACGGGCGAGAACGAGTACCACGCCATTCTCGAGGCCGGGCCCTCCTTCATCGTCCATCCGTCCGACACGGCGCCGGCGCTGGTCGCCCTTGGCGCGACGGTCCGGATTTCGACCGGCGGGCGCGAGCGGACCGTGCCAATCGACAAGTTCTTCGTCAGCCCGCGGCAGGATCCGCGACGGGAAAACGTTCTGCAGCCGAACGAGATCCTCACCGAGATCGAAGTGCCGGCCGCTCCGGCCGGATCGAAGGCGATCTACGTGAAGGAGATGGTGCGGGAGACCTGGGACTTCGCGCTCTGCAGCGTGGCGGCGATGGTGACCGTGAGGGACGGGGTGGTCGAGGACGCCCGCATCGTCCTTGGCGGCGTCGCACCGGTACCCTACCGCGCCGTCAAGGCCGAGGCGGCGCTGAAGGGGCGGCGACTGGACGAGGCCTCGGCCGGCGCTGCCGGCGCCGCCGCCGTCGAGGGCGCGCAGCCGCTGGCAAAGAACGCCTACAAGGTGCCGCTGACCAGGGCCGTCGTCACGCGCGCGCTGCTCTCGCTGGCATGAGCACGCACGAGTGGCTCGCGCTGCTTCGGCAGTCGGTTGACGCATTCAACACCTACCGGGCGAGCCATCCGGGAGAGCCCGTCAGCCTCTTTGAGGCCGACCTGTCCTTTTCCAGCCTCCAGCGCGTCAACCTCGCGGGCGCCGACCTCCGCCGGTGCTGCATGGAGGGCTGCGACCTCGCCGGCGCCAGGCTCGATGGCGCCCGGATGGAGCATGCCAACCTTCGGACCGCGCGTCTGGCGGGCGCCAGTCTCCGGGACGTGACGCTGGTCGGCGGAACCTGTCAGGGCGCCGATCTTCGCGACGCCTCGCTCGAGGGCGCACGCTTGAAGCGCGTCGTGTTCTGCGACGCCGACCTCCGCGGTGCCACCTTCCGCGGCGCCGACCTCGCGGAGGCCGACCTCCGCTGGGCGAAGTACGAGCTCGACTGCGTCGAGACGGATCTCACGACAGCGCGCATCCGCTAGGGCGTATTCCCCGCGTACGTCGTGTCCGGCTTCAGCCGGACTTCCGAAAACGGCGCCGAAATACCCTAGTCCGGCTGAAGCCGGACACTACGTACTTATGGAAACGGATGTAGGCTCCGCTTCCGCCTGAAGGCGGAAGCCACATGTGACTACAATTGGACCGGTGCCCCAGCTCACTCCTGCCGCGCTCCGGAAGCAGTTTGCCTCGGGAGACCTCGGCCCCCTCTACATGCTGATCGGCGAAGACGAGGTGGAGAAGTCGGCCGTCGCCGGTGAGTTCGCCGACGTCATTGACGAGGGGCTGCGCGCCTTCAACGTCGATCGCCTGTACGGCGGCGAGATGAAAGTGGACGACCTGGTCGAGGCCGCCGCCACGCTGCCGATGATGGCGCCCCGGCGCATCGTCCTCGTTCTCGACGCCGAAAAGCTCCTTATCCCGAAGCGAGACTCCAAGGCGGCCGACGAGGATCTGGAGCGGCTGGAGCAGTTCGTGCAGGACGCACCGCCTCACGCCGCCGTCGTGTTCGTGTGCGGTGCGCTCGACCTGCGGCGCCGTGCCGTCAAGCTGCTGATGAAGGAAGCGCACGTCGTCGATTGCGGGTCGATTGGCGACGCGGCCGACGCCGAACGCTGGGTCAAGGCGCGCGCGGCCTCACTGGACGCGCCGCTCGACGCCGGCGCCGTACGCACCCTCGTCCAGCGCGCCGGCGCCGACATCGGCCGGCTGCGGGCCGGCCTCGAGCGGCTGACGCTCTATGCGATAGGGCAGAAGGCCATCACGGCTGACGATGTACGGCAGGCGGTGCCGGCCGCGCCGGAAGCGCAGGCCGATTTCGGCATCGCGAACGCGATTGCCCGCAAGGACGCGGCCGAGGCGATCCACGAGCTGCACCTCGCCCTCGATGCGGGCGCGATGCCCGTCTTCGTGCTCGGACAGATCCGCTTTGCCGCCGAGCGGCTTCCCGCCCCGCGGTTGCGCCAGGCCGTCGACGCCGTGCTGCGCACCGACCTGGCGCTGAAATCGTCCGGTGGGGAGCCGCGGATGCTGCTGGAACGGCTGGTGGTGGAACTGTGCGCGTAGCTATAATCTGAGGGTGCGCAGGCTCCTCGTGACGGTTGCGGCCGTGTGCGTGGTGGCCGGCGGTCTGTTCTGGCCGCGTGACGCATCCCCGCACAATCCCATTACCACGACGGTTCTCTTCAACCGGGAAGTCTCCAAGATCTTCCAGCAGAAGTGCCTCCAGTGTCATGCCGGCGGCGGACTCGCCGTGCCCTTCACCACCTACGAAGAGGCGCGTCCCTGGGCGGTTGCCATCAAGGAGGAGATTCTCATTCGGCGGATGCCGCCCTGGCCGGCCGAACGCGGCTATGGCGACTTTGCCAACGACGTCGGGCTGACGGAGCGAGAGCGCGAGTTTCTCGTGTCGTGGATCGACGGCGGCGTACCGAAGGGCGACGGCGAGCCGCCCGCCTATATCGATCACAGCACGCACTGGATGCTCGGCAATCCCGAGGTGCTGCTGAAGGCCGCCGCCGGGGTGTCAATCGAGCCGGGCGGTCAGGTCCGCTTCGAGCGCCTGATCATGGACACGGGGCTCGGGCAGGAGCGGTGGCTCCGCGCGCTCGACTACAAGCCCGACAAGCGGGTCACGCGCGCCGCCTTTTTTTCCGTCGCGGACACCGGCCAATACCTGGGCTCGTGGACGCCGTGGCGCACCAGCGTCCAGATGCCGGACGGCGTCGGCGTCAGGCTTCCTGCGCGCGCGCGGATCGCCATTGACGTGCTCTATCAGCCTCCGACCAACGCCCTGGCGCAACAGGCGTCGGGGCAGGTCGTCGACGTGCCGAGCCTGGGCCTCTACTTCGCCGCACGCCGGCCCGCTCGCGAGTTGACGACCACGGTCCTGCAGTCGCAGCCGGCGGCGGCCTCCACGGCCGCGACGCGCGCGCAGCGGGTCGCGGCCACCTTTGTCGCGCCGCGGGACCTGTCGATCGTGGAGATGCGGCCCGAGATCGGACCCGGAGGCCGATCGATTGAGGTGAAAGCGAAACGGCCGGATGGCTCGTCTCAGGTGCCGCTGTGGATCAAGCGGTTCCGCCCGGAGTGGCCGACGTCGTACGTGCTGCGGCAGCCGCTGACGCTTCCCAAGGGCTCCGTCCTGCAGGCCATCGCCTACTTCGACGCGCCCGCGGCGCCCGCCCAGGGGCCACCCCGCTTCACGCTGACGTTCAGCAGTTTTTGATGGTAGGCGTAGCTTCCGGCTTTAGCCGGAAGGGCGTAGCAGCCGGAAGGCTACCGCCGGATCTGAACCGCGTCGTCCAGTGACAGCACGCTGAAGGTGAACGACACCGTCGTCAGGCGATCGTTGCGGAGGAACTGCGTCCACGCACGATACCGTCCCGGCCGCGGCATATAGCCTTCGAAGGTCACGCGCGGACCGCCTCGTCCCTTCGTAATGTCGTGCTCGGGCCCTTCGGTGGGGTGCGAGTGCACGTAATCCAGCATGTCTTCGCTGAGGATCAGGGTGTGGCCGAACGCACCGAGGTAGGGCTGTAAGTCCGTCACCGGCTCGCTGGTCCTGGCGTCGGTCAGCGTGAACCGCAGGTGACCGTACTGGCCGGCCACGAGCGGCGACGGCTCAAGCTCGACCGTGGCGTTGATCGAGTCGACCGTCTTGGTGAGCACGGTGTCGGGCTCGATGCGTGCCGCCTGCGACTCGAGGTCCTCGTCGAAGTCGCTCGTAATCAGCGTCCGGCTCAGAAACTGCGGTGCGCCGCCGCTTGGCAGAAAGTCCGACAGCACGCGGTAGTAGCCTGGCTTGGGCAGCGAAAGCGACATCTCCCAGGAACCATCCGGCTGCAGTTCCGGATGAACGTGCTCGAACACGCTCAGGTCGTGGCTGATGACGAAGAGGTGGTAGCGCCTGTCGTGGACCACCTCGTAGCTCTTCACGGGTTCGGCGGTGCGCGGGTGCCGCACCGCGAAGATCATCTTGAAGGGCTGCCCGGACCGGACGGCGGCGGGTGCGGTCGTGAAGTCGAGCAGGTAGTCGCTCGTGTCGTACGGGTCGCCCTGTATGAGCGCCATGCCGCAGATCGGGCACCGTCCAGCCTCGTGCGATGTGTGGACCGGGTGCATGGGGCAGAACCAGGCCATCCCGTCCAGACTGCCGTCACGAGCGGGCGGAGCCGTTGACGCGTTGGGGCCGGGTTCGAACGTCGGCAGCGGCTGCTGCGGCGTCTGCGCGCGTGAGTAGGATGCCGCGGCGATGAGTGCCGCGACGGCAACCGCGATGGCGAGAAGGAGCTTGTTCACCCCACGGCGTGCTGCAGTGTGTCAGGCGGCCGGCTTGGTAAACCGCGTCGAGAGGCGCGACTTGTAGCGGGCGGCCGTGTTGCGGTGGATGATGCCTTTGGTGGCCATCTTATCGACGATCGAGACCGTCCGGCCGAGCGCGGCCTTCGCGCCGTCCAGGTCTTTGGCGTCGAGCCGGGCCCGAATGGACTTGAGCGCGGTCCGGAGCCGGGCCCGCATCTGCCGGTTGTGCTCCCGGCGCGTGATGTTCTGCCGATTCGCCTTCAAGGCGGACTTGGTGCGCTTTGCCATGAAAATCGATTGTACTTCAGCGCTCGACGATTTCGTACGTGCCCGGGGCTGGACGTTCCGTCGTGTAACGGACGACCGGCCGGCCGTCGATGATGTCGACGGTCTTGTAGATGATCCGCTTGACGCGCGTTGCGGACCCGCGGATGTCCGCGTCGGCCGCGGCGCCGACCTTGCGCACGTAGTTCTGCGTCTCCGAATACGGCGGCACGCGGCCGCCGTGCCGGTCGACGGCATCGAAGCCGGCGTTGTAGGCCGCCAGCGCCAGCTCTTCGTTGCCCTCGTAGCGGTCCAGGAGCTGCCGCAGGTAGGCCGTGCCGCCCCGGATGTTGTCGGCCGGGTCGTACGCGTCGCGCACGCCCAGCTCGCGCGCGGTGGCCGGCATAAGCTGCATCAGCCCCATCGCGCCCTTGGGCGACATCGCGCGCGGGTTGAACCCCGATTCCACCTGGATCACAGCCCGGACCAGATCCGGGCGCAGTCCGCGCCTGGTGGCGTGTTCCTGGACGAGCGGCTCGAAGCGCTCGCCGGCCACGGTCGGTTCCACCGGACGCGTCGCGCGGATGGCAGGGGCGCCGGGCACGGCATAGGTGGTCGCCGAGGGGTCGAGCCGGCGATCCGACAGCACAAGGCTGCCGCCGGCGTCGCGCCACGCATAGATTTGCGCCTCGGCCGTGACGGGCCAGAGCAGCGCCACAGACGCGACCACGAGGAGGAATCGAATGAACATTCGGTACAAATAGCTGAGCTGTGGGAGTTTACCGTACAGCCCGCCATTTAGGGAGCCGAGCAGTGTATCGGCGCGAAAAGACGGGGGCCTTAGCTCCTGATAGGATCTCGGCCAACACATGAGCCTCTGGCAACGGTGCCTGCGGAAGCCGCGCACGGTGTTCCTGCGCAAGGCCTCTTTTCAGATCCACCTGTGGATTGGCATCGCGCTCGGCCTGTACATCGTGCTGCTGAGCATCACCGGCAGCGCGCTCGTCTTTCGCCGCGAGATGGATCGGGCGGTCAGGCCGCAGGCGCCGCCGCTCGACGGCACCACCCCGCTCCTCTCGAAGGACGATCTGGGGCGCACCGCCTTACGCCTGTACCCGGGGGCGACGCTCGATCGCGTGGGCGACCCGCAGCGGCGAACCGCGCTCGTTCGCGTCGTGCTGCACCGGAACGGCGAGGAGATCGAACGGGACTTCAACGCCTACACGGGCCAGGATCTCGGCCATCCCTTCCCGTGGCAGGCGGAGATGGTGCTCAAGCTCGCCGACCTGCACGATGACCTGTTGATGCTCGAGGATCGCCGCGGACGCTTCTGGAACGGCGTCGGCAGCATTCTCGTCACGCTCCTGTGCCTCACGGGCGCCATCGTCTGGTGGCGCGGCCTGAAGGTGTGGCCGCGCGGGCTCACGTTCACGTGGCGCTCGCTGTGGCCTCGCTTGAACTTCGACGTGCACAGCGCGATGGGCTTCTGGTCTTTCGCGATTCTGCTGATCTGGGCGGTCTCAGGCATCTACCTGACGTTTCCCGACCCCTTTGTCATGGCGGTCGACTGGATGTGGGGTCCGCTCGAGGGCTTCCAGCAAGAACGGCTCGGCGATGTGCTGCTCGCCTGGCTCGTGCGGCTGCACTTCGGGCGGTGGCGGAGCCACACGCTGAAAGTGGTGTGGGTCGTGCTCGGCCTGATTCCGGCGGTGATGTTCGTCACCGGGTTTGCGATGTGGTGGCATCGCGTCGTGCGCCGGCGCGAGCCCGCGCGGGCCCGAACCATGATCAGGCTGCAACAGGAGGCACAGCAGGTAGAATGACCTCGGAGGGAGCACCATGCTGAGGCGGGATTTTCTCAAGACGTCGGCCGCGATTGGCGCGGGAGCGCTTGCCGGCGGAGCAGGTGTATCGGAAGCAGGCGCGAGGCAATCGGCGTCGGCGCGCAAGCCCATCCGCATCCTCCTCGGTGGATACGCGCCGGCCAACAACGGCTTCAGCCTGTCGCTCAAACGGATTGGCGATCGTATTGCGGCCAGGTTCAAGGGCGACGTGGACGTGAAGTACGTCTACAACATCCTCGATCTCGGCTACCGCGGCGAAGACATCCTCTGGCTCGTCGAGAGCGGCGTGCTGACGCTGGGCTATCAGTCCAGCAGCTACCTTACCGAGCGCGTGCCGGATCTCGGCATTGCCGATCTGCCGTTTCTGTTTCCCGATACGGCCGCGGCGCGCGCCGCGATGGACGGGCGGTTCGGCCGCATCATGGCCGAGCGGATCGAAGCGGGCATGGACATGCGGATTCTGGGGTGGTTCGAGAACGGGTTCCGCCACGTGTCCAACCGCCTGCGGCCGATCCGCATGCCTGCCGACCTGAAGGGGATGACCATTCGCGTGCTGCCGAGCAAGGTGCAGGCGCGCACGTTCGAGCTGCTCGGGGCGGTGCCGAAGATCATGGACCTGACCGAGGCGATTGCGGGGGTCAAGGCCGGCACGCTCGACGCACAGGAGAATCCGTTCCTCAACACCGTGACCTACGGCGTCCACCACTTCCACAAGTTCCACACCGCGACCAATCACTTCTACCTGTCTCGGCCGATCTTTCTGCACCGGCCGTCCTTCGACGCGTGGCCGCGGGAGCTGCAGGAGGAAATGCGCGCGGCGGTCACCGACGCCGTGGCCTACCAGCGGGAGCTGCACGTCAGGGAAGAGGACGAGTCGGTGGTGGCGATCAAGAAGGAGGGCGGCGAGATCCTCGAGCTCACGCCCGACCAGCACAAGGCGTTTGTGACGGCCGTGACGCCGATCTACGGCGAAGCGCGCAGCCAGTACAGCCGCGAGCTGCTGACGCTCGTCAAACTGACGTAGAGAGCATCTTCTCGATAATCCCGCGGCTGGCGGCCAGCATCTCGCCGATCTTTGACGGGTCTTTGCCGCCGGCTTCCGCGAAGTCGGGCCGCCCGCCGCCCCCGCCCCCCACGATCGGCGCGATCTGCTTGACCACCTGCCCGGCCGGGACTTTCTTCGTCAGATCGGGCGTCACGCCGACGACAATCGCGACCTTGCCGTCGGAGGAGGAGGCGAGGATGACGACGCCGCTCTTGATGCGGGCGCGGTGCTGGTCGACGAGCGCGCGCAGGCCGTCCTTGTCGAGGCCGGTGACTTCGCGTGCGACGAGCGTGATTCCCGCGACCTCGATGGCGTCCTCGGGCCGACTGGCGGCGCCACCGCCCATCGCCGCCTTCATCCGCGCCTGCTGCAGCTCGCGCGCGAGTCTCTTGTTCTCATCCTGCAGGGCGCCAATCCTGGCGGCCAGCTCGCCCGGCCGCGCGTTGAGCGTCGAGGCCAGCCGCGCGAGCTCGCTCCGGTTGTGCTGGAACACCGCAAGCGATCCGAGGCCGGTGATCGCCTCGACGCGCCGCACGCCGGCGGCGACGCCGCTCTCGGACACGATGGCAAAGAGGCCGATGTCGCCTGTCGCGTGAACGTGCGTGCCGCCGCAGAGCTCCACGCTGAAGCCGGGCACCGACACCACGCGGACGCGGTCGCCGTACTTCTCGCCAAAGAGCGCCATGGCGCCAGCGGCGATAGCCTCTTGCGTCTTCCTGACCTCGGTCTGCACCGGCGTGTTGCGCACGACGTGCTCGTTGACGATCCGCTCGATGTCGAGCAGTTGCTCCTCGGTCGCCGGGCCGACATGCACGAAGTCGAACCGCAGCCGGTCGGGCGCGACGAGCGACCCCGCCTGCTTGACGTGGGCGCCGAGCACCTGCCGCAGCGCCGCGTGCAGGAGGTGCGTGGCCGTGTGGTTCCGCCGCGTGGCGTCGCGGGCGGCGGGGTCGACCACGGCCGACACCAGGTCCCGGTAGGCCAGCGACCCGCGCGTCACCTTCACCGTATGAAAGCGAGGCATCTCGGCGGGGCCCTTGACCACGTCGGTCACGGCGGCGTCGCCGCGCGGTCCGCTGAGACGGCCCACGTCTGACACCTGGCCTCCCGCCTGGAGATAGAACGGCGTCTCCGCCAGCGCAATGAAACCCTCGTCGCCTTCCTGCAGCTGCTCGGCGGGGCGCCGCGCGGTATCCAGCAGCTCGACGATCTGCGTCTTGAGTGTCGTCGCGTCGTATCCGCGAAAGGTGTCGGGCATCGAGCCAAGCTCGGGCCTGGTCTGCCAGACGGGTTGATCGGTGGCCGCGTGTGTGCCGAACTTGCTGCTGGCGCGCGCCTTGTCGCGCTGTCCTTCCATGGCGCGATCGAACCCCTCGCGATCGAGCGTGAGCTTGCGCTCGTCAACCATATCCTCGATGAAGTCGCGCGGCAGGCCGAACGTGTCGTACAAACGGAACGCGGCGTCGCCGGCGACGACACCCCCGCCGGCCGCGGCTTTGTCGAGCACGTCCTCCAGGCGCGGCAGGCCGCTCCCGAGCACTGCATCGAACCGCTCTTCCTCGCTGTGGATCACCCGGACCACTGCGTCACGTTCCGCCTTCAGCTCCGGATAGGCCTCGCCACAATCGCGGACCAGCGTGTCCACGAGCGTGTGCAGGAAGGGCTCGGTCATGCCGAGGCGCATGCCGTGGCGCATGGCACGCCGCATGATCTTGCGCAGCACGTAGCCGCGCCATTCGTTCGAGGGCACCACGCCATCGGCAATCAGGAACGTCATTGCCCGGGCATGGTCGGCCACCACGCGCATGGATACGTCGGCCGGGCTGTTCGATCCGCCGTGCCGCGCGACCGCTCGCTCGCCAATCGCCTTCAGGAGCGGCGTGAACAGATCCGTGTCGTAGTTCGACAGGTGCCCCTGCAGCACCGCCGTGATGCGCTCGAGGCCCATGCCGGTGTCGATCGACGGCGCCGGCAGCGGCTTCAGCGTCCCGTCTGCCTGCCGGTCGAATTCCATGAACACGTTGTTCCAGATTTCAATGTAGCGGTCGCAGCTGCACTCCAGGCCGCGGCAGCGGCTGCC